>JAAUYD010100171.1_pt1 | contig 154231 bp, 118 predicted proteins | sample 7278101 | NCBI WGS metagenome assembly JAAUYD01 (sample SAMN14350128, study PRJNA611818) | marine sediment metagenome | isolation source: surface marine sediment (0.6m) | place: French Polynesia: Moorea | collected 2018-08
CGTGTCCGTGTCCGTGTCCGTGTCGCTATCGGTATCGGTATCAGTATCCGTGTCCGTGTCCGTGTCCGTGTCGCTATCGGTATCGGTATCAGTATCCGTGTCCGTGTCCGCGTCTGTATCCGTATCTGTATCGGAGTCCGAATCAGAATCAGTGTCTGAATCCGAATCACTATCTGAATCCGAATCACTATCCGAATCTGAATCACTATCCGAATCCGTATCACTATCCGAATCTGAATCACCATCCGAATCTGAATCACCATCCGAATCCGTATCACCGTCGCTAGCTTGGTTTTCATCGTCTGATGTGCATGCGACCTGGCCAACTGACCAGATCGCAAACATACAGATAAAGATCATACACACCCAATTACTCCTAAACGTCTCTTTCATGCTTATGCATCCTTTCTTTGGTAAAGAACATACTACATCTCGCCTGATTATGGCCTATTTCTACGGTAAAATTCAAACAATAAAGTGTGTTCAGATAAAAGACGCTATTTTTGTCACTGGGCGTGACGAAGGCACACTCACATTGTACATTTATTCTCATGCAAGAAAAAACACATGCCTTAACTATCAAATGTCCGTCATGTGGTGTGGCCTACAAGCTCCCTAAAGACAAAATCGGCGCCAATCCGCGCCGCATGCGCTGCGCCAAATGCCACACCGCTTTTACAATCGCCCGTAGAACCAGCATCCCCCCTGCAGGGTTGACAAAATTCAAATACGAAGAGTTCGTTAACGAAGCGCCTAACGTCCCATCTGAATTTGGCTTTCTCGTCGAGACACCTGACGCGAGCGCTTCGGCTGCACCCACTCCTGAAAGACCTGCAATACCTCCACCAAAAAATGATAAACCGACTGATGCAGTGGATGCTTTTCAAGCAGCTGACGCATCTCCTGAGACAACACCCGAATCCTTCGAACCCAAGTCTGAAGAGGTCTATTTCGACGAGGACGATACGTCCTGGATATCCCGAGCGCCACTGGACTTAAACGAATTCTCCATTGGGCAAGCGTCGGCAAAAACGCGACGGGCCGGCAAGATCGTCACGGGTGCGGTGGGGTTCATTATCATTTTCTTTATCTTTGTCGCTTTTAGAAATGGGTGGCAACTGTCCGTGCCTGATCTTTCAAGCCAAGTGGCGTTTGCCTTTTCTACCCGCACATTTGAAAAACTGCCAGACGAGGTAAAGGGCCTCGAAGTAAATGTGTATGATCGTCGAACCCTGATCGCGAGCGATGGCCGACCCATCCTGGTTGTGTTGGGAGACATTCAAAACAACGCCCCTACCCGACGAACCCACATCCTGCTGCGCGGCCGGGTCCTGGATGACGGCGGTACTGTGCGCGCCGAAACAAAACTGCCCTGCGGTGTGATGGTGGATGATATCGAGATCAAGGCGACGGCCAAAGGCGGGATGCGAGAGCATTTCCTGACCGGAGCATCGCCCTACAACTGCGATCTCCGTCCAGAAGGCTTTTGTAAATACAAACTTGTCTTTGACCCAAGCCCGGAAACTACGGACAGCCTATCTAACATCGAAGTCGTCGCCATTGCAGCCCGCCATCCAGGTGAGTGACCGTATCTACCCCTCCACCCACGGCCAATCGCACTTAGGATCTGACGCCTCATCACCTTCGACCGGGTCGATGTGATCGGCATCAGGCAAGCAGTAATTGTAGGGAAATTGGGATGCATCGAGATAAGGCAACTGGGTGCAGGTGTAGCCATCGGTTGTGCGGCACTGATCATCGGATTGGCAGGTGGCCGCGCAAATGAGATAAACCTCATCTAAACCGATGCAATGAATGCCAGGTGCACACCACTCACCAGCTTTGTCACAGCAGGCCGTGCAATACCCACCGGGCAGGTTAATGATGCCCAGAATGTTCTTTTGGAGGCACCGATGGCGGTCGCTGTACCCCTCACAATCCACATCTGTTTCGCACGGTGCACCGAAATGCCCCCAGCCCTCGGGCAGATCCCCCTGTCCAGATGCACCTGTGTCTGACGCGGTATCAGTATCTCCGGTCCCTGTATCAGTATCCCCATTCGACGCCTCGTCACTGTCCGGTACATCGGGCACATCGAGCTCATGATCAATTTCATCCCAACACCCGAACAACAGGACAGTCAGCAAAATCAACGTCGAAAGGTTTATTGTATTCATCAATCCTGCCCCTTCATCTGCAACCTTCCACAGTAAATCCTATTATTTCCAGAGAGGGAAGGAATAAATAGATCCAACCGGCGATTCATCCGTCTCTACAGGCTGAAGACAGAACAGAGCGCAGCGCGCGAGACAAAGGAGAACATCATGGGTCGATTCGTCATTGCCATCGTCGTTTCCACGGTCATTATTGTGGTCTTCAGCGACTGCGCCACAGCCTCTGGCCAGGGTATGCGCCACATTTCCAAAAGAGGGGATTTTAGCTTTCAGGTTGAATCTCAAGGCAGGGCATTGCCGACCTACACCCACCGGGGACGGACCTATGTCGAAGGCCGATGGGGCGAGACGTATGACATTCGCGTTGTGAATCACACGGGCAGACGGGTTGAAGCGGTGGTCACGGTGGACGGTCGAAACGTGGTCACCGGAGAGATCGGTGATTACAGGACCCAACGCGGTTACGTTATCCCTGCCTATGGTTCGGTCCTGATCGATGGCTTTCGAAAGTCCTGGGATCAGGTGGCCGCGTTCCGCTTCACAGACGTGCCCGATGCATATGCCGCCCGTATGGGGGATGCCACTGATGTAGGCGTCATTGGCGTAGCGGTCTTTAAAGAGCGGCGCCGACCTGTTACGCCACATCCCAAGCGGATCCCGAACGTACAAACACCAAGGGCAGAGGAAGACCGCATCGGCGAGGGCAGTGGTGCTGAGCAACGGCGGTCCATGAAAAGACGGCGGTCCATGCCATCGGCTCAATCTGCACCGACGTTGTACGACGATGCAGCGAGCGATGGTGTTGGCCAAGGATTGGGGACAGCATATGGCACCGAGCGCTTTTCTCCGGCCGAGCAAACCCACTTCACGCGTAGACGCCATCGCGTGGCAGATGCCCTCCTCGCCATTCATTACGACGACCGGGAGGGATTGATTGCCCGCGGCGTGGTACCCAGAAGAATCCCAAACCCAGGCCGCTATCGCAATGGACCCAACCCCTTTCCCCATGCCCCCATGCCCGGGTTTGCACCGCCGCCACCACAAACGGGTCGTCACACCCAATAAATCCCCACTTGAATTTTTTTAAATCGCGTTATATCTAGAAAATTCTAGTAAAAATTAAATTGTTTTCATTTTTTTGATACTTGGGTATCCTCGAACGAGGTCAACTACTACAAAAATGATAGTCAAATTGGGGGTATTGAGATACCTGCTTCTTTCTGCTGAGCTGATCCGACCCGGTCGGCAGTCGATCGCATGGGATAACACACTGTTGATAGCTGGTGCCCGATCTTTTGGCCAATAAAATAATCGGTTGCGAGGGAGATAACAATGAGTACCTCGTCTATGAAACCCGGCAGCAAATCCACCACCGAGGAGGCCCTGCGACGGGAACGGGACAGAGCCCAGCAGTACTTGGACATCGCCGGCGTCATCTTGGTGGCCATCGATAAACGCGGATGCGTGACAATGATCAATAAAAAGGGCTGTGAGGTTCTAGGGTACGACGAAGCGGAGATCATCGGAAAAAACTGGTTCGATACCTTCTTACCCAAGTGGCTCAGAGATAGCGTTGTGCCAGTTTTTCATGATCTCATAGCCGGTGCAACGGCCGGTGTGGAATATTATGAAAACCCAGTGGTCAACAGTCGGGGTGAGGAGCGACGCATTGCTTGGCACAACCAGGTGCTGAGGGAAAAAGACGGCCGCATCATTGGTACGCTGAGTTCGGGTGAGGATATCACCGAGCGGCACATCGCTGAACAGGCGCGTAAACAGAGCGAAAAATGGCTGGTAACCACCCTGAGCAGCATTGGAGAGGCAGTGCTGGCCGCAGATGTGCACGGGAAAATATCATTTATCAATCCAGTCGCTGAAGTCCTGACTGGATGGTCCGCTGCAGAGGCCAGGAAATGCCCACTCCCCAGGGTTTTCAACATCATAGACGAGTCATCTCAGGAGCCAGTGGTAGATGCGGTGTCGACGATATTAAGCGAACAAATGAAGAAGAGCGTTGCCCCGGTAAAGGTCCTCATTTCAAAAGACGGCACCCGCAAACACGTTGCCATTAATGGTTCGCCCATTGCCACTGATAGCGGCCAACCCCTTGGCGTGGTTTTTGTTTTCAGGGACCTGACGGAAGAGCGCGAACGAGAGGCCATGCTGTTGCACCATCAAAAACTCCAGTCCTTAGGTACCTTGGCCGCCGGGATTGCCCACGAAATCAACAATCCACTAAATGGCATCATGAATTACGGTGAGCTGTTGCAGCTTCGCTTGGGGCCACAAAGCCCACTGGTCGGTTTTGCAAAGGGTATCGTCGAAGAGTGTGAGCGTATCGGTGGCATTGTGAAAAACTTACTCGCCTTCTCTCGCCAGCAGGTAGAAGCCCATAGCCCGGCGCGTATCGCCGACATCATTGCGACCACCTTATCCTTGATCGAGCGCATCTTACATCGGGATCAGATAGAGATAATAGAAAATATTCCAGGGGACCTGCCCAAGATAAATTGCCGCAGCCAACAGATAATGCAGGTCCTGATGAACCTCATCACCAATGCCAGGGATGCCCTAAACGAAAAATACAGCACATACGATGAAAATAAGCAAATCGAGATCAGCGCCCGCCTGTTTAAAAAAGACGGCATCCATTGGATACGAACGAGTGTTTCAGACCGGGGTTTGGGTATTCCCCCTGAGATCATGCCCCGTATCTTTGACCCCTTTTTTACGACAAAGCCCACGGAAGCGGGCACAGGTCTGGGACTTTCAGTAAGCCACGGCATCATCCAGGCGCACCACGGCAGGCTCTGGGCCGAGAGCACGGTCGGTCACGGGTCCCAGTTCCATATTGATTTGCAGGTGGATAACAGATGAACGACCCATTGGTGTTATGGGGGGGGCTGCTTTGCCATTTGAGCCTGGATTTTTTTGAGCACGTCCGGTGGGATTTGCTGTGTCCCTGGCGCACCACCCATTGCCGGAAGGGGTGCTCCCCCTTGGCCTGCTCTAGCCTCAGCAGCTTTTTGGGCCCGCTCTGCTTCCTTTTTGACGTCCGCATCAGTCCGGGCAAAGTCATCGGCTTTGACCTTCAGCCGCGCAATCTTGGACGTTGACACCAGAAACACCTGATCCGAGGCAGATGTCTTTACGTACGTCTGTTTGTCGGCTTCAATGTCGTTGCCAAAAACTAGGGTCGTTATCTCCTCCCCGTCGCCGGCACCTGTGAACGCCACGATAGCTCGATCCGCGGTTTCGTCGAGGCCTGTGCTCTCAGGGGGAAGGGGAGCATCCACAAAGTCACGTGCCATCACACTAGCGACAGACCGAATCACCCCCATGGCTTTTTTCTCATCAAAATTCTTAATGGCCACGTCCACTGGCGCAAGCGATCTATCTGCCCCTTCACCTTCAAATGCAAAAGCAACCGCGTCTTTGCCAGTCTTGAACGTCACCTTTTTGATGGCATCTACTTCGGCTTTAAAAATAATCTTGTTGCGCAGGTCCTTTGCGGATTTGTCAAAGGTGCTGCGGTGGTACCCCCTGACCCGATAAACCGGATCCCCATCCGGGCGTTTGACAAACGTCATGCCGTTTTTGGACTTGCCGACGATGAATCGGCCAAGGGTCTGCTCCCCATTGCGCACAGTGACGTCGATACCCTGGTCTGGGTCGACTTGAAATGTCTCATGGCGCGCCTTGTCCTCTGAAATAACATCGACAATGCTGAAATCCGACAGGGCATCGACCATCCGCCTCACCGTGCCGTCCACGATTTTATACGCAACCGGCTCAACCAACCGCCAGGTATCTTCTTGCTTCTTTAAAACGATTTTTTCGGTCTTTTTTTCCCCATCTCCCTTGGCCTTGCGAAGGATTTGAATGGTATCGAAGTCGCTATTGGAAATGAGCGGCGCGGCAGCACTGGCCGGCTGCGCATCCTCAGCAGGCCCGCCGCGAAATACTGCAAAGACGATGACGCCGAGAATTGCAAGAACAGCCAATGCAACGAGGTTTTTTACCATTTTGTCTCCCTCCTGTTAGCGGCCGCTTCTCGATCGCCGAATGCGCCATCGAATCAGGCCGAATAAGATAAACGCGAACGGGATGCCGATGATATTGCCGTACTTAGCTGCTGCCTTTACCCCTTCGGAGGTTTTCTCAAGCGGTGGATCCGCTACGGTTTTCATGCGCACCGCGATTAGATCGTCTTCGCTAACCAGCCAATCCAGCGCATTTTGAACAAATGAAAAGTTGTTCAATGCTTGTCGGCGGTCCATGCGGGCCAGGTAGCTGATTTTATCATCCCTGGGCAGGCCCGATGATCCTACAGCAATAATCCGACCGGGTGTGCGTCCCTGTTCGAGGAATTGGCCTTCCTGGGGCGCATTCAGATCGGTCGCGTCCTTTTTATCAACAACCGCGGGGAGTGGCTTTCCCTTGAAATAGCTGGTGAACGTGCCGCTCACAGCAGCGGCCATGGGTACAGAACTCTCCAGGTTGCTGGAAGGGGTAATGCTGCAGGGATCCACGACTGCTGTGGCTGCGTCCACAACCCAAGCGTTGCCAGAGCTGAAGGAAATTTCCCGTGCCTCTTTGTCGCTTTCCTTCCGCACGGCGTCGCTTAAGCGAACCGGGCTGGCGTACGGCAGGGTGAGGCTCCCTAAGCGGTAGGTCACCGGGTGATCTTCGCCAAAAGCTGTGATCAGAGGCCATGCCGGATAGGGCCTGGGAAGGGGAAGGGGGATTGGCGGACACCGGGCACCAAAGTTCGCAGCCTGGGTATCCATGACGAGGGTATCTGCCACCAGGATCCCATGGTGTTTGAGAAAGTTCTTTAAATTGGTTTCGTTTACTTTGGTGTTGTACTCAGGAGGCATGCCCGGCAATTGGCCTTGTTGCACGTCGATGGTTACGCCATCGATAAAGACGGCAAGGGATCCGCCCCGCATGAGAAATTGATCAATTTCGTACAGCTCTTTTTGGTCAAAATCCTCCCGCGCACCGCCAATGACGAGGGCCTTGATGTCGCTCGGTAGGGTTGGCTCGCCTTTTTTAAAGTCGATTTGTCGGTAGTTATAAATATCTAAATTGTGGCGAATATTTCGATATTCCCCTTGGGATCTCGGATCCTGGCGCATCATTTGTTGCTGGTTGGGGTTTTGCTCGGGTGTGATTTCAGGTTCCCCGTGACCCACGAGAAAGCCCAGGGTGGCCCGCTGTCCTGATATCTTCTTGAGCACTGAGGTAATCTGGTATTCCAGTCCCACTGGCGACTCCACCGCGGCAATGACTTCTGTGTTCTCCCCGTAACTGAATGAGATACCGCGATAGCCTTCCTTGACCGTGGCCTGATCCTTTTCGATATCCGGGTTGGGCATTTTTTGAATGCCCAGGCTCTTTGCGATCTTCTCCTGCTCTTCATCGCCGGCTGGATCGATAAACGCGACCGCCATGTTACCATTCGAGTGCTGAGCGTATTCCTCCAGCATATCGCTCACGTGACGCTCCAGGGTTGCGTACCTCCCTGGAAGGTTTTTCGTAAAATAGGCCTTCACGACGAGCTTGTCCGAAAGGCTTTCCACAACGGAAATGGAAGCCCGGGACAAGGTAAACAAGCCGTCCTCGGTCAGATCTCCCCGGAAAAAAAAGCGAATCGAGAGAATATTTACCAAAATTAAGATACCGAGAAGGCTCACTAAAAAGATCGTGGTTTCGTTTCTTTTTTTTGTCTTCGCGCTCACGGGTTACCTCCACTGCCGGGATTCGAGGGATCGAAAAGCGAAAAACAGGCTGATAACGGTGCAGGACAGGAAAAAGACGATGTCCCGGCTGTCGACTAAGCCTCGGGCGGCGTTGCGAAAATGCGCGCTAAAGCTTAAGTACTCGAAGATGCTCGCCAGGGTCGCCGGCAAGAAAATGACGAATTTATCAATCATAATGAAGAACATCGATAAAAAGAGGCCGATGACAAAGGCCACGATCTGATTTTCGGTCCAACTCGACGCCAAAAGGCCCAGGGCCAGACAGGCAGATCCCATCATGAGCAGTCCCAAATACCCCCCCCAGACAGGGCCCCAATCCATGTCGCCGAACTGAGAGATAGTGATGGCGTAGGGCAAGGTGAGCAGGAGTGCGGAAACCAGAAAAAGAAGCGAGGCAAAGAACTTGCCCAAGATGACATCCACGTCCCTTACAGGCATCGTGATCAGCATTTCTATGGTGCCTGCCCGTCGCTCCTCAGCGATAAGTCGCATGGTGATGGCTGGGATGAAGAAAAAGTACATAAAGGGAATCAGTGAGAAAAAATCGCGCATGGACACCCTGTCCCGGGTAAAAAATGGGATGAAAAAAAGCACCCCCACCATCACCAGAAACGCAGTAATGACAAAATATGCGACCGGCGAGTTGAAGTACGCCTTAAATTCTCGCCTGGCAATTACAAGCATGGTGCGCATTTAGCTGTCCTCCCTTTGTGCTGAGCAGCACTCAGTGTGTTGTCGATCTGGACGGCTGGGCCGAGGTCGTGAGTCGCCTGAATATGGACTCTAAATCGACCTGCTTGCGGCCAAGACCGAGCAGCACCCAATTTTGTTCCACCGCGATCCGAAAAATATCAGCGCGTACATCCCTGTCGGCCTGGCCGCGGACCACCACCCCGATCTCATCTTGCTGGCCATCGCTCGCCACATCGACCCCCCGGACACCATCTATCTTGGAAAATGCCTCTCGAATCGCTGCCTGTTCCTCCTGAGGCTTGGCGAGGACCACATCGTACCGCGCGCCGCCCCGCTCTGCTTCGAGTTCCTCTGGGCGTCCGTCCGCAACGAGTTTGCCCTGGTGGATGATGATCACGCGCTGCGCCGCTGCCTGAACTTCTGCCAGGTTGTGGGTCGACAAAATAACCGTGCGCTCCTTGCCCAGGGATTTTATCAGCTCCCGAATCTCCACTATTTGGTTGGGGTCGAGACCAGATGTGGGCTCGTCCAAAATGAGGATTGCCGGGTTGTGTACCATTGCCTGGGCCAGGCCCACCCGTTGCCGAAACCCTTTGGACAGGGTTCGGATATCTCTAGCGGCCACGTCTTTCAAACCGCAGATTTCAAGCACCTTTTCGATGGCCCCGGTCTTCTGCGCCCCGGTCATTGATCGCACATCCGCGACAAAATCGAGATATTCCTTAACTTGCATGTCCACATACAGGGGGGCGTTTTCCGGTAGATATCCCACTTGGCGTCGTATCTCCAGGGAGTGGCGGAAAATATCCATGCCGGCGACCGAGACCTCCCCCTTTGTCGGTGCGATAAAACACGTCAATATTTTCATTGTCGTCGTCTTACCAGCGCCGTTCGGACCCAGGAAACCGAGCACCTCGCCCTTGTTAACGCCGAATGACACATCATCGAGGGCCAGAATTTTATCGTATACCTTGGTGAGGTTCTTTACCTCGATCATTCTTTCGTGTGTCGCCATATTGAACCTCTTTTTAGAAGCCGATCCATCCCAATTCACTAAAAACCCGTAAATCTCTATCCAGCATCAAAAATCATGTCAAGTTCTTGCGAAGCTTTGCCTCCAACCGACCAGTATGAATGACGTGCCCGCCTTCGCCAAGCCTACGGCGAGGTTATCGAGTTTCAAGGTAGATTTCGTAAATCCAAGATCTCGCCGCGTTGATTTCGCAAATCCAAGATCCCGCCGGAGGCTCGGCGGAGGCGGACACGTCAAGACTTGCAGACGTCTATCCCACCCGTTCTTCAATGAGTTCGACCACGCGCTGTACCCCCACGAGTCGGGCAAAGGAGCCGAATCGAGGTCCCCGTTCCTGCCCGAGCAGCACTTGATAGATCGCTGCAAAGAAATCTCTGGGATCTACGCCGTGGTCCCGAGCGATATCAAATACAAGGGATTGCAGCGCCTTTTCGTTCATTTCGCTGGCCTCGGGGGATTGGAGCGCCTCTGCAAGCGCTGCAAAAAGGCCGCGTTCGGTTTCAGTGGGCGGGCGATACTGTTTACCGGGTAGGATATGGTCCTCGTAATACCGGAGCCCTTTTTCAATGAGTGGGGTGACGATCTCGGGGTATTCGGCTGAAGTTGGATCATAGCGGGTGAGAAATTTGTTAAGGAGATCGATGTCGGGTTGGCCGAGGGCTGAGATCAGATTGTTAACGAGGGAAAAATTGATGGACCCACCATATGTTGGAACGCTTCTGCCGGCATCATGAATATGCCAGATCGGGGTATCGGGCCGCTTATCCCCATCAATATCTCGGTAGCGCCGAAGCGTGTCCAAATATTCATCCATGGCCTTGGGGATAACGCCGAAATGGAGCTTTTTGGCCTGCCGCGGATCCCTGAAGATAAAATAGGCCAGGGATTCAACCGGGGCGAAACATAGCCACTCCTCCACCGAGATACCATTGCCCCGCGACTTGGATATTTTTTCGCCTTGCTCATCGAGAAACAACTCGTAGAAATACCCACACGGCGGTCGACCACCGATGGCCCGAACTATCTTCGAAGACAGGGCTGCTGATGGGATGAGGTCCTTGCCGTACATTTCATAATTTACACCGTAGCAGTACCATCTGAGTGCCCAATCCATCTTCCAGCCCATCTTTGTATGGCCGTCGAGTACTGATGCCGTGCCCTGATGCCCGCAGCCCGTCACATCCCCAAACGGCGCATCGCAGGCATAGTCGAGGGCGCGCTCATCTGTTCGATACCCGGTAACCCGGGTGGTGTAGATCCGCCCGCATCTCTCGCAGCAAGGCAAAAATGGCGACCATGTCTCTCGGTTTTCCTCTTTGAGGGTGGGCAAAATGATGTCGAGGATGGGGGCTACATGTTCGAGCATTTTGATAAGACCCGGGTTAAATGCCCCACTCCGATAGGCTTCTGAGGCGGATCTGAGCTCGTAGTCAAAGCCGAAAGCATCTAAAAATTCCCTTAGCTTGCCTATCATATGACCGGAAAAGGAGTCACAGCAGCCGTAGGGATCTGGAATATCGCACAGGGGTTTGCCCAAGTGCTCGGCCAGTATTTCTGGCCGGGGGAGGTTTTCCGGTATTTTCCTCAGGCCGTCCAGGTCGTCACTGAACGCGATGAGTGAGGTAGTGCCGCCGGTCAAGTGTTCGTAAGCACTCTTGACCCACGTGGTGCGCGCCACCTCGGCGAACGTGCCGATATGGGGCAACCCGCTGGGACCAAACCCGGTTTCGAAGATAACCGTTTCTGGCGGGGCATCTTTCCCAAAGGACTGCGCGATGCGCATGGCCTCCTTAAAAGGCCAGGATTTGTATTTCGGCGTCATGTCACCTCCTCATCTGCTGCGCGTCCAAAGGACTATTTCCCCCTGGGCACTTCTAATGTCAAGCAAGCAAATAAAGTCATAGGGAACCTCAAAAGTGGCTCATTTTGTCACACTATAGTTGACATTCAGCGCAGCTAATTCAACATATCTCTTGAGAATTACAATCAAAAGGCCAACTCGCAAATAATTGGCCCATATATTGCTTTTGAAAAGCAGGTTTGGTAATTGCTTGTTTCAGAAAGGGAGAGAGGCTTTTTTATAGAGGACGAACTGAAGTGAGTGAGCAGGAATAATTTGCCCAATCACCTGTTCATTCTTCCGACTGGCATTTATTTTTGAATTTTTCATCCCACTCTGAGGTGATGGATGTAGACGTCGGTATATTTGACGACCAGAATCTTCTCGGTTGACAAAAAAGGGAATTTTGACGATTTCTGGACAAACGCAATTAGAGATGCAACAGAAAAGGCGACGATTTGTTTTTCGGTATTTGTTCAGACTTTTAATAAAATCGAATTGTATGCTATGGGGACGAGAGCACCCTGTAGTTGTTGAGGCAGACACATGGCGAATTCCATAACCAGCAATAAGATTTTGCACTTAAACCGCAGCAAGCTAGAAAAAGACGATGATCTCATCATTGGATTAGCTAGAGAAGTTTTTATTAAGCAATCAGATGCTATCGCGAATCTGGCCAGACGCATGAGCGCTGATTTCATGCGAGCAATTGGCTTTCTGATAGACACTAAAGGGCACGTAATCGTATCCGGCATGGGCAAATCTGGTCTTATTGGAAGAAAAATCGCTGCCACATTTTCCTCTACCGGAACCCCCAGCTTCTTTGTTCATCCAGCAGAAGCGTATCACGGTGATCTCGGAATGATCACGAAAGACGACACGATGATTCTTCTTTCCAATAGTGGAGAGACAGAGGAGATCGTTCGACTTATTCCCTTTCTCAGGCGGATGCAGATTCCCATTGTCAGCCTAGTGGGCAAGGTGCATTCCTCATTGGCCGAGCACTCGGATGCTGCTATCGACGCTTCAGTTGATAGCGAAGTATGCCCAAACAACCTCGCGCCGATGAATTCCTGCCTTGCGACAATGGCCATTGGCGATGCATTGGCGGTATCACTCATGAGAAAGCGCGATTTTAAGCCCCAGGATTTTGCAAGGTTGCACCCCGGCGGCAGTCTGGGGCGTCGTCTCTTAACTAAAGTCCGAGATGTAATGCGCGCAGACAACTTGCCGATCGTTTCTGCTTTCCAATCGATAAGAGAATCTCTCGTTACCATGACAACGGGGAGGCTCGGTCTGGTCCTGGTGGTCGAAGGAGAGAAGTTACTCGGCATCGTTACTGACGGTGACCTGCGCCGGGCGCTCCAAGATTACAATTGCATCCTCGACTTCCCCATCTCTAGAATCATGACCCCCAATCCAAAGACCGTTGGAGAAAATGTCATGTTGGTCGATGCAGAGAAGCTGATGAAGAAAGAAAAGATAAAGGCCCTGGTGGTGGTGAACAGCAACGGAAAGGTCTCAGGCGTTCTCGAGATTTTCGATAACTAAACCAGGGATACCATGACACGCATTTTGCCAGTCCTGATGACGGCCTTTGTCTCTCTTTTGATCTGTTCCTGTGGTGCGCATCACAGCGGATCCAATAGCAGCGTGGGGGGGGGTACGCCTGCTTCGGAAAAACCTTTGAGTACCGATGAGATGCGTATCTTGGCGTTGGCAGACACACTCAAAGATGGCGCAGAAAAAAGCTCTGGACAGCTGAAAGTTACAGCCGGCAGCGCTTACCACGCAGCCAGCGGTCGCGTGTGTAGACCCCTGGATATCGCAGTAGAGAACGAGCCATCGCGGTTTCAAAGACGCCTTACCTGCTTGGATGACAAGGCAAAGTGGCGCTTCGTTCCTTTGGTGCAGGAGATTGCGCCAAAGGAGCCTCCGCAATGACGTTTGCCCGGGGCTTATACGCACAGCTGCAGGTGATTCACGCCATATTACTTCGCGAGGTAATGACGAGATTCGGTGCTTATCAACTCGGCTACTTGTGGGCTCTTATCGAGCCCTTGCTCTGGCTGCTTACCTTTGCGGTGATGTTTTTTCTCGTCAATCGCCAGATACCCGACGGCATGGATTTGATCGGCTTTCTCACGACCGGTATTTTCCCCTATATGATTTTTCGGCAAACTGTGGATCGTTCTATGACCGCGATCGCGGCCAACAAGGCCCTGTTATTTTATCCTCAGATCCGACCGTTGGACCTGGTTATCGCCCGCTGCACCCTCGAAATAGCGACTCTCGTAACGGTTTTTGTCCTCATATTGGCATTTAACAGTTTATTTAACGTGCCGCTGGTTATCGACAACCTTCTCTTGGTTATGGCCGGACTGGCAATGGCAGGCATGCTTGGAGCGGTTTTGGGGTTGACCATATCCGCCCTCAGTGTTTACTCGAATATTGTTGAACGTATCATAGGGCCTTTGCTGCGTCCCCTGTTTTGGATATCAGGATTGTTCTTCACCGCCAATGAACTGCCGACTGCTGTAAGAAAAATCTTCCTTTGGAACCCGGTGCTTCATACGGTTGAGCTCACCCGAGACGGCGTTTTCACTCAATACGACTCGCGCGAGGTGGATATTGGTTATTTGGCCATGTGTATTCTGGTGTTTGCCTTTTTGGGACTGGCCCTGGAACGCATGGCAAGACGGCGGCTAGATGTTACATGATACAGTTAGAGCACATCAGCAAGGCGTACATGACCCAGAGCGGACCCAACCTGGTCCTTGACGACATCTCCGTCGATTTTCCATGCGGTGAAAACATCGGTATACTGGGCCTCAACGGCGCTGGAAAGTCCACGTTGCTCCGCATCATGGCCGGCGTTGAGCTGGCCGATGAGGGACAAGTAAAACGACGTGGCAGGGTTTCTTGGCCCATCGGGTTTGTCGGTGGATTCAACGGCTCGTTAAGCGGCGAGGAAAACTGCCGCTTTGTGGCGCGTATTTACGGAGAAGACATCGACCGAGTGGTCGGTTTCGCGCGCGATTTTTCCGAGGTGGGCAAGTACTTCTTCATGCCAGTGCGCACGTATTCGTCAGGTATGAAAGCCCGGCTCGCATTCGGGTTGAGCATGGCCATTGATTTTGATGTTTATATGGTTGACGAAGTGACCGCAGTAGGAGACAAGCCATTCCAGGAAAAGTGTCGCGCGGCCTTTGCAGAACGCCGGCAGCGATCTTCGGTGATTATGGTTTCTCACAATCTCAACACCATTAAACAGTACAGCGAAAAGTGCGCGGTCCTAAGCAAGGGTACTTTGCAGATGTTCAACTCCGTGGACGAGGCAGCGCATGCATATGAGGCGATCGGGAAACATGACTGAGAGCCGACAAACCGAAAGCTACACCAACTCGGCACGAGACCTGCGAAAGGCCAGGGCGCGGCGACTGGCAGTCCGTTTCGGGGCAATCGTGATGATACCCACCTTGATGGCCACGCTTTACTATACCGCCATTGCGAGTGACATTTATCAGTCCGAGGCGATCATCACGGTGCAGTCATCGGAGAGTCGCCCGCAGCTGGGCGTGGCAGCCATTCTCGGCGCGGTGACCGGGGGGGCGACGGCGCAGGATGCGATGACGGTACAGGAATACATCCTGTCGAGAGAGATGTTGGCGCAGATCGATACCTCCGAGGGGTTCTCAGGGCACTACTCGAACCCGAACGCGGATTTCTGGTCTCGGCTCGCATCAGATGCTACGTTCGAGGATAAGTTTGAGTATTATCAAAAAAGGGTTCGGGCCAACTACGACACCCAATCCGGCATTCTAAAAGTGACGGTTCAGGCCTACACCGCTGAAAAGTCGAAAGCGATCAACGATGCCATCTTGCAACGCAGCGAAGAAAAGGTAAACACACTGTCGGAACGCGCCAAGCGGGATCAGATCGCCTTTGCCAAAAAAGAAGTCACCGTAGCAGAGGAGCGCCTCACATCAGCACGGTACGCGATTTTAGAACTTCAAAAACAAGGGGCCGAGTTTCATCCGCTCAAAGAAGCAGGTACTGTATTGACAATTCAAGGAGAGTTGGAGTCCGAATTGGTAAAAGCGCGGGCCGAGCTCGCTCAGCTGCTCGCCACCATGGCGTCGGACGCGCCCAAGGCCGTGGCCCTGAGACAGCGCATACAGGCGCTTCAAATGCAGCTAAGGCGCGAAAACAAACGGCTGGTAGACCCTGAAAACGAGGCACTCAATACGTCCATTGCCCGGTTCGAGACTGCCATGATAGAGAAGGAATTTGCAGCAAAGCAATACGAAGCTGCCATGGCCACGCTTGAACTCGCGAAATTAGAAGCAGATAAAAAGAGCCGCTACCTGGCCACCATTGCCGCCCCGTCTTTGCCGGATGAGGCGCTCTATCCAAAGCGCGCCTTGGGTGTGCTCACGATTTTTCTCGTGTGTTTTGCCATATTTGGGATCGGTTCGCTGCTCATCGCAGCCATAAAGGAACACGCGCGACTATGAATTGGAAAACGAAGATATCAGCTGATCCCCATCCGGGATTGCGATGGCCGCGACACCAGCGGACGCGGACGTTTTTTTTCCCTCTGGCCATCTTTTTGATGGTTGCTGTGCCCCTGAGGATTCTTGCAGATACTCAGCCGTCCGCCGCCAATACCCCACCCGTTGCAGCACCTGGGATAACCGCACCGTCAGAACCGGCAGGCATTCAACCCTTTGGGGCGAATCTGTTTTCGGGCAACTTCATCAAGACTAGGGAAGACGGTCTCAATCCAAACTATGTCGTAATGCCCGGAGATCGGGTGGCTGTTTACACTTGGGGAGCTGTATCGATAAATGAAGTATTCGTCGTCGATGGGCAAGGAAACATTTTCGTACCGGATATCGGACCGGTTCGGCTTCAAGGCGTCAAAAACTCAGAGCTAACTGAAACGATGAAGGAGATGATCCGCCGGGTCTATACCAAAGGGGTCAGCGTATATACCAACCTGCTGACCGCGAACCCAGTGGCGGTCTTTGTCACCGGTGCGGTAAAAAAACCCGGACGCTATGCAGGTATTCCATCGGACAGCGTGCTGTTTTTCTTAGACCAAGCAGGGGGCATCGATCCCCAGCTGGGCAGCTACCGAAACATCGCCGTGCTCAGGGACGGCGAGGAACTGGCCCGGGTAGACCTGTACGATTTCATTCTTCAGGGAAAGCTCGAGACCGTCCAGTTCAAGGATAGGGATACGATTTTAGTGATGCAGCGGGGTCCAGTGGTGGAGCTCCGCGGTGACGTGGCCGCACCCGCGCTGATAGAGTTTACTGAGACCGAGAGCACGGGGACCGATGCCCTCGCTGTCATACCCAAAGCCGCCACTGCCACAGAAGTGACCCTTACTGGCCTTCGCAACCATATGCCTATCAGCCGCACCATGACCGTGGCTGCTTTCCAACACGAGAAACTCTACGATGGAGACGTCATCACCATGAGGCAAGACGGCCGGGCAGAAACCATCATTGTCAAACTGGAAGGAGAATTCGAAGGACCGTCCATGCTATCGGTGCGACGCGGCGCCAAGCTGATCGATGTACTGAATTTCGTCCCAGTGAACCCCGAGTTTACAAATACCGGCGCGGTCCATATCAAACGCTTATCCGTGGCCAGGGCCCAGAAAGACGCGATTAACGACAGCCTATTTCGCCTAGAGCGAAGCGCGCTGCTGGCCCTTTCCCATTCCCAGGGAGAAGCGCAGATACGCGTGAAAGAGGCAGAGCTCACGGCCCAGTTTGTGGAGCGGGCTCGCACGATTGATCCTTTGGGTCGCGTGGTAACATCTCAAGATGGAAAACAGCTCAATATCACATTGGAGCAGGGTGATGTCATCGTGATCCCCAAAAAGACCAATGTGGTGCGTATCGGCGGCGAGGTTATGATGTCCCAAGCCGTCATGCATAAGCCGGGGATGACCGCGGAAGAGTATATTGCATTAGCAGGCGGGTATTCAGACCGAGCCGACGACAACCTCGTCATCGTGCTCCACATGGACGCGTCGGTTTCTATGGAAGATCCAGACGTAGAAATAAAACCAGGCGACGAGATACTCGTACCGCCAGAGATTGATGTAAAGGAACTGCAAAACGCCATGGACGTAATGCAAATAATCTACCAGGTCGCCGTATCCGCGGCTGTAGTGTTGGCATTATAAATAGATATGAATTTAATAGGCACAAACATAACACCTTCTTCCCCTCTTTTTCTAATCGCTGGGCCATGCGTTATTGAAACTGAGGAAATGGCGCTTGGTGTGGCAGATACGCTCAAGGGGATCACGTCTGAGCTGAATATTCCTTACATCTTCAAGGCGAGTTTTGATAAGGCCAATCGCACGTCGGCGGATTCGTTTCGGGGTCCCGGCCTCGATCAGGGACTTCGCATCTTGGCTCGGGTCAAGTCTGAGATTGGGGTTCCCGTGCTCACGGATGTCCACGAAGATACCCCCCTGAATGAGGTGGCTTCGGTTGTGGATTTTCTGCAAACACCGGCCTTTTTAGTGCGACAAACCAGTTTTATTAAGCGGGTTGCCGAGGCGGGCAAACCAGTGAACGTGAAAAAGGGGCAGTTTATGGCCCCTTGGGATATGAAAAATGTCGTGGAAAAATTTCGGGCATTTGGCAATGATCAGGTGATGATTTGCGATCGGGGCGTCTCCTTCGGTTACAACACCCTTGTCTCCGATATGCGAGGACTGGCGGTGATGCGGTCATTCGGCTGTCCAGTAGTGTTCGATGCGACCCACTCCGTACAACAGCCCGGCGGACTCGGCACCCACTCGGGCGGTCAGCGGGAGATGGTGCCGGTCTTGGCGAGATCAGCTGTTGCTGCGGGTATCTCTGGGATCTTCATGGAGATTCATCCAGATCCGGATAAGGCACTCTGTGACGGTCCCAACTCCTGGCCCTTGGATCAGGCGGCCGAGCTTTTACAGGTGCTTGTAGAAATCGATCGCGTGGTAAAAGCCACCCCCTATGCAGAGAATGGCAGATGAAACCCGAGTTGCAGGCCGGCCATGAAAAACATACAAAGGATTCACGTTTCAATGTGGTGATTCCAGCGCGTTATGGATCGACGCGGCTGCCGGGAAAACCGCTGCGGCAGATCGCCGGAAAAACCATGATCGAGCGGGTCTACGAAATCGGGTTAACATCAGGAGCCGAGCAGGTGATTGTGGCCACAGACGACGAGCGGATACACGGTGAAGTGGTGCGCTTCGGAGGAAACGCTGTCATGACCTCGCCCCTGCATCCCTCTGGTACGGACCGAATTGCAGAGGTCGCACGCTCCTTGGCGTGGTCCAAGGATACGGTCGTTGTGAACTTGCAGGGGGATGAACCGTCCCTGGATCCAGCGCTGGTGGAGATGGTCGCCCAGGGGTTGCACGGACATTCAGGGGCGGGTGTCGCCACGTTGGCCACCCCCATATTGCGTGATGAGGAGCGCTTCGACCCCAACGCGGTAAAAGTGGTTACGGATCAAAACGGCTTGGCCCTCTACTTTAGTCGGGCGCCCATCCCCTGGGTACGCGACGAAATAAAAAAGGACTCCCTCGGGCCACCTACGCTCAATGGAGGCACGCCTTTTTTGAGACATATCGGGCTGTATGCGTACCGTGTCGGCGTCCTGTTGGACATTGCCGACGCGGATCAAAGCCCCATTGAAGCTGCTGAATCTCTGGAACAACTTCGCGCCATGGCGATGGGTATCCGCATTCACGTTTCCACCGTTCAAGCGCCGCCTGTCCCCGGCGTGGACACCGAAGAAGATCTGGATCGGGTGGCATGCCTGCTAAGTACCAAGGATAAGCCGAGTCGTGGGCTACCTCAAAAATAATCCCAAAACCATTGCCGTCTTCTCGCGCGGCATCGCGAAAATACCCTTTCTCAAGAATTTTCTGCAAGCTGAAAAAGTGATCTTTCGTCCCCGCAAGGGACAGGCGTCAGAGATAGACGCAGTCGTGGGTTGGGGGGAAAAAAGCAACACACGAACAGCGCGTCTCTATGCGAGCAGGCACCACTTGCCCTACCTCGCCCTCGAGGACGGGTTTTTCAGGTCGGTCGGCCTGGGCGTAAACGGTGATCCGCCGCTGTCGTTAATCGTAGACGATATCGGAACTTACTATGACGCCAGGTCTCCGTCACGGTTGGAGGCAATGCTCAATGCCTCGACAGGCCCAGATGACCCGCTCGACGACGACCAGCTTTGCCTGCGATCGAAAAAATGCATCGAAACTATTCTTCATGCCCGGCTATCAAAATACAATAGCGCACCGGATATCACAGACGAACTCTCAGATACCTCCTGCAATCGCGTCCTGGTGGTCGATCAGACCTTTGGTGATCTTTCTGTCGTGCACGGCACCATGCACGAAGGGGGATTTGACGGCATGTTGCGCGCTGCCGCTGAAGAGAATCCAGGGGCAGAGATCATCGTCAAGATGCATCCAGACGTACTCGCCAAAAAGAAACAGGGCTATCTGACAAGCGTCGGTTCGGTTGCTGATATCACCCTGTTTACAGCGCCTGTCAGCCCCCAGTCCCTATTTCATTATGTGGACAGGGTGTACACGGTGACTTCGCAAGTGGGATTTGAAGCACTTTTGGCCCAAAAGCCCGTAACCTGTTTTGGCGCGCCATTTTACGCGGGGTGGGGTCTTACAGATGATCGGGTACCCATCTCTCGCAGGACCCAAAAGCGTTCCTTAGAAGCGCTCTTTGCAGCAGCCTGCATTCTCTACCCAACTTACATCGATCCCGACTCTGGCGATCCTTGCGAAATCGAAACTGTCCTCGATCACCTGGCCCGGCAGCGGCATTATTTTGCCCGCAACCGGGGAATGCTTTTTTGCGTTGGTTTTTCAAGGTGGAAGCAAGCCAGTGTTCGCGCCTTTTTGAGATCACCTGGAAATCGCATTCACTTCGTTAAAACAGCCGCTCAGGCTGCTCGCAGTGGGTTCAACGCCAATTCGCGTCTCATCGTGTGGGGAAGGAAGCATCGCCTGGACCTAAATCGCCTCGCTGAAGAATACGGTGTACAGGCCTGGCGTATGGAAGATGGGTTTTTACGCTCTATTGGATTGGGATCGGATCTGACGGCCCCTGCTTCCTTGGTGTTGGACACCAGCGGCATATACTACGACCCCACATGTCCAAGCGACCTGGAACGCATTCTCTTAGCATCCGACTTTTCAAAGGAAACCCTTGACCGAGCCGCCCATCTGCGGCAATCCATCGTTGCCACCCGTCTGAGCAAGTACAACGTGGGCGTAAGAAAGCAGCTGGACCTTTCCAAAGCAGGCGATCGCCCCATTGTGTTGGTTCCGGGGCAGGTAGAAGACGATGCGTCAATCGAGCTCGGCTGCGAAGATATTCGCACCAACCTGGATTTGCTCAAAGCAGTGCGCGAAAAACGACCAGGAGCATTTGTCGTATACAAACCCCACCCAGATGTTGTAGGAAGAAATCGCAAAGGAGGATGTCCATTAGACAGAATGAGGGAATACTGCGACTTGATTGTAGAAGAGGTGAGCATTGCGGATTTTCTAGATGCAGCAGATGAGGTACACTGCATGACCTCCCTGGTTGGGTTTGAGGCACTACTCCGCGGACTTGAGGTGCATGTATACGGTAAGCCGTTCTACAGCGGCTGGGGTCTTACCCATGACAGACATGAGGTCACGAGGAGAGGTCGCGCACTTTCATTGGATATGCTGGTTGCAGGTACGTTGCTGACCTATCCCAGGTACGTAAATGCGCACAGCGGTCGGTTTACTACCCCTGAGCACATCGTCGATGCTCTGCGAGAGGCGCGGGATGCTGCGGGCAATGCACTGGCAATAAAAATGCCTTGGACACGTCGACAACTTAGAAAGCTCGCCCACATCTGGAAAGGGATCCTCGATGCTGGCTGAGTTTAGAAATAAACAGGTGCTTTTATTGCAAGGTCCCCTCGGACCGTTTTTCAAGCGCTTCGCAAACGAACTCGCGTCCCATGGCGCGCACGTTACCAAGGTCAATTTCAACGGTGGCGATACGCTATTTTTTCCAGGTAAGCAAACCATCACATATAAAGGAAATCTTGAGGAATGGCCCGAGTACGTGTCTTCTCTGATCGAACGCCTGAGCATTGACGTTGTTTTTCTACTCGGCGACATGCGCCCCTATCACCGATGCATGCGAGAGGTGACGAAGAAGGCTGGGATTGCTCTCTATATATTCGAGGAGGGGTATCTTAGGCCGCATTTCATCACGCTGGAAACGGGCGGTGTAAACGGCAACTCTGCCATGCCCAAGGATTCAGAGTACTACTTGGCCTGGGCATCGAAACAAGAGACAGAAGCATCTATCCTGCCTGTAAGGGGTGCCTTTGGCCGATCAGCGGTCTACGCGATAATGTATATGACTGCCATGACGCTCGCAAAGCCCCGGTATAGAGGCTATAAACACCATCGGGATACCAATATTCTGTACCATGGACTTTGCTGGTCGCTCGGCAGTATGCGCAAATTAAAATATTCGATTTCCGAGTCGCACGTCCTAAAAAAACTTACCTCCCGGTTTTCAGGCGGTTATTTTCTTTTTCCCTTGCAGGTACACAACGACTACCAGTTTGAACATTCTCCATATGCTTCAGTCGAGGCGTGCATTACCGAGGTCGTAGCCTCCTTTGCCGAAACTGCGCCAAAGGAAAAGCTACTGGTGATAAAGCATCATCCGGCAGACAGACCCTATCGGAACTACAGCAAGTTTATCGGAGATTTGACAGCGCAACTCGGCGTAAAAGACAGGGTTTTTTACGTCCACGACTTACATCTACCCACACTGCTGAAGCATGCCCTGGGCACTGTGTTAATGAACAGCACGGTCGGGCTATCCTCGTTACATCACGGTACACCAGTCAAAGTAATGGGAGAGGCCGTGTACGACTTTGACGGGCTTACCTTTGGCGGCACACTTAATGATTTTTGGCATAACCCGGGTTGGGTAGATAACCGCGTATACCGCGCATTTCGTTCGTGGCTGCTGGCTAACAACCAAGCCAACGGCAGCTTTTACAGGCGCCTTGTGAGGTTAAAAAAGGGCACTGGTGTTCGCTGGTTTGAACGAAACAAAAGAACATCCGCATGAGATTCAAACCAGCGCAACTGCCCATCATCCTGTGTTTACTGCATGCGCCCCTGGCCCTTGCCCAGGACAACGTCGCGCCAGGTCCTCAACCAGGTCCTCAACCAGATCCTCAACCAGATCTCTCCCAAGCTACTGAGGCCAAGTACTGTGCTCACTGTGGCCAAGCAGCACTGGACCAAGGCGCTGACCCAGACAAGAAAATATTGCATTGCACGGACAATCCCGTTGTGGCACTGCAAGACGAGCTATTTCTCGGTGCATTGGGAATCACCGCCTGGGGGGTTTATTATTGGGACTGGTTCACCCAAGGATTTCACTTTAAGGATGAGCATGGATTTCGACAGGGCTCTTCCACCGGCGGAGCAGATAAAGTCGGACATTTCTTTGACACGTTTATCCTGGCTGATTTTCTAAACTGGCGCTTGCTGAAAATGGGGTTTTCGAGACATCAATCCGCTCTTACCGGCGCCTTGAGCGCAATGGCCTTGATGACATGGCTGGAAATCGGGGACGGAACAGGTCCGTATGGCTTTTCCTTGGAGGACCTCCTCGCCGATCTGATCGGTGCAGCCGCTTCTTATGCCCTGGCCATGCTGCCCCAGGTGGATGATGTGGTGGACTTTCGAATTCAATACTGGCCCACTTCAGAGTACTTTGGCAGCGGGGAAATGGTCGCCGACTACTCGGGAATGAAATTTCTCATGGCACTCAAGCTCTCGGGGATCAAACCCGTCATGAGGACCCCGTTCAGGTTCATAGAATTTCACGGAGGATACTACAGCCGCGGGTTCAGAACCTTCGATGCCAATGAGGAAAAGACCACGCGGGCGGTCTATGTCGGCGTTGGGCTCGATGTTTATGAGTTGCTTCGGCCTATCTTGCCCCAAATACTAAAGCAGCCATTTAAGACAGCCCTCACTTATTATCAAATTCCATTTGCTTCGTTTGAAGTCCATGCCTGGAAAGCCATCCATACTGAACCCACGCCAGCAGACACTGAGGAACGCCGATAGGGTTTTCTTTAATTGCAGCAACCAAAGAAAACCCATCAGAATCGTCACCAGCATTAGGAAAATAGAGGGAAGAGAACAACTGTTTTCAGTATGTGTAAATACCGCTTAGTCCATTGTCAGGAAAAATAAAATTACGGCAACAGTGGAAGTCCCAAATTGTTGTGTGTTAATGGCATCAGCACGAACGAGCTAGCCAAATCGGGTGCGATTTCGGGACATTCCATCGCTCAAGCTTTTCAGACGAATATACATCTATCGCACTGAAGTACTGGGTCTCCAGCCCGGCGTCTTCTAAGCGTTGTTGAAAATCGTTACCATAGTAACGAACATGGTCGTGCTGACCAAATCGCCGTGTTCGTTCTTCGGGGCTGGCGTTGATATCTTCATCTGTCGGAACGCCAGCTCGATGTGGTACTTGAATGATCGCCAAACCTCCTGGGACGAGGATGCGGGCCAAGTCGCGCATTGCTGCCGCGTCGTCGGGAATATGTTCAAGGACGTGAAACGAAATGGCAAGATCGAACGATCGGTCTTGGAAAGGCATCGAGCAAGCATCTGCGGCCACGGTGGCGAAGCGAAGATCAATCAAATCTGACCCAACGTAGGTCGCGGCGCCTGCCAATTTCTTAAGAAGAACCGAGATCTGTGGTTGGGGGGCGTACTCTAGAACAGCCCGACAGGTACAAAGCCACAGGCGAAAATCATAGAGAATCGATGCGAGGAAGCGGTGTCGCTCAAGTGAATGACATACTGGGCATGAGGCCCTCGGTCGACCTCCAGGGCCAGGCGTCCATGTTTCAACTAATGAAAAGCATGCGGGACAGAATCCAGCGTTTTGGACACCTGTCATTTTTCAACCTGTTGGTAAAGATCTAATTCTTCCATTTCGATGTAGGAGATAAAAGTACCTCGAATCGAGTGGTTTACTATGTCTTGTGGTCGAAAGCAGAATACTTGATCACGTTGCCTTAGCTGTAGGTCCAGTTTTTGCTCGACGGCATTTTTCATTTTCATATCCTCTGGGTATGACATATTCTTCGCGTTGTTTTCTCGGAAGAAACCCCAGCTATGCACCGCGTTAGTGAGCTTCCCCTCCGTACAAAAAGTTCTATTCCGATCACAATCAATTTACCAATTTTGGTTACCATAGATATCCTAATACTTTGGTCAATTCCTTGTTGTGAGTTTATATTCCCTAACGCCTCTTCTTTTTTATCTTCGTCTTGCTCCATGACAGAACAACATTTCTTAATATTTTCAATGGAAGAAATCCCATTGTATGTGGTCGCCTAATCGATTCAACAATATCGGTGCCAATTCTCCAACGTAACGTCGACTTTAGACTATCATTATTCTGAGAGTCAACCCTATTTTTCTCACGTCTCTTAAAACCTTCAAGTGTTAGTTTTAAGGCCTTAATTTGGTTTAGTAATTCTTGATCTGGTTTTGGACTCAACGGCTTACCGTTCCTGCTATGCCAGTAGATCGGATCGTAGTGTCGACTCATATTTTTATCAAGCCGACGTGCATTAATCTCCAATAGTACCTGCTGATAGATTGGCCAACGCGCAGCAAGAGTGTGACTACGGATGACATCTTCATATGCCGCCTTGCCGACCTCTTCTAATTTGGAGCGATCAGATAACAACTTATCCAGGCAATCAACAAGCTCTTCATCTTCATCAATTATATAGCCGGTTATATTATCTATAATTACGTCGCGATAGATACTTGGTTTGGAGGATGTGATGATCGGTTTTCTAGCAAGCCCCGCATACTGATATTTAATTTCGCTTTTCGAGTTAATGAAGTCATCAAATGAATAGCCGTGTTTCTGTATTTGCAGCCTTTTATCAAGGAAATCAGACATTTCGCTAAGGTTAAGAATTACATCTGAAGCGAGCATAAAGGAGAAGAGTTTGTCGATTGACATCATTGGGTATGTTGTAATCAGCTTGTGGTTAAACTCCTCTGAAAGATTATTCACAAAATGAAACGCAACATTGGGTTGTTGTTTTTCAAGCAACTCTGAAATTCGTATAAGTTTATTTGTACCCATTCCATCTGTTGATGCAACCAATACATGCTTCTTATTTTCTGATAAATAGAGAGGCCTTGTCTCCCGAAATCGATCCGCATCGACAGCATTCGGAAGTACGTGCACGTGTGGATGAAATGCTCCCGCGTGTTTTGCCAACTCCGATGTACTTACAGTTACGGCATCACTAGCAGCTATAAAGTCTAGAGGTAACCAATTACCATAGTGGAAAACTAAATCATCAATCTCATATACAAACGCAACGCCTGCCTCTCGGAGAGTACTTATACAGTCAAAGAAATGAATTGTTCGAATCGCATTTCTGTTCGTCCATCGCTGAAAAATCACAATATCGAAACCGACCATTGAACGCAAATCTGCCTGATCGGCCACTATAGCTCGCGTTACAAGTATCCCATCAATAGCTTTCGCTATTTCAAAACAGCGTTTTCGTGCCGTGTTGGCACTTTTGCTGTGAGCAATAAACAAAACTCTTGGTCGTTTGTATTCAGGCAGTTCATCTGGCCTGAATATTTCCGTTATCTGCCCCAATTTTGTGAGTATTTCGCTAGCGCGATGATGAAATGTATGCTGTTGGCATACTATACGTCTTCCCCAATCTTCGCTACAGCTATATTTTCCATCTATCAATTTATTGAACTGCTGCCTGAATTCTTTTTCATTGTCAAATGTTGGTAGTTCCGGGAATAAAATGCTCAAGCCCTTATTCCGATCTGATAATGGAATGCGATTACAAGCAAGCACATCGAAAATTCGATTGTTAACTATTCCCCAATTATTCTGATCCTCCCAGTGATCATTGAGGACAACCTTTCCCATTTGGTATACCTTACATACTTCATCAGAGCGAAGGAAACCGGGTTGCAGGGCTTCTTCGGGAAGGATGTTCTTCCAACCGTTGCCCCAAACTGCGAGTGAACGCCCAGATTTGGCTGCATAACAGACGGCTGGGCGGTGAATCTTTCGCGAGTTTCCGACAAAGACACCATCCCAGTTGATACTAGCCTCAGGTAATGGTCTAAATACATCAACATCTGTACATTGGGGTAAAAACGAAACTCGCAATCCTGGGCTAGAATCTTTGAGCGATTTTGCATATGATTCCGATGCAATAAACACATGATCATACTTTGCCAGCTCTTCAACTCGAACTTTATCAGGGTGGCTGATAATCCACATGAGCCTTATCTGTCCATTCTTTGGAGGGAGTGGCGGGTGATCGATACCAAACAGATGAAGAAAAATGTCATAGGGCTCTAGACGATTCATAATTTCATCACGACAAATTATTTTAGCTTCAATCTGCCGAGACTCAAACGCTCGTACAAGAGCTTCTGCAAATTGGTAGTCACCCCACTCAAAGGGATCTTCTGTACTCAACGCCTGGATTCCAATTGCAATTCTATATTTCTTTTTTGGATGAAAGTATGTTTCAAGTTGCTGCCAAACCCAGTCAATACTGTCGCCATCGCGAAGCTCAGTCTTTTTAACAAAAACAGAGTCTGCAGGATTGGTCTCCTTGTTTTTCACGTCAGCAGCTCTAAGCTTATGATAGAGTTTCTTACTCTTTTGATTCTCTACAACTTGGAAATGAAACTGTTGTGTGACCCCTTTCTTGATCGGATTGACGACATCATCAATTTTTTCCAATTCGAGAAAAGAAAGTGCGGTATCGTAATGAAAAAAACTGGATGCTCTTTCCAGGTTTGTTTCCTTCCCCTCCAAGCCTGGCTGAATCTCATCGTCCCATTCAGACCATTTCCAAAAAACAACGTGGTGATGATTCGGTTTGTAGTCACCAAATACATCTTCCTTTTCGTGAAGGAAGATGCGCATGCCTTTAAACGAGAATTTTTCGATATCTTCTAAGCTGAAACAGTAACCAAAAAAGTGAATTTCTATGCTATCCCGAAGCTGATTGCGCATTGCGAGAAGAACACGGTTAGTTTTATAGTCTGCAGCCATCGAAACGCGGTGTCGTTCCCTATGATGAACGTAGTCAACAAGGATCTCCTCGATTTGTATTGGGTCACATGTGGTAGTTAGCCGAAGTATAAAATCCCAATCAACGAGTCGGCTCATCTCTTCGTTGAATCCGCCATGAATCCAATATAAATCTGAGGTGTGGGCAAACGCATTGAGGTCAATCTGATTGTGGCGCAAACAAGAGTATCGTGAAAAGGATTTTGCTAGCTTGGTATTGGCTACGAGTTTGTTTTTTTCGTCAACAATATCCACATTCATATGCGTATAACAACAGCTCCTAAGCCTCCCAGCCAATACTTTGTATATTGCACCAAGAAAGTTAGGACGCCAGGAGTTATCCGAGTCAAGGTAACAGAATATCTGTCCTCTTGCTCTTCTTAGCCCAGCGTTTCGAGCTGCAGAAACACCTGCATGTCTGATTTCAACGCATCGAATCCTTTCATCTTTGAGCGAATACTCTTTGATCACTTGTTGTGTGTTATCTGTGCTGCCATCGTTTACCACCAGCAATTCCCAATCCTGGAATTTCTGACTTATTATACTATTGATCGCGTGCTGTACACGGTTTTCTCTATTGAATACTGGCATAATGACAGAGATTAAGGTTTTGGGTCTGTCCATTCGGTCCATTAAATAAAAATCCTCCTAGCAAAATTCACACCACTGAATTTGATTAGACTCATCAAGCACTTACACTTTCAAACCAGGCGAGAATTGCATCAAAAAAGACCCAAGTCAACTGCTTCATTGATGTGGGTTGATATGTCTCATGGGCGGAAAAATGCCATCCCGTACCAGTTACCCATCTGGCTCTAGACATGGAAAGCGATCTCACAAGGGAACCCGCCTTATGCCCTGGACATTTTCGCGTCCCAGAAAACCGCCGGTTCTCTACCGCGTCCATCATTTCAAAGGAATGCTCGACATGTGTTTTTTCTAAGCCAAGGTTTGTTCCTACTTTTCAGTCGGGACTTAACCTCTGCCCAGTCCGCCCTGGCCATGGCACCCACAAGCTGAAGCGCATAAAGGGATACCGTCACTATTTTTCTGATATCCTCCAATTAAGCGCGGCCGTTGACCGATACTGGTCCAAAATCATCTCTATAAAGGCTCGAACCGCGCCGCTGCCTCCGGATTTGTCGAGCTGAATAATCCCCGGTATTGCCTTGATTTCTCGGACCGCATTGGCCGGACATGCCCGGAGCCCAACGGCCTGAAGCACTTCCAAGTCGTTGATGTCATCGCCGATATAGGCGACCTGGGTGAGGTCGATCTGTTCTTTTTTGCAAAGGGCCTGCACGACGCTTAGCTTGTCTTCTATCCCTTGAAAGAGATAATCCACACCGAGCTTTTGCGCACGCCGAGCCACGATTGCGGTATTTTCTGTAGTGATAATGCCCGTCTTGATGCCGTTTTTCATCAACAGCTTGAGCCCCATGCCGTCGTGGGTATTGAACTTTTTGAGCGCATCCCCCTGGCTGTTGTAGTACATGCCCGCATCTGTCAATACACCGTCCACATCGGTAAGAAATAGGGCGATTTCGGGTTGAAGCCTGGTTGCATCGCCCGCGCGATCGACCATTAGTTTCTCGCATACGCCCCAGTCCAACGGCTCGTCGATTTCAAACCCGGTATAGTCGGCCATCTCGTACATACCGACACGGCCGAATAGGCGGTTGTTATGCGCCAGAATGTTGCCGACCGTGTTGATATAAAACGCGCCATTCTCCATCAAGAGCCCCTCAAAATCCTGACGCCGCGGCCGCTGCCTGTAGTCATAGTTCATGGGACGGCCGTCTGGATGCCAAAAAAATCGCTTGGTGCGCACGCAGGACAGCAGTGAATCCACCCCAGTGGTTCGATACTGGGCCAAGGCCGCATCAAAGTCCTCGGTACGTACAAATGGATTGGTTGCCTGCACTAAAATGAATATGTCTGACGCCGAGAATGTATTCTTTTCGAGAAACTCCAGCATCACAGCTTCTGTACTCGACGTATCCTGCGCATTCTCCCTATCTCGCCTGTATACCGTGACCTTGCTAAGCGAAAATCCGTTCGCAACTTTCTCTATTTCCAGTGAGTCTGTGGCCAAAACCACCTCGTCCACGTCCCGGCATGCTGAAAGTGCATCCAAACACCAATGAATAAGGGGTTTTTTGCAGAATGCTTTTATGTTCTTTTTGGGTATGGATTTGCTGCCACCGCGGGCAGGAACAAACCCAATGATTTTTTGTTTTTTCACTTTTTCTTTCTCCCGGTCTATGATGCTTTAAATCACAACACTGGCTCGAGCTGTTCATCTGAAATCGGGACCGCGACCGCGCGTCCTAAAAATTCGATTTCCACGACCAGTTGTGTTTTACGGCCTTGGGTTTGGTGGAGGATGCCAGTGGCACCTGTAAACGGGCCACTTCGGACGCGGACGCGATGCCCCACTTTTACAAGGGGGTGGGGTCTGATCTGATCCTTGCCTGCACCCACGAGAATTTTCAGGCTCTCGATAATTTCGTCGTCAACAGGGGTCGGATTATCGCCGAATCCGACAATGCGAACCGTGCCCGGCGCCTTGAGCACCTGAACCCGCTCAGGTGCCCGATAGTCCACGTGTACAAAAAGATACCCGGCAAATAGGGGCTTGACGAGCGTCACGCGGCGATCCGAACGGCTGGAAACCACGCGATAAGTGGGCAGGAACAACACCACACCCCGATCTTTCAAAAACGCAGCTGTCTTTTGCTCCCGATTAGACTTGATGTGGACAGCATACCAACTGCGCATCGGTTCCAAATGCGACTCGGCTGGAGAGTTCATAATTTAGTACTCCATCAAGTACTTAGTGATAGGTGATAAACTCCCCCTTGAAAAGGGGGCTGGGGGGATTTCGTCAATATTTCTGATTCTTTTAAAAATCCCCCTAACCCCCTTTTTCAAAGGGGGAATGCTCAATTCTACCCACTGGGATACGTTTGACATAGCACTAGCGCTCCCTTTTGACACGGGCGAGGGTTACTGTGCCGTTTGCGATATCGTGCTGTCGCGTGTAGGCCTTGACCTTGAAAGCAGTGAGCGTATCCAATGTCCTGATAATCCGCGCATGTAACAACAGGGTGTCACCTGGCACCACGGTCCGCGTCCACTTCACATCAGACCGAGCCAGGTAGAACAGCCGACCCAGCGGAGAGTCACCCCGATGCAAGGCCGAAAGGGCGATGAGCAGCCCAGATGTCTGAGCCAGTGCTTCTATAATGAGCACTCCGGGCATGATCGGCTCCCCTGGAAAGTGCCCGTTGAAATGGGGCTCTGCTGCGTCTAGGTAGCGGGTTGCCAGGATCTCGTTTTCCTCGTCGATCTCGATGACTTCGTCCACAAATAAAAAGGGTTCCCTGTGGGGCAGTATCTGCTCGATGTCAGCCCGTCCAAACGACACCTTGTGCATTGACATTTGGTTTCCCTTTGATCCCAGTATCTACTTCGCGTCCAGATGCTGGAGTACCGGGCGCATGCATTTTTGCACCCTTCTCGCTAAATCCACACCGCGCTCCCCGTCAATGGGCACCACTGGCTCTAAAAATCGAATTCTTAAAGACGCCTTATGTGCGGTCAAGAAATTTTCCCGGCCAGGCCCTAAGAAGGGGTAATCCATATGAATGATGACTGGCACCACTGGCAGCTGCGCTTCAATCGCTATTTTAAAAAAGGCCGGTGAAAACGGCTTGAGCTCTCCTTTTTGAGCCCGCGTGCCCTCGGGAAACACCAGCACTGGCAAATCTGCTTGGATTGCGCGTTTCAGCCCGGCTAAGCCGCTTAGAGTGGTCTCCCGGGATTTCCTATCAAGGGGGAGGCACCCCAGCAACCGCATCATTCGGCCTGCCAGGGGAATTCGGAGGTATGCGGCATCCGCAGGAATCCGCACCTCTGGTATGAGTGCCGTGAGTAACAGGCCATCAAGCCAAGAGCGATGGTTCGCCGCGAAAAGACATCCCTTGTATCTGGCGATTTGTTCGCGATTAGGCTGTTCCACCAGGCGGTAAACGCCGACCAGTTGAAAAAAACCCAGGAAAAACCCCCTGAGGAAGCTCACCGCAAACCAACGTATAGCGCGCTTCCCCCATCTACCGCCCGCAGCATCGATCACAACGATGAGCGGTATCAGCAACGCGAGCACCAGGTTGACAAAGATCCATCCGCCATAGCAGAAAACCCCCACGGTCAGCCATCTTAGCATACCGGCTCGTTCAGGCACTGGATTGCGATCACCCATTGGAAGAAAAGAAAAGCGCTGTGCGCGGAGGGGGACTCGAACCCCCATGAGGGAACCCTCACTAGGCCCTCAACCTAGCGCGTCTACCAAGTTCCGCCATCCGCGCGTATCACTACGAAAGCGGCTTAGGTCGGGTTCATTGCCTGTCCCCGACCCACGGCCCTTATACCGTATCAATACCCCGAGGTGTCAAGTACTCTTCTACACCACGTCAATATTTAGTCCTATTTTTATATTTTTTTCATGATTAAATCATTAACCGTTAAAGAGAGGAAATATTTATCCTCTTCGCCGTATTTTTATTTTTTTTCAGGTACTTGGCGGATCTGTCGAGACAATCCAATGACATCGTGTTAATTCTTTGCTTGGAAGTTTGGATGAGGCGAAGTTGCCGGAGGGGGGACTCGAACCCCCACAGGCTAAAGCCTACCGGATTTTGAATCCGGCGCGTCTACCAATTTCACCACTCCGGCGCGTTCACAACGCCGGAGGCTTTTAGCATGGAGCGATTCGCATGTCCAGCAAGTGTTGGATCGAGCGACGATTCCAATGACAGCACAAGGAGGCCTCTCAATATGGAGAAGAAAAAGGTCATCATCATCGGTGCGGCAGGAAGAGACTTCCACAACTTCAACACGGTTTACCGGGACAACCCAAACTATGAAGTCGTCGCATTTACAGCAACTCAAATTCCCAAGATCGAGGATCGCATCTATCCGGCCTCACTCGCCGGCGATCTCTACCCCAACGGCATCCCAATTTTGGCCGAGGAACAGCTGGAATCCATTATTGCCGATTACAACGTGGATATGTGCATCATGGCCTACAGCGATGTTCCCCACAGCTACGTGATGCATATGGGCGCCAGGGTCAATGCGGCCGGCCCGGATTTTGTCATGATGGGATCCAGGCGGACATTCGTAAAATCGACAAAACCCCTAGTGGCCATTACTGCCGTCCGCACGGGAAGTGGCAAGAGTCAGACATCCCGATTCGTTGCCTCACAACTCCGTGCCGCTGGCAAGCGGGTCGTTTCGATTCGGCATCCCATGCCCTATGGGGATCTGGCTGCTCAGGCAGTACAGCGAATGGCGAGCATTGAAGATATCGATAACTACGATTGTACGATCGAGGAACGCGAGGAATACGAAAAACACGTCGAGGAAGGTGGCGTCATCTATGCAGGGGTAGATTACGAGGCGATCCTGCGCGAGGCTGAAAAAGAAGCCGACATTGTCCTCTGGGACGGCGGCAACAACGATTTACCGTTCTACAAGCCCGACCTTTGGATCACCGTGGCAGACCCACTGAGGCCTGGCCACGAAGAGAATTACTATCCAGGTGAGACCAATATCCGCGGATGCGATGTCATTTCCGTGGGTAAGACCAACGTGGCACCTGCGGAGGCGATCGCGCAAGTTGTGGCCACGTGCAAACGGCTCAATCCAAAAGCAAAAATCGTCAACTCCGCCTCTGTGCTCACCGTGGACAACCCCAGTGCCATTGCTGGCAAGCGGGTGCTCGTCGTCGAAGATGGCCCCACCTTGACCCACGGCGAAATGGCCTTTGGTGCCGGGACCCAAGCGGCAAAGGAAAACGGGGCAAAAGAGATCATCGACCCCAGACCCTGGGCCACAGGGGGCATCCTGGAGACATTCAAGAAATATCCAGACATCGGCCAGCTACTGCCGGCCATGGGGTATTGGGATGAGCAGGTAAAGGACCTGGAAAAAACCATCAACGCGGTCGACTGCGATGCAGTGGTGATTGGGACGCCGTTTGACATCAAGCGCATCGTAAAAATCGACAAGCCGACCGCCATCGTGACCTATGCCCACGAAGATGTGGATCCGAACGACGGGCTTAAGAAAGTCGTCGACGATTTTCTGCTACGCTTGGGCTAGAGCTAGTGCCTGCCCCGGACTGGGGTAAATTTTCAAAATGAGTAAATCTGCGTCATTCCCGCGCAGGAGGGTGTCGCGAAATTCTCAAAACTGTCATTCCCGCGCAGGCGGGAATCTATAAAATCTTGTAATTTCGTTTGATTCTGGACTCCTGCCTTCGCAGGAGTGACGTGCATTACCCCTTCCGCGACACCCTCGCAGGCGGGAATACATAATGAACTCAATGGGTTCCCGCCTGTGCGGGAACGACAGAAATATTTAATTCCCCAAACAAAACAGACTTCTGGGAAGGGTCCTAGCTAAGGGAAGATCACTCACCTACGATGCTGACATTCAAGGACAAGAGCAGGCCGTTTTGAACCTGCCAGCCATCGAATATCACGGGTAATTTGTAGGCCTTAAAGGTGTAATCCAGGGAGGCCCATTCAGCCAGCTTCACGCCGAGGAGAAATTCGAATTCAGTGTTGAGTTTGTCGATACCGTCAAATTCGTTGTCCTCGCTCTGGTAAACCGGATACATGAACAGGGCCTTGGCTGCATAGGTCACAAATTCATTAATGTTTCCCTTGGCTCCGATGCGAAGCTCCGGACCCAATTCGACGACATCCTCCATGCGCCTCAGCACCAAGGGATTTGCGCCCGCGTCCTCAATCGCGTAACCGTTCCTCACAAACGTCTCCCAAAAGCCCCAGCCCACTCTAAAATCAAGGGTAATCAGTGGCTTTTCAACTGGTTTTGCAAAGATACCCAAGCTCTCTCTAAGGGTCGTGGGTGAAAACGCCTTGGTCAGTCTAATTTTGGTCTTGGCTTCGATTGTCGTGGGAATGGGGTTGTCATCGTTATCAAATCCATTCTCAGGTTGGCCGTTTGATAGGTATCTTACGACATCCTTGTCTTCGGCAAAAATGGCATCGCTCTTAAACACCACTGTCTTGAGCTGGAACGAGGCAAAGGGGCCCAGCCAGGGTACGGCTGGAATGTGGTAGAGATAGGTGGTCTCAAAGTCAAGGCCATCCAGGTTCTTAACCACCTTGTCGATGAGGGGGGTCCTGGTAAAACCCAGCTGCCAGTTGAGGCTGTTGGTCCACTCGTGCTGCTTGTCCAGGCTCAGATAATCCAGGGCCCCGTTGATGAGAAAGCCAAAGTTGAGGTTGGTCCCGTCAGGGGTACCGACCACATTGTCGTTGTGGCTAAGGGACAGATTGGCCGATCCCTTTAAGAAGGGATGCCATCCAGGGGCTTTGCCCTCTTCAACGCCTGAGACATCCTGGGGAATAAATTTCCCTTCCTGGGATGCGGGGCCGTCTTGAGCAAAGACAGGGGACGAGACCAGAAGGGCCAGCATACTCGCCAACCCGGCGATAACAGCGCCGTACTGTAATGTGGAAAGAGTTTTTCGCATGTTGTTTCTCCTTGTTGCATGTCGTTCAATGCGTCCCGGTTGCACATCTACCGCGACCGGTTTGCCATTGGGCATCGAACATTCCGAATGCGGTTTTTTACCAGGCAGTGGGCACTCTTAGCAAGGGGAATGCCAATAGCGCTTTTACAGCCCAAAAACCTAGCGAAATCAACTGTTTTCAGGGGAATGCCTCCTAGTTCGCTTGGGGATTGGGCCAAGGGAGACACCTAATGAGACATTTGGACGGGTCAAATGCAGTGTCTCACTGCCATTGGAGCGAGACACCTGGGGTGTACGTTTGGACAAGGGGCCTCACCTGCTTCTATTTGACATGCATTCATATCCCCCCATTATCTTTTTATAGACATTTAAACAGGCGATTCTGCTTCACTATCGGCGTGCTTGAATCATTCGGAGGGGCTATTGGAGCGCTCAACACGAAAAGATGAAGCCAACCAAACGCTCCTGGAGCAGCTCAGTCGAGATGTCAACAGGGGGTTTGAGGTGCTGGCCGGGCTTAGGGGCATCGATGTTATTGTCGGTATTGCCTTTATCAACGAGGACGACACCCTGCCGGATGTCGTGACTGTCGCAAGGACCGGACTGCAACGCGCGGGCCTATCTGGCCGGTCTGCGATTGTTTGCGTGGGACCGGAAGCAGGGAAGTCTGCGCTGGATCACGCCCTTACCCGAGATGGATCAGATACGCGCATTCCGGTTTATGGGTTTTTATTGCATCAGCGCCTGGAGGGTCGTGGGTGGGGGATTCACGCGATAATGAATTCAGTGGCGCGGTCGAACAGCGCGCTGATTTTACTACCACCCGATGTCATTCCCCAGAATGGCAACGGCAATGGAGAGGATGAGGGATTTTGTCCGGGTTGGATACCCCGGTTAATTGAACCAATCACTGCCCAGGGGCAAGATTTGGCCCTGGCTCGCTTTGCAGAGCACCCATTTGCAAATCCAGTGGCCTCCTTGTTGGTTTATCCAGTGATGGCCGGTGTGTTTGGCTGCCGCATCCCCCAGGCAACCCCTGGGGTCATGGCCATGTCTCAACGGCTGGTGCGGACCTGCCTGTCAGAAAAACAAACGTGGCCGAATGACGCGGGCATCTTTGGATTTGATCCATGGGTGGGGATCCATGCCCTGACATCGGACCTGGCCATGTGCGAAGTGCCCTTGGGGAAGGCGTCCTTTAGACACGCCGCTTACAATCTGAAACCCGTTTTCAAGCAGGTCGCCCATGTGCTGCTCGACCAAGTGGTGCGCCACGCTGGATGGTGGATGGCGCGACCAGATCTCGTGTCATCCCTGCCTGCAATGGGTGGGAATGTCCACGTGCCCCCACCTCCTGTCGATGTCGACGCGGACGAGCTTAGGCAGCGTTTTAAGTCAGAGTTTAATCATTTCGACCACACCCTTTTCAGCGAGATTATCTCCAACGACCTCAGGCTAACCCTGGAGCGATGTGCAGATGATACCTCGGCTGACTATGCATTCTCGGCACACCAGTGGATAGGGCAGCTTCAGGAGTTCCTATTGGCGTATCAGTTCGAGGAAAAATTCTACAGAGACGACATCGTGGACGGACTCTTCCCATTTTTCCTAGCCAGGTTCGCAAGTTTTATCGAAGAGGTCCGCGCGGTTGATACTTCCCTGCGCAGGGCAGATATGAAACCGGCAACAATGCGGGAAGACCTGACGCTGCTCAAAGCCCGCACCCTGCTCGATAGCCAGGCCGGGGCGTTTGTCTCTGCCTGGCCTGGATTTCGCCGGGCCTGGCAGGTCAAGCAAACAGAAACAGAACCCTACCTGCCGCGCCTGGGCGCGTGGGAGTTCGTTCCCCAAGTGGGGGTTATTGTGCCGCAGGAGCTGGATCGACCCAATGGTGACCGGATCTCAGCAAACCAAATTTATAAGGAGCAAATCAATACCTATCGGGAAACGTTTACTGACTTTTTAACGGAACACCTCAACCTCGTCGAAGTGACCGATTCTGCTGAGATACTAAGCCGCGTGCATCGGTTTATGCGCAAGTTGGACTGGGTCATCGATGTGGACCTGTTTCCATACAATATCCACACTGTTGAGGGCGCGCAGCAGATGACGGACCACATCTGTCGTGCTTTTTCAAACGATGACTGTTTTCAGCTCACCGAGGACGCGGCACGCCACATCTTAAAAAGATCCCCTCCCAAGAATCTCATCATGGCCCTGGGTTGCGGCAATGTGGGCGCGCTCCTCGGTCTACAAACACCCAACGACGCGCTCGGGCTCGCAGCGTGGACCGACCGCCGGCATTATCTCGACAACGTGCTCGACATCATTAACACGGACGGGCATCCGGATTGGTTCCACATGGCCCCGCTCAAGCCGGTCGTGGTGGATCTCACCTACCTTAAGAATGCCACAGAAGTGCGCGGCACTGCAGCCCTTGCCCGGCTCGCCGGGCGGGTGATGGTCGGCAATTACCACAAGGGGTGGGGCGGCGACTTTCGGAAGCTTTGGTTTTTTCTTAAAGCCGTAAAGAGCATTGTTGGCGTCGAGCTCTTTTCAGGGGTATGGCAGGAATTTGCTGCGTCAGGGATTGATTTTAAAGATCGCCTGGTGGCCTCGATTCGTGGACATTGGGGCAGATCCGTGTTGAGTGCCCACAATGCATTTGAGAATCGCCACCAACGCATCCTGGTGGAACGGGTTCGCCGCTTTGCCGAGCAGGTCTCAAAAACCGCGCCGGACAAAAAAGATGCCGCCGCCGTGTTGAACGCGGCGATGGGAGTGTACCACCTCTCGATTACCCTGCCAGACGAAACATTTGTGTCACTTTGTGCCTGGACCTGGGCCAGCTACAGCCACCGGGGTGGCGTGGGTGCCCCCACACCCCTCTCCTCACTCGTGGAAAGGGACTGGGCCACGCGGGATTTTGTTACCGCATACCTCAGCCGCGCTGAGCGCGGGGATGCAGCGACAATTGATAAAAAAATTGCCGCGCTCATGGGTGAAGGCCGGGAGTCAGATGATCTTGGCGATCACCTGTTCGGCGTTGTCGCGGATCCCGACAGTTTGATGGTCCGTCAGAGCATGGCACCAAGATCCCCCATGGCCAAGAAGCTTCGCCGCTTATCAGACGGCCCTATTCTCGAGCCCATTGTCGATAACAAATGGGAGTCGCGCTATGTGCTCAACGCAGCCGTGGTTCGGCTTGAATCGACTATCTACATCCTCTACCGCGCTTTTGGCGAGGACGAAATTTCCAGGATCGGCCTGGCCTGGACCACAGACGGCAGACACATCGATGGCCGGCTCAGTTATCCCATTTACGCACCAGGACCTCCATCCGAGTCTTCTGGATGCGAGGATCCGCGCGTGACGGTCATTGGAGACGACCTTTACATGCTCTATACCGCATGGGATGGCGAGCTCCCCCAGATCGCCATGGCATCCATTCCAGTGCAGGCGTTTATCGAAGGTCGATTCGACGCATGGCAATACCGGGGACTCGGCTTTCCAGATCTGCCGAATAAAGACGCCGTCATTTACCCTGAAATGTTCGACGGAAAATACGTCATCTATCACCGCATTGATCCGAACATGTGGATTTCGTACCTGGATACCCTGGCATGTCCTTGGCCGAGGACCGGCCATCAGATCGTCGTGGGCCCGCGGCCCGGGATGATGTGGGACGGCGTCAAGATCGGGGCTGGGGCGCCACCCATCAAGACGACCCGGGGATGGCTCAATATCTACCACGGCGTGGACTATGAAACATCCTACCGGCTGGGCGTCCTATTTACTGACCTCGACAACCCGGCGCGGGTCATTTACCAATCCCCCAATCCCATTCTGGAGCCGGAGACCCCGTTCGAAATCGGCAAGAGCAGCGACCGCACCTACTGGGTGCCTCACGTGGTGTTCACCTGCGGCGCCGTGCCTGCCAGAGACATCGACGTGCTCGACCTGGACGACGAGGTGCTCGTGTATTACGGCGGGGCAGACACGGCCATTGGCGTGGCAAAGGCCACGGTACGGGACCTGGTGCCCATTTTGGAATAACTTCGGGAGCCTCACACGAACGTTTCGGATGTTCTCATAGTTGTCGATACCCACTGTTCTGAATCCGCATTAGCGTGAGCATGCGATCAAAAAACTGTTTTTTATCCGTGTAGGCGTATTGCTCCAGAGAAAAGGAGGGCAAGGCAGTTCCATTTGCACGGGGCACTATCCTTTCCCCTTGCAGTGTAACGGGCCTGAATGCTTTGAAGCCACCGGTACGGGTTCCTGCAACGTACTTGAAATACTTTGGTGAAAACCGCCTCCTGGTAACGGTCTTATCTGGATGACCGTCTACCCCGAAGAGACCATTGCGGTCCCACTGGCTGACCATCAGCGCGTGGCCGCCCACATCGACGAAAACAGTACCGGGCCGAATCGCGCTGCGATGTAAAGCGATTGGATAAAAATCTGACCCTTCATCTTCTGGCAGCGTTCTCATGGTTCCGGAATGAACGCGCCAGGCAATGCTCTCCTCGATGAACGCGTTGAAACGCGCCACTGGGTTGGCTATTTTGTCATAGCGATCTTCGAGGTTATCAAATGAGATTCTACATGTTGGCCCATGGCGTGAATCGCCGCGATTGCAGTTGCGAAATCGAAAGGGCAACCCGAACTTCCATGCAAAATAGGCTCTCAATTGGTAGGGCAGATCGCCACAGTCCGCCCTTGCACGGATGTGAACTTCAGATTTGGGATTGTCCTCTTTGTGGCCTAAGCGATTATAGAGAAAATTTCGAGTCTTGTTTTGAAGGACCTGATGCAGTGGTTTCCAGCCCTTGTTTTGTTGATTTGCAAGGGGTCTAAAAAGGCGTGAAATCCAAAACGAGAATACCCGCTCCCATGCTGCATCCCATTCCCGCTCGACTTTCCAAATGCCGGTGCTCGAAGCAGGTCGGCCTGGAACTGGAGCGGTTGCTACGCTGACCTCTTTGCGGGCAAGCACCCGGTTATCATGGTCTGTCAGTTCGATATGCCAATCACCGGCTTTGATAGGGGCTATAGACCGGAACATGCGCGCATATGGTGGTCCTTGGTTATGGGAAAGATCTATCTCATCAACGGTTGAACCACCACATTGCAGTGTTAAAGCGTCCAAAGGGCGTTCAGACGTGGCAACCAAGTGAACCGCGGATCCCGGCGATACAGTTCGATTGACTACCAGAAGACAAGGATCAAGCGCCTCAGCAAAAGACAGTTCAACCCCCGAATGGTGTTGTGTGAATCGAACGGCCTTCTCTTTCGACGCTGACCCACGTTCCGATTTGACCGCAGATACGTCACGCAAATCAGCAAGCACGAAAGCAGCACAAATCAACAGGACTACGTGGAGTCCGCCCCTTGGCAAGCGCTTCATGGCGTCTGTCTATATCACAAGTTGGGAGATCTATCCTACCCCTCAGGATCCCTTAATCCTTGCAGCGACCAGCGAACGTATAGACAAAGAAGCGCTAAGTGCACCAGCTGCGCCGCTTTCGACAGCTGATCCAATTGCCATCCCTGGATATGCACCGACACCACCTGCTGGTCAGGCACTGATAATTCCACCTATCACGCCATCTTTTACCGCATCAGTGACATCCCACAATGCCAGTTTCTAATTTTCGGGCTTAGAGCCTATCTCAGTAGGCCGGACCGAGCATTGTGTTTGAGACACGAGCAGTGCAAGGCACGACGACAAGTCTTGCTGGTGGCAAGGCGCAGAGGAGTAATGTAGCAATGCGAAGTGGATCGGATGCCATGCGACGGGAGTGCCAACTGAGATAGGCTCTAAGCTTGACCAAAAGCTGATGGTCAACACAGTTACGCGTTTCAGTATAGATAACGCTTGGTTTTCACACTCTTGGACGATTGACCCAGGGGCGCCTCCTTTTTCGTCCCTCTTTTCGGCCGGTGTAGAAGATATTTTTCAACAAAAAGCACATCAATAACAATAAATATTATTGTCCATTATTTTATTTATTTTTTAATTGACATTTAGCATCATCAGAACGTATTATGTGATCGAAAGGCGGGTACGTGTATTTTACGGTAGTGATGAACTGGTGCTACTGGAAGATATTGACGTTCAACATTCTCGGAAAAAATCGAAGCAAGCAAAGGCGGTGTTACTGAGATAGAAACTGAACTCATACGCCAAATTGTCGGAGTATTTCTATTTTAGATTCTGCCCGCATAGAAATTGCGTCGACAGGTGCGTCAGTCAACATGTAACCATCATAAGAGAGGGAGGTTGTTAGAATGTATTCATTTATGCGAAATATCATAATAGTCACGAATCATTGTAGAAGTATCAGAAAAAGACAATTTCTTTTTACCGGTGTAATAATCGGATATTTGTTTTTTTCTCAGGTTGCGTCAGCTATACCGGTAGAGAGTTTTCAAACTTCTACTACTAGTGTTCTCGCTAATCCAAATACCCGGAGCGATTTTTATAATCGCGTATCGGATGAGTTGCGAAGCGATAGCTATTGTATCCGGGAGTATGCGGGTGATCAATACGGTTGGAATATGTTTTATCCAAAATGTATCAACAACTTTATGGATCGTTTAGCCAGGCAGCACCCTGACATTTTAAAATCAGTCGATATTGGAAAAGCTGTTTCTGATTTAGATTCTGATTGTATAGATGTGCTTTCAAATGGTGAAGGATCTTGTGGTCATATCATAAAAGCCATGTATCTTACATCCTCTATCTTGCCAGACGATCAAAAACCAGCGGTGGTTTTTGTTGGTACTATCCATGGTTTGGAATTCCCTGCATCAAGGGTTCTTCTGGACTGGATTGATTATCTGGTGTCCAATTACGATAATGAAGATGCGAGAGCTTATGCCATTTCAACTACAAACCCGTTAGACGATGGCGTTGCTGTAACAAATCTGTCGATAGCTGACCTAATTGACAACTATCGCATTTGGGTCGTGCCAAACGTATCTCCTCACGGCATGTATACTGGATCAAAACCCAGCGCAAGGGGTGTGAACATTGGTAGAGAGTTTGAATACCAATGGGCATCCGGCTCAGCTTTCTATCCCGACGGAACAGCCGCCAGTCCCGGGGATCCAAGAGCACACAACGCCAACCTAACCGGCCTCGTGGGGTGGACACCTCTTTCCCAGCCCAATTCTCGAGCCATCGATGGTCTCCTTCAATTCATAGGTCCGAGTATCTACGTTACCATTCATGGACATGTTAAAGGTATTGATGGGGAATACTCTGGGGCCACCTTACCTGCAAATGGTCCAGTGACCACATGTCAATATGAGAATTCTACAGCTAATGGACCATCTGGAGTCAACGTCAACGGTAACTGGGCTAAACCAAGTAGCGGTCTAAAGTATCACTGGATTGTTGCGACTCCAGGTGGTCAGAACAACAACGATATTCTCAGATATGTCTATCGTGGTCTCGATGACTACAGAACTAGTTTATCCGTATACACAGATGATTTTCTTTTCGACAGCCTTCCTTTCCTCTCAGAACAAAACGCGAGGCTCTTTCCCTGTTCTACAGAAGACCTGCAGAATTGCCCTCCTCCACTTTTCTACTCTCCCTATTCAGAGCACCGAGTTTGTTACCATGACAGAACTGGTGGTGTTTCTGTAGACTTCAATTTAACGACACGCGGTCACGGTAGTGGCCCAGATGGTCAGAGTCAGGGTTGGGCCTGGGCCAAATACGGTGCTGTTTCTTTTTTGTACGAGATGCCTGCGTACTACTGGGCCAGAGACTCGTCTGATAATTGGGATCTCAACGCTGAAACATACTATTTTCAACAAAACGAGCTGCCAGGTGCTATTGGAGATTATAGTAGACCAAAAGGTCACGAAGAAAATGAAGTGCGTCTTAGAAGATATTTAGCGAATAACTTTTATGCCTTTAATAGATTGGTTGTTTTATCGGCAAATCCTCTACCAGCAGAACATCCGCACCCTGGTGTTGGTACGGGAACAACAAGACATAATCTCGCAGTAACTGGTCTATTCAGCTACGACGCCAATGATTGTGATATCACACAGACTTTTTGGCCTCAGAATGGTCACGTGTGCTGCGATCTTGGTTATGACGTACACAACCAAACACTGATCGCTGGCGCGACAAAAGAAAGTCCCTATGGCAACGAAGATACCATAAGAAATGGATACTTTGGTAAGAGAGAGATATCCTGCCAGGTTACAAACTGGGGTAACGAAGCACACGCAGACGACTTCTTCATTAAGTTATCCGTAGATAAGGTTGAAGTGAACATGACGACAATACAGAACGTTCTAACCAAAGAATGTTTTGTCCCGGCTGGTAGCATGGGTGCTCCGGCAGACACGTTAAACCCAGTGATTAAAACATGTGATGAATTTGATGTTCTGCTTACGAAAGACAATATCTATCGTATCAGCTGTGAGATAGGTACTCACGACGTATCCGGCAACTTCATAGCTTCAGGCAATTTTAATACAAATGTACTCAACGAAACAGATGATGCAGCTTTCTCAATTACCCCCTCCGCGGAATGCCTACATTCAGACGGCCTAATACGAAACTGTACCTTATCTGGTGGCACCTATACAAAGACCTGGACCACCAACAACTACCGTGAAACAGTTTTCAAAGCAGTTCTTGATCAAACCGCTATTTGTGATGATGAGGTAAGAAGGGATCAGACTATGAGTGGGCAACTGGTTGATACATCCGCGAATGTAATTCCGGTTTCATTATAGTCATGGACTATTCCACCGCGAAAGGAGGCCGATTAGAGAAGAGAATAGCATCTATTAAACATGGAAAGACACAACAATATAATACGGAAAGGACGCAAAGATGAAGAAGTTAGCAGCAGTATTATTAACCACAACAATAGCGCTTACAATTGCAGGCGAATCAAGCGCAGCCGGAACAGGATATACCACAATTAATAAAATTGCGGTTAAAGTAACTGATGCCGGAACTTACAGAATAAGAGTTTGGTTGGAGGGAAAATCCGGTGAATTTCGTTTTTCTAACATGTCAAGCGGTGACTCCGAAATCTCAAAAAAAGTAGCTATTTATGAGACGATTCTACTGACGGCCTATACACAGAACAAATCTGTCTACATTTACTACTACCCAGACTACTATGGCTCTAACTTTCACAAAATAGATGAGGTATTTATAAAATGACGCAGAAGGCGCACTTGTGCCTTGCCTTCATTTGCGTGCTAAGTCCCAAGCTGTTTGAGGCATCAATGGAGAGGAAGGCGGTCCGGATTACTGGGCTGCGGATATCTTTTCGTCGACAATCCCACACAATGCATCAAAGGCGGCTTCGTACTCGTCTTTTAGCGCTTTGATGTCGTCCCCCTGCTTCTTGAGAAGCTCCCGGGCCGCTTCAGTGGCCGGCTTGACCGCGTCTCGAGCAGCCTTGAGCTCGGTGAGGCGCTCCTCGGCAGTCTTTTTCGCCTTTTTGTCGGTCTCTGAATGGGCGACAAATGCTTCCTCTGCCTCGATAGCATTTTCAAGGGTGCGCAACACTTTGCGCTCTTCTGAAACCCGCCGATCCATTTCCAGCCATAGGGTTGGCAGGTGGATCGCGACCGTATGGGAAGTCTGAGCGATCTCGAGCGCCTGCTTTTCCAAAACCTCGGTGTTCTTTTTGCCAAGGGGTGCGGCATACCGCTCGATGAGGAGGTGGGCTTCGCTGGATGCGAACACGCGTTTGTCCAATTGTCGATTTACCGAATCCTTGAGGGCGTAGCTCAGCTTTCCATAGGCTTCTATTTCGCAAGTGCACTCGGATTTTTCCATGGCCGATTTGACCGTACCGGTCAGCCGACGGTTGATATCCTCTTTTTCTTCCTCGAAAAATACGCGCACCCGGTCCGAGTCATCCACGGCAGCGGCATAGGCATGGCCGCGGCCGGTCTCGTCGGCCCGTTCGTATATCGCGAGCACCTGAGTCCAATCCGGGTCAGCAAGTGCATTGGGATAGGTAGAAAACGCACTTGATAGATTTCGCGCTTCTTCGGATTCGGTGCTGTAGCGCTCGGCGATCAGTTTGAGTTCAGCTGGATAAGCCACGGCATATCCGGCTGCGTGGGCAGAAGAGGCAACCTCTGGCGCTGGTTTGGGGTTACCACACCCCACAGCGGCATAGGCGATCATGCACCCAACAACCAACATATATGTCGAATGATTGTACTTCATTTAGCGATAAAAACGCATAATCATCCGGCCGTCAAGCCGATTACCCCCCCGAGGGATCCGAACTGCCTGTCATTCATTATTGCACGTCTGGCATGCGGCGCCTCTGTCTGGGCGGTAATACCATGGGTCGATGGGGAGTGCCATTGGACCGAGGCTTTATTGTATAAGCCCCAATATCCTGGGGCAGGGATTTGCGGCCGAGCCGCTCAAAATCTCCCTTTATGAGATCAGCAGCAGTTTCCCCCTGCAGGCCTTTTATTTCAGAAAGGTACTTGAAAAGAAGACCTGCCAAGCGGGGCAATGCAATGCGGCTGGTTTGGTTAGTCGCTCGAAACAGCCAATCGGAAAAGCCCATGAACGACCAAAACGCCGAGCCGTCCTGCCATATGGCAGGCGCTGAGGAGATAAAATTGCCGCTATTGTAAATGAGGTCGAAATAGCGAGCAAACCGCTTGAGCCGTTGCATCTCGGCAAAGCTGATCTCTGAATTTTGAAGAATCTCATATGGAGGGGACTCGCTGTAGCGCATTTGCCACGGTACGTCGTGCCGGGCAATGGGTGCGCCCCTGAGGCGTTTGAGTATGCCCACCTGGATTTCATGGGGATGTATTATGGCTATCAGCCTGTCAAAGCCGTCTGCAAATGATGCCATGGTTTCGCCGGGCAGACCTGCGACCAAGTCCGTGTGCAAGTGGGCAGATGTCTCGTTCCGCAGCCGGCTGAGCGTTCGGATAACAGTGTCGACAGGATAGTTGCGACCGATGCGGTGGGCCACGTCTGGGTTCAATGTTTGAACGCCCACTTCCAGCTGCAGCACCCCGGGTTGGAAGTCCTTTAGCAGGGCGAGGTGTTGCTCTGGAAGGGGGCCCGGGACGAGCTCGAAGTGGACAAACAACCCAGAGGCCTGTCGTTCGAGAAAGAAGCGCAAGAGCGCGGGCGTGACCCCCAACTGAAGGGTGCGATCGATGAACTTGAAGCGCCGCGCGCCCCGTTGCCACAGGTCATCTAGGGCTGCTAAAATTTGGTCCTCTGGAAACCGCCGCACCTTGGCATCCCTGCTGGACAGGCAAAACTCACACCTGTTCGGGCATCCGCGGGAGGCTGCTGCGTAGATCACCCGGTGGGCAATGTCTGCATCGGTGTAAAGGCTGTACGGCAGTCTCACGGCATCGAGGTCCGGGACAGGGGCGTGGATTATTTTCTTTGCGGGGGGCCTGCCAGCAAGAAAATTCTTACACAATTGGGCAAAGGCAAGATCACCCTCACCCGCGATGATATAATCTGCGGTCGCGGTAATTTCGGGAAAATCCTCTGGATAGCTCACCTCTGGGCCGCCCAAGACAATACAAACGTCCGAGCGTACCTGCTTGATGGTGTGAACCACCTGACCCAAAAGTCCGACATTCCACAGATAAACGCTCAGGCCCACAATGACCGGCTGATGATCGAGTATCTTTTCGGCAATATCAGCGGGTCTATCCTCCAGGGTGAACTCGAGGATGGTCGCGCGCTGTTCCAGATCATCGAGATTTGCCTTTAAAAAGCGAAGCGCGAGGGAAGTGTGGGCAAACCGGGCGTTGGCAGTGGCGAGAACGATGGGCGTCATTGAACAATACCCCCATCTAGGTTAAACAGCGCTTCAGCGTTGGCGGTGGTGATCCGGGCAATCGTTTCCACTGGTTTATCCCTTAGGGCAGCGAGCGCAGTTGCAATGTCAGCCACGTGGTGGGGTTCCGTGTCAATGGGCGCCACACCGTCAAGGCCGATGGACGGCGCATCGGTCTCCAACAACAGGCGGTTTGACGACACGGTGGCTGCTGCACGCCTCGCCCGGTGCGCCTTTGGCCGGGTAATAGCCCCGCCAAACCCGATGTGCATGCCTGCCTGGACAAATTGGGCGGCAAGGGTCGGCCCCCTAGAATAGGCGTGGACAACGCCGGTTAGCGCCGGCGTAGCGCCGTTCAGAATCTCTAGCAACTCGGCAAATGCCCCGCGACAGTGGAGCAGGACCGGCAGGCCGAGCTCCTGGGCCACGTCCAATTGTCGAACAAATACATCGAGTTGCCGGTCTCGCCCCGGGGATTCGACCTTAAAATCGAGACCGATTTCCCCAACGGCAACGGCATGGCGCTCGACAAGCCGATTTTTGAGCGCGGCCATATCCAAGGATTCATTTGCCGCCCACGGATGCAGGCCAAAAGCAGGAAAGACCCCCTCGTATTGAGCCGCATCAGCCACAGCCCGCCAGGATGCAATGTCATAAGACGGCGCGATGATGCGCGTCACACCCTTTGCCCGAGCCTGATCGAGCACGCCGGGAATGTCAGTATGGAGTGGGTGAAAGGTCAAGTGGCAATGGGTATCGACAAGGATCATGACGTTCACCCCTACCATAAAACACGAGGTCTGTGTCAGTGGGGCTGAGGCCGATAAACCGTTAGTCTCTTTCTAAGAGACCCTTTAGGTTTTCCAGGCCTTGGGCCAATTGGTCTCCCAACATGGTGTCCATGTCCATTGCCAGGAGCATCAGGTTCATCGGGTAGGGCATGGCACCGTTGAAGCCCCAGGTTACCTTGGTCTGATTGGCGCCCAGGCTGTCCGTGGCCATGTAGGCCTGGTCCGTGGCCTCAAAGGGTTCTAAAAAGCGCAGCTCAAAATCCACACGCTGATTTTCAGTGATCTTTTTTATTTCTTGCTCGCCCTTGCCCACTTCTTGGTGTTGGCTATCCCATGCTGAAACAAACCCGACTTGGCCATCTTGTCCCTTGAACGTCTTTTTCATATTCGGATCCATCTTGGCCCAAACACTGAAATTGTCCTGATTTTTGAGATACTTGACGTAATTAAACACCACTGCTTGCGGTTTATCGATGGTGATCTCCCGGGCTACGGCGTATTCCTGGGGTACGATCAGCCCAGCTATCAGCACCAGAACCACCACAGCAAGAATAACGACCAGAATGCGTTTTAGCCATTTCATCTGATCTCCTTTCTTTGGATATCAACCAAACCATCACCTGGTATTGTCTTATAAGCAGGATAAAGGCAACCGACAACAATACTTGGTCTGACGCCGATGCCTTCCCAGCTTCAATTTAATTGGTGCCCATCCAGAAATGGCCCTCTTGACGAAAACCCATCCCCCCGGCCCTCTTCCCTGCGAGGGAAGAGGGAGGCAAAACCACCATGAATCATTGGATTACCTAATTCCGGTTCGCCCTTTCCGCATCGGATAGGGGGCTAGGGGGAGAGGTTTCCGGAGCGGGCACTAATTAGGAGAACATGGCCGGCTACTTCAGTACGCACCGTGGTTTGTCGCTGATTCACCGAGATGATGCGCAACAGGTGTGGTCCAAAATTTGCTTAGATATTTATGAGCGAAGAGATGTGACGACAAAGTACGGAGAAAAAAGAGAATGGGAGAAATGGTTCGAATGGAACAAACAGCACTGCAACACCGGGCCAACGAAGACATCACCCAGCCACTGGGTGTGTATATGCGATCCGATATCAAGGCACTCCAAGAGCTTTTGCTCTACGTCCTCAAGGGCATCTCAATGTATGCCCATCTCACCCGGCAAATGGCAGTTACAGACCGCCAAATCGATGAATTTTTGGCCCGGGCACTGCACTTTGCCACCGAGGACAGGGAGGACTTAAACGTGGAATCCCTGTGCGATCTCCTCCGACAAGCCAGCGGGCTTCGAGACCGTGCGCGGACGTTATACGAATGGACGTGCGGGCCAATGTTGAAGCAACCCCAACAGCTTGCGGGCCCTGCTGCTTGGCAACACAGCGGCACCAACGACGCGTTGATCTCCTATGGCAGACGCATTGCCCCACAGCAAAACCGCCGAGAAAAAGGAGATTTGTTCTGGCGTCTCGAGCAGTTATGCATTTTGGGAGTACAGCATGCTGCCAAGCAGCTGCGCCAGCTTCACGTCCAAGGGAAAACCGATGAAAAGAAATGCGATTTGGTGCACGAAGTTCTGTCTACTTTGGCTTCCGACCCGGATGTCGATGCACTAAACGCGTTGGTACTGCGCCTCAGCTACAGCGATGATGTCGAGGCGCTAGATGCAACATCTTCTTACCAAATGGCCCTGTATCCCCCTGAAGAGCATATCGTCTCTAGTTAAATTCGAACGTCAGATCCCCATCGTGTCCGATTGACCGCTGGACAGACCTGGGTCACTATTGACTGGGTTTGGTGGGTCAACCAAGACTGGGCCCACTTCATCTTCAGGCCTAGCGCTGGGCAAGCGAGCAAAAACCGGGAAAGACATACAGCATGACAATCATATGGGAAATGGGGTATTAAGGGAGGTAGGTGGAAGGGCAAATGAAATTAACATTCTGTCTCGTTATCTTTTCCTGTTTTCTACTGGCCATCCCAGCCGAGGTAACAGCGGTCACGGCCCAGGGGGAAAACGCGTTGAACGGTGGGTTTGGTTTCCAAGCCGGACTCTCAGATTGGACACCTGGTGGTTTCAAATGGTTCAACGGATACAGCCGCCAGCTGACCCAACGCGGTTGGCTGAATTTTCAGGTCAACGTTGTGGCTGGAGACATGGACGACCGCCACTGTTGGAATGATGTTGACGGGGATATCCATTGCGACAATGGCGGTTGGGATGGCAACACGGTCGAATTTGTCGCTGGGGTAAAGCTACGCTGGGACATGGGCCGGCTACCGATAATCATCGATGCCAAGCTCGGCGGTGCATTTGAGCTGTTGTTCCTCGGCAACGACTACGTGGGTTTTGGGGTTGGGTTCCGGGCCGGCATCGGCGTGCACTACTTCTTCTTTCCAGATTTCGGCATCGGTGCCGAGCTCGTCTCCACTATCGGTCCGTCGTTCATTCCAGATGGGCCTGGTGCTGAACTCTACGCGGCAATAGACTTCCAAGCCATCGGCGTCGAATACCGGTTTTAGCTAAGAGGAGATTTACAAATGAAGGTCCGTGCTGTTGCCATTATCTCACTGGTTATTTTGATTTATGCCTGCACCGACGACGCGTCTGACCCACAGTCATGTGACCCTGTGGATGATTTCGACGAGAGCGATGTCATATGCTGCGAGACCTATGGCATCGGCTCTGGTGGGGAGCCCTGCTGTCACGAATACGAGAGGGTTGTAGCTACGGAGTGCCCGAATTCACAAACCCCAGGCGGTGGAAAGCGGGTCGTAGAAGATAGTTGCTGTGATTAAAAGGCACGACCCCTAAGCATTACTATCTGCAGATGTGGATGCTGCAGATGTCGGTTCTCACCTGCCTCCTGTTCTTCGTCTTATCGGATATAGCCCCCCAAAAAGACGCTCCTGCTGAGCAGGGACACGTCGGGAAGGGCTTTGTCGTCCCCTAACGCCGAGTTCGGCACACAATGGAGGCAGCTATGAACCCATCATCCCTTATTAAGACCCTTTTAAAAACATCTGCGCTCACAATTCGGGCAGTTCTTTTCAGCACGGGGTTGTTTTGCTCGACCAGTGTCATGACTGCCTGTGAAGCGCCGCAGAGTGACGTCACGTTCGAGCAGCTGGGTCTCACCCAAGACTTTCCCACAAAGCCGCGATCCTGCGACAGCGATGCAGACTGTCCCCCAGACCAGGTCTGCCAGCTCTCGACCCAGGAATGCCGGCCTGCTTCTTTTTACGGCGCTACGCCGGAATGGGGCATGTCTCTGGCATCAGGGGAGCCAGATTTTCCAGAAATCGACCAGGTTGACGAAGATGAAGAAGGGGAGGAGGAGGGCAATGGCGTGCCCAGCCCACGGGACACGCCCCCCCACGTGCCCCCAGTCATCGAAGAAGCCGGCGAGGTCTGCATTGATGAACACACCCAGGTCGTGCTGTACATGTCTGCGGATGACAGTAACTCCAAGGCCTCTCCTGTCATCGCCCGCAAGCTGATCAATAAGGGATATGCGGTGCTCGATAAACTGATCAGAACCTATGAATTTTTAAATTACTACCCCGTGGTGTATGCCCCGGCTGACCTGGGAAACATCGAAATCATTCCCCAGATGGTGGCGAATAAGACCATGCCAGGTACGTATATTTTGCAAATCGGCGTCCAAGGTCCCCATGTTAAAAACGCGGAACGCCGCCCCCTCAACCTGACCTTTACCCTTGATCTGTCCGGTTCGATGAGCGGTGAGCCCATGGAGAACCTGGTTGCAGTGCTCCGCGCCATTGCCCAAAACTTCAAAGAAGGAGATGTGGTCTCCATGGTCTCCTGGGACACGGAGCAAAACGTCTTGCTCAACTCCCATCGCGTGGCCGGACCCAATGACCAAATGTTCTTAAACGCGGTCGATAACCTCGAACCTGGCGGCGGTACGAACCTCCACGCTGGGTTGAGAAAGGGGTATGAGCTGGCCTATAAAAACTACAGCCAGGAACATCTGAATCGGGTCGTGATGATAAGCGATGGCCAGGCCAATGTGGGTGTAACAGATGTGGATTTTATTGCAGATGCGGCAGAGGATAGTGAAGATGAGGGTATTTACCTGGTCGGCGTGGGCACTGGCAATGGGTACGACGACACCATGATGGATGCCATTACTGATGCGGGCAAGGGCGCCTACCTGTTCATCGATGCCCCTGACGAGGCCCGCAAGCAATTTTCTGGGGACCTCTTTGTAGCAAACTTGGATATCGCGGCCATGGACGTCCGAATGCGACTCAAGCTGCCATCTACCTTCCGCGTGATTGAATTCCACGGAGAACAGATGGACGGAGATCCAGCTGAGGTAACGCCGCAACACCTGGCCCCGAACACGGCAATGGTCTACCACCAAGCCATCGGGTCCTGTTCTCGAGAGCCGTTCGGAGATGATGACGTCGTCGAAATTCAAGTCGAATTTACCGATCCTTTCTCACGGGAGCAGAAATACAAGGAGATGCAGGCCACTGGTTATGAGCTACTCGGGGATGGTGAAGACGGATCAGCTCGGACCCAATTGGCCAAGGGCAATGCTGTGGTAACCTATGCTGAGGCGCTCAAAAAACTCTACCGCGCTGATCAAGGAGAAGCCGCATCGATCTGTGATCTGTCCCAGACCATTATCGGTCAGGCAGCGTTGATCCTGCCCCAAGATGGAGATCTGAGCGAGGTCAGCGAGCTGCTGGACGTTTACTGCGATCGATGCGTGATGGAGGACTGCGGCATTGATCCATGGGGTTCAGGGCAGAGCGATGTGGACGCGGATTCAGACGGGGACGCGGATTCAGACGGGGACGCGGATTCGGACGGAGACGCAGATTCAGACGGAGATGGAGATGGGGAAAATGGCGACGCTGACAATGACGACGCAGCTGATGCTGACAGTGATGGAACGTCTATGGAGAATGACGCCAATGGTTGCGGGTGCAGCGCGCCGGGGCGCCACCTCTTGAAAAGCTCGGTGCTCGTTCGATTATTAGCGCGTATTGCGCTCCCCTAATCGCTCAGATCAAACGGTATCCAAAACAGACGGAATTCCTTGGTGCGACCCTGTCGCCGCCAGCCCACTAACCCACCGAGGACGGACCAGTACGCACCCTCTGGTGAGGGGGGATGGCCAAACCCGAAAAACGGCGCAAACCGGAAGGTCCAAAACGGGTTTCCCTTTACCTCGCCCTCGTGCCAGACGACGTTTAAAACGCCCGTCATGGTGCTTCGCTTATCCCGGTCACGCCAAAACAGGGGCATGATGACGGTGGTTCGCTCGCCGTCCCGTTGGTTGTTGAGGTCCCAATATATCGGAAATGCAATGCGGTTATATTTCTCTTTTCTCTTGCTATCAAATTGCCACCAAAAGGGAAACACGACCCGCGAGAGGTTGTCGTATTCAAGGGCCTTGAACCGCCAGTAGAACGGGAATAGCACAATATCGTCATCTTCTTCGTCTTTGAACTTCCACAAGAGCGGGGCCAATACCAAATGCTTGCTCTTACCCTCCCTACCTAAGTAGAAAAATGGGTGCATCCTCGCATGATAGCCGTTGGGCTGCTTGCCAAAATCAAACGTAGGCAGAATCCAGGTGCGCCAGTGGGATTCGTAAAGGTTCCAGTTATGAACAAACAAGGGTGCCACTGCGACGGTTCGCTCGCGATGGTGCTCGTGAAAATCCCAGTATATCAATCCCAGCATCCTATCTCGTCGGAGTGGGGATTCTCGGTGATAGTAAAACGGCGGGATCAGGAGGCGATTATCGTCAGTCCTATCGTTGCCAAAGGTCCACACAAACGGCGAATACATCTTGAGGTAATCGCCCCTGTACCAATACCAATGGTAGAAAAATGCGATCCCCCCCTGGTTAAGCTCGGGTCCATGCCGGTAATAGGACAATAGCAGGGGGAAGTAATAACTTCGCCCCTCGCCCAGTGGTTCGCCCTGCTTATCTTTCTGTTGCCACCTGCTGAAATAGAGAAACGGCGCAATGAGCGTGCGGTCCCAGTTCTTATCCCGCGCAACGTACAAGAGCGGAAAGAGCCCAAAGCTGTACCCCTGTTCTCGAGTGTTGTAGAAAAACGGCGGTACAACCGTATTCGTCGTGTAGGCCAGATCGTCAGTGAAACGCCAAAACAGGGGCGGCAAGACAACCTGGTAGGTTTTATAGCGCTCGCGCCCGGCAAATAGGAGGGGCGGCAATCCCAGGTTAAAATTCTGACCTTTTCTTCGGTCGTAGTAAATGCCTGCCAACAGAAATGAACTGTTATCATTTACGAACCGCCAGACAAACGGGGGCACGACTTGGTAGGAAGATCCATCTCGGGTGTCTTTGCCCACAAAGACAAACGGACCAACCCCCCAATTATATCCGTGATCACTGCGATTGTAATAGGTCTGAAGTACAATATCGGTCTTGAATGCAGGCCCCCTAAAGCGCCAATAAAACGGAAAGTAAACGTCTGCGCTCTCATCTTTTGATCGATGCCGCCAATAGAAAGGCAGCACACCAAAATCTGTCCGCGCACCTTCACCAACGCGCGATCGGTAGAAAAACAGGGGGAAAAACAGGCGAAGGGTTAGCGGGCCTTTGGTCTCTTGGTAATAGGGCGGTAAAATGAACCGCCTTGGGGTGGGATCGAAATCGCTTTCCAATTCCTCAAGCTCGACCCCAGCCAACCCCGCGGGCGAGCGGTCCTCAGGCTTTTCCCCAGAGCTGGTTGTCGGCTCCTTAGCTAACGCATCTACAGGAACGGAAAAGACAACCAAAAGGCATCCTACCATCAGAAAGAGGGGTATGCTGGCCCGGTCTAATAGAACTCGAATCACTGGTTCGCCTCAACGCGTGCCATCAAATCACCGAGAAGGATTTCCTCTTGCATGCCGTCTTCCATATTTCTCCAGGCCACAGCACCCCGGTCAAACTCCTCTTCTCCGGCGATGATCGTCACCTGAGCGCCCAAGCGATGGGCCCTTTTGAGCTGGGACCGCAAACTGCCACCTGCAAAAGAGATCTCCGCGCGAGTGCCCTGTTCTCGCAATTGACGCGCAATATCCAAGGCCCGTGTGAGGCCGCCATCGCCCACGCCAGCTACAAAAAAAAGCGGCGCTGCGTCAATGGCAGTCCCTTGGGGCAACATCATCAGCAGCCGCTCGATGCCAAATGAAAAACCGATCGCCGGGGTATCCCGGCCACCGAGCTGTTTCACCAAGCCATCGTATCTGCCGCCCCCTAATACCGCAGACTGGGCACCGAGTGAATGACTATTTACATGAATTTCAAAAATAGTCCGCGAGTAATAATCGAGCCCGCGCACCATTTGGGGTGCCACATCGTACGGAGTCTTACAGTGGTCCAGCAATGCGCACAGGTCTTCAAAATGAGCCCTCGCATCCCGGCTTAAAAAATCATGCACACTCGGGGCCTTTGCGGCGATCTCGCCGCAAGCCGGGATTTTGCAATCAAGGACGCGAAGGGGATTGGTCTCAAGTCGCCGAAGACAATCCGTGCACAGATCCTCTTTGTACGCCTCGAGATAGGCCTTTAGCGCCGATCGATAGGCAGGTCGGGTCTCACTGTCTCCAAGGGTGTTCAGCTTCACGACCACGTCCTCGATACCCAAGCTGACGATGAACGCGACGGCCATGTCGATGATCTCCGCGTCCACAGCTGGCTCGCCTACGCCGATGACCTCTGCGCCGGCCTGAAAAAACTGCCGATATCGCCCTTTTGCAGGGCGTTCCCTTCGAAACATGGGCCCCAGGTAGTACCACTTTGTCCGGGGCTCAGTTGCGCCCACGTTGTGCTGAATAAAAGCACGAATCGCCGATGCAGTCCCTTCGGGTCTCAGCCCCAGGTGCTCACCTCCCTTGTCCGTGAACGCATACATCTCTTTTTCGACGATGTCGGTGGTCTCTCCAATACCTCGAACGAAGAGATCCAATGGTTCAAGGATCGGCGTTCGAATCTCGCTAAATCCAAATCGCTCGACCAGGTTCCGATACGTGGCTTCGACAAAATGCCACCTTGGCATATCGACCGGGAGGATGTCGTGCATCCCCTTTACACTGCGCAGTGTCTTCATAGCCCGGTCACTCTAGCAAGGCGCGAAGGGGTGTCAAGATACCTGTGTAAGGTTTGAGGCAAAAGCGGGAATTTCAACGGTTTTTTTGCAGAAAGGCTAGCCGTCTGCAGAGGTAAGCATGAACGGATAATTCACAATCACGATACCGCCACCTTCGGGTTGGGGAAAGGTCCACCGACGCACTGCTTGAACGATACAGTTTTCCACGGATGGATCCCCCACTGTCGAATTGGCCAATGCCGCCATCTGAACAGCCCCAGTACCCGAGATGATGAATTTGACAGTCACACGGCCCGAGAGATCCGGTCGCTTGGCCAGTTGCCGTTCGTAACAGAATTTTACCTCGTTCATGTGTCGATGGACGATACGACGTATCACCTCTTTTGAAAGGGACCCTTTTACCATTGCCGCGCCAGACCGAATGCGAGGCGCGCGACCGCGACGACCGCCCAGACCGCCGGCACCGCGGCCATAGCCAGAACCAGATCCACCGCCGCCACCGTGGCCGATAGTGTTCAGATTGCCAAGCCCGATGGTACCCTCACCTGTACCACCACCACCGCGACCAGTACCGCGCAGTCCCAAGCCGCCATAGCCGAAGTTCTCTCCAACTTGGTTTCCCATCAAGGCGCCCAGGGCGTTTTCTGGATCCACACCCAGAGCAGTATCGCGACCAAAGGGAGACGTTGGGGCATTTGCTGCAGAGAGATAGCTCAAAATACCGGCGTTCTTGGCCATCTCCTTGGCCATGGATCTCGCCATGTGCGGGTCTGGATTGTCTTTGGGACCCTTAATGCCGTAATGGTTATCGGTCTTTTTCGCGTCCCGTTTACCCATTTGGCCTTCTTCGCCTTTGTGGCGTTTTCCCTTACCGCCCTGCTGCTCGTCTTCCTGGTCTTTCTTGAGCCACTCGGGCACCTCGTCTTGCTGCACTTCGGGCGGATTCAGCATGTATTGAATAAAGCGATTGTTTTCATCCAACAAATCGAGGGACAGGCCTTCTGGATCTGGTGGAATAAAATAGATGAGAAAGAGAAAGACCGCGTGAAGAATTAGTGAAATACCCGTGTATATCTGAGACGCCCAGTCCAATTCGAGGGGAGCAACAAACCTCTTGGGATTTGGTACGGAGTTAATGAGAAACGTCCAGTGCTCAAAGTCCATCTTGACGCGTGCCCTGCCCGGAAGATTAAAGCTATATCCGCCGGGAAAATCAGAGCTCCCAGATGCCTGACCACTGGTTACGATTTCAGATAGGGCCACCCGGTTGCCATCCTCATAGGTCACATCGCCCTGGGCACCCGGAAGAATCGTCGTCGTAGCGCCCCCGCCGAGCTGATTGACAACAAGGGGTACTTTGGTCTGACCCTTTAATGAGTCCACCGGAATTGGAAAATCACACGTGGGATCTTCGCCGATATAAAAATTCTCCGGCTTCTTGGCATCTGCTGCATAGTGGTTCACTTGAATCACTGAGCCATTCCACATCACCACCACTTCAGTCGCCTGCTTGGTGACATCTTCGACACTGTGTAAATCAACCTGTGCTGGCGCGGCTGGTGCCTGGGATATCGCCGGCGCAGGCGCTGCCATTGCAGGTGCAGGCGCAGGTGATGGCGCTGCTGAAACAGGCTGGGCAACCTGGGCCGGAGGCATGACTGGCTGGGGCGCTGGCGCAGCAACGGGCATCGGCGCAGCAACGGGCGCTGCAGGGGCTGCTACAGGCGCTTGGACTTCTGCTACAGGTGCTTGGGGGGCTGGTGCTGCCGCAGCAATAGGTGCTGCTGCTGGTTGTTCAGCCGCTGCTTGTGCGACAAAAGAAATCCGGATGTCAATCCCACCCAAGCGCACGAGGTCGCCGTCGTTAATAGGGGCCTTGTTTACCTTGTTTCCATTCACCAAGGTACCCTCGGCGCTTCCAAGGTCGATGATATTAACTTCGCCGATATCACTCACTTCGACCACAGCGTGCATCCGCGAAACACCATCATCGTCAATCTGCAAATGACTGGACGCCATTCGCCCGATTTTTACGACGTTCTGAAAAAGTGTCTCCTCCTTGAGGAGGGCGCCGTCCTTGAAAACTTCAAATTTGATTCCCATTGTGCTCATTGTCACTTCCCTATATTGCAATCCGACCTTACGGCCTTTATCTCCCGAGGATACCTAGCGGGGCTTAGAGATCCTCAACTGATTTCAGCATCTCAGGGATGAAATGCTGCCGCACGCGGATCAAGCTGCGCTCCCTACCCTTTTTGCGAACCGCTAGGAGTTCGCCGTCCGGACGAACGAGATCGCCGGTGACCACGTCGTCATCAAACGTGTACTCGGTCTTTTCAGCGTATTGAACCCCACCCTGTGCAAAGGCAGCCCCCGCACCGAGGAACAGGACAAAACCGATGACTAAACCTGCGATTCGTTTCATATCTTCCTCCCATCCGGCACTCTTTTAAGTGATGCCGGCATTCTTCAATCCAGTCTTATATAAAACACTATTTTTGTCAGCTTGTGAAGTCGGGTTTTACCTTATTTACATTTTCAGCTATTTCGGTCTTCCCGGCTCACGTTATTCAGTCGGACACCACTGACAGAAGAAAGTTCCTAATGAATGCCTTTTTTACTGCAAAGAGCCTATTTTTTGTCTTTTTTCTTCTTTTTGTCTTTTGACTTTTTAGATGGTTCTTTTTTAGACGGCTCTTTCTTTTTGTCTTTTTCTCCTGAAGCAGCTGCTTTGTCCTTGGACGATGCTTTTGCGTCTTTTTTGTCTTTGCTTTCAGCTGTTGCTTTTTTGTCGGATTTCTCTTTTTTGTCGGGCTCGGCCTTTGTATCTGCTGGTGCTGCGGCGCCCTCTTCAGGTGCTTCTGCGCCGCCGGCCTCCTTTTGCTCTAGCTGCTTGGCCTTTTCCATCTGTCGCTTGAGCTCTGCTTCCCGCTTGGCCTGCTCCTTGGCCAGCCGCTCCAACTCAGCCATTTCGCGCTCTGCCTCGATGATCTGTTTTGCGTTTTTGTCGCATTGGGCAATGCGCTTTTCAGCCTTGGCGAGCCAGGAGAGGGCCGGTCCCTTGCCGTCCGGATCCACTTTGTGCGCTTCGTTTACAGAGGAGACAAACCGCTTAAACACCTTTTTGGCCTTTTTAAATCCGGCAACCGTGCCCTTGTTGAGGTAGTCCATCTCGAGGACCCCTAGGTTGAAAATGTAGTCCGTCCGCCTTTGGTCGATTTCAGATGCTTTTTTGTATTCTGCCTTGGCGCCTTTGTAATCGCCGAGCCCCCTGAGGGCCACGCCCAAGCCGATGTGGGCGTCGTAGCTCTTTGGATTCAGCGCGATCGCCTTTTCAAACGCGGTTTTGGCCTCTTGGTAGCCGCGGAAGTTCAGATTGATGGCAGCGTAATTCAAATAGGACGCGAACAGGGTCGGATCCTTTTGAAACGCTGTCTGAAATGACTGTAGTGCCTGGACCAGCTCTCCCTGCTGAAGGTGGATTTGTCCGAGTGCGTGGTAAATGGGGCCGTACTCGGGATTCAGGCTAATGGCCTGGCTACACACGAGCTGGGCCAGGGTGAGGAAGGACACCTTCTTTTTCACCACTGCCGTGTCCAAGTAGAGCATGGCCAATTGGTAAAGCGCGGGCATGTACTTGGCCTCGATGGCCAGGGCGCGCCTTATATTCGTCTGGGCCTTGTTGAAGCTCTCTTCGTCGCCTTTTTCCATGCCCCGCTTGCGCAAAATCGTTGCAGCGTTGACATAGGCCGGTACGACCTCGAGCTTATTCTGCCCAGCGGCCACTGCTTTGCGCAGCAGGTCCTGTCCGCGCCCCTCATCCCCTTTTTCAAGGGCCATCACTGCCAGGTGGGATAAGACGAGCTGGTGTTTGGGGTGCGCTTTGAGCATTTTTTCAAACGCAGCCTTGGCTTCGTCCTTCATGCCGCATTCCCTGTACACCGCGCCGACGTTGTAGAACGCCTCTTGCATATTGCCGTTGTCGTCTGCGACGTCTTGGAACTCATCTGCTACTGACTCGCAGGACCCCTTGGTCCAGCCCTCTTTTTTGGCTTTTTTATATTTTGCTACGGCATCTTCGAAATCATCGCGGGCCTGCTCAGAAATGATGCGCTCGCCCCCTGGGCCAACTGCCACGCCTGATTTACCCGGATCTGTCCCAGCTTTGCCCACGGCACCACCGCACCCGGCAAGAACCCCACAAAGTACGATGTAACCAAGCCATGCGAGAATGATTTGCTTTGTGCTCATGTCCATATCCTCCTACTTCGCCGGTGTGCCTTGGCCGCTGATCGCGTCCGCCGATGTTGTGAGCTCCCTATCGCGCCGCTGCGCAGCTGTCTCCAGGGCGAGGATAGGCTCGGGCACTGCCCAGTAATCCAGCTCGTTCTTGGGGGTGGTACGAATTTCCTCTGAGAGTGGATAGGTCCTGGGATCCAACTTGTTGAGCTGTGCCTCGCACCGCAGGGAATTCTCGTTGAACCAGCGAACCTTGGTCGACACATTGAGGCAGTGCTCAAACGCCTTCACTGCAGCACCCCGCATGGGCTCTGCTTTTTCGTCCATGGAGGATCGATAAATATCCGTGAGCTCCTGGTCGTCCTTGATAAACGGTGGCAGGGGCGCGTTGTAAATGGCGTCCATGATTTCGATGTACATATCACCGGCGCGCGCTGCTGCTGCCATCTCCCACTCGGGTACGTGCATTTCAGCCACACCGGCAAACGCGGTTTCAGCCTCTATCCTCGACTTGGACTTTTCATCCATCCAGGGTTTGAATTCGGTCTCGGTCCAGTAGTCGAACTGGGGCGTGTTTCTGATCATCTTTATCTCTTTGTTTGCTTCGGTGCGCTTCATCTCGCCCCAGCGCATGAGCAGCCGGTAGTACTTGACCGCTTCCTTCTCCTTGGCCACCTGCTCTGGCCCCACCTTGGCCTGCCACCATTTCTGGATCTTCTTTGGCACGTCCTTTTCAGGCTTGTATTCCGGGAACTTGATCTTTGCGAATTCCTGGAATTTGCGGTCCGCAACGTAGAACCTCGCCTTGGCCGCGGCGTTCAGCATGGCTGCTTTGCGCTTGTTTTCAGCCACCTTTTCCATGGCATTGGCATCGAAGATGGCGAGCGCCTTTTTGTAGGCCCGCTCAGCCTTGGTGTTATCCGGCTTTTTCTGTTTTCGGTAGGCGTCTCCGATAAACACGTTGGCCTGAACCTGCTCGTCCAGTGCCCGCACTTTACCGTAGCTCCTCAAGTATTTTTCATAATGCTTGCGCACCTGATCCCAGGCCTTGGCGTCGTTCGTCTCCTTGGCGTCGTTCACGTAAATATAGCCTGCGCCAAAAAACGTGGTTGCCGACAGATCCGGCTTGCGTGTGCGGTATTTCTTTTCAAATACGTTAACCGCTTCCCAGGCCTCGTCGTATTCCCCGAGGCCGATATAGAACATCACCGCGTTAGACAGGGCCTCTGGAGCCTCGGATTCGCCTGGATATTTCACCGCAAATGTCTTGTAATTCTCCGCAGCCGCGGGAAATACCTGAAGGGCATGGTAATTGGCGCCGATATAGTAGGCCGCTTTTTTGGAGTGCTCGCAGTCCGGGTAGAGCTCGATCATCTTCTCTCGAACTTTAATCGCTGGATATACCAGTCTCGCCGCCTCCATGTTAATGGCCGTGTTAAACAGCACCTCGCACATGCCCCGGTCATCGTAGACCCCTTTGTAATTGCGGTAGATATCGAGATACACTTCGGCTGATTCCTTGAACCGGCTGCGCTCGTTCAGGGCCTCTGCCTTTTTCCTCATCACGCCGACTTTCAGGGATTTCATCTGGCCGGCGAACTCCTCGTCCTTCATCAAGTTCTGCCCGGGCTTTTTGCCGCTATCGATGAACACGTCCACCACATCGGCCAAATCATCGTAACACGCCGGGTTACTCCGATCACCGACATATGAGCCAAGGGCGTTGAGGCAGTCGAGGTACAGGTTGGCCGCGTAGATGCCGAGCTCGTCCTCTGAGTGGTCCATGGCGATTTCCTTGAACAACACGGCTGCCTCGGCAAACATATTGGCTTCGTAGTAGATGCGCGCCCGCCTGTACTTAATGTTAATGAGTTCATCGTCTTTTTTGACCACGCAGACATAGCGGTTGTAGGACTCGAGGGTACCCTGTTCGACCTCTGTCAGTTCCCTGGGGTCCAGCACTCTTTGACTGCCAGCCTCGCATTGGTCGATGCAGGCCTGCTTGTCCTTGCCCTTGCATTTCCTCTTGCAGGCCCGGCACTTCTTATCGCAACTGGTGGAGCCAGAGGCATCAGCTACCAGTTTGTGTTTTCGGCTTTTGTCCTTATCGCCTCGGTCCTTCACATACACCTTGTTGTAGCAGAGCACGGCTGCATATGCGGCTTCGGATGTGTACTCTCCCTTGGGATCCATGTCGACGAGCGCGTCGTACGCCGGGCCGCATCGATCCCAATCCTCCATGTTCCACAGCAGCTCTGCCTTGTAGAACGCGACGCGATAGTTGGTGGGCTTGGTTTTGGCGTCGAATCCTTCAATTTTAACATTGTCGATGTTTGGAAATGTTTCCAACACCGCATTATAAAGGTCGATGGTGTTCTCCATCGTATCTCGGTCTTTGGTACCGGGCGCGGATTCATTGCCCACCGCTTCGACGTGCCATTTGACCGCGTGATCCCACGTGATCTCCAGGGTATCCTGCGTGCACTTTTTCACTTTTTGCTTGTCGTGTCGCTCGTCAGCAGCAAATTTTTTGTACAGGGCCAACTGGCGCTTCATCTCAACGAGCTGCTCTGCTTTGGGACGGGAGCTGATCACCGCGTTGGTGACCTGGTGCTGGTAATTGCACAATTCATCCCCGTTATTGCCGGCGTAGTTCTGAATCTCGAGGGCCTCGAGCTTGTGGTAGACGATAATCGCATCTGCCCAATGTCCCTCGTCGTAGTAAAGCCCGGCGAGCCGTACCATCATTTTGTAGGCCATATCCCCACCGACCCGGGTGAAGAAGTCCCACGCTTTTGAGGGATTGCCGATCTTTGAAAACGCCTGCACCAATTCCATGCGGGACCGCCGCGCGACCGACTTGGCCTCCCGGTTCTCCGGGTTGTTCGCGGCATATTCAATCACCTTGTTGAACTGATTGATGGTCTTCTGAAATTCCTGCATGTTGAACAGACACCAGGCTTGGTAGTACATGGCGATGATGTAATTGGGGTTGTCCTTCTCTCCCCATTCGGTCACCTTTTCGTAGGCCCGCATGGCCCGCTCGACATCTTTGGCCTCATCGAAATAGTACTGGCCAAACGCCATCCAAGCGTGGGGAATAAACTTGGACCGGGGATAGTTGCGGATGAGCTCCTGATAGAAGATGCGCGCCCGCTCCTTGTAGCTCGCCTTTTTGCTTTTGCTCTCAATCTCCAGGGCGAGCTGATCGATTTCGTAGGCAATCGCAAACAAGATTTCGTCGTAATCCGGATAATCCTGGAAGTTGTTCCGAATTTCCACATAGGCCTTGATGGATTTCTCCCGGTACTCCCGGGCCATCTTTTCGAGCTTTTTCTGTTGTGCCCGGTACTTGGCGGCCTTTTTCTTATCCCGCTTTTTCTCCTTAAAGATTCTTTCGTCCAGGTCGCGGGCCATGAAATTGAGCTGGCCGTAGAAGTCTTTGTAGTTATCGGCGATCCGCTTGAGCACCTCGGCCTTGTCCGGATTGTCATTTGGGGTCTGCTTGGCGAGGTTTTTAAGGAGCTCTATTTCCCGCTTGAGGATGTCGATTTTCTTTTTCTCGCGCTTTCGCTTGAACGCGGATTCGGTGATCTTTTGCACAAAATCCCGCCCAATGCCCGGGCCGATGGGGCCTTTTTTCTTCTTTCGCGCCACTTTTTTGGTACTCGTCCCGATGCGCGTGGTCTTTTTGGACTTGCCCATTTTGATACCCTTGGGGCAAGCTTTCACCTTCTTTATGATGGACGGGGCGATACAGACATCAGCCGAATCGACGGCCTCTGCCCGCTTCTTCTTTGCCGCCTTGGCCCCTGTGGAGACCAACGTGACAGCGCCTATGATGAGAAAAACAGCGCCGACTATCCTAAGGGGATTGCGAATCATTACTCTTTACCTCCCGCATTGGTTGACGATGGGTTGCTGATAAGTGCCCAGCTCATCCCGCCAAAATTCGCCTTCAAACGGCCAGAGCACGTGCTCCTTATCGCTCTTTATCTCTTCTTCTACGGCGTCAGGCCCGGCGATTTCGCCTTCCTGAAGTATCTCCATGTCGAGCTCGCCGCGAAGTGCCTTGAGAATTTCGATTTCAACGCGTGTGGCGTCGTTGTTGAGACTTTTGATTTCCTCGAGCAGCCGCTCATATCGACCGCGGGCCAGGTTGCCGGTCTCGTCCACGGCAACGGTCTTGGCAGTATTGATATCCTGTTGAATCCGAACCCCGGCCGAGGAGTTGATAAACATGGGCGGCATCTCGGCCAGCTTTTTCTCCTCGCTCTGCAGGAGCTCCACATACTCCACATTGCGCAGCAAGGTGCGATCGCTCAGGGCGCCCTTAATAACGTTGAGCACGGGCACGGAGAAGGTTACGGCCTTGTCCCCTTCACCCAAGGTCATCTCACTGGTAATCTCATCTGTTGCCCGCAGCTTAAGTAGGAACTCAAAAAACGCTTGGTTGTCTTGAAATTTGGTGATCGCCACTTCGAGTGCGGCCTGGATGGGCTCGTATTTCGCTCGGAATTCCTTTATCGCATCTTGCGCATCCTCATATGAACACTGTCCAAAATAGATCACTGCCCGTAAAATCAACGACTCTGGATAGAACATCTCGTCGAAATAGGGCGAATTGATGGTGTGAATATTGCCGAGGGCTTTCTCCAACTGATCTACTTGAAAATACGCCCAGGACTCCTCGAACAGCGCGTCCAGGTAATATTCCGACTCCTGGGGAATGCGGCTCCAGGCTTCCATGGCACTCTCAAAGTGCTGGGTCGAATAATAAATCCGAGCCAGGGAAATCCAGGCGAGGTTCAGAAACCTCTCCTCCTCATCTGAAAGGAATAGCAAGTCTTCATATTTCTTGATGACAGAGAGAAATGCCTTGGCAGCGGGCATGGCCTTTCGCTCTCGCACATGGGTAATGCCCGTATAAATAACGCCCTGGGTGAAGAAATCGTGGCCGCGATCGATCTCCAAAAAGAAATCCCGAGACTTGGAAAACTCTCCTTGATTGTACCAGTGCCGTCCCATTAAGTATAACAATTCATTATACAAATCCGATGTCTCAGCTTTGTTGAACTCCTGCAAAACCGAAATGGAATCCCCATATCGGCCCACCAGACCGATAATGCCGGCTGGCTCGGGAAGCTCACGGGAAAGCTGGGCCAACCACTGGAGTGTGGTCTGAAAATAAAGATGCCCCGTGGACATCATGGCGATCTCCTCGAACACCCCGAGCGCTGCCTGATAAAAGCGCAGATGGTAAAAACACTTGCCCAAGAAGAAAAGCGCCTTTTGTACATTTGCCGGCTCGTCGCCTGTCTCTCCCTGAACAATGCGCTGGAACTGAACAGCTGCCTGCGCATAACTCTCCTGCTGGTAGAGCCGCAATGCATTGGCCAGGGCTTCGCTCGGTGGTCCCGAAGGTGGGGGCGGCGGCGCTGCCACCTGCCCCACGTCAGATGTGGTGAACACCATATCCTGGGCCTGTCCGACCGCTCCGAAACAGACAGCAAGGACAACCACTAATAAACTGGCGAGTACGTTTTTTCGTGCCATAGCCGCTTTCCTCTTGTTCAATCAAAAAACCGGGATTTCCGGCGCGTTACTATTCTTTAGAGATCAGTACCCGATACTCTTTAAATTGGGTAGTAATTTCGCAAAGTTAGACGACATATTGGGAGCATATGTTATTGGGAACCCGCATAAAAGTCAAGCCCCTTATATTGTTGTATAAAGTAAAGATGGAATTTTCTTTTGATATTGAAGTCAATAGAGGGTTCTGGAACTGGGTAGGTGCGTTTTGGGAGTGGACGGGTGGACGGTGGACGAGGTGGACGAAGTGGACGAAGTAGACAGTGGACGGAGTGGACAGTAGCCAAAGTGATCCGAGCCACAGAAAAAGAACCACTTTGTCCACCCGTCCACTCCGTCCACCCGTCCACTCCGTCCACCTCGTCCACTCTGTCCACCCGTCCACCTTTTGTCTTGCTATTGCGGTAAACCCCAATTAAATTGGTGCGTTGTCCCTTGACCGAATGCTAAGTGGCTGTTAGAAAAAAACCTTTCAAGGAGTAACTCATGACAAAATCGGAACTGATTGACGCGGTTGCGACTCGGACCAACATAACGAAAAGCCGAGCAGAGCTCGTCGTGAATTGTATTTTCGATGCCATGACCGATGCTCTGAGGCGGGGAGAGGGCATTGAGATACGCGGCCTGGGTAGCTTCACGGTGCGGCAGTACAAGCCGTATAACGGCCGAAATCCGAGAACTGGCGAACCCGTGCACGTCGCTTCAAAGCGACTTCCGTTTTTTAAGGTGGGTAAGGAACTCAAGGAGATGGTCAACGATTCGCCTTCCCAGGACAAATCTTAGCATTCTTTTTTTCTTCTCAACTCCCATCCCCTCGGTTCAGGAACCACCGTTCTATGGACGCGGATAAATTAAAAGAGTTACTCGATACCCTGCCGGGATCTCCGGGGGTGTATCTCATGAAGGACGGGCGCGGGACCATTGTCTACGTGGGCAAGGCCAAAAACCTGGCCAAGCGGGTGCGCTCCTACTTCACACCGAGCACATCAGATACCCGATTCTTCCGCGTCCATATTCGGCGCCTCGTATCTGATGTAGAAATCGTCCTAACCGCCTCGGAAAAAGAAGCGCTGCTCCTCGAAAACAGCCTCATCAAGCTCCATTCACCCCGATTCAATATTAAACTGCGTGACGATAAAGACTTCCTGTGTCTGCGGCTCGACCTCAAGCACCCGTGGCCTAAATTAGAGGTCATCCGCCGCCCCAAAAAAGACGGCGCCATTTATTTTGGCCCCTATCACTCAGCGTCAGCAGCCAGAGAGACCCTGAAACTCGCCCAACGTCACTTCAAAATACGATCCTGCACCGACAGGTTCATGGCCAATCGGGTTCGGCCCTGTCTTCAGCACCAGATGCACCGCTGCCCAGGTCCCTGCGTGCTCGATGTAGACCGGGAAGAATACCTGCGCCAAGTAGGTTATATACGCCTATTTTTACTAGGCCGGCGAGAAGAACTCGAAAGCGAGTTAAAGGACCGCATGCAACAAGCGGCTGACGCCCTCGAGTATGAACGCGCCGCCAGTCTGCGGGATCAAATACGGGCTGTTCGCGAGACACTCGCCCCGCAGAAGGTCGTCACACCCGGCGGCGGCGATCGGGATGTGATCGGATTCAATCGTCAAGGCGATCAGGTTCAAGTGGCCATTTTGCAGGTGCGGACGGGTCGTCTCAGCGGACGGATCGGGTTCCACTTCACCGATCAGGAATTTCCAGATGAGGAGATCCTGTCGTCGTTTCTCATTCAGTACTATACGGTCCCGGATCGCATCCCAAATGAAATCCTCGTCTCGCGACCGATTGACAGTGGGACTGCGGCCGCGGCGATCCTCTCGGAAGTAAGGGGCAAGCGGACAATGGTTGCGCATCCCAAGCGTGGGGAAAAGGCATCCTTAGCAACCATGGCTGATCTGAACGCTGCCCAACTCCTCGCCGCTCAGATGAGAGAGGCAGATTCGATTACCGATCGCCTTACTGCGGTTCAGCGCCGCCTTCATCTGCCAACCCTGCCGCGACGCATCGAGTGCGTGGACATATCGCACCTGGCCGGCGGAGCAGCGGTGGGTGCCATCGCAGCCGTCATTGACGGCCACGTGGATCGTGCCGCAGGTCGAACGTACCGCATTCGAACTGACGCGAAAGGCGATGACTACGCCGCCATACGGGAAGTTTTGGATCGGCGATTTGTGCGGGCAAAGAACAACGAACAGAACTGGTCGGCTCCTGACCTTCTGGTCATCGACGGGGGGCGCGGCCAGCTCGGGGTCGCACTCGCTGTGCTTGCTGACCTAGAAATCAAAAACCAAGCCGTCATTGCGCTGGCCAAAGAACGAGAGCGGGGAAAAAAAGTCGAGACCGATCGCATTTTCCTTCCCGGGCGCAAGAACCCCATCCATCTCAAAGCGAGGTTCTCTCCGCTTTACATTGTGGCTGCGGCCAGGGATGAGGCCCATCGACTCGCCAATACCTTCCAGCGAAAACAGCGGCGTAAAAAAGCGATCATATCAGAGCTAGACGCCATTCCCGGGGTGGGCCCCAAAACAAAAAAAGCACTGCTCACCCAACTACACAGTGTGAAGGGAATACGCGAGGCACCCATTGAGACGCTAATAAAGATACCCGGTGTCGGCCCCAACCTCGCCGAAAAGATAAAACAGGCCTTGGCGAAGGCATAGTTTGTATGAATGACGTGGCCCGCCTTCGCAAGGCCTACGGCGGGGTTATCGAGTTTCGAAGTAAATTCGAGAATCCAAGATCCCGCCGTAGGCCCGGCGGAGGCGGACATGTCAAAATGACATCCGCTAGATTAAATACCTACTTCTTCTGACCAGACTTTGCCTGTTGAATTTGGTCGATGAGGGCCTTTATCGCGCCACTACTGGGTTCGTGGCGCATCGCTACTTTGAGATGAAGATCTGCTTTCAGGATATTGCCCTTTTTGAGCTCTTCTGCTGCCTGACGATAGAACTGCCTGGCCTGGGGAGATCGGATGGTATCCTCCGGTGTTTTGGGTATGGCAGTTTTGCGCAGGTCTTGCTCAAGGCGCGTCTTTCCGCTTTCAAGTCCCTTGTTATAAAACGCGCGGCGATCTGGATCGGTAAGGACGCGATAGGCTTCGTTGAGTCGCTTGAAGATGTCGTAAAGCGCCCTTTTTATGTCAGGGGATGCGCTGCGGTTGCGATCGGGATGAAACTTTGCGGCAATGGTGTGAAATGCGCTCTTAATGCTGGTAAGGTCGGCATTCACATCCACGCCGAGCAAGCGGTAGTAGTCCAATCGATCGAGGACATGGTGAATTTTTAATACATATGCGTCGAATTGCGGGTTTCTATCAGTCATTTGTCTGCGTATTGTTGGACCAGGGCCTCAATCCTATCGTCATCCAGGCTCCCGGTTAGTGAAATGCGGATGTGTTGCGCTTCGTTCGTCTCCTCGTTTCGCGCGGAGACGCTCAATATACCGTCAATGTCAATTTCGAACGTTACTCGGATCTTGATCTCACCGCGCGGCGCCGGGCGAATATTTGACAACAGGATTTGTCCGAGAGCGGTGTTCTCGCTGATGCGCCTGGATTCTCCTTGATAGATGTCGATAGATACATCTGTCTGATTGTCGCTAGACGTAGTAAAAACCCGCGATTGTTCGATGGGAATGGCAGCGTTTCGCTCGATAATCGTATCGCAAAAGCCACCCGCAGTTGCAACGCCCAGGGCGCGCGGCGTCACGTCGAGAAGCAGGGCGGGTTGCTTGGGCACTGGATAGGACTTAACTGGTGCCGCAGGGAAAGAGGGGGATGCGCTCATTGTCTCCGAGATGGCATCGGCAATGGCACCGGGTTGAGACCCAGCGGGTTGGGACCCACCCGTATCAGGAGATGCCTCTCTGTCGCGACTCGCCGGCATGGAACCAGGGGCTTGAAGCACCGTCCGCGATAGCGGCGATGCCTTGGCCACCGGCAACTCTTGGGAAACCGCGGTAGGGATGGCCGGGGGCTTTGAACTCGGAATAGGCGATATCCGCCTGGGGTCGAATGCAGCGGGTACCTTGCCGGTTTTTGGCTTTTCCTTGGGCGGTACCGGCATAACACCCTTGGGAGGTTCCGGAGGGGACGCCTTGGGCTCAGCAATCGGCGCCGGACCTTCCGCGACCGCGTCACTCTCAGCCTCGGGAAGCGGCACCTCGCCCAGGACGCCAAACCAAGAGTCGATATTATCGTCAGAGGGCGCGCGATCCTCCCCAGACGTGTCCAATTCCTGCGGAGATCCCAGCACTGCGGGAAGCTCGTCAGAGACTTCTTCATGAAGGAGCGCTGCCCGATCTCCATCGCCACTCACCGGGTCAGAGGGTGCCGGACGGGGGGTAAGCGAATCCAGCTCTAATGGGTCAGATAAGGGTGGGGGGGCAAGCTCGTCCGGGCTCGCATCCATATCTGCAATGGTATGGCCGGGCTGCTGCAAGGGCGTTTCCAAGGAGGGCGATGCAAGCGGGGGATGTTGAGACGGATCAGCTGCCGGAACTATCGACGGCGGTGGCAAGGAGATCGGCACTGACTCGGGGAGCTGTGTGCCGGTCAGAGAAAAAGCCTGAATCGCAGCGCCGATCGCGACGACTTCATCCGGGTTGATTTCTGTCATCGGACGCTTTCCGAAAAATTCGGCCACCCGTTTTCTCACCAGGGGAATTCGTGTGGTTCCCCCTACGAGGATTAGGGTATCCAAGGACGAACGATCCAGCCCGGCGAGTTTGAGCGCTTCTTGGCAGACCGAAAGGCTCTTGGCAATGAGCGGCTCCACCAGCTTTTCAAACCTGAACTTCTCTAATTTAAAGTGAAAGTCCAACCCGCTGCCGGCCGAATCGATGGTCAACTCCCGCAAGGTGGCTTGAACCTCGTCGATGGAAGACAGCTGGCACTTGATGCGCTCGGCCACGGACCGTGCCCGTTGAAGTGCTATCGGGTCCGTTTGGAAATCGCAATCGTGCTTTCGAGCAAAGTCCGATCGCATCTCCTCCAAAATGGCTTTATCAAAATCATCGCCACCCAGAAAGGTATCCCCTGCTGTGGATAGCACTTCGAAAATGTCATCGGCCACCTCGACAATGGTGATATCGAACGTACCACCCCCAAAGTCGTATATGGCAATGCGTTCGCTGATCTGTCCCCCGACGCCATAGGCCAATGCCGCAGCTGTGGGTTCATTGAGAATGCGCAGTACGTTGAATCCCGCAATGCGACCGGCGACCTTTGTCGTCGATCTTTGGACGTCGTTAAAATTGGCCGGTACTGTGATCACCGCTTCTGAAATTTCGGTGCCGAGGATCTCGCTGCACATGGTGCGCAAGTGCTTCAGCATCATCGCAGATACTTCTGGTAGTGAAACCTCCCGACCCTGGACTTTGATGGCGGGGATATCTCCCGGTCCAAGGTGCACCTCGTAGGGCAGTTGCCTCAGCACCCGCTGCATTTCTTGGGAGGTGCAATCCCTGCCGAGAAGCCTTTTAAAAGAGAATATCGTGTTTTCGGTATCGATGATCAGGCGCTCCTTGGCATTGTGCCCGGAGACAACCGATCCATCTGATAGATAAGAAACAATGGAGGGATGAACCCGACGCCCTCCTTCATCCGCTATCACCCGTGCCCTATCCGCTTGCACCACAGCCACACATGAATTCGTCGTTCCCAGATCGATGCCGACTGCAACACCCATGTTTCCTCCACCTAGAAACACCTACAGCTGTATATCGTAGCTATCTTAATGATGTTTGTGAAGCAATCTAACCCTATTTATCATCATCGCCGTCTGTTTTGGGTTGCACATCCAGTGGCGGCGGCGGCACAGACGGTTTCGGCGGCTCCTCCAACTCTGCAGTTGCTGATTCTTTATCGGCGAGTCGCTCCACACCGACGACTTTTTCACCTTCGGCCAAGCGGATCAACCGAACACCCATTGTGTTACGGCCGAGCATCGATATGGAACCCACAGAGATGCGAATGAGTTTGCCCCGATTGGTAATGAGCATCAGGTGATCTTCCTCGGCAACAGGCCTTACGTTTACGACCCTGCCGTTGCGTTCGGTTGTCTTAATGGTAATGATGCCCACGCCGCCGCGGCGTTGCACCCGATACTCATCGAGGGAGGTGCGTTTGCCATACCCGTACTCGCACACGGTAAGCAGGGTTTCATTGGGATTCGGCGGCACCACGGCCATGCTCACAACGTTATCGTTTTCGCCTTCGTCCCGCCGGGTCTCAATACCCCGCACGCCCCTGCTCTGGCGCCCCATGGCGCGCGCTTGTCCGCTCTCGAAGTGAATGGCCATACCGCCCTTGGTGCTCAGCAGAATGCGGTCTTCCTCGCCTACATTTTCAGCGCCGATGAGCTCGTCCCCCTCGTCTATAACGACCCCGATAATGCCTGTGGCGCGAATCTGGGCATAGGCCATGAGGTCGGTTTTTTTAACATACCCCCTGCGGGTCGCAGTGAGCACGTAGCGATCCTGGGTAAACTCGGTCACCGGGAGGACTGCCGCCACTTTTTCGCCATTCTCCATGCCCACAAAATTCACGATAGCCCGCCCTTTGGACGTACGTCCGGCCAGTGGGACCTGGTAGACCTTTTTTAGGTAGGCCTTGCCGCGATCCGAGAAAAAGAGCACATGGGCGTGGGTGGACGCCACGAAGATCTTTGTGACAAAGTCCTCATCCCGTGTATCCATACCGGTCAGGCCCTTGCCGCCCCGGTGCTGGGCCCGGTATTCAGCAGCTGGCGTGCGCTTGATATAGCCCAGACGGGACACGGTAACCACCATGTCTTCTTCCGCGATCAGATCCTCTATCTCAAAATCAGACGCGTCGTCTGTAATTTCTGTGCGGCGGGGGGAGGCATAGGTTTCCTTGAGGGTCCGTAGATCTTCGACGATGTGATCGAGCAGCAAGGCGCGGTCGCCGAGCAGGGCCTTCAGGTGGGCGATCTCCTTATTGAGATCGGCTATCTCCGCATCGATCTTCTCCCGCTCCAACCCGGTGAGGCGCTGCAATCGCATGGCCAAGATCTCACGGGCCTGCAGTTCTGTCAGGGCAAAGCGATCCATCAACCCGTTCCGCGCTGCCTCTGGATCCTTTGATGCGCGGATAAGGGCCACGACATCGTCGATATTATCGATGGCTATCTTGAGCCCTTCTAAGATGTGCAGTCGGTGCTCGGCTTTTTCTAAATCGAATTGGCAGCGCCGCCGCACCACGTCCTCGCGAAAGTCGACGAACGCCTGAAGGGCGCTCTTGAGGTTTAGGAGGCGCGGCCGGCCGTCGGCAATGGCGAGAAAAATAATGCCAAAGGATGACTGGAGCGCGGTCATCTTGAACAACTGGTTCAGCACCACCTGTGAGACAGCGTCTCGTTTGAGCTCGATCACCATGCGCATGCCGCGGCGATCAGACTCGTCCCTGAGCGCTGAGATGCCCCCGATACGCTTCTCCTTTACGAGCTCTGCAATTTTTTCGAGAAGGCGCGCTTTGTTCACCTGAAACGGCAGCTCAGAGACGATGATGCGCTCCCGCTTGTCGTCTGTTTCCACCTCGGTTTTGGCCCGCACGCTGATGACGCCGCGCCCGGTCGAGTAGGCCTGGTAGATGCCGCCGCGACCCTGTATCGAAGCGCCGGTTGGAAAATCCGGGCCCGGCAGGATGCCCATCAGCGCGTCGAGCCCAGCCTCGGGATGCTGAATCAGGTGGACCGTGGCATCGATCACCTCCCCGATATTGTGGGGCGGAATATTCGTGGCCATGCCCACGGCAATGCCGTTCGAACCATTAACGAGCAGGTTGGGAAACCCAGCAGGCAGCACCAGGGGTTCTGAGAGAGAGTCATCGTAATTGAGGCCCGTATCGACCGTGTTTTTCTCCAGGTCCTTGAGGAGCTCCGACGCGAGCCTGGCCATGCGTACTTCCGTGTACCTCATGGCCGCTGGCGGATCCCCGTCCACTGAACCGAAATTCCCCTGGCCATCCACCAGCACATCTCTCATGGAGAACGCTTGGGCCATTCGGACCAACGCATCGTACACGGCCTGGTCGCCGTGGGGGTGGTACTTACCGATGACGTCACCCACGATTCTGGCTGACTTTTTGTAAGCCTGGTTGTAGGTGTTCTTGAGCTCATACATCGCGTAGAGGATGCGTCGGTGAACCGGCTTCAGCCCATCTCGGACATCGGGTAACGCGCGACCGACGATGACGCTCATTGCATAGTCGAGGTAGGAGTGGCGCATCTCAGTTTCGATGCTGATCGGAACCTCGCTCACCTCTGGTTGACTGCGGTCACTGTCCGTCATTTAAAACGATTCCTTTACCATTATAAATTACACACCAACACCCCCGCCCCGAAGATAGCTGTAACGCGATGTTAGTCAACCGTTAACTTACCGAAATCGAGTGGTTTTTAAGCTTTTTTCCAAATCAAAACGCTCGGGCGGTTTCCATGCCCTTGACAATTCCGGCCGATCCTTGCTTTTTCTAGATTTCCCCGCACATTAACGCAATGATTGGGAGACCTTAAAAATGACTAAAAAGCTGGAAACACTGGACGACATTCAAAAGCTGCTCTGGAGATTTGCCGAGCACCGGGTCGTGACCGTGGCCGGCCGTACAGGCATTTTGCGCGCGCTTGCCCAGGGGTATGCCACACCGGAAAGCATTGCAGCGGCGCTCGATCTAGACCCCTTGGCGACCGGGAAGATCGTCCGCGCACTCACCGCTCTTGGCCTTGCCGTGGCCGAGGGGGATACATACAGCATCCACCAGCCCCTTGCCGCGTACTTCACCCCAGGTCCAACTGACCTGACACCGTTCATGGCCCATTCCCACGACCTCTACGAAAAATGGGGCGAACATCTCGAAGCTTGGGTGCGGGGCACACCCTGGACAACCCAAACCCGAGACCCTGCTGGGGTGGAAAAATTCGGCAAGGCAATGCGGGCAATGGGATCTGGTGTTGCCGAACAGGTCGCAGCTGCCCTCGATCTATCTCGGGACCGCCGCATGTTGGATGTGGGTGGCGGCTTTGGCCACTATTCAGAGGTTTTGCTCAATGCCTATCCCAATCTCACAGCTGAGGTCCTCGATACCGAGGCCGTCACTGCCCTGGGCAGGAAGCGTATCGCCCAAACACCCCTGGCCGAGCGACTGGGGTTTAAAGCGGGCGATTACAACGACGAGGATTGGGGAAAAGACCACGACCTGGTCCTGCTCGCCAATGTCATCCATCAAGAACCCGCACCCCTGGCCGCGGCAATGATACGCCGCGCTGCAGCCGCTGCCCGCGGTGGCGGCAGGGTCGCCGTCGTCGATTTTTCAATTGACGATGAACAACGCGCTCACGTTATCGGAGCCTTGTTTGCCATCAACATGCGGTCCTTTGGGGATACATACACCGAATCCGTTATTCGCGATTGGATGCACCAGGCCGGTCTTACTGACGTTCAAAAAACCGACATCAGCGATTTTCGCTGGCTCATCGTCGGTCACAAGCCCGCCTGATCGACCGTGGGCGCAGACGCAGAGCTCTTCCTTTTCATCAACCAGGCGCTGAGTGGCCCCTATGCGACCCACTTTTTTTCGCTGATAACCGAGTTCGGCAACGGCCTCGTACTGGCTGTCGTTGTCCTGCCGCCCATGTTTTTCCTGAGCCGGCGCCAATTTCGCAGGCACGCGCTGTCCATGGTGATTTGGGTCGCCGTGTCCGGGGCCTTGGTAAACATTACAAAAATTGTCGTTGATCGCCCGCGCCCGCCCGAGTTTTTCGCAGCGCAGGACATCGATGTGCATGCGCCATTGGGTTCCCCAAGCGATCGATCCTTTCCATCAGGTCATACCCAGACCGCATTTGGCACAGCCACCTATCTGTCCTGCCTCTACCCCGCGCTCAGCCCGATATTCATGGCAATCGCAGCCCTGGTAGGGGTATCTCGCATTGCACTGGGGGTACATTTCCCAGTAGATGTCATCGTTGGCGGCACAGTCGGTGCTGTTGCTTCTTTCATCGGGTTTCGGCTGCGAAATCGTCGGTATTCGCCTAGTTCTGGATGCCCGCCTGCGCGGGAATGACAATTACTACAGGGGATGGTAGCAAATCTTTTCGCCGTTTAAATCGACGCCCGTGCATGTCAATCCCTCTGGGCATTGGTCGTCTGATTCGCAATAGATCATGCAGAAATACCTCGGCGCAAGGTTTGTTGAATCGGTCAAGAGGCCGCAAAACTCGATACCACCGGAAATATCCGGACAGTACGTTGGATCTACAGTGTCGTAGTGGCAACATTCAACTGAGCAAAATCCCTTATTACGGTCCATGTGGTTTAGCTGGTGACACCAAGCATGGAGGTGGCATTCGTTGATGCGCACATCACATGGCTGGGACCAATCGGTCAGACCAGGTATGGCATCGCACTCGGTGTCAACACTTGAATCAGGTCCTGCGTCTATCCCCGTATCCGTATCAATACTATCCGTGTCCGTATCAGTGCTATCCGTATCAATGCTGGTCCCGGTTTCTGTTTCGCTTTCTGATTCGGTATCGGTCATTGTATCAGTATCCGAATCAGCATCGCTACCACCACACATCGACAAAAAGACGATGTATGGGGTGAGACCGATCCATTGTAGCCTTTTTATTTGTATTGCCATGGGTCACTCTCCCAAAGGTTATCCAGTTAAGTCCAGCTTCTTTGCCATCGCCATGGTGAAGCGTATGTCGTGTGCTGAATCATCGTTTTCATCTTGTCCATATTAATCCAATTCCAGGCGCGTACGCCACAAATCAAATGCCCAACAGCGCGGATCGCTCGGAAGCACTTGACACGAAGTTCGTGAAACCCTAAGTTAGTGAATATGAGAAATGTTACCATCTCGCTTCCCGAAGACATTGTTCGATGGGTCAAAATACGGGCCGCTCAAAACGACACCAGTATGTCAAAAATGCTGGCCCAACTCATCGTAGAACACAAAAATAATGAAGAAAAATACGACATCGCGATGTGCGACTTTTTAAGAGAACGCCCACTTGCGCTCAATGCCTCAAAGTCGCCGTATCCATCGAGAGACGAACGCCATGACCGCAACCTGCTTCGTTGATACGAACATTCTAGTTTATTATCGAGACGCCGGTGAAACAATAAAACGCCCCATAGCTGCGCAGTGGTTGGACCACTTGTGGTCCCATCGGGCAGGTAGGCTGAGCGTGCAGGTACTTAATGAATACTACGTTACTGTCACTCGTAAGCTCAAGCCTGGTATGCCACTGGCAACGGCGCGCCAGGATGTGATGCGATTGATGACCTGGCAGCCCCTGCCGGTGGACGAAAATGTGATCCGTCACGCCTGGCGCGTACAGGACAAATTCGGTTTTTCCTGGTGGGATTCGCTCATTGTCGCGGCTGCGTCGATCTTACGTTGTGATGTGCTGTTGTCGGAAGACCTGCAGGATGAGCGAGCATTGGAAGGCTTCCGTATCATAAATCCCTTTTTGCACCCCCATGACATAAAAACCTACCTGCCCACCAAAAACTCCTAATCCCTAATCCGCTCCTGGGGTGCACCCTGCTTCCAACGCCTTGGCCATCGCCATGGTGAAGCGTATGTCGTGTGCTGAAAAATCCGCCTTCTTTTTTGTCTTTTCTTCGTAAATTTTGACGATTTGTTCAGGCGTCTTTTCGACAAAAGATCTGACCGAGCATATACCCATGTCGTGCAAAAGCCGGGCAAATACCGGTCCCACCCCGTACAGCCTGCTCAAATCTGATAACTGTACGGCTTCGTTGAGTTTTTCCAGCGAGATGCTCGTCTCCTGGCAGCGCTTTTTTAATTGATCGTCAGCGTTGGCGCGTTCAAAGAGCTGTTTGGTATTGTTGATGCCCAGGCCACTGAGTTTTTCAACCAGTTCTGGATCCAGGTCTGGAACGCTGCTCAATCGAACCGGATTTGGAAAATAGCTGTTTGCCTCCCGTCTCAACAGGGTCAGATACTCGATAGATAGGGATGCCTGCTTAGCAAAGGCAGCCAGCTTTTGTTTATTTTTCAACCTATCCAATAGCTCCTTGAGCGTGCCGATGCCAGCAGCTTGAATTCGCTCAAAATTTCTAGCCAAATCTTTTTTTAAGGGCATGCGACTGGGAATGAGGGGTCTGTTGCCCAAGCTCTGTTCAAACTGCTTCAGGCCAATCTTATTGGCGTCGAGATGGTAGTTCTGCGTCATCTTTAGGCCTTTGCTTTCAATTTGTCCATCATAGCCCAAAACTCTAGAAATCAAACGCCCGACAGTGCGAATGCCTCGATTTTAAGCGAGGATTTTGAGTTATAGTGATCAGCAGCACATAATGGGTAGCATGAAAAAAACCGGTCTGCTCCTCGGCTTTTGGATGGGGGTCTTGTTTTGCTGCGCATCGCCGGCCTCGAACGGTCCAGCTCACCCGATATACAAGTACGAAGGTCCTGTCCTCCATCTCGCAGTAGCATCACCGCACCGGCAACTCGCATCTATAACTTGGATACCAATTAGCGACAGGGGACGCCCCCAAGGCCACTATCGAAAAAAAGAGGTCTTTCTCGAAGCAGGGCAAAACACTATCGCGTTGCAGGTTGGGGACGCAACCGCTCACAGGCTGCGCTTCGAACTCGGGGGCGTGAATCGCGACATCTGGGCCAACAGGGGGACCTGGTTCTCCCTACCCAAAACCACATCAGTGGGGGAAACCCGCACCCCTACTTATACCAACCCGCTCATCCGGCCATCTGATGTCGGGCTTGCCCGAGGATTTGCCGCTCGGGTGAAACGGTCACCTTTAGAGAGGTCGTTCATGACCCTGGGCAGGACACTCGGCTATGCCAGCAGCTTTGGCGTGGCTGTGGATAAAAAAAAATACGCCCTCGTGCTGATCGCCAGCGGTAGCGTGGGACCGATAAAGATAACCCTGGGGCAGCGCATATCGAAACAGGCAATTGCGTATTGGGACTATTCCTTGGTCCTCGATCCCCATTCCCGAAGGTATGTCATTCCCTTTGATAGCTTTACCGGTCGAGGCCAGACCATTCATCCGTTTAAAACCCTGCATTCGATCACCCTGCGATCCCTACATCCCATCGCGCGAAACGATACGATGTCGATCGGCTTTATCGGATTGACGTCCCCAGGTCCTGTGGTGTCGAAGATTCGCCGCACCAAGGATAACATCTGGGCTGAGGTGACCGGTGCTGTGGATCGGCAGGCAATGATCCATTTCAGCGATGAAACGGGTCGCACCGAGGGTGTACTGGTTCAGGGTCGGGCGGTCGCGCTGCCCCGAGGTGCTACAAAAGTTTGGCTGTGCTACGAAGAAGCCGGCGAATCCAAGGCCGGTGCGGCTACGAATGAGGCCCTGGTGGTGCGCATCTGCGATCCAGCTGACGCGCCCCATTCCACGTTTCAGGTACCGCCTCCTGAAGGCGCGCGCTTTGTTATCGATACCTTTGACACCCTGGCCCACGTGAATGCGTACCGAATGCCTGTCAGTGTATTTGGATCCAGCGAAGCAGTGGAACGGCGCATGGTGTTTAGGCGACGGCCAGGTGCGCTGTATTTGAAGTATTTCCCACAGGCCACCGGCGACTACGGCGGATATTTCACCCGGATGCCGCTGCACATCCCAACGGGCATGAAAAGCCTCGCGTTTGAGCTAAAGGGAAGCATGCCCCCTGAGGCAGTCCGAATCGGCCTCAAGGATAGCAACTATCGGGAGGGCAGGGTGTCCCTGAGAAGCTACCTATACAACAGCGAGACAGCAGCATCCTGTGACGATTTTACCAGCTTCGCAGGAAACCACCCCTCTGCCCTGGGGGAACAATTTAGGGCGGTCTCCATCCCTATCGAGGCCTTTCGCGCAGTGGTCGCCGCGGGATTCGAAGGCCAGCCCCAATTCGGCGAGATGCGGAGCGTCTCGGTCACCATGACCAACAGCGGCAAGGACGTCAGCCATGAAATCGAACTCGGTGACGTCAGCTTATCACCGGTCATCTCCTCCCTCGCAATCGCGCGATTCGACGGCGAGCAACCCGGCATGAACGCGTTGGGCGGTACTGTCTTTGCAGAGTCCAATAGGGGAGCGATGCTCACCGCCAACTGGAACGCGCCGGGTCATTGCGGAAACGGACTCGAGGTGCGCATCAGCGCGGCGCGCCCCGAAGCGTACGGATTGGTGGCCCTGTGCATGGGGCGCGTAGACAGCTCTGATTACGTCAATCTCAGCTTTTGGGTTCGGGGCAACAGGGGTGGAGAAGATGCAGCCATTTATCTCAATGATGGCAAGCGTCGATATTATGTCTCTCTTAGTGAATTTGCAACGGTTACAAAGGAATGGCAGCAGGTCTGGATACCCCTGTCGAGGTTTCACAAACGGGGTGTCGATCTCACCCACCTGACCCAGGTTATCATCGCCTGGGAAGGGCGGAAAATGGACGAGGAGATCCTCTACTTTGATGATTTCGTTCTCGAATAAAACCGGGCTGTCCGTCTGCCTCATCCCCATGCTAGCCATGGCGTTATATCCCTTGGCAGCTGAGGCCCATTCCTCCCCGGATGACGTGGATGGACGAAAAGATCAGATTCCCCCTTTGAAAAAGGGGGTTAGGGGGATTTTGTCGGCGCCCGTCTCAAGTGGAAAAGACGAAATCCCCCCTCCCCCCTTTGGAAAAGGGGGAGCATCACTCGCCATTCCTCGGCGAACGTCAATGACCGACCCCCCCCTCATCGATGTCGACGCCCGACTGAAACTGGCCCATCAGCTGGCCCATGAGGGGGCCTTTGGCCCTGCTGAGACGCACGCCCTGGCAGTGATCCAGCAGGCACCGACGTATTGGGATGCCTATCTTTTGTTGGCTCGCCTCAATGGGTGGCAAAAAAAATACGACAAAGCCCTCGAATATATCGACGTTGTCACAGAAAAAGCGCCGGAATATCGCGGCGCGCGCCTACTCAAACTGGACATCCTCATTTGGAGCGGGAATATTCCGGCTGCCGAGGCACTTGCCAACTCCCTGATTGCGTCTGGAAATGAAAGCGCTGATATCTATTACCGCCGCGCCCAGTTGGCCAGGGCTCGGTTGCGGTACTTGAGTGCATATCGCCTCGCCCGCACGGCCCTGAAAATCGATCCCTTTCACCAACCTGCCAAGCAGCTCGTCCGGGATACGCGGATAGTCACCGTGTACCTGAGCAATGAATTCGAAGTGTTCAGCTTTCCGCAAGATGAGAGCACTGGAACACCGACGGATACAGAGCGACAGTACGGCTACGGGCTCTCGATAACAGGTCAAGCGTGGTCCCGGGCCCGTTTCAGTGTGTTGGTGCTCAATACATTTCGTTCCAGATACGAAACATTAAACAACCAACTGGGCCTGGGGCTCATCTTTAGACCCACGCTCACCACAGACCTGGTGTTGCGCGGCACAATCGGGGTGCCAGCCCGGGTGGTTCCGAAAAAGACGCTTCATTTCAGTGCGCGACAGATGGTTGCAAAACGCCTCGACTTCGAGCTGTCATACACGCTGGACCAACTGCCCTGGCCCCAGCAGGACACTGCGGTGCTGCAACGGCCAAAGGTGGGCGCCGGGGTACAGCTTATCGATCAGATCCGACTGGGCGCTGCGTACCACATGGGGCTCCTCAGCTATTGCGATAAACCGGTCCATGTATCCCATAGCGGCATGGTCCACGGTCAATGGATGGGTCAAAAAATCAGCGTCAAGGCCTATTATGGCTACGGCGAGGAGCACGACAAAAGCGATACAGGGGTCGTGGCCCCTAGCACTTGCGCGGAGCTGGCCGCCTTTGAGGCGCAATACCAAAACACCCGGTTCGGCATTATTGGCATTGACATTCACAGCATGGGGATGCAGGTGTCCTGGCAGATGGCGAGACAATACGGGTTGACCGGGGGATATCTCCTGCAACTTCGCCGCGCGTCGAGCAATACCCTCACCCTACCAGCCCATGTCTTTAACCTGGGGGGGTCTTTCTGGTACTGACCCCACGCCAGTGCTATGTCAAAGGGCAGTCCCCCTTGAAAAAGGGAGGCGTTTGTTTCATCGCAGACCTGAACGCGCTATATTGCATTAAGGTTTTTTAATGACGCAGCATCGAGTAATGCCTGGCCGCCGGATCGGTCGATACGAGATATTAGAAGAGATCGGCCAGGGCGGTATGGCCGTGGTCTACCGGGCGATGGACACGATACTGGAGCGGGAGGTGGCCCTTAAGTTGCTGCATCCGCATCTCGCATCCCACATCGAGTCGCGGCAGCGCTTTCTGCGGGAAGCCAAAGCTGTGGCGCGGCTAAAACACCCGGCTGTCCTAGAAATATACGACTATTCCGATGCCGAGGGGGATGACATTTATATTGCGATGGAGTTGGTACAGGGCACGTCCTTGCGCCGATTCCTGGACCAGCGCACTGGCGAGCCACTGTGCGCAGAAGCCTCTGCCCTGCTCATGCGGGAAGTATGCCTGGCCTTGGCCCACGCCCATAAGAACGGGGTGGTGCACCGGGATGTCAAGCCCGAAAATATCCTCATCGGCCCCAAGGGGGAGGTCAAGTTATCTGATTTTGGCATCGCCCATCTGGCGGGCCTGGCTCAGATGACGGTCACCGGACAAATCCTGGGTTCTCCGGCCTACATGTCCCCGGAGCACATCGAGCACAGTGAACTGGATGCGCGAGCAGATATTTTTTCAGTAGGTACGGTGCTTTACGAGCTGGCGGTCGGCAGAAAGCCATTTGGCGGGAAAAATCCCCATGCCATTATCAAACGCATCGTAGAAGGCGATTACGACGATCCCCTCAGCATCAATGCGGCCATCGGGCCAGAGCTGGCCCGCGTCCTCAAGAAGTGCCTCGCGCCACAGCCAGAGAAGCGGTATGCCTCGGCCGACGAATTGGTGGCCGAGCTCGACAGCATGCTGACCACCATGGGTGTGACACCGAGCAGCGAGACCCTGCAGCAGTTTTTTCAAGACCCGGAAAGTTGGATGCATGGGCGCAGGCCCCATATCATCGACCGCTCCCTGGCACTGGGACTGGCTGCCAAACGGGATCGCCGTCTTCCCAATGCCGTCGATTACTTTAATCGGGTATTGGCCCTCGAGCCGGGAAACGGCCGCGCTCTAGCTGCGGTCGCAGGCATGTCGCGGCAGCGCCGGGCCCGACGGATTCTGGAATATATCGCAGTCATCGTTCCTATCTTGATCGCCATTGGGGCCGTGCTGGTGGTGCTCATTCGCGACGAGCCGAGCCCCAACAAGCCTCCTGCGATGGGTAGAAATTCAAACGCCGCACGCTCGCCGGCAAAGCAACTGCCCCAACGTCCCCCAAAAATCGCACCAACCGACGCTGGCCCAAGCGATGGGGCACCCCAGGAAACTAAGGGGCGGGTCATGGCCAGGATACGGCCGGCTCGGGCCAAAGCGCAGGAAAACCGGGTCATTGTTTTTACACCGTCCCCCATGGCAGTAAAAATTAGCATCGATGGGGGCAGTCCCTTTGCGTTCGGTCCGGCCAGTCGAAAACAGATAATCCCGGTGGGCCCGCATGCGATAGCCTTTATGCCCATCGATGAGAAGCGATTTGTCCCTGAGACCTGGCAGGTGGACATTCCACCAGGGGACACGCCGTATTACTTCCGCGAACGGCTTCAATGGCGGCCGGCCAAGCTAGTGGTGGACTGCAATGTGCCCGAGGCTGCGGTAACGGTTCCCGGCCGTGCAGCCGGCAAGGTGGCCGCGCCCGTTGATGTGGCCATTCAAAAGGGCCCGGAAGAGCAAATTGCCGTGCTCGTGACTGCCAAGGGGTACATTCCAGAGACAAAACAGGTTACAGTTGGTGCCGGCGAGTTGGTCCGTGTCCGGGTAACGCTGGAAAAAGCAGAGGAAACGGTCACTTCGCCGTGAGGCGATCATGTGGCAAGGTCATCCAATGACACTTCTGTCGAGACAACAGTGGGTACTCCCGCGGTGGATCCCATTGGCTGTGCTACTCGTCTCTATCCTATCGCCCCATGTGACCTCAGCCCAGGAATACGAATACAGCCAGTTCGAGCGCGCTAAAAACGCCTACGAGCGGGGCGAATATGAAGCAGCCGTATCTCGATTCGAGTCGCTGCTCAAAAGCGATCTCAAAAATCCAGCCCTGGCGTTGGAATGCCGCAAACTCGCCGCTGTCAGCTATCTGTTTATTGGAGACCGAAACGCTGCGGAAAAGCACTTTACCGAGCTTCTAATCCTGGCTCCCACCTATGAATTGGACCCCATGTTGTTTCCCATCGAGGTCGTTGATTTCTTTGTCGAAGTGAAGCAAAAGGCCAAGGCCCGCCTCGAGGCGTTGCAGCAGGCCCGGATGAGAAAGATCGAAGAACAAAAGGCCGAGGCAGCGGCGAAGCGGGCTGCCGAGCTCGAAAAACTCAGGCGGAATATCTACGTAGAGCGGACAACGCAGCAACGTTCCCTCCTCGTGGCGTTCATGCCGTTTGGCGCCGGGCAATTTCAGAACGGCCACACGGTAAAGGGGGCCCTGTTTCTAAGCGGCGAGCTTCTTTTGGCAGCAGCCACCGTGTCCACGTATTTTCTTCACGAAGGACTGCGGGACAGGGCCAAGCGACCCGTTGCCACACCTGCTGAGCTAGAAAAATTCGAGCGGCTAGAAACGACCTACCGCATCGTCAACCAGGCCTCCCTGGTTGCCCTGGGCGCACTGACCATCACCGGTATTATCGACGCTTTGATCAATTACCAAGCCAAGACCGTTACCTGGCGCAGCGTGGACGAGAAAGAAGTGCCAGAATCCCTGCGGCCTGGAAAAACCAAAGGACCGGACCTATCTCTTGCCCCGAGCCTAGGCGAACATATGCTGGGTTTTGAAATAACCGGCAGGTTTTGATGTCGAGAATCGAAGATCCCGCCGGAGGCCCGGCGGAGGCGGACACGTCAACAATCTGTTCTTTTCAGATGTCTAGTCAAGGGCCAACTCGGCCAGCAAAGCCCTGGGAAATCGCTCGCCCGTGCCTGTTCTACGCGATACCCACGGCCACACGGGCGGTGTATCCACGCAGTAGCCATGGGATGGGTTATCTGGGCAGTAAATGCGCACATGAAAGTGATCATCGTGGGGCAATGCATCCCTGGGCTCGTGAAGAACAGACGCTGCCCGCTCGATCAGGGAGATATCCCGATCGTGCTGCAGGGCCCATGACAGAAGCATGGCCTTTAGGCCGTCACTTACAAAAATCCATTGGACGCGCGCCTCTGGATCGGTGAGCAGTGCTTCTACGAGGTGCCAATTGCGCTGGGTATCAAACCGAAATGCACGACCGTTGCGGATACCGATGCCAAACCGATCAAACTGCAACAGCGGCGCCCCTACTGCCTCCTGTCCAGCCATGGTTTTCGTATAAAACGCAAAATCCACATCCCGACCACTGCGATGGGATCTGTGACCGCTGATGAATCCACCCCTTGCTGCGCTCATATCCCCGACCAAGAGCACAGAACCCTCAAATGTCCCTGCGACCCGGACCGATGCCCGCTCGATCATCCGTGTGAGCACAGGGAGACCGCAGCGCCTAGTGTTTTTATGGTACTTATGGTAAAAGCGAAATGCGTTGCCAGCCTGTGGTAAACACCTTCCCTGGGACAGGGTTCCCTTTGTCGGCCTGCCCAGGGAGCCGCTTGCATCCCGTTGCACGTTCAACCACGGGAGACATCCGCAAGCCCAGAGGGTGCCTGCAATGACAAATACGCGTGCATACAGGTGACAGGGTCGAGAGGCAGACAGGGCTGATTGCGGCTTTTTTATGGAAGATTTCATAATTATTTTCGTTATGTTAGCTCAAACCATCGATAAAAATAAATTTTCTATTCTTTCTGACCACTCTTTAAAGTGATACCAGAAATCATTAGAATGAACATGATATAGGCGCGGCTCAAACAAAGAGCCCTGTCCTGGAGCGAAAACTGCGTACTATTGTTCGTTGTGATGAATGAGGTCCATATGGTAAAGACGCGAACGACAGACCCCGGTGGGATTTTGCAAGATTTGATAGACGATTCTGGATTGGATCCGGAAGATGGGGTTGACACCGGACAAATCGACCTGACACCGCTGGCCAGAGAAATCCTTCGCGCAAACAGGGGGGGAAAGACAGCCTGCATGGTCGTGTTGCAGGGACCTGACGTGGGCAGCATCATTCCCGTGAGCCGGGAAGGGGTCACTATCGGACGGGACCCGGACTGCACCTCCATCATGCGAGAAGAGGGCATCTCCCGAACCCATGCCCTGGTAAAAATGAAGGACCGCAACAAGGTCATCATTCGCGATCTGGGCAGCACCAACGGGACGTTCGTCGAAGGGCGACGCATCAAAGAAACGGTATTGAAGCCTGGCGACAAAGTCCTACTCGGTCGGAATACCGTGCTCAAATACATGCTTCAGGACCAGATAGACCTCGTGTACCAAAGGGAGTTGTACGATTCATCGATTCGGGACGGCCTCACAGGTATCTATAACCGCAGGTACCTCAACCACAGGATCGCCGCAGATCTGTCCTATGCCCGTAGGCACGGCATCCCACTGACCTTCGTGATGTTTGATGTGGACCGCTTCAAGGAGATCAACGATACCTACGGCCACCAGACCGGGGACCAGATCCTCATTGCGTTGACCCGCGCCATCTCCCAAATGATTCGGACTGAGGATGTGTTTGCCAGGTACGGCGGGGAGGAATTCGCCATTATCGCCAATAACATCGACTTTGCAGGGGGCAAAATCCTAGGGGAGCGCGTTCGTCTTCGCATCGCAGATCAAAAGACGCCGGCCCTTGACGATTCAGGCGTCGACGTTAGCGTCACCGTGAGTGTGGGTGTGACAACGGTGCGGTCAGAGACGGTGCTGGACGCCTCGGCAGTCATCTCGGCAGCAGATACCAACATGTTCAAAGCCAAGGAAGCCGGGCGGAATCAGGTCGTGGCATCGGAAATTGTATGAGATTGCCTTGGGCCGCACTCATCTTGAACGCGGCCCTTATCCTCACCTCGTGCGGATACCGACCAGAGGTGGGCTCGATGTCTGGCATCGACCGCCGGGTGCGCGTACCTATCGCGCAAAATGAGACCCCATTTTCCAAATTGGCAGGACCGCTCACAGCAGCCCTGCGTCGACGCATCGCCCAAAGCGGCATCGAAGTGGCAGGCCTGGGTCAGCCCGGTCATACGCTAGAAGTGACGATTGTCGAGATAACCCAAACACCCGGCATGCTGTCCGTCGAGAGCGGCGAGCTCGTACCTGCAGACATCATCGTGCAAATCGTCGTGAGCGCCCGGCTCGCCGACGCAGACGGAGAGATCATCCAGGGGCCAAAGGACTTCGAAGCCAATGGCCGCGCATATACCGGTGAAACCCCCCTCGCAGAGGAAGCCCTCGCCAGCCGACGCCTGACGGCACTCCTGGAAGATATCGCCGATGCCGTGGCCATGCATTTTTTCCACTTAACTCCCCCTCACCCAACGTCCTAACGTCCACCGGGGGAGGGTCGGGGAGGGGGCCCGGGTGCGGGCGGTTCGCGAACCGCCCCTACGACTCCCACTCACCCAACGTCCTAACGTCCACCGGGGGAGGGTCGGGGAGAGGGCCTGGGTGCGGGCGGTTCGCGAACCGCCCCTACGACGAAAACATGCGTTTGGGCATCAATTGGTCTATGATTGCCACCAATGGACAATCATACACCAGCCCGCATCCTCGTTGTCGATGACGAAGCCTCTATGCGCGAAATGGTGGCCATTTTGCTCCGCCGCAATGGGTTTGACGTGGAGACCACGGATTCGGGCCGTCAGGTCACAAAGCTGCTCGACGAGGGCAAACAATACGACTTGGTCATCACCGATCTGCTGATGGACCACGGGGGTGGCATCGATGTGCTGACCCAGGTCAATGAGCGGCTGCCCGGGTGCGATGTAATCGTGATTACCGCCTTTGGTACTGCAGAATCAGCAGTCGAAGCCATGAAAAAAGGCGCGTTCGACTACGTGACCAAGCCGTTTAACGTGGATGAATTCATGATCATCGTGCGCCAGGCCCTGGAGCGCCAAGCATTGATTCGCGAAAACATTCATCTGCGCGCCCAGGTCCGCGGCGAGTTCCGCTTCGTCGACATCGTTGGCAGATCCCGGCCCATGCGCGAGGTCATCGACCTCTGCCAAAAAGTAGCTGATTCACCGGCAACCGTCCTGATCTCAGGAGAATCCGGAACCGGCAAGGAAGTCGTGGCCCGGGCCATTCACTTTTCCGGATCTCGTTCGGACAAGCCGTTTGTGGCGGTCAACTGCGGGGCCCTGCCCGAGCAGCTGATGGAGTCCGAGCTGTTTGGCCACGTCAAGGGCGCGTTTACCGGTGCAGGGGAGGAAAAGGAGGGCCTGTTTCGCGCGGCCCACCAAGGCACGATCTTTTTAGACGAGATCGGAGAGCTACCACCGCCACTCCAAGTTAAAATGCTTCGGGTGCTTCAGGATCGAATGGTGAGACCCGTGGGATCGGCCACTGAAACATCGGTGGATATTCGGGTGATCGCTGCCACCAACCAGGATTTGGCAAGCCAAGTAAAGCAGGGAACGTTTCGAAAAGACCTCTTTTTTAGGCTCAATGTGATGCACGTCCAACTCCCCCCCCTGCGGGATCGCAAGGAGGACATTCCCGTACTCATCGATCACCTGCTCCAACGCATTTCGTCAGAACATGGGTCACCATCCCTGCAGATCACCCCTGATGCGGTGCGCACCCTGCTCGCGTACGACTATCCTGGAAATGTCCGCGAGCTGGCCAATATCCTGGAGCGGTCTACGATCCTGGCGGTTGAAGGCACCATTGACGCGGCAGACCTGCCCGAGCCCCTGGGCCGATCGCTGATCTCAGACGCACCAGCTGGCCCGGTCCTGCCCGATGCGGGCATCGACCTGGACAAGGTCCTAGAAACCCACGAGCGCGCCCTGATAACCCAGGCCCTGGACCGATCCGACGGGGTGCGCACCCAGGCAGCCGCGCTCCTGGGCATTACGTTTCGGTCCCTGAGGTACCGACTGACCAAGCTGGGCATCTCAGCAGATGAAGAGAGTTAAAACTGACAAATTTTGTCACCTGCTGTGACCAAGAACGTCATATGATTTCAGTCTCATTGAAATTACGCGCTTAAGTTTTTTATCAACCGGCCGAACCCACAGCAAAGGACGGCCGTATTGCAGGCCTAAGTTGATCACCGGAAAAGGGATCAAGTGCAGCGACAAATGTACCTTGCTGAACCTGGAACACGCATTCCCCCTTTGAAAAAGGGTGTTAGGGGGATTTCCTCGACACATGATGCAAGCGGAAGAGACGAAATCCCCCCGCCCCCCTTTGCGAAAGGGGGAGGCCTCTTCTGAGCAATGTACTAGGCAGTCGCGAACGGGCATGGGCCTTGCAGACGCAGGGGAAGAACATGGGAACGCATCGAAAAAACAGCGGATTCACCCTGGTCGAGCTCATGATCGTCGTAGCGATCCTGGGCATCCTGGCCGCCGTGGCCGTCACCGCCTACAGCGTCTATGTGCGCAAGTCTCACAACTCCGAAGCCACGGCAGTCTTGGCAGACATTCGCATCAAGCAGGAGGCCTATCGGGCCACGTTCCACCAGTACGCGAATCTCAATGATCAAGGCGCCAGCTGGCAGCCCACGAGCAATCCAGGGCCGAGCCCAAAAGCATGGCCAGATGATTCCCCGGTTGAATGGCGCCAGCTCGGGGTCACCCCCAAGGGAGACCTGATCTTCATGTACACCGGACATGCCGGCGCGCCAGGCGGCACCCCGGACGATGTGTACACGGAAAACGACATGACCAACAGCACAGCGTGGTACACGAGCGACTTTTGGTACGGGGCCCAAGCCCTGCAGGATATTGACGGCAACGGTACATGCGAAGGATTTGTCATCGTTTCCGGCCAAACCGGTATGGCCGAGGTATCGATGGATTGTCCGTAATAAACAGCCAAAACAAAGCCCGAGGCAAAAAATTCGGGCTTTAACAGACCCAAGGAGGAAACAATGGGCAAGAAAAAACTAATGCAAGGCTTCACCCTGATCGAGCTGATGATCGTGGTCGCGATTATCGGCATCCTGGCCGCCGTGGCCATCCCCGCCTTCATCAACTACATGAAGCGGGCCAAGACATCCGAGGCCTCGGTCAACATCAAGACCATCGCCGACGGCGCAATATCCTACTTTGATGCGCTTCATTCAGCAGACGGGACTACTCGGGTATCGCACTGTCTTCCAGGGGAAAAAACATGGACGCCTGCTGCTGATGTCACCGCAAACGGCTATGTTCCGAATGATGCTATTAAAGCTGAATTTGTCAGTGCTGAAGACGGTATTTGGCAGGCCTTAGGCTGGGCAGGGCCGGACAAACCCTTTCTCTATCAATATCAATGGACTGAAGAGACGGCATGTCCTGCAGTAGACGATGAGACGGCACTAATAGAAGCACGATCGGACCTGGATGGCGATGGAACGTTTTCCAATTTCTCCCGTACACTTACGGTCGTTAGGGGAGAGCTTACGTCCGGTGGACTCGTTAAGGCCGACGAGCTCGAATAAGCGCCCTTTTCGTTCTGAGATGCTGCCGCTTCATACCCGTAATTCCTGGTATTCTTAAAAATGGATCGAACCCACCGCCGCGCCCGGCTGAGCTCTCCTACCGCTTCGCCGCTTCTGAGAAATAGGGTTTTAGCAGCCCCACGGAGAAACCAATGGGCAAAAAAAAAATGGCAATGAGAGGCTTTACCCTGATCGAACTCATGATCGTGGTCGCTATCATTGGCATCCTGGCCGCAGTAGCTATCCCAGCTTTCATCAATTATATGAAGCGAGCCAAAACCTCAGAGGCCTCGGTCAACATTAAGACCATCGCCGACGGTGCTATAGTATACTTTGACGCTCTTCATTCACCAGACGGGACTACTCGGGTATCGCACTGCATGCCAAAAGCAAAGGCTTGGACACCTGCGGGTGACCTGACCGCGGGCGGCTATGTTCCAAGCGTTGCCATTAAGAATGAATTTAGCACGGATACTACTTGGCAGGCACTGGGATGGTCAGGGCCGAGCAGACCCTTTCTCTACCGGTATCAATGGTCAAATGTTAACACAGATTGTCCAATTGCAGATGCCGCAGCGGCAGTGCAAGGCGGGACAGTAGAAGCACAGGGTGACCTGGATGGTGATTCGACACCATCAAATTTTTCGCGAACGCTCACGGTCATAATGGGGGAGGTCACTTCCGGGGCACTCATTAAATCGGACGAGCTCGAATAACCGAATTTTTTCGGTTGGTCTGTCCTTGCATTTTTCCCTCTCCCAAATTCCTGCTATTTTTATCCCATGCCCCGATGGATCAAACAGACCGGCGCGGCCGGCCTGACCCTTATTCTGGCCCTCACGGCCCTTCGCTTGGGCAGTCTGACCGCAGCTGTCCGAGAGCGAACCTTTTCCGAAGACGCCCGGTACTACCTGCCCCCGGCCATGTGGCTTCGGGTCTTTTCCCTGGGGTATACCGAGGCCGCGGCTGATCTGGTCTGGATAAAAACCATCGTGGCATTCGGCGGCCAGTTTGATACAAAAAAGGAAGCTGACCAAGAACGCTTCGCCATGAACTACCTGGCCACCTCGGTTGAGTTAGATCCCAGGTTTCGCCGGCTCTACACGGACGGCAGCGCGCTCACCCTGTTTCAAGACCGTGGCATCCCATCTGAAAAAACCGTGCAAATGGCCATCGACCTCCTCGAACGGGGCACCGAAATATATCCCAACGACGGGGAGATATTCTTTAATTTGGGGATGATGCACTATTTTGAGATGCGGCCGTTTTTATCCCTCGATCCAGACGATCCCGAACGGATCCACCACCAAGAAGTCGGCACCAGGCTCATCAGCCGGGCTGCCCTGATGCCAGGCGTGCCCCCTTATGCAGCACGCCTCTCCGCATCCCTACTGGCAAAAGACACTGCCATCGACGACTTTGTTATCGACCACCTAAAGGCCATGCTCCTTCGGGAGACCGATCCAGAGGTTCGCAGAATCCTGACGGACAAACTGCGCCAAGAGCTCGGTAAGGCCGTGGAACGGGATATCGCCACCACCGAAATCCTTCAAGCAGACTGGCAACAAGACCTGCCCTTTGTGCCGTTTGATTTTTACCTGATGCTGCGGTCCGACATCACCGCTGATGAACTTCGCGATCCCCTGGCCCACACCAACCAGATGCTCAGGATCAAAACACCCGAAGAACCGACCCCGGATGGCGATCAACTGCTAAAAATGGAAAAAGAACGCGAATAATTCGGACAATATTCATCAATGTGAATATATTTCGGAAATATGGATAAGAATTCTCAACTTTAAAATTGACAAATTTAGCGCTGGACGAAAAACTGGCTGTGTGGGAGCCCCCACCCCTACCCTCCCCCGGTGGACATTTGGACATTGGGGGAGGGGGAAACGGAATAGTGCTTTGAGGGGCATCGGAGGCATGTGAACTATAATGGCTCAATAATGGCGGGAAAATCTTCAAGTAAAAATTTTCCCTCACCCTCCCCCAGCGTCCCAACGTCCACCGGGGGAGGGCCGGGGTGGGGGCTAAAGATAATAATGGGGGCCAAAGATGAGGGTGGGGCGAACCCCACAGGTGCTAAGGAGCTCTAAATAAATGGTCGATAATCTTTCCCTTTCCAATCCTTTGAGCCTTCTGCTCGATAAAAATCGCGAGGATTTTACCCGGGCAGACCTGTTGCGCGTGGTAAAAGAGCGCAATATCGAGCGGTTTTCGTTTCACTACACCGGCATTGACGCCCAGCTCAAAGAGCTGCGCTTGCCCTTTTCCGATCTAAACCAGGCCGAGCGCATCTTGGCAGCGGGCGAGCGGGTGGACGGGTCATCCCTGTTTAAAGGCCTCGTGGACCCCTCTCTGTCCGACCTGTATGTGGTACCGAGCTATCGCACGGCGTTTATCAGTCCCTTTGATAACCGGAGCCTGGATTTTATCTGCCGCTTCCTGGACCGGGACGAAAACCCAGCACCGTTTCCACCGGACAACATCCTCGCCATTGCCCACGACCGGTTTCGCCAGAACACCGGACTGGAACTGCACGCCTTGGGCGAACTGGAGTTCTTCTTGCTGGGCGAAGGCGGCGCTGAGTTCTTTGCCCCCCAGCGGGGCGCGGGATACCACGCGTCTGCCCCGTTTTTTAAAGGGGGCGATGTGGTCAACGAAATGGTGCGATACATCGCCCAGATCACCGGGGCTGTTAAATACGCCCATGCAGAAGTCGGTTTTATCAAATCTGTGCGATCGGATTCGTCCCTCTTATCCGGTCGACGCGCCGAGCAGCACGAGATCGAATTCTTGACGCGACCCATTAACGAGATGGGTGACTTTCTAGCTCTTGCTAAGTGGATCATCCGCAACGTGGCGTTTCGCCACGGCATGCTGGCCACGTTCGTGCCGAAACTCGAAGAAGGCGTGGCAGGCAACGGGTTCCACATTCACATGGCCCTCAAAAAACAGGGCCGCAATATCATGACCGATGACACCGGCGCGCTAACCCAGGAAGCCCTAAAGCTTATCGGCGGGCTGACCCACTACGCGTCCACCCTATCTGCCTTTGGCAACACCGTGGCCTCTGCTTTTTTGAGATTGGTGCCCAACCAGGAAGCCCCCACCCGTATCTGCTGGAGCCACGCCAACCGCTCCGCGCTGATCCGCGTGCCCCTGGGGTGGTCAAAAAATCGCCATCTGGCCCGATTGATAAACCCGGCCGAGCCCGATGACTTCGAAGACGCCGGGGGACGGCAGACAGTGGAAATCAGATCTCCAGACGGATCGGCCATGTTCCACTTGCTCCTGGCCGGGTTGGCCACGGCCGCGGAATACGGATTGACCGCAGATGGCATGTTGGCACTGGCCAAAAAAACACAGGTCTTGGGCAATATCTTCGACGACCGAGAAAAGCTCAAACAGCTCGAGCCCTTGCCCGGTAGCTGTGTGGCCTGTTCAGAACTCCTCAATGCGCGCCGGGACATGTACGAAAAATTCGGCGTCTTTCCCCCGAGTGTCATCGACTACATCGTCTCGCTGCTAAAAAAGGAAGCCGATGAAGACCTGAACCGCCGATTATCCCAAATGACCGCTGAAGAGCGACTGCACGCAACCCGGGAATTGATGCACCATGACATCCACCGGCATTAGACGAGTGGATCTTTAGCCCCCACCACGGCCCTCCCCAGATGAGTAACGGAGCCCCCACCCCGGCCCTCCCCCGGTGAGTAACGGAGCCCCCACCCCGGCCCTCCCCCGGTGGACATTTGGACGTTGGGGGAGGGGGATACGGAATAGTGTTTTTGAGGGATATCTGGACTTTGGGGGCGGCTAAGCTATCATGGCCCAATAATGGCCGGTAAATCTTCAAGTAAAAATTGTCCCTCACCCTCCCCCAACGTCACAATGTCCACCGGGGGAGGGCCGGGGTGGGGGCTAAAGATAAGGTGGCTCATTATGACCGGGTGCCTCTTCCTGGGATGCACAGATGCATCCACTGACGATCCCGACGTCGACACTGCCCTGTGTAGCCCCATCTTCTGCCGTGCCGACTGCTTAGAAAGCTGCGTGGATGGGGGATTGCCCGCATGGGGTGGCTGCGAAGGGCTATGCGTGGTGGGCAAGGGATGCCGATGCAGCGAGTATCTGTGCTACCCCCAAAACTGCGAGACCTGGTGCATCGAGACCCAAGATGCAGGTACCGGCACTTGTAGTGTATTTGATTGTCTATGCGAGTGATTTCAACCGGGTCTACGCACTGACACCCGCTTGTAAATCCGCTTAGGGAGAGGAGGTCGGAGGGAAGTTATTCTTCGGCAACTGCTTCGTCAGCTACTGCCTCCTCAGCACCCTCTTCTGGTGCGGCTTCTTCCTCAACGAAGTCCTCGCCGCCAGCAGCCTCTTCTGATGCTTCGTCAACAGCCTCATCGCCCATCGCCTCGACATCGGACATCTCAGCTTCAGGTGCTTCAACGTCCGGCGCAGAAGCGCCACCACAACCAAACGCGAACAATGATACCAGTACGGCAACAACGATGTACTTCATTCTGTCTCTCCTTTCAGAGCGCGCGACACCATGTTTACGCGCGCGATTGAGTCCAGGCCGAATAGAGCATACCTAGCGGGCCCAAAGAAAAAAGTCAAGAATAACAATCCAACATTTGAGCAACAGCGCGCATATGCAGGCCACAGAGGGCCATCAACAGAACCAAATGGGTCTTTGATATGCGTGATCAATGAAGCATGATGCGTGGCCAATTGTGGACAAGCATGGGGTCATTGATAGCGCGACCTGCGACCCGATGCCGACTCCCGATCCCGTCGCCAGAGCTCGCGCGTGGTCTCTCGAAACCGCTGAACCACGATGGGCAGCATGGCAACCGCGATGGACGGACGACTCTTTAAGAGTGCCAGCATGCTCCACTGGGTCAGCACCAGGGCTTCGACCTCGCCTACCGCACGCACTGTGGCCACCCGTTCGGCACCGTCGATCACCGATAGCTCCCCAACCATGGCCCCCTGACCGAGCTCGGCCACCACAATGGGGGATTCCCCGTCTCGCTCGGTCTCGACCCGGACACTGCCTGAGACGATGATGTATGCCGTAATGCCCCGTTCCCCCTGGCGACACAGCACGTCCCCATCCAGATAGGTCGCGTCTGTGCAGGACTTGGCAAGTACCTTCAAGTCCTTGGCTCCCAGGTTAGAAAAAATGTCCGCACGCGAAATAAACTGCTGCCGCACCTTCCAGTGCATCTGCCTGCCTTTCCCTATCCATTGCCTGCGATGAGCTCTTTGGCCGCGTCTCGCGTTTTGTCTGTCACGGTGATACCGCCGAGCATACGCGCGATCTCCTCGATCCGCTGGGCCGGGTCCAGCGCTCGAACGTGGGTTGCTGTCCGCCGGTGCTTGGTCTGCTTGGAGACCAGAAAATGGGCATCGGACATGCCAGCGATCTGGGGCAGATGGGTGATGCAGATGACCTGATGATGCGCAGCCACTTCCTTGAGCTTTCGCCCCACAGACGCTGCCACTGCACCGCTGATCCCCGCATCCACCTCGTCAAAAATATACGTCCCGACCGGTCCCACCCCTGCCAACGCGCGCTTTATCGCCAGCATCAACCTGGAAAGCTCACCCCCGGACGCCACCTTGCTGATGGGATGCACACCCTCCCCTGGGTTGAGCATTACCAAAAATTGAACCCGATCCGTGCCAGCCCGGCCGATACCCGAAGCACTGGGCTCGAGGTCAACGTCAAACCCCGCGTTGCCAAAGGCGAGATCCGCGAGCTCCTTGCGGACAGCCCGGGCCAGTACCTTTGCGGTGCGCCCCCGTTTCTTCGAAAGCACCCCGGCTTGGTGCTCCGCTGCCCCGCGGCTTTTTTCAACCGCATCAGCGGCGCGCGCCAGGGCACTTTCGTATTGCGATAGCACCTCGACTTCATCTGCCAGCTGTTTTCTGAGCGTCAACACCCCGGCGACGTCGGTGCCGTGCTTTCTGGTGAGGCGCTTTAAGGACTCAAGCCTATCTTCGAGCTCGGCCAGGCGGCCGGCGTCCATCTGGATGCCCGCTTCATAGGTGGAGACACCTCGGGCCGTGTCCTCAATCAAAGCAGCTGCTTCGACCAGCTGGCCAGTTGTCCCGCTCAGGGTGCTGTCATACCTGGCTGCATCTTCTAGTTTTGTAATCACCGCGCCGAGCCGATCGTAGATCGCGCCGTCCCCTTCATACAGGTCTAGCGCGGACTGCCTGGCTGCCTGTTTCAAGATCTCAGCATTGCGCAATCGGGTCACTTCGCTGCTGAGGGTTTCGATTTCGCCGTCCTGGGGGGCGATATCGTCTATTTCGTTTAGGTTGAACGCGAGATAATCGAGGCGCTGGGCCCGGTCCTGCTCTCGATGGCGTAGATCTTCGAGCGCTTTATCTGCCGTAACCATCTGCCCAAAGAGCGCCCCCATTTTTGCCACCTCTGGGTCGAGCTTTCCATATCCGTCCAGCATTTGCCGCTGCCTGGCCGGGTCCATCAGGGAGTGGTGCTCGTGCTGACCCATGGCATGGGCCAGCCCGCCGGCAATACTGCTTAACACACCGAGGGAAGCGAGCCTGCCGTTGATATAGCACTGGTGCCGTCCCTTTGCCGGAATGACCCTTCTGATGAGGAGCTCGTCGTCCACGGGCAAGCCGGCCTCTGCCAGCCGGGCGTTGACGTCGCGCTCGTCGGAGATATCAAATAAGCCTTCGATCTCGGCCTTTTCAGCATCCCGGCGGACCAGATCCCCGCGACCGCGACCCCCGAGCAGCAGGTCCATGGCCGTTGAGATCAGGGATTTCCCAGCCCCTGTCTCTCCGGTGACCACATTGAATCCAGGGGAAAACGACACGTCGAGCGCGTCGATAAGGACGAAATCCAAGATCCGCAGATGAACGAGCATTGCACCTAGTCGGCGCCGATGGACGACTCGACCGACGTCTCTTTGCCATCCCTGCGGCAATCAGAACAGAGGGTGGGTTTGTCCCACGCGCCAAGGGCTACTTTTAGCTGGTGATCCTTGGGCCAGTTCACGGCCGTACCGCAACCCGCGCACTTTAACACCTGGGTTTCTGCTGTTTCCAGGAATCGCTTGCAGCTGTCGCACATGCGGTCCTTTGGCGGGGTGGACCACCCTCTGCGGTCTGCGGCGAGTTGCGCCTCTGGCGACCAGGACCACGTCTTGTCGCACCCCTGGTGTTTACACGGCACTTCTTTCTTTTCGTACTTTGAAATGTCACTGCTGCAGGTTGCACAGAGGCGGCGTGGGGGATCGGTCCGCCCCCGAACCAGTGATTCGAGCTGCATGATGCGGGTCCATCTCCAGCGCTCGTTGCATCCAGGCACCCGACATTTTATCTCTTTATCGGTCAGGTGATGAAATTGGGAAAAGCAGGTCTCGCACATGCGCTGGGGCGGTGTGCCGTCCGAGAACCGCGCGGCCTCGACTTGCATGAATTTTGTCCACACCCATGTCTTATCGCAGCCGCGAACCCGGCACGGCAGAGATTGTTCCGTTACTGTTTGGAGCACAGCAGCGCATGCCTCGCACATGCGACTCGGCGGGTCGGAAAACCCCCGGGCCGCGGATTCGATTTGCATGCCGCGGCTCCAGGTCCACGTGCCGTCGCACCCGGGAACCCGGCACGGCATCTCCTTATCTTTGCTATCGCGAAACCGCTTGAAGCACGTCTCGCACATCCTCGCGGGCGGCTTGGCAGTGCCGTCCCCTCCATCTGCGGCAATGCGCTCCTCAGCCGACCAGAACCACGTGTCCTCACATCGGCGCACCCGACACGGGACAACCATGCCCTCAATGCCCTTTGCCTTGTCCCGGCAGTCCGTGCACAGGCGATCGTGTGGAGGCTCGGTTCGCCCGCGCTTAAGGGCAGCCACCCGGGCCGCGCGTGTCCAGGTCCACGTGTTCTGGCAGGTATCATTGGCACACGGGACCAAAACATCTTCCAAGACATTGTATTTTTCATAGCATTCAGGGCACATGCGCAAGGGGGGATCTGTCTTTCCAGTGCGCATCCACCGGAGCTGATCAGCGCCATCCCAAATCCAGGTGTTGGTGCACCCCCGGGTCCTGCACGGGACCTGTTTTTCTTTTAATCCATTGAACAAAGAAGCTTTCAGCGTCACTTGAAGCGCCTCCGAATAAGGAATATCTATCGATGTCCATACCTATCCTGAACCCGAACGCTTAGCAAGGTAACGTTTACAAATATATTTAGACCATCTTCTGTTATTGAAAGCCCCCTCCCCGGCCCTCCCCCGGTTGACGGCTGGACGTTGGGGGAGGGAGCTAGGGATAAACCCCGCAGCTACACCTATTTCTTCGTTTTGCCAGCACTTTTTTAGAATGTTCCTATTTGACACCACCAGCTGGTACCGGCTTAATCGACCTATGGAAATATTTCCAGCGCTCGGCTTAAGAACGCGCATCGCCCTGGCCCTTGCAGTGGTGCTGGCCCTCTTTATTGTGCTGACAGAAGTATCAATTTCAGAGCTGCTGCGCGTCACCCTGGCCAAACACGCTGACATCCTCACGTCGGGGGAGGGCAGCAGCGCTGTCTCGTCCTTATCTTCGGATGCGGATTTTCTGCACTTGCGGCGACTGATTCTCTTCTACATGATATTTGGCGCAGCCGTGGCTCTTGTCTTGGGTTCCTGGGCTGTGACCCGACTGGTGGTGCGCCCGCTCAGTCAAGTGACCCAAGCGGTGGAGCAAGTGGCAGCGGGAAGTCTGGACGTCGAGGTGCCGGTAAGGGGATCCGGAGAGATTATCCGGCTCGGGGTTGCGTTCAACCGCATGACCGCGACCCTGAGAGAGCAGCGGACTGAGCTGAACGACCGCCTGGCCCAGCTGGAAAAATACTCGCAAGACTTGAAATCGGTTCAAGATCACTTGATACGCGCAGCCAAGCTCGCCTCTGTGGGCACCCTCGCCGCGGGCGTGGCCCACGAAATCGGGAATCCCTTGGCCGGTGTGCTCGGCCTGCTCGAGGCCTATGAAGAGGAAAAAGACGCGGCAAACAAAAAAAAATATCGAGATTTGATGCGGCAAGAGATCCAACGCATTGACAGAATCATACGCGATCTCCTGGTCTACGCGCGGCCCGTGCATCCCGAGGATGGGGACGGAGGTGGTGAGGGGACTGCCACACAAATCGAAATGGTCTATCGGGATGTGCTCTCCTTGCTCAAAGCGCAAAGACAATTCGACCGGGTCGCGGTTGAAGCAAATTTTGAAGGGGGCCCTTGGGAATTGGCCATCTCCAGGGACGACCTGACACAGATCCTCATTAACCTCTTTCTCAATGCAGCCCAGGCCATGGGCGGCCAGGGTCGCATTCAGATCGCTGCCGAGCACCTCAGGGGGTGGCACAGTGGGTTTGGCGGCGTGGCTCGGGACGCAGTCCGCCTGACCATCACAGACACAGGCCCGGGCATTCCCAAAGCGCACGCGGATCGAATATTTGACCCCTTTTTCTCAGAGCGCCCTGACGGCGAGGGAACCGGGCTGGGACTCGCTGTTTGCATGAGTATATGCGAGCGATACGGCGGAGAGATAAGGCTCGATGAGGCGTATCAATCGGGATCCCGATTTATTATTACCCTACCAACCCCATTGAAAACCGACAGATAAAGTAATCCAGCAGGCTTACCAATCAATGTCAAAGGTGGTATTGGGTTGCGCTAGCAGAGGAGGAAAGAATGAAAAAACTGTTTTTTGTGGTTGGCATGTTTTTTTGGATTGTAGGATGCAGCGATGATAGTGACGATCCATCTGATGGCGGTTCCGATTCAGATACAGATAATGAAACAGATGGCAATGCAACCGGCCTTGGCGGCATCTGGTCCGGGCATTTTCTGTCAGACGACACGCAAGAACAACTAACCCTCGTGTTCGGCCTTGTTTCCCCACAGACAAATAAAATGTATTTTTTCGATCTGCTGCCGACAAACAGATCAATTATCGCAGAAGGTACAGCTGATCTCGCTGACACAGCTGTAACAGCATCGCTCAACACCTACAACGATACCGGCGCCCCTGTGGGTAACATCAGTTTATCTGCCACGCTGATGACAATGGATGGCGCAATGGGATTTCAAGGCACCTATACCGGCGACTCAAATTCAGGGTTCTTTTCCGGCTCGGGTAAGACCGGTTTTGCCTATATGAAAAGCCTCTACGAGCACCCCACCACCATGGCCGACGTGGCTGGCACCTGGTCGTTTTCTGATGAAGGCGGCACCCAAACCACCATTACAATCGACGATAATGGCGGGATCACCGGTGGCAACGGTACGTGTGTGTTCAGCGGTCAGTTAAGTATTATTCATCCCGACTATAACCTCGGTGATATTCAGTTCAACATCGGCAACTGTGGGTCGCCGTGGGATGGGGATTACACTGGACTCGGATATGGCCAAGACCCCACCTCGCTAACAATGGTCATATCAAAGGCCGACTTTGGTTTTGTCATGTATTTCGGAAAATAACGTTCTCCTGCCCCTTGGCTATATCTGGCCAAAAACCATGTTTAAACTATAGTTTTGGCCAGATAAGGTACATATAACATGGATATTTCGAAAGTTGAGTTTCAAGATATCCATGTTATATTAAAACCATGTTTGAGAGATGGCTATCACTAACCCCGGGGCAAAGCTACCTGGTGCTCGGGCCGAGACGATCGGGAAAGACCACTCTGTTAAGAGCGCGATTTCCAGATTACAAATATGCGACTTTGGACGACCTCGATTATCTAAGCTGGGCCCAACAAGATCCAAAGGGGTTTGTGCTGGATCTTGGAAAGCAAGCAATCATTGATGAGATTCAACGAGCGCCTAAGCTTACGGTAGCTGTCAAGTACGCTATTGACAACCAGGGCAGCTGTTTCATCATGACCGGCTCCAGCTCGCTCAAACTGCTGGATGCTGCATCAGATACACTCGCAGGTCGTATCGACATTAAACATCTGCCGACAGCGTGTTTTGGCGAGGAGCAATCCCGGTCTACCCATTCACTCTTTAAGGATCAGCTGAATCCAGCCCAAATCAAAAAGGCGCACAGATTATTAAATCGGGCGATCGAATACGGACAGTTCCCCGAGGTGCTAACCCAAGCCGATGATGATGCCAGACACAAGATTCTCAACGTATATAAAAACAGCTACTTTACCCGAGACCTAATGCAACTCGCCAATCTCGAAAATCAGGAAGGACTGCTGGCTATTTTTCATAACTTGGCGCGTTCTTTAGGCTCTCATTTGGAAGTATCGAATTTTGCAAGGGAGTCTGCGCTAAGCTTTCCGACCACAAAAAAATATCTCAACGCACTTGGGCAATCACAGCTGACTTTCCGGCTGCTCGGATACCAATACGGGCCGACCAAACGATTCATAAAAGCCGCAAAAACCTATTTCTGTGACAACGGCATCATACACGGACTCGGCACGAGGGTTTCCAAGGGGCAGCTCCTCGAAAATTTTGTCATTGCTGAGATAGAAAAGCGGCGAAAGCTGGGCTTCATCCAGTGTGACCAGCTTTATTACTACAAGAGCGCGGCAGGAAGAGAAATTGACCTCGTTTTTGAAGACAAGGGTAGGTTGTACGCCGTAGAAATCAAGTCAACGACAAACCCAGCGGACAAGGACATAAGCAGACTCAAGAAGTTTAGGGATGAGGTGAATCAGCCGGTGGACTGCATCTTGTTTTACACCGGTGAGGAGTACGGCTCGATCGACGGGGTGAAGTTGATACCCGTTGCCGCCTTGCGGTGCGGTGTCTGATTATGTGACAAAATCCCCCTATCCCCCTTTTTCAAGGGGGAATTGCTAACTTAATCCGATAGCATCATCCTAGACGCTGATGCGGATCAGTTCGATTAGGGGACCTGTTTCGTCTGTGGTTTCGGTTAGGTCGATGGTGCAAAAAAGCGCCCAGTCCTCATCACCTTCAGGGTCGATGATCTTCTGCTGCACATCCCACACCCTCGGGGAGACCTCGCGAATAAACGTATTGCGCGGCTGGCGCGCCTTGGGCGTGACGTCTATTGCACTGTGGACCTCATAATAGGACGCCATTTCCGACTCGATTTGACGCGGGGACCACGTGTGATCAGTGCTCTGCCGAATGCGACCACAGGCCTCTTCGTATGCCCTATCTGCCAGGCTCTTTTGCAGTAAATAAAGCTCGTTGCGGATCCGAGCGCTAAACGCCTTAAAATCCGCTGCCACATCCACGGGTTGTTCCGGCTGAAATGGGGCTGTGTCGGGGTCGCGCACAATGCGAATCATCTCTCCGTTCATCATCCGCTCCCACTCATCCAGGAGGCTCGAATCGACCCGACGCAGCATGGTGTGGAGAAAGGAGAGGATTTCTTCGAACGCATCACAAAAATAACTCTGGGGCACATTTTGCAGTGCGGTGCGGTATACCTGTGAGAGGTGCCTGAGCAACAGGCCTTCGCTGCGGGCCAAGCCGTATTCCCGCACATAGTCGTTAAAGTCGCAACACCGCTCAAACATGTCCCGCGCAATGGACTTGGGCTTGATGTTCTCGCTCTCCAACCACGGGTGGTATTTGGCAAAGGCGTTGAAACTGTCGTAGATAAACGCTGCATTGGGCTTGGGATAGTCCACCTCTTCGAGGGCTGCCATTCGCTCTTCGTACGGCACCCCTTGGGCCTTGAGCTTTGAGATCAGCACATCTTTGATGCGGTCCTTCTGCCGGATCAAGATCATCTTGGGGTCCTCGAGCACTGCTTCGACCAGGGACAGCATATCGAGGGCGTGGGTTTCGGCTTCCGGGTCGAGCAAACCCAAGGCCTCCACCAGGTAAAGAGAAAGGGACTGGTTCAGGGAAAAGCTCTCCTGGAATCCGGGTCGAATGCGCATCGACGATCCAGGCCGCTCGTTATTTTTTGTAATCTCCACTATCTCGGCTCGAACAAGGGATTTGAGCAGGGTTGCGGCTCGGCGGCGCTGCAGTTTCTTGTGGCCATCTGTGCCATGGGATCTGGAGATGAGCTGGATGAGCCAGCGATACCCCCCGCCCGGCCGATCCGTATTGCGGTGCAGCACGTTGATCAGAGTGCCGTGGGAGACCTCAAAGCGCGGCACGAGGGGCTCGGGAGGGGAACTGACCAAGCGCTCAAAGGTGCGTTTGTCCCAATGCACATACCCCCGCTGAGGCGGTCTTTTTTTTCTGAGTTTGTTTTTTAAATGTGGGTTTTTCGCAAGTTTGGCTTCGATCTGTTTGTTTTCAATGAGGTGCTCGGGCGCCTGAACTGCAATGCGGCCGTGGTCATCAAAGCCCTTGCGCCCGGCGCGCCCGGCCATCTGGTGAAATTGGCGCGCTGACAAGAGGCGTGTCTTTTCGCCGTCGTACTTGCTGAGCTGTCGAAAGACCACCGTGCGGATGGGAATATTGACCCCGACCCCCAGGCTGTCCGTGCCGCTGACCACTTTTAACAGGCCGGCCTGGGACAGCTTCTCGACGAGCAGGCGGTATTTGGGCAGCAGGCCTGCGTGATGCACGCCAATGCCAGCGCGAAGGAACCGGCTGATCTCCTTGCCGTAGGGCGTGTCAAACCCGATCCCGGCCAGCTCGCGGGACAGGGCCTTTTTTTCCTCCTTGGTGCTCACGTTGACGCTCAATAGATGCTGTGCCTGCTCAGCTGCACCCCGTTGGGTGAAATTGGCCAAGTAAATCGGCGCTTCGTCAGCGTCTAAGAGATCCTGAATGGTCTCCTGAATGGGCGTTTCCCGATACTCGAATTCAAGGGGCACGGGCCGATCTCCACCGCTGACCGCAGCCACCTCCCGATCTGTGAACCGGCTCAGCTGGGTCGCGATGTGTGCCGTATCCCCCAATGTGGCGGACATCAGCAAAAACAGGGTATCGGCCATGCTAATGAGGGGCACTTGCCAGGCTGCGCCCCGATCTTTGTCGCCGTAGAAATGGAACTCGTCCATCACGACGTAATCCACTTCCATAACCGCATCCCGAAGGGCCATATTGGACAACACCTCGGCCGTACAGCAGATAATCGGTGCGTCCCGGTTCACCGATGCATCACCGGTGAGCAGGCCCACGTTATCCGGCCCAAAGGCATCGCACAGGTCAAAGAACTTCTCGTTGACGAGCGCCTTTATGGGGCAGGTGTAAAAAGATCGGCGCCCCTCGGCCATGGCCTGGAAGTGGAGGGCCATGGCCACGAGCGACTTGCCCGAACCAGTGGGCGTGTTCAAAATCACGTGTTTCCATTCCAGGAGCTCGAGAATGGCCTCTTCCTGCGCTGGATAGGGTTCAAGTCCCAGATCGGCCACATAGGCCAAAAAGTGGGTTAATATTGCGTCCCGATCTGGCTCACTTGCCTGGCGAGCGAATTGGTCAAGCCGCTTTCCAAGGGGGGCATCCCGGTCTTCCATCGATCCTATTATCCTTTGCGTCTATTCCGGGTCATTCATCGCCCGGGCGCGATGCCGACCGTGGTCCAGTCCGCAGGCACGACGTCCGGTTGTAAAGGGATTTTGCCTAAAAAGAAAAGAAAAAAGACCACTTAAAGATGATCGCTGCGAGTATGCCAGTAGTTTTCGGTCATCGGAAGAAATGAATTTGCATTATTATCCCGCATTTTGTCGGTAAATTTTAGGGTGAACCATGCAAATTAAACGGTTTTTCTTGAAGCAGGCGTTCGCTAGCGCTACATTCAACATATGCACAAGCGATCTCTGAAAGCTCCAAATACCGCCTTTTTTCTATTCGGACCCCGCAGTGTGGGAAAGAGTACGTGGCTTATGGATCAGTTCGAAGATGCACTGGTTATCGACCTGTTGCCCTCTTCTGAAATGATCATTTATTTGAAAGATCCCTCCCATCTAGTGGCACGGGTCACTGCTGGGGATCCAGGTCGTTGGGTCGTTATCGATGAAGTTCAAAAGGTACCCGCCCTTTTGGATGAGGTACACCACCTCATTGAGCGTCACGGTTATCGGAAGATTGTTCTGTGCGGATCTTCGGCACGCAAGTTGAGACACGGTGCGGCGAATCTCCTGGCCGGTCGGGCGATTACACGAAGACTCTATCCGTTTACGTTCAGAGAGTTGAACGAAAACATATCCGTAGCATCGGCACTTCGATACGGATTGCTACCGCTCAGTTGCCTTGCAGACACGAACGATCAGAAAGAGGCGTTCTTGAAATCTTATGTCCATACTTACCTTACGGAGGAGATCAAAGCGGAAGGACTCGTGAGAAACGTCGGCGCTTTCTCTCGTTTTTTGGATATCGCAGCGCTCAGCGCCGGTACACAGCCTAACATTTCATCATTGGCACGGGACGCCGGCATTGGACGGGATACGGTCGCCTCCTATTTCGAAATTTTCGAAGACACGTTACTTGGCTCCTGGCTGCCGGCTTACAGACCGAGAGCGAAAATCAGAGAAGTAACAAAGCCGAAGTTTTTTTGGTTCGATGCCGGTGTGCTAAATGCTGCGGCGAGCGCGTTTGAGCAACCCATGCCGCAAGATTGGAGTGGCGTGTTACTTGAACACTGGATCCACCACGAACTCAAAGCACATATAGACTACAACCGTCTTCGAGGATCGCTCGGTTTCTGGCGCACGCCAAGCGGTACAGAGGTAGACTTCATCTGGTGGTACGGAAAGACAGCTGTGGGAATAGAGGTCAAAAGCGCAGACACGTTTCGGAGGAGTTATCTGCGCGGCCTCAAATCTCTCAAGGAGTCATTTGAGCTCCACGGTGCATACGTCGTCTATCGCGGCGACGATGTGCTCTCCTACGATGACATCAAGGTTTTGCCAGTCAAAGAGTTCATACGGCGCCTCAACAGCGGAGATATCATTCCGGGCACTGTGAAATAGCGTCGCGCACTTTAATTTGGGCGACATCACATATTCAACCCTTGGTGCGCTCCGTATAAAATTTCGAAAAGTGCCCGAGGTAGCGCCAGCCAGAGAGGAACCCTAGGACGAGCCCGGTCAGAATGGCAGTGTGCGCGACAATAATCACGTATCGCCCGGGCGCGATGCCGACCAGGGTCCAGTCCGCAGGCACGACGCCCGGCTCTAACAGGATTTTGCCAAAGAATAAAAGAAAAAATGCCCATTGCAGGAAGCTCGACTTTGCTTTTCCCAATACGCTCGAGGGCAGATCGCCTCCGTGGCCCAGCACATATGCCCGGATGACCATCACGGTGAACTCGCGAAAGAGGTAGACAATGAGCAGCCCGATCCATAACTCACCGATCTCTGCGGCAATGATCAGGCAGGTCGATTCGAACACCAGGTCGCCGAGTTGGTCCAGGAGGGCCCCTAAATCTGTTATTTGGTTTAGTTTTCTCGCTACCACACCATCCAGGAGATCCGTAAGGCCAATGATCGTACCAATGGCGAGCCCGGCGACGTACCACCCCAATCCAAGCCAGACAAACGCGAGGAGCGGCGCGCAGAGCACGCGTATTAGCGACATGATATTGGCTGCAGTTAAGAGATCTTTGAAAAAGGGTTTCAGTGGGGTTACTCCGTACACCGCTCAGGCGAGGGCGTTGCCTCTTCCTGCTTTTGTAGCGCTGCTGCAGCGGCCTCACAATCCGCAGCGTTCTTGCAGATACCGTCCACGCATCTCTCGTCCTCAGTGCAGGGCGGATCACACGTGCGGGCTTTTACAACTGGATCATCTGCTGGGTCTCCCCGAACATCTGAAGCGTACACAGCCACGAAGACCCTGTAATTAACCGCGTCCATGGGGCTGTCCGGTCGATCCCGGGGGGGAAGGTACGCCACCTGACCCCCCAGCTCGCAGGCGGCCTTGCGCAACCAGTTGCTGCAGGGCTGGGTGCGAAAGTCCTGGCAATTTTTAAGTGCGACCATACCGATGTTGCGGTAGGGCCGAGACGGCACTTGGTCCTCTGGCAATATCTCGATCTGGCAATCCGCCGGTCGTTGCGGCATGCGCGGGCCAATGCGCGAGATAGTGGCAGGCCCACACGCGACCCCCCCCAGCAGCATCGGGGTGATCGCGACCAAGCAACACAAATACCTCTTTTGTTTCACCACATCTCCCTTTATTTTTTTAGTTTCCTGGCCTTTTCCTTTAGGGCCTGAAACCGCCGCTTGAGCACAGGGGCCACCCCCTCTTTATTCACTTGGCGCGCTCGGCCAACGGCAAGCGCATCCGCAGGCACATCCTTGGTAATCGTTGTACCAGATGCCACGTACGCGCCGCACCCCACCACGACCGGGGCCACGAGTTGGCTGTCCGATCCGATGAAGACGTCGTTTTCCAGCACGGTGCGGTGTTTCTGGTACCCATCGTAGTTGCAGAAAATCGTTCCCGCACCCACATTGACGCCTGTTCCAATCACGCCGTCGCCCAAGTAGGCCAAGTGGTTGGCCTTTGAATCCGGGCCCAGGATCGTGTTTTTGAGCTCGACGAAATTGCCCACCTTGGCCCTCTCCCGCACATCTGCCCCAGGCCGCAGTCGGCCCATGGGACCGATCTCTGCACCCTGCCCCACTTTGGCTGATTCGATGACTGAGTAGGCTTTGATGACCGCGCCGTCCGCAATGACGGCATCGCGAATCACCGCACCGGTTTCAATGCGGCATCCCCTGCCTATTTTGGTCTTTCCAGTCAGGTGGGCCCCGGCTTCGATTTCCGAGTCCGAACCCACAGTTACGTCCGAGTCGATACACACGGTCTCGGGCTTTCGAATGGTCACGCCAGCGCGCATTAGCTTTTGCACGATCTGTTGATGAACCATGGCCTCGATGCGCGCCAGATCGACCCGGTCATTCACACCCACGCCGATCTCAGGCGCTATCTCTACAGTCGCTACCGCGCCTTTGACAGCTGCGGTTTTGATGAGGTCAGTGAGATAGAATTCGCCCTGATCGTTGTCGGTCTTCAGGTTTTTGACAGCCTGGCGCAAGAACCCCGCATCAATGAGATAGATGCCTGCATTGACCTCTGAGATTGCCTTCTCAGCTCGGGAACAATCCCTATCCTCCTTTATCGCCACTGCCTTACCGTCTTGACGAACCACCCGTCCATAGCCGGTTGGATCTGCCGGGCAAAACGTCAAAAACGCAATCGGTCCACCACTTCGAGCATAGGCTCTTTCGAGCTTGCGCAGGTTGGGCTTGCCGAGCAGGGGAACGTCGCCAGAGAGGATCAGAATCGCACCCTGATGCTTTTTGAGGGCTGGCAGGGCGCTCGCCACTGCATGACCCGTACCCAATTGTTCGGCCTGAACCACAAAGGTCAATCCATCGCCGCCCTTGACACTGCACGCTGCGGCTTGGACCTGCTCCCTGCCGTGCCCCACCACGACAATCGTGGGATCGCACCCCAACCCAAGGGCCAGGGCCGTGGGAAAGTGAATCAGCGGCCGACCTGCAACCGCGTGCAGCACCTTTGGCAGGGCTGACTTCATGCGCGTACCTTGTCCTGCAGCCAAGATAACAGCAGCTGTATTATTCATGCCGCCCTCCTCTCTACGTTCAATTGATGCCTCAATCGCGGCAGCAGCATCATAGCGCAAAACCTTTTACCATCCATTAAAAGGTCTGCAAGATGCCGAATTTTATTTTGAATCGATCCCGCGTCTCGTCTACGGTTAAAAGGTCTGCAAGATGCCGAATTTTATTTTGAATCGATCCCGCGTCTCATCTACGGTGGATCCGTCCTCCTGAATCCGCTCCATCTTGCGGGTAAACGGGGTGACTGGCACTGCGAGGTCCAGCGCTATGATGTACTGCTGAACCCCCATGGAGAGGAGGTGAATGCGCAATCCATAGCCGATTTCGGAATAGATGCGGTCCTTGGAAAACAGCCCGGCGTATCCGTCTGCCGCTGATATTGTTCCCCCACCTGCGAACAACACCCCTTGAAACCTGTCAAACCAGGAAAAAGCAGGGGCTTTGATATGGGCGCCGTCTGCAAGTGTATGCCGGTACTCAAAAACCGCGTACAGTCCGATGCGGCCATAGGTTTCGTCTATATCGAACCCCCTTAAAATATGGCGCACTGACAATGTGGCCAGCTGGGTGGCCGCTGGCTTTCCCACCACGCCCATGGCGCCGACTTGTCCTGCGAATGTGTGACGAATAGCCGGTGAATACAGCCACACTTGGTTCACCGATACCTCGCCCACCTGCACGTTGCCCCCCCTATCATCCCGGCCCAGGGAATACCCAACCCTTGCGGAAAGCTTTGATCCACTGCGGGGATCAAAAAAATACGAACGGTTATCCCTGCCAAATAGCAGTTTGAGTGAGCCCGCGGTTGCGGTAAACCGGGTCGACTCCGGGACACCCGGATCCTGACCTGCAACCGTGCGAAAATGCCTCACACCAAAGACTGGACCGATATACATCGTGCGGGCATTCAAGGTTCGCTTTGGGCCGAAGAAGCGCAAATAGCCAAAGGATCCCCCGTAGCTCCTCGGTGTATGGGCGCCACTCAAGATAAGTGCATTGGTGAGGTCGTATCGTTTGCGCAGTGTGACGCCGGCTTGAATGTAAGGATCGCCGTAAAGCAGGTCTCCGAAAAACAGCAAGTGGGTCAAAAGAGGGGGGCGCCAGGGCAGCTGATTGAGATTGTCTGCAAGTGGGTGATCCTCTGTCAATGCAGCTGATTCCACGAGGCGACCCTCTGGATCCAGGCGCACCGTATCCACCGGGGCGTTTGATATCCATTCCACCGTACCCGTGGGGCCGTTGCCATCCCACATGATGTCTTGAACATGGCCTGCCTGGTCTTTGATGCGCACGGTTACGGGCTCCCACACGGCATCGCCTTCTCGGATCACTGCTACCCGGTGCAGCACCTTGCCGTCTGGTTTTTGAATGTCCTGAATCTCGCCAATGCGGTAGTTCACAGAGGGGTATGTTCCATACCACTGTTTTTCAAACGCAGCCGCATTTGACCCGAGAGCCAGCTTTAATCCCACATCAAAGGGTCTCTTTAGTTGCAACAAGTCGGTCATCAACGCAGCTGTTTGTCGACTGCCCAAGCGATCCTCGATTTTGCCCAGGATCCGTTTGCCATAGGGCAGATCATTCGTAGCCCGCCACGGTTCGTCCCTTAGGAGATCGGGGTCCTCTATCGACCTGGTGTAAACCTCGCGAAACGGCACCTGGGGTGCGTAGAGCAGGTTGTCGATGATCGGCAGGAAACTGGCGAACCCGACGATATCTTTGACGCTTCTGTGTCGTTTGTGAACTTCTGTCGAGTAGATGTCGGCAACAAAGCTGCCGACCATATCCAGGGTCACAAAGCGCCTGGGCAGGGGCTCAATCCGCGCAATAGTAGATCGCAAGAGCTCGAAACCAATGCTCCGCACCAGGGCGAGGTCGTGAAACCGAAGTCCTGCTTCGATAGGAATAACCTGAAAGATGCGATCCGAAACCAGGATCGCGCCTGTACCGGGTTGGACCAGCCGGTCCCAAGCGGGAATATCGACCAGGACCAGTTGCTGGGGCAGCGCGATGTGAGGTGAGAGGTCCCGCACCAAGCGCGCGGTGTTACCCACGACCTCGAAGATCCGACCGGTTGTATCCACTTCGCCTAAATCCGGCAACCCCTGGGGCAGGCCCCCGTTGCCGCCCCGGGTGTCCTGCCAGGTAGGGGGCTTGGCGCGCAGTGATTGGTGGACGTGCACGACCTTTCCCCAATCAAAGGGGTGCACATCGATTTCCATGCGGTCCATCACCACAAGGGCAAGGGCATCGATAACAAGGCCCGTTGCTTCAATACGCCGTGGGTGTTTCTCAAGCGGGAACACCCGATCGCATAATACCGCACCCCGTCCTGCGGGCAGTGCCAACCGTACCTCTGCGGCAATGGTATCTGGCGGCAGGGTTGTATCGCGACCGCTGAGATCGCTGAGGGGCCGGGGAAACCAACCACCGCCCAAGGATACGACCCCGCGCCATCTTCCGAATCGCCCGCGCCGCTCGGGAATAAAGACGGAAAAATCGAGCTCGAGAATCCCGATATCACCGGGTGCCAAAGGTTGGGGCAGGGCGATGCGAACGCAGACATTATCCTTGGAGCCGCGCGCGGATGTGGATGGTTGATGTGGGCGGATATGGTCCTCTGACAGTGCTATGCCGTTCCAGCGGGGGTTTTTTATGTCCATCTTGCCGGGGCTCTCACCTGCCGGATAGATCCAGCGGACCATTCTGTCGCCCAGCGCCGGATCTACTTTTGTAAAGCGATTGGGATAGAGCATCATCGGCACCGAGGCAATTGCTTCGCGGGACGTGTTGGTGATGGAAATGCGGACGTTTCCAGCCAAAATTTTCCCGTTTTCGTCCAGGGATGCATCGATAGCAACCCGAACTGGAGGACCCGGGGTCTGGCCGAAAACCTTCCCAGTGTTGAACCAAACCACGACAAACAGGGCGAGCAGCCCTACCTTTCGCAGGATAGACATACCGCAGGTTATATAGCGGTCCGTGCCGCCGGCAAACTTCTAGGCATTGGTTTGTTACTGCTTACGTGTTGTCCGTGGCGGTGTCGGTGCTCGTGTCGGTGCTCGTGTCGGTGTCGGTGCTTGTGTCGGTGCTTGTGTCGGTGCTTGTGTCGGTGTCTATTTCTGTATCCGTGCTTGTGTCTGTGTCGGTTTCTGTCTCTGTATCCGTGCCTGTGTCTGTATCTGTATCCGTCTCTGTATCTGTATCCGTGTCTGTATCCGTGTCTGTATCTGTATCCGTATCTGTATCCGTGTCTGTGTCTGTGTCTGTACCTGTTTCGGTGTCCGTGTCCGAATCAGTGTCAGTGTCCGTATCTGTGTCGGCGTCTGTGTCGGTATCCGTATCTGAGTCTGAGTCTGAGTCCGAGTCAGAATCTGAGTCAGAATCTGAGTCAGAATCCGAACCCGTGTCCGTGTCCGTGTCAATGTCCGAGTCTGCATCCGAGTCCGAGTCCGCATCCGAATCCGAATCCGCATCGCTATCACTGTCAGCATCTGGTGGAGGGCTCACCGGTCCAATATTACAGAAAGAGAAAAAGAGACAGGTCCAAAGAAAAAAACGAACAAAATGTAAGTAATCAGGCGAGCCCATTGAATTCCTCCAGGTAGAGTACTTGTCTAGACTACCTATTAGAGTAGTAAAATTTCTGGTGACGTTCAACGAAAAGATCGTGACAATCCTAGGCACTGGGATTGGTTGGGGGCTTGCCTGGCTGAAAGGCGTGATTACGGTTTAGTTATTATGACTGAAAAAAAAACCATACCAGTGTTGCCCTTAAAGGGCGGTGTATTGTTCCCTACTCACGTATTGCCCGTAACGGTCGCCCATCCAGAGACCTTGCACGCAGTGGAAGCCGCGAGCAATGGGGACGGACTCGTCTTTGCCGTGGCGCAGCGGGACGAGGCTGCCGACGCCTCCAAAGATAACTTCTATACCCTTGGTGTCATCGCTAAGATCGGTCTCATCAAGCGCGGCTTGAGCGGCACGTCGATGATTCTTCACGGAAAGAAACGGGCCTATGCCGCTCGATATGAAAAACGCAACGACTACTTTGTCGCAGTGGTCTCTCCAGTGGAGGAGATGAGGCCCATCGACGACGAAAGCCCGGCGTTTACAGCGCTCTTTGCAGAGACGCGGGAGCGGGCCAGGGAACTCGGCAAGCTATACGAAGTGCCTGAAGAGGCCATACGACAAGCAGTGGACAACGCTGCTCAACCCGGCCCATTTACGGACCAGATAACCGGCTTTCTCGACTTGAGCGTACCTGAAAAACAGAAGATTCTCGAGGTCCTGGATGTGGAAGAACGGATGCGACAACTCCTGTTGCACCTACAAAAGCGCATCGCCATTTTAAAGGCTCAAAAAAGAATCAAATCCAAGGTGCAGGAAGAGCTCGGCGAACGCCAGCGGGAGATGTACCTAAGGGAGCAGCTAAAGGCCATCAAGCGCGAACTCGGCGAAGACGAAAAACAGAATCCCGAGCTCAAGGAACTGAAGGAGCGCCTGGATAAGCTCGACTTGAAAAAGGAAGTGCGCGATGAGGTCGATCGGGAGCTCAGTCGACTCGAGCGGTCTGGTTCTGGGTCTTCTGAAGCACAGGTGATAAGGACCTACCTCGAGACCATTGCCGAACTCCCCTGGAATAAACGCTCAGACGACCATATCGACATGAAACGGGCAGCCACTATTCTCGACGAGGACCACTACGGGCTGAGGAACGTAAAGGACCGCATCCTGGAGTTTCTGGCAGTGCGCCGATTGCGTTCTGACAGAGTGGCCACCAATACTTCAGAGAGCGAAAAAAAACCAGCTGACCAAGCCCGGTCCCGCGCTATGGCCAGAGGTCCCATTCTGCTCTTCTCCGGACCGCCGGGGGTGGGCAAGACATCCATTGCCAAGTCCATTGCGAGAGCCCTTGGCCGCGAATACGTGCGCGTTGCCTTGGGCGGTACCCGGGATGAGGCTGATATCAGGGGGCATCGCCGGACTTACGTGGGCGCCATGCCCGGCCGCATCGTTCAAGGGTTGAAGCAGGCCGGCACTAAAAACCCGGTTTTTCTCTTAGACGAAGTGGATAAACTGGGTGTCTCATTTCAAGGGGATCCGGCCAGCGCCCTGATGGAAGTGCTCGATCCTGCACAAAACGACACCTTTGTGGACCACTATCTGGGCGTGCCGTTTGACTTGAGCGAAGTGCTCTTTGTCGCAACCGCGAACTTCGTCCAAAACATCCCCGGCCCCTTGTTTGACCGCATGGAAGTGGTCGAATTCACCGGCTATACCGAGGTTGAAAAGACCGGCATCGCAAAGGGATACCTCCTACCGCGCCAACTCGAGGAGAACGGATTGTCAAATGAGGACGTGGCTTTCTCAACCGAGGCCTTGAGGCACGTCATCAGCCGCTACACCCGCGAGAGCGGCGTACGCCAGTTGGAGCGAGAACTCGGTCGCCTGGCACGTAAAGTCGCGCGTAAAGTTGCTTCGAGCGAAGTGCGTTCTGTGGAGATGACCCCACAACTAGTAGAGGATTTACTCGGTCGACCCAAGATACGGCCGGAGAAAATAGGCACTAAAAACGAAGCCGGCGTGGCCACGGGAATGTACTACACGCCGGCCGGGGGCGACATCATGTTTGTGGAAGCATCGACCCGGGAGGTGCAACCGCCTGCAAAGCGAGATGTGGAGAATGGGTTCGGCGCCGTATCCCTCATTCTCACAGGCCAGCTCGGGGATGTGATGCGGGAATCAGCGCGGGCTGCCCTTACCTATGCCACGACCCATGCGGGAAAGCTGGGCATCCCAACCCAGGGCCTTGGCGCCATTGAGGCCCATATCCACGTGCCAGCGGGTGCCATACCAAAGGATGGCCCCTCTGCCGGCGTGACCATTGCCACGGCCCTGACATCGGCGATGAGCCACCGGCCCGTGCTTCGAGACCTGGCCATGACCGGAGAGATCACCTTGAGAGGACGCGTCTTGCCAATCGGTGGGGTCAAGGAAAAGGTACTCGGTGCCCATCGGGCCGGCATCCGACAAATCGTATTGCCAGCTGAAAACAAAGCAGACCTGGAAGATATACCCGAGGAGATCCAGCGCGAATTGGTGTTTCACTTTGTAGATACCCTCGACGAAGTGTTGGAGATCGCCCTTTTGCCACCGGTTTATGCCCCCATGGCAGCCCGAAGCGCTATCCTTTCGACCCAAGGCCGACCGATACGACGCTACGACCCTGGCCTCGGGTTGGAATCATAACCTGCCCTTAATCTTGCGATTGCTCGCTCAATAATGAAGACATTTCAGAAAATATCTCCTATCGTACAAGGATAAAGGGACATGGGGCATCCACCATGAAAGGGGTAGAGATGAAACCCGACCATCTCACGGGCGTGCCGCTCATCGTCATCACCGGCCTTTCTGGTGCTGGAAAATCCACTGCCATGCGGTTTCTCGAAGATCTGGGCTGTTATTGCGTGGACAACCTACCACCTGCCCTGATCCCGGATTTTTTCCACTTGTACAACAAGAGTGGATCCACAGGTCCTGGGGTGGTCATTGCCTGCGATGTCCGCAGTGGCGCGCTCTTTGAGGATTTATCCGAGACTGCAGCTGCCCTGGGGCGCGACGGGATTGACTTTAACATCCTGTACCTGGACTGCGATACCGATACACTGGCGAAGCGGTTCAGTGAAGTCCGGCGAAGGCATCCCCTTCAGGTCGATCAACCCATGAAAGAGGCCATCGAAGCAGAGCGACATCACCTGGCACCCATCCGATCCCTGGCCACGTGGATCATTGATACGAGCGGCATGAACGCGGCAGGGCTCAGGGAGGCGTTGATTCGCAACCTCGCCGCAGCAAAAACAGGGGATGTGGCAGAGCTGACATTCTTGAGTTTTGGTTTCAAGTACGGCATCCCCCTGGATATGGATTTTGTCTTTGACGCTAGATTTCTAAAAAATCCCCACTATGAACCGGATTTGCGCCGACTGACCGGCCATGACGCGCCCATTTATAACTATGTCATGTCCGATCCGTTGGCACCGCAGTTCTTAGAAAAGATCTACGGCATCATAGATTTGACCCTGGATCCGTTTGTCCGAGTGGGAAAAACCGCTATCGCCGTGGGTGTCGGATGTACGGGTGGCCGCCATCGGTCGGTTACATTGGTAAGGGCGCTTTTTGACCACTATGAAAAAAAGGGAAGCAGCGTGCGCGCGATTCACCGGGACGCGGCAAAACCACCGAGCTAAAGCCTATATATCGTTTAGTCTTACATCAATGCGAAACGCAGTTGGCGTCTCGTTGCTTGTTGTCTGATAATTGCTGATAGCCACATAGACCATTTGGGGCGCATCGGATTGGTTGGTAATGGTAAGTCCAGATGTGTCGTAGCCAATGTCAACACACGTGGTTACGTCGCAATTTGATATGTGCCGCAATAACGTTGGGCTCTCATCTAACAGTTCTTTTATTTCGAGGCTGCGCTGTGCTGGAATATAAAATGCCATCCACACATCCTTCCCTGTGCCCTGGCCGCAGCTGTCATCAGAAGGAACAAATGTGTTTGTAAATCCCTCCCATGGTATTCTTCGTACAAAGGGATACTTCGCAACAATTATCGGATAAGCACAGCTGTTGGAATGACAGGCCATGCCTTCTTCTTTACCTCCCACCCCGCATGAGCGGTGTCGACACCGTTCATTGCTATACCCATCAGCAGGGCAGCTTACAGCCCGGGCCATATTTCGTTGGCAACAACCGTATGCCATATCCCGCGGCGAAAACGCCCAACTCTCCTCTGAGCAGTCTTGGGGAATCTGGTCAGAACAACAGACAACATCAGGATCCAACAGGCGCGCAGCGTTACAGGGGGTCACGCCCTCTTCTGTATCAGTATCGGATTCTGTATCGTTCTCAGTGTCGGAGTCCGTGTCACTACCCGTGTCAGAGCAGGTGTCAGTGTCCGTATCTGTGTCGGTGTCAGTGTCCGTATCCGTGTCGGTGTCAGTGTCCGTATCCGTGTCGGTGTCAGTGTCCGTATCCGTGTCGGTGTCAGTGTCCGTATCTGTGTCGGTGTCGGTGTCCGTATCCGTGTCGGTGTCAGTGTCCGTATCCGTGTCGGTGTCAGTGTCCGTATCCGTGTCGGTGTCAGTGTCCGTATCTGTGTCGGTGTCGGTGTCAGTGTCGGTATCCGTGTCGGTGTCCGTATCCGTATCCGCGTCGGTGTCAGTGTCCGTATCCGTGTCCGTATCGGCGTCAGGGCCTGCGTCAATGTCTGCACCTGAGTCTGTATCTGTATCTGACCCGGTGGTACTGTCCGCATCTGTTTCAGTCGATGTATCCCCGTCTACATCGCCATCGGTTTCCCCTGATGTGCTGGTACTAAATGACTTAAGGGGGTTATCGCACCCAATCGCGAAACATAAGCAGTTCAACAATAGGAAAAGCACTGTCCAACGCATAATTCACATCCCTCACTTCAGTCCCCCTTGTTACTAATTGCTCACATGTCATTTTTTTTAATATCAACCATATATTTTCAAACACACCGACCTCCCGGTGTAGGTTGTGCAAGGAAGATCCTATTTGCCCGCTAGATTATAACAAATTTCGACGTACGTGAAAACGGTAACATTTGTAAAGGGTCCTCGGGTCTCGTGAAGGGCTTTCCTGGGGAAGGTTATACGCGATCAGACGGCACGTCTCCGAGCGCATCTTCTAGACCTGCTTCGAACGCATCCACAAATTGGTCTATTTTGAACGTCTTACCACAAGACCTGCACCGCAGGCCTACCTGGGCTCAAGTCGCTGATACGTCTAGAATGCCATTACAGTCGGGACATCTCGGAATATTGTGCTTTTTCATTGATTAAGCCCTTGAGCCACCGACGTCGCACGCGCAGATCTCTGGGTAACGTCAGCCTGTTCGGCACGTTCTATGAAAAAATACTAGAAAAAAGCAAGTGAAAATTCTATCAGCGAGAACCTGGTGGAGGTGCGGCCAAGCGCGCTGCAATCGCAACCATCGTCGTCATCAGACTGAAATGCACAGTCAGCATCGGAATCGGTGCACTCGTCCGTGTCTAAATCAGTGGTCGTATCGGTGTCGATTTCAGTATCGGTTGCGGTCTCTGAATCTGTGTCACCTGCGTCAGGGCCCCCGTCCAGACCGCTGTCCAATACTGCAAAGGTATCTGAAAACGCGCTTACATTAAAACATAGAACCAAAACCAGCGAACCGATAAGCAATAGCCCATTAAATCGTTCCTTCATTCGTTAACTCCTTTTCTCTTCGCCCCAGCATCCTGAGTTATCCTGAGTTATGTGGTTGTGATTTCATAGCACATACCATGCCAATGATTTTTTCTGAGAATTTGTACATGTTAACTTATTGAGATTAAATATTTAATTAATATCGTATTGCGATAATAATTCCCTATCGGTCTCAGCGCCAGCTCGCATTGCACTCTCAAGGTATGACATAAAATGTAGGTTTTGTATGCGGACTTGCACTAAGATGCTTCGTAGACAAAAGATGTATGCTAAGAGACCCACACGTGCATTTTCCCTTTGGGGCATGCTTGCTGGCAGCCTTTTTGGCGCCCTCGACGTCGTTCCAGACCACCTGCTACTGGCCGGGGAACTGACCTTGCGTACCGGTGTTTTTCTTATGGGCATATCCACAGCGATCTCATGTGTGGCCGGTGCACTTTTAGGCGTGTTCCTGGGCATCGCGCTAGCACCCGTGTGTCGACGCGGCCTGTTGATGGCCCTGAAAGCGTTGCTGTGGCGCTGGCCCTTGGTTCTAGCTGTCGTCGCATTGCTTATCGTCGGCGCGGGTGGTGCTGCGCGGTATGTCATCATCGCACGCGGCATCCAGCTCGATGCGATCGATTTTCGACCCATTATCACTTCGATGTTGGCGATAGCGTTTTGCTTTACTGGCGGTTGCACCTTTTCGAGGCCGAGGCGCAGCAGCATACTTCTCGGATTGGGGTATTTTGCCTTTTGCTTGGGTATTATCACCGCGGGACTGCCGAGGATAGGATCGTATTCAGGAGCGCTCACCGACCCTAGCGCGCAGGGGGTTGTCCTCGGAAATGTTATCAGTGTCATTCGCAGCGCCATGGATGGGGATGGTGACGGGTTCGCAGCGGTCATGTGCAGCGCTGATTGCGATTGCAACGACGACAACCCACACATTCATCCAGCTGCCATCGACATCCCGGGGAACGGCCTGGATGAGGACTGCTCAGGAGCGGATCTCACGCGCGGGCTGGCAGCCCTATCGACCCCCAGTGATACCCCACCACCAGCAATATCTCCCGAAGCAGTCTCAACATCTCTATCTCCTTTGAACACGCTCCTCATTACGGTCGATGCCATGCGAGCAGACCACATGCACACCTATGGGTATGCGCGCCAGACAACACCCCATCTCGATCGGTTTGCCAAGAAAAATATCCTTTTCGTACAGGCCAGGTCACAGGGGCCATCGACCCGGCACGCATTCCCATCGCTGCTGACCGGCCGGTATTTCTCCGGTCTCGCGCTGGTCCAAGGGAAAAAATGGTCAAAGCTGATGCCGCAAAACACCACCTTTGCTGAACGGCTCAAGGCCGAGCATTACCGCACGCGTGCCGTGGTGCCCTACTTTCGCTTTAACGAGAGATCCGGATTTGGTCAGGGCTTTGATATTTGGAAAACCACCCTTGATGCGGATCGGGATCCGGTCTGGGATCCGTCAGCTGATCTGGTCACGGACGTGGGACTCCGCTACTTGGCAGAGCTCTCTACTTCAAAGGGTCCCTGGTTTCTCTGGCTCCACTACTTCGACCCCCACGCCAGCTATATCCCACACCCGGACATACCCGAATATGGTTCGTCCCGGGTCGATCGTTACGACGGCGAGCTCAAATTTACCGATCACCACATCGGACGCCTTTTCCAAGGCATGCGCAAGATGGGGATCTGGGAAGACACCGCAATCGTGATTACCTCGGACCACGGTGAAGGGTTCGGCCGGGAAGCAGACCACGGCATTGCCTATCACGGGTTTAGCCTCTTTGATACGGAGATTCGCATTCCCCTGATGATACGCGTGCCAGGGGTGGGCCCGAAAAAGGTTGCGACCTCTGTCGGGCTCATCGACGTGCCATTGACCATCCTGTCCCTGGCTGGCATCCCATCCCCGCCGGAAGCCCACGGTGTATCCCTCCTGCCCTATGTCCGTGGGAACCCCCCAAAGCGCCCGCCCGTGTTGTCAGAGCTCCCCGGGCGCCCGGGTCAAATGGCCCTTGTGGATTGGCCCTACAAAATAATTTGGCACCTCGGCCAGAATCGCTATGCCCTATTTCATCTTGAGGACGATCCAGGTGAACGCGTGGATCTTGCGACCACCCTTCCGAAAACGAGAGATCGCCTAAAAAAAATGCTCCACCTGAGGCGATTTGAAATTCGATAGGCTCATCTGAAAATATCAAAAGCCAAAATCAGTCCGATAGCAACCTGGAACTGAACCCTGTCGCTTTCAATGATATTGTCTCCTTGTTGTTCAACTCGCGGCGTGTTCGCGAACGCTGAAAACCCCACACTGGTGTTAACCAGCAACCCCCGAATGATGTACCACCTCGTAAAAAAAGAAGTCTCAAATCCCAGGTCCAGGCCATCAAAGTCATTTGCAAAAAGGCCATTTTTACTATTCTCTATGCTGTACATATTCAACACGAGGCTGCCCCGCACCCCTACAGCACCTAGGCGCCAACTGTAAATGATGCCCCCTGAAAATCGAATGGGCCAGCGAACGAGTTCGATCTCACCAGTGGGCGGCTGCGGACTGGCCTGCACCGGAAAAAAGGCATCGCAGGCGATCTCCAAGAGTAGATATTTTATTGCGATAGCTCCCAGGCCAAATTGAAATCCATGCTGCATGATTGCAGTACCGCCGATGAAGACCACTGTATAGCCGCCCAATAGATAGAATGTTCCAATCGGAGAAATTTCGATGCTCGGTTCAAGTGGGGCACGGGGCATTTCGCTATCGCGCACCTGGGCCGTCAGTGTCAAGGGTTGCGGTTTATCGACAGGCGGATCCTCAAGCCAGGGAGAAATGGCAGATCTTACAATCGCGGCCACGGCATTGCAGTCGGGTCCACCAGATACATCTGACGGCAGGGATCTTTTGAGCGTCTGCCCATCTCCCTCATCTGCGTTCACAGAAATGAGTACGGTCTCGCCGGTGGCATCGAACCAAACAAGGGCAAACGCGTTTTGCAACCACGGGGACAGTCTCTCGTCAGCCACCAGGTCGGTATGGGTTGTGGGAATATTTGGCAGGGTCACCCGCATGACAGACAAGTCATAGCTATTGAGATGTGCTTCCAAGGCGGTGCGCATGTTTTCGGATCGGGTTGGGTCTGTCTGAGCGTCAACGAGCAACACCACGTGTCCCTTGGGATCAGATACAACGGTCTGGCCAACCGCAAAGATCAGGAGGATAGGAAAGAGAAAAAAAAAGCCGCGTAAACCCCAAAGTGCCATCCATTAAAACCCAATCACCACTTCTAAACACACCGGAATATAGGGCAGAATAAGCCCCAATTCACAAATATTCAACTATTCAATGTGACGTTGAGCCCGGTATTTTGTCTACCCAGTACCTGGGATATCTTTTATTTCTGGGCCAGATTCGGTATTGTCCGGGCCGGATCGATGTGAATTGAAAAGTAACGCGACAACACCAAATATCCTGATGATATCAAAGCCGATTGTGCCACCTTGGGACGATTCGGCAAAAAACATCGTCGCCGCTCAGATTCGCCACAGCGCTACCTATCGATACTGCATCCTGACCGATGGTTCATCTCAAGCCCAGCTACAAAACGCAGTTGCGGCGCCAATTTACAGCAACAGGGGTAGGTACAGTCCGGGCTTTTTTGAGAATCTGCGGGTGATGGGCTATGGGATGCGCTCAAGGGGGGTGTCGCTCTATCACTATTTTTTTGCCCCCAATTTGGTGAGCTCCCTGGCCGGGCGGGTGCAAAAAACCGTCGCCCGGGTAAAAACAGTACAAACCATCTGCTCTGCGCCAGCATCCTACGAGGGCATTCGGTCCCTCATCTTTACCGATAGGGTGATCGTCCTCTCGGCCCATACAAAACGCGCCCTGGTGAACGCCGGCATCGACAGGGACCGCATCCGCTACATCAAGCCGGGTATTGAACCGCTAACGCCGCTCGCCAAAATCGAGCGCAATGATCTCAGGCGTGCGTACGACCTTCCGATCCAGGCACCGGTGGTGGTCTTTCCAGGGGACTATGAGTTTTCCCAGGCCGCGAACACAGTGGCCCGCGCAGTACCGCTACTTCACAAGGCGCTGCCGGAAATCATCGTTGTCTTTGCCTGTCGCATCAAACGGGCACCTTCCCTTAGGATACGGGATGCGATCAAAAGAGATCTAAAAGCGGTCGGCCGCGTTGGCAGTGTTCGCTTTTTGGAAGATATTCCAGACATGCCGGCTTTTATTGGGGCTGCTGACCTGGTGCTCATGCCGGCTGAAAGCCTGTACGCCAAAATGGACGTGCCCCTCGTGCTATTGGAGGCCCTATCTCGGGGCGTCCCAGTCGTTCTTTCGGCAACGCCGCCTTTGGACGAATTGCTCGAAACCGGCGCCGGTGTCGGCGTTCCTCCGTGCGATCCCCAGGCCCTGGCCGACGCAGTGATATCATTGATTAAGAACCGACCATTACGAGAGAAAATGGGCCACACAGGCACGCGAGCCGTCAACACACACTATTGCGCTGCGACAATGGCAGCTGCGGTCGAATCGGTCTACGATGAGGTGTTAAACAAATGACGAGTGATATCAAGACGCGCGATTACTACGATGACTTCTCAAACTGGTACGAGCGCGAGCGGCATCACGGGTATCACGCCATGCTGGACAACCTGGAGATTGGCCTTCTCAGTACCTTGGCAGCAGACCGGGAGGTGCTCGAAGTCGGCGCAGGCACCGGGTTGATCATGGCCGGCGTATCGCCCGTGGCACAGCGCATTGTCGGATTGGATATTTCCGCTGGCATGCTTAGGGGGGCCCAAACGCGCGGTTTAGCGGTCATGCAGGGCAGTGCCACTGATTTGCCGTTCGATGCAAATGCCTTTGATTTGGTATATTCACTAAAAGTACTGGCCCATGTGCCCGATATTCACAGGGCACTGAGAGAGATGGCACGGGTCCTGCGGCCTGGCGGATACCTGGTGGCCGAATTCTACAATGCCATTAGCATTCGAAGGTTCGCAAAATGGCTCGGGGGGCCGGGTAGGATATCCCCTGGCCGCACTGAAGCGGAGATCTATACCCGTTGGGATACGCCCAAAAAGATACTGGGGTATTTGCCGCCCACTGTAGCCTTTCAGCGGTGGTACGGTATTCGCATCCTAACGCCCGCAGCCCTTGTATTCCGGGTACCTGGCGTGGGTGCTGTGTTACCGAAACTCGAACGCAGGCTGACATCATCACCCCTTGCGCGGTTGGGTGGGTTTCTCATCGCTGTCTGTCGAAAGAAGGTCGGCGGTTAGAGTGGGAACTGCTGGACACATCAGATGATGCGGCATACCCTCCGGGATGAATAGGTCGGGCTGGCGTACCGTCCATCAATAAGCCGCACCGCGACAACACGGGGGCGGCTCGACCGAACAGGAATAACCAGGAGAAATCGAATGAAATCGCGTAACGCTTTGGTGACCGTAATGACAGTCGCAGTTATTGCGCTTGTAGCTATGCCTGCCCGGGCCGATAGTGTTGAAATTTCCGCTGAGTGCCATTGGTATGCCCAGGCCGAGTGCAAGGTCGCATGTGATGGGCTTACGTTTTACGCTGCCTGCGAAGCTGGCATCGATGCGACCTGTGACGGTCAATGCACGGGTTTCGATATTGATGTCGAGTGTTCAGGCGCCTGCGAGGCTGCGTGCAATGCCGAATGCGACGTCGCACCCGGAGATTTCGAGTGCGAGGCCTTCTGCAATGGGCAATGCAACGCGTCCTGCGAAGGGGACTGCAGCACCACATCGGACACGGCCTACTGCCAGGGGGCATGCTCGGCTTTTTGCGATCAAGAGTGCGCTGTCGGCTGCAGCGGCACCCCCGTGGACATCGACTGCCAAGGCGGATGCACTGCTTCCTGCCAGGGCAGCTGCCAGGCAGAGGCCGAATTTGATTGCCAAATGACCTGTGAGATCGATGCCTATGGGACCTGTGAAGCAGGCATGCAGGGTAACTGCGTTGCTGCCTGCGACGCCGACGGGGTATTGGTATGCAACGGCGATTATATTACCCAAAGCGACCTGGAAGCTGCGATTAAATGGGTCGAAGAGAACACTAACTTTGAAATCACATACGACGGCGAGGCTGGCTGCGAGGGAAACGCTTGCCACGCAGAGGGCAGCGCTGCGATAACGTGTGCCTGGATTGCCGTGGGCAAGCACACGGAAAAGCAACCCGTCTTGTGGCAACTCCTTAGATTTTTTGTCTAGTTAGCGGACTGCTTCATTCCCAAAAACAACCATCTCCGCCTATCTTTCCCATATTTCGTCCAGCACAATGAATCCAGGCACTTTTAAAAGACCTCGAATCGGTTATATATATGAAGTGGCTTATACCTAAGCACCGCGTCCATAATTGATCGTTAACGTGCAACCGGGAGCAACACGGATGAAACGCGCACAGGATGACGGCAAAGGTCGATTCAGCTCGGCCAGTGGTCACTTTGATCTATTGGTCGACATTCTGGATGCCATCTCAACCGGCGTTTTAGGTGTGACAAAGACCGGGGAGGTGGCCTTTGTCAATCGCCACCTGGAAAAGACGCTGGGATATGCACGTGAGGCAATTAAAGGGCTTCGGGTTAGGGATTTGTCCATGGCGGTCGCAGATATAGACGGAACGGTGAAAATCGACCTAGAGGTACTGCTTGAAAATGTTCTGGAAAATGCGGTCCCTATTCGCGATGTGCACTGCGCCATCGCAAAGGCAGATGGCAAACGGGTTTTCGTCACCGCCGATGTCGTACCGATTGTGGGTGCGGACAAAACGGTCGAAGGCGCCGTGCTGACCATCGAAAGCCTCGCCCTCACCCGCCAGACTGATAGGGATACCGCAAAATTGGAGGCAGCGGTAAGAAGAGCCCAGAAAGTGGAGTCCATCGGCCGTCTGGCCGGGGGCGTTGCCCACAATTTGAACAACATATTGTCCCCAATCATCGGCTACACCGATATGGCCATGGAGACCCTGAAGCCCCAAACACAGCTTTACGGCTATTTGGAGGAAATCCGGACAGCAACGAATCGGGCCACGGGGTTGGTCAACCAACTGCTGGCCTATGGCCGGAAACAGGCATTTGAACTGCGACCCATCAATTTGAGCCGCGTGGTTGCCGATTTGGAAGCTATCCTGCGCCAGACCATACGGGAAGACATTGCGCTCAACCTGGACCTGGATTTGGCGCTACAACAAGTCCGCGCAGATTTATCTCAAGTGCATAGAATTATTGTAGATTTAACACTCAATGGATGCGAGGCCATGCCCAATGGCGGCAGCCTTACCCTGCAGACGCGAAACGCGATCGTCAGCGAAGAAAACAAAGCGGCCCATCCAGATGTGACACTCGGCAACTACGTGGTTCTCGTGGTTGCAGATACAGGGCGAGGCATGGACGAGGACACGCTGAGTCGGGTGTTTGATCCGTTTTTCACGACAAAGGAGGTCGGCAAGGGATCGGGTCTGGGACTATCCACTGTTTACGGTATTGTAAAGCAGCACGGGGGCTATATCCGAGTGGAGAGCAAGCCGGGCAAAGGATCGGTGTTCAAGGTGTATTTGCCACAGCTGGATAGTCGGGAACCCCTGCCTGCGCCGCCCAGGAGATCCACCCCCAAAAAACCCGCCGATGAAACCATTCTCGTGGTTGAAGACGAGGCATCCCTACTGAAATTTACGTGTTTGGTCTTAAAAAAACAGGGATATACGGTTTTGGAGGCGTCCAACGGCATCGAGGCGAGGGAAGTTGCAGCCCGTGCCGAACAGCCCATACATCTCCTCCTGACCGACGTCATCATGCCTGGAAAAAATGGGAAGGAAATTTACAAAGAGCTGTCCAAGCTCCATCCAGAGATGAAGATTCTCTACACCTCCGGGTATCCGGATGACGTGATCGCCAGGCACGGCATCATCGATCAGGGAGAAAACCTATTGCAAAAACCCACTACCGTGGACCAACTCACCCAAAAGGTGAGAAGTGTCCTCGACGGATAGGCAAGTCTGGTACAACATAGATAGATGGGCATGAAAAAATCGAGACGACCCGTACCATGGGTACTGATCGGGGTTGCAATTGCGGGGATTGCAGCACCCCCCGGCAGTGCATTTGCCGAGGCAGCACCTGCGTCCGAAAGTCCCGAGAAGTCGCCTGTTGCTGAAACATCCACCTCTTCCGAGGCACAGTTGCTGGATGCCGAGAACCCCAAGCTGCGAGCAAAGGGGATTCAAACCGTGGTGCAACATAAAAATATCGGGGCCCTGCCAAAGCTCATATCAATGGCCAAGGAAGATCAGGTCGCAGGGATACGCCGGCTCGCGTGCTGGGCGATTGGAGAGATGGGCCTCACAGATGGGGTGCAGACACTGCAAACAGTGGCGCAAAAAGACGCGGCCCCAGGCGTTCGCCTCGCTGCCCAGCGGGCCCTTGAAAAGCTAGGCGTTGACGAAGAAACACCACAACCCGACCCTTTGGCAGCGCCGTCCGAAGCCGGGAAAGAGGGGGCAGGTAAACCTCTCATTGCGTGCGCCAAGGACACGGATTGCAAAGGGGACCGCATCTGTGTGGAAGGGTCCTGTCAAGATCTCAAAAAATACCCGGTGCTCGGATGGGCCATGGAGGCCAGTATCATCGGATTTGTCGGCACCGCTGCGGTCGGCGGGCTTTCGGTTTACGCGGCCATGAAGCCCGAGGACCTGCTGCCGGCCATCCCCCTGGCCGCGGGTGCCACCCTGGTCACCGTGATCGTGGCGCCGGCGATTAAGTCCGGGAGCCTCTCGGTTCGGGAGCCCAGTGACGTCCCCGGATCCCTGACCCTGCGGGTCATTGGATGGGCTTCGTTTGGCGTGCATCTCGCGGGATCAGCTGCACTGGCAGCGGCCATCCCGTTCTACTGGCTGAAAAAGGACGAAGCAGGAGACCCCTGGACACCGCAAACGTCGTGGATCATCGCCAACAGCATCGTGGGCATGGTATCCCTCCTGACCTTGTCTGTCGAAGCCCTTGTGGCGCGGAGCCAAGCAAAACGGCGCTTGCGAGAGATGCAGCGCCACAAAAAAGAGGAAGCGCAACTGTCTATCGCTCCCTATCTCACACCGGCCCTCCAAAACGGCGCTGCCAACGGTATCACTGCGGGGATTACGGGAAGATTCTAAAAATGGATTTAAAAAAATTATTTGGCTTTGGCGCATCTGAAGATGCCCGAGCAGGGCAATGGGGGGCGCTCTTTGACGAAATGGCCGTTATTTTTAAAGGCGAGGACGAGACGACCGTGAAATTCGTCACCGGGTTTGCCGGCCTCCTGGGCAAGATCGCCTACGCTGATCTGGCAGTATCCGATGCGGAAAAAGCGCGCATACGAGCGATTCTTTTGGCCAATCTCGACCTCATCCCTGAAAAAGCAGACCTCATCCTGCGCCTGCTGGACCAACAGCATGCCCAGTTGTTTTCCATTGAGGATTATTTTTACCAGCGCCTGCTCAACGACGTGTGTGATAGAGCCCAAAAAAAGACCCTGATTCACGCCCTATTCCAAGTAGCAGCTGCAGATGCGTCGGTCAGCGCAGAAGAAGACGCTGCCATCTGGACCGCAGCCAAAGGGCTCAAGCTCTCCCACCGGGAGTTCATCGACGTAAGGGCCCAGTTCAAAGCCCATCTAGACGTATTGAAGTCTTGAATAACGTATCAATTGTTTAAACTACTTTTGTTTAAACTACTTTAGAATCTATCGTAAAATTTCCAACAAAATACAACTATTATTCTAAAAGTGACGTTCTTAGGGCGCTTTTTACTACATATGGGTGATGATTTAATGATAGATTTACATTAAGAAATTATCTGCAGTTGTAGAAAACTACAGAAGGAGCGAAATATGAAGAAGGTGTGGCCGTTTGGGGGGCTACGCGGGATATTGCTTGTTCAAACACTGCTGCTCAGCCCAATCGGCTGCTCTGAGTCCGCTGACACTGATACGGGCGATACAGGGGTCGATACTGATACTGCGGTAGATACAGACCCGGACACCGGCACAGATACGGATGTTGATACGGGTGTCGATACTGATTCGGACACGTCCAATGGCCTCACCATCCCTGAGATCATGGCTGCCCAGGGGGTTATCAACATCGAAGAAGTTTCGGTTCTCGACCCTGTTACGGGCGAGACATTTACCGGTTACCAGGGCGACTATGCAGATAAGTGGACCGCCGGCACCAACGAAAAGGGTGCGGTGGTCGGGTACGATCCAAACGAACCCGGCCATGAGGGCGATGACATGAACAGAAATCCCAAAAAATGCCTGGTCGCGACCGGCACGCCCTTTGCCGTGGGCTATCAGATCGGGATGTTGGCCGCGCCTGAGTTATACGAGATGTCTACTACCTTTATTAAGGGCGCCCTCATCGATCAGTTTGCCTTGCTGGGTATCGACGTCGACCCGGAGAGCGAAACTGGCACATCCATATTCAATTTTTTCCACAAACAGCTCTATGAATCAGGGGAGCATTCTTGGGAGCACGCAGGTGAGCCGGGCGAGATTCCAGCCTATATAAGACGGGAAGTCGAAGGCCTGCTGGCCGGCGCTGCTACGCAGGACTACTATCCGGAAAAAATTGACGTGTTTGCCATCAGCCAGGGCATTGACGCTGCGTTCTGCTTTGTCTTCAGCCTTCTCGGCTATTCAGACATGGACGAAAAAGCCATGGCCAAGCGCAGGGAAAACCTGGATCTGCTGCGGGTGCTCCTAGAAGAGCCGGAAAATGCCAAGTTCAAGGAAGCCATCCAGATAACCGACGACTACCAGGTCCTGCTGCCAAAGATCAAAGACCGCAAAGACCCCCCACCCAGGTTTGGCTGCAATCATTTGGTGGCCTCGGGAGAGGCCGCGGTGGACGGTCACACCTTGCAGGGCCGGGACTTCATGTTCTCCACGGGCAGCGGCGTCTATGCCGAGTCGAGCCGCATCGCAGTGTACCTGCCCAAGGTAGGGGATGGGGAGTTCACGGGTTACCCAGAGGGCAGCATTCCCTTTGCCGCTGTTAGTGCGCCGGGGTTTGTGGGCCAGACCTGCGGCGTCAACATCGAAGGCGTGGGCGTGGGTGTTGACATCTCTATCACAGAAGCCATCGATGATGACCCGGGTGTGGGTGCCCTGATCGTGGTGCGCGATATGGTGCAGCGGGGCCACTCCATCGAGGACGCCATCGGCATTGTCAAGGGATTTAGACGGGGCTTTCCCTGGGCCTTCCCAGTGGCTGACGACGATCCCCACCCTGAGCACGGACACGGCGCCATCCTCGAGGTGGGTCGAAGTGGCGAGTGGTTGGGCACGGACATGCTGTCTTTTGCCAAAGAGAACACCCTCTTTAGCCGTTTGACCGGCGACTACTCCCTACTCAACTACGAAGATAAAAAGGCTGAGGCCCTAGCCATGCTGGACCTACCCCCCCACAACGGGGTCAACGCCCGGGGATCCAAATGGCAGCCCAGTCCGATCGTGTATGAGACGGTCAACAATCTAAAAGAGGGCATGGCTTACAAAATCGAGCCCAACGAAGAGACAGGCTTCGAGCCCAACCCTCTATATCCAGGGCTGCCCTACGACTATGACAATTACCTCTTCTTCCCAGAGCAGAAAGAAACGAGCGACGACATTTTGGTGCTCGCCAACCACAACCTGTTTCCCCACCAGCGCATCGCCCAAATGGGCCCCCTGTTGAATATCCTCTACGGCACTGGCCAGTTGGCAGAGTCGGTCTTTCGCTACGAAGCCACGCTGGATCTGATGGATGGTCAACACGATGCGGATCTCAGGTACGATCCTGCACTGGGATTTAAGATGGCGTTTTTCGGGGACCTGGATCCCACTGCGCCCAACTACCCCAACCAGTTGGACCGTCCCGCACCGTTCACCGCTGCCTGGATTACAGATCTCCTCAACATCAATCGGGATGTGGACGGGGTGGATTACAACACCGGATTCTACAACCAGATAGGTCGCGAAGGAGACCACATCGTGGAGGGCCTGCACGCGACCTACGACAACACGGACAAGCTCCTAATGGGCCTGTTCGGCTACATGGACGACCCCTGGGTGGGCGTGGACCTCAAGCCATTCGGCGAATACTGGAACACCCACTTCTGCGACTGATCTACTGCCTTATTGCTTGAGCCCCCTCCCCGGCCCGCCTTTGCCAGGCCTACGGCGCGGTTATGTCAAAACTCAACACATCTATTGAGCAGTGTGGCTTTGGAACTGTCTATTCGAGTCCCGCTTCTATTGACTTAACGAGCGGATGATTGTTGTAAAACGCGATGAGCCGGGCGTCTGCCATCTGTTGCCGCTTTTTCTGCACTTCTTCCCGCGCTGTATCCAGGGCGTTCTCGGCGCGCCTGTGATTCCCGGCCTTGTGCAGGGTGAGGGCGTGGTACCACCAAATTTGCTCGGCGCGGCGGATTCTACCCAGGTTTGCGAGCAGGTCGGTTGCCCGCCGGGTGGCCACCAGGGCTTCTCCCATGCGCCCGGTCTGCGCCAGGATGAGCCCTTGTCTCACGCCGCTGCGCACGGTTTCTCCGATCATCCCAGCTTCGAGTGCTATCCGGGTGGCTTCCTCGGCCAAGCGCCGGGCAACCTTGAACGATTTTGCCCGAACCAGGGCCCCGGCGATGAGCTGGCGATGCCGCACGAGCAGCAATCGATGACGCCTTAACAGCTCACGCTGCCCGACGTCCTCGAGTATCCTTTGGGCGCTCTCGTGTTCCCCGGTCTCCAGCCCGAGCTCGGCAAGACCCAAATCTGCCCCGATTTCACCGGCTTTCTCATCGTGATCCCGACAGATCTCCCGTGCATCGCGGAAGTACTTCTCCGCTTCGATAAAATTACCGATCTCCAGGTGAATGCCACCAAGGGCGACCAGTTTCCGGCCCCGTCCCCTCAAATCCCTCACTTCGGCATCGATGCGTATGGCGCTTTGCAGGAATTCAATGGCCTCGGTCATCTCACCCCGCGCTTGAGCGAGCAGGGACAGGTTGCCCATGACCAGGGATTCGTTGCGCCGTTTACCGAGGCGTCGAAATAGGATCAGCGCTTCCGCAAGGGGGGCCGCAGATGCATCGAGGTGCCCCATATTGAGCGACACAAAGCCCTTGATACCCAGGGCCCGTCCCTTTAAGTAGACAGATGCCCCGTTGTTATCTCCGATGAGGGCCAGGGCCCGATTACAGCAGTCCAGGGCCCGCACCAAGTGCCCTTCTTCCACTGCCACATAGGCGAGCAAGCGGAGCGCCTCTACTTGCTGGGTAACGTCGCCCGTTGCCACAGCGCGTTCTAAAGATCGGCTGAGATGCCGTGCCGCAGCTGTGCAATCCCCCCTATCAAATGCGAGCTGGGCCTGGCGCGTAATGGCGTGGGCGATGAGCGTATTGTCTTTTAATGTGCGGGCAATGTGCTCCATCTCGGCCAGATCCTGTTCCCGGTCCTTATATCGCCAGAGGTCTCTGAGGACCCGATCCCGTTTTGAAAGCGCCTCAAACCGGTCCAGCGAGGTCTTTGGAAGCCGCTTGAGCGCGCGATCGTAGAGCCTCAGCGCTTCCCGATTTGAGTAAACGTCCATTGCCGCGTTACCGGCAGCCAGATAGTACTGCCCGGCCCGATCGGTTTCCCCAGCGCGATCCATATGCCAGGCAATGCGCACATTCGGGACGGCTTCTTTGCGCTCCCTGGCCGCGATGAGCTGATTTGCCACACTGCGGTGGATGCGATGCCGGTCTCTACGGGACAGCCCCTCATAGGCAGCCTCCCGTATCATCGGGTGGTTGAATCGAAACGACTGGGCGCGTCCCGGTTCCCTGGGCATGGGTGCAAACAGCCCCTGTTCAACCAGGGCGGTCACTTCCCCGGTGACGTCCCGAGCGATGAGTTGGCCCACTGTTTCAGCGGTAAAACTGGCGCCCACTGCCGCGGCAGTTCGAATCACCGAGCGCTGCTCAGACGGAAGCCCGTCCAAGCGGCTAAGGGCGATGCCTGCTAAGGTCGTGGGCAAACGAATGGTGCCCTGCCGCGCCTGCCGATATGCGGGATGGGGGCCTCTTACGTCCTTGACGATGATACCCTGTTCCTCCAGGGAGTCGATAATTTCGTTGGTAAAGTAAGGATTGCCCAGTGCCCGTGAGGTCACCTGGTCTGCTAAGGCCAGCATGCTCTCTGACGTACCCAGGCGCTCGATCACCATTTCTTTCACCTGTGCTTCGGGCAGCCCGCTGAGGGTGACGGTTTTGAATTTGGCCGCGTACCTATCTGGTGCGGTTCCCAGTTGACCCACGAGAATAAGCAGCACAGGCAAAATGACGTCGCTGTTGATCAGCTCGCTCAGCACATCCACGCTCGGTCCATCGATCCAGTGGGCGTTTTCGATCACGGCAACCAGTGGCTTGCTCCTCGCGATAAGGGAGATGAGGCCGCCAAGGCATTCTGCGGTGCGCCGGATCAGCTCGCGACGCCCACCGGCATAGCCCGTCCAAAAGGTGTCGGGGGATGCTGCGAGCTGTCTGAGAAAGTGGGTGTGCCGTTCGTAGTAGCGGGGTGCCTTTCCCACCTGGCGGCTCAGATGGCGTATTAGCGCTTGCGTCGATGCTTGTTTTGAAAGATTGAGCAGTATTCGAATGGCGTCAATTGCCCCAGCCAATGGCCTGTCGCGCTCGGCAAACAGGCACTCGGTGGTCAGCGTTTGTATCGATCCCTGGGGCACGGTTTTGAGGAAGTGTGAGACGAGACGGGATTTTCCGATACCGGTTTCCCCTTGAATCTTCAGCAGCACCCGCTCGCCCTTAATGACCGAGTGCAGGGACGTTTCGAGCAACTTGAGCTCTTCTTCCCGGTTATAAAAAGATGTGTTGTGCCTGGTTTCCAGGCTCCTTTCCAGGCGGCTCTTGGCGCGGACCACAAAGTACGCGGCCACACCGCTATCGGTCGGTGGGCTGCTGGCGTCTGTGCCTTCCGGAGGCAACGGCCCAGATGGCTCAAAATGATAGTCCCTTTTGGCGAGCCGACGAATGCTTTCATCCACTGCGACGGCGTCCTTTTTGGCAATGCGCACGAGCCGTTCCGCGCTTTTGTCCAAATCTGGGCTCGGATCGAGCGAAATCCGGTCGCCGTTCGGATCCTCACCCACACTGACGAGAATTCGAGTAATACCCACGCGCGCTTGAATGTGGATATGCCGATCCCTGGCGATAGCTTTCACAGCATCGAGAATGTCGTGGGCAAGGCGGATACCGCTGATCGCATCCTCGCTCGAAAAATGGAGGATACCGAGGAATATTGTGAATTCTGAGGTTGTATGCTGAAGAATACCGTCGGCTTTATAAGCCATTTCGCTCATCAGCTGCAGCGCTTCTTCCAGCATCTCGGGCGTGTTTGGATGTGTTTCGCAATCCAAGCGTCCACAAACGACGGTGGAGAAGCGTTGCTCCTCTTGGCTCAATGGGTAAGAGATAGCTGTAGGCTCGCTATCAAAAGCTGTCGTATTGGCAGTATCGGTGAAGACCACGGTACTGGCCGGGCGTTCCTCTCCTGGGAGCGGTGTTGTCTCAGCGGGCGCAATGTCCTCGACCCATCGCTCCAGGGCATGGGCGTCATAGATTTCCGGGGCCGCATGCAGAAACCGGATAAGCGACTGGGCCATCTCTCTGCCGGTCTGGAATCGATTGGCCGGATCCGAGGCCATTGCTCGTTGAACGATGGTGTCCAAGGACTGGGGCAAATCAGTTTCTATTTCAGATGGCTTTACTGGGGGTCTTTTTGAAATGACGGCAATAGGATCGGCGCCTGGCGGGAAAGTGAGATATGGCTTGCCAACCAGCATTTCGTGCAATACCACCCCCAGAGAATAGACATCCGCGCGCCTGTCGACGATGCGCCCCCTTGCCTGCTCCGGTGCCATGTAGCCGTATTTTCCCTTGACTGTGCCGATGGTCTCCTCATGGAGCGATCGCGCTTTGGCAATGCCGAAATCAGTGACCTTTACCTCTCCTCCCCGCGATATCAGGATATTTTGAGGCGACACGTCTCGGTGAACGATGTCGAGGGGCTGACCCCGGTCGTCCCAGCGAGAGTGAGCGTAGTCCAGACCTTTGGCCACCTCGGCAGTAATGAACGCGGCCAGTCCCGACGGCATGCGAAGGCCCCGTTGTCGCGCCGCAGTTTCGAGGGCCAGGAGGTCAAAGCCGTCCACATACTCCATGGCGAGCACGTAGTCCGCTTTTATCTGTTCAAATGTATAGACCTGAACGATATTCGCGTGATTGAGCCGCATGGCCACCTTGGCCTCATCGACGAACATCTCGATAAATCGTTCGTTTTCAGCCAAGAAGGGATGGATTTTTTTAATAACAAGGTGCTTCTCCGTGCCCAGGGCCCATTCGGATCTGGCGAGAAACACCTCGGCCATGCCGCCGGTGCCGATCTTACGAATAGTGGTATAGCGGCCTAATTTCTCCATTACCGATCACATCTCTTCCGGTGGAAACGGGCATCTGGTTCAGTCATCGGCGGCGCACCTTTCAGCGTCTCGCTGCCACTTTTAGGAATTTCCAAGGGTTTGAAGTCGGCGTATTCTAGTCATATTGACGCGAATCTCAAGTATGAATCATTGTTTTGTTTCGTCTAATTAAAATTTTTTTATGGTGTCGATGATGTTGAGGAGCGCATTTTCCGGGTGTGGGGATTGGTTGATATACCGAACGCAGCAGATGTTCTCTGCACCTGCCTTGAGCACCTCTGGGGCAGTCTTGTCGTCGATGCTCCCCAGCACCACGCTGGGAACGGTCGCCAAGGATAGCATGGCTTGCATGCCGTCGATGCCGATTGGGGGATCCGGGTTCTTTTTTGTAGGTGTGGCATAGACAGGCCCAATGCCGATGTAGTCGGGGTTAAGGGCACAGGCAGCGGTTGTTTGGGCCGGCGTATGCGTGGAAATGCCGACGATAGCGTCCGGACCGACGATAGCCCGGGCGTCTTCATAGGGCATGTCGTCTTGGCCAATATGCACGCCATCTGCGCCGACTGCCGCTGCTGTCTCTGGATCGTCGTTAACGATAAAAAGCGCATCACCGGTGATGATGGGTCTCAGGGCCTTGGCAACAGCGATGATCTCTTGCCTGGGCACCTCCTTCATTCGGAGCTGGATCACGCGAACCCCATGGGCGACCATCAGCGCGGCAAGGGGTTCATACCCCACAGCCGGATTTGTTAGAATGCCGTAAAAGCCGCATCGCTTTGGAAATTTCATATCGGTACCCGTTTTAACTGGACTGGCGATGGCGCAACTCAGGCACGCGCAAGAGCAGGATGAGACCGATACCAAAGAACACCCCGATCGTACCCACCGCCACCCGCTGGCTGTCGAACAGGTCTGAAGCAAGGCCAAACACCAGGGGCCCCAGGATGGCCGAACTTTTTCCAGCAAAGGCCATGAAGCCGTAGAACTCAGCAGACCGTCCTCTGGGCGCCATTTGTCCGACAAACCCGCGGCTGGTCGCCTGGGTCGCACCGATGCAAAGGGAGGCGAGCACTGCCACACCCCAGAAAAAAGCCTTGGCCTGGCTCTGCGAAAACAACCCGGGCCAGACAGAGGTCTCTGCACCAGCCACCACTGCGAGCCACATGATCAGGGTGATGATCAAGGTGCGCTTGGCTCCAATGCGGTCTGCCAGGGAGCCAAAGAAAAACGCGCCTGGAGCCGCAACCACGTTGAGGACGATCATGAGCAAAATGTTCTCTCTAGTTGAAAAATTCAGGCTATCAGCTGTGAACGCAACTGCAAACACAATGATCGTCATAACTGCATTGTTATAGAAGAAATAGGAAAAGAGAAACCGAGCCAATGGTCTGTGATCCCTGATGTTTTTCAATGTATGGACAAGCCGCTGGGCGCCGCGTACAAGCGCTGAAGTGCGCCCATTCGAGCCAGAGCCATGGGCTGCATCCCGGACGAGCAGGAAGGTCGGGATGGAAAACACCAGATACCACATGGCCACGATGAGTCCGGAGAGTTGCAGGCGATCTACAGGAACGAGGAGCATGAGGAGCAGACAGCAGAGCCCGCCGATATATCCCAGGGCCCATCCCCTGCCGGATAGCCGTCCCATTTCATCTTCTTTTATGAGATCTGGTAAAAATGAATTGTAAAATACAGCAGCGCCTTCGTATCCAACCACAGCCACGATGACCAGCATCATCGCCAGGGCCACTGTGCCGGCCACGGTAAAATACATGAGGAATGTGGCCCCACAACATATCAGCGTGAAGCAGAAGAGAAATAGGCGCTTTTTACCGACGATATCGGCCACAGCACCTAGAAGCGGTGCGATCAAAAACACCACCAACGCGCCGATGGCATTGGCCTGACCCCACAGGTTATCGGATAGCCCCACATCATCTCCGCCTACAACCACATTTTTGAAATGAAGGATATAGACACCTGTTATAATGACGGTTGGAAACGCGGAATTGGCAAAATCATAGAGGCACCAAGCAAATCGCGTGGCCCGGGATGCGCGTGCCGTGTTCGGGGCGGACATGAGGGGATGGTACGGGGCGGGGCATATCTCGTCAATCATCAGATGTGGGACCGTCTCCCAAAGCCCCCCTCCTGGCCTCCCTCCGGTGGGCAAATGGTCATTGGGGAAGGGTGTCCCCAAGGCTGTTAAGCACCTGTTTGACGGACAATAAATATTTTCTCTTAATAAAATCTTTATGAAGGATCATCTATAAAAATGAATCTACTAAAAGATAGACTTATTTTGCATACCTTCTGTATGCGGTCTGTATGCTGTTTGCATCTTGACAAAAGATTAGATCATGTGTTCTAGATTAAGGATGTAAAAGAAGGAAAAAGGTATTGTAGTATCGAGGTTTTTAACGAATAGAGGATGGATAAGATGAATATAACATCAATATGGCATGGTATCGCGGTCGTCTTAGCAAGTACAACACTGCTGATTGGCTGTGGGATGGACCAAAAAGAAGCCGCGATAGGGGCGGCTGACGCAGATGCGGACACAGATGCCGACGCGGACGCTGATACGGACGCTGATACGGACGTTGATACGGACGCTGACGCGGATTCAGACTCAGATACCGATACCGACATTGAGCCCACGACGAACGAGGCATTCAACCAGATTTTAGAGAACTTGGGATTCAATACCAATCTCGGCGAAAGAACCGACCCAGATGGAACCCCCCTGCCGGACGAATGGCATCCCCTTCGCACGCCCTATGCTTCGTTTTTTCCCAAAAAAGAGATATATGTGGTCGACGGCAACAACCAACTGAACGCCAGTGAATATCTATTCGACGATGAAGCCGCAGAGGTATCCTACCAAGAGCTGGCCATTGCCACCCCTCCTGACACGTCTTGGCAGGCCCTTCCGTTAAAGAATGCCATCGGTGCGGATGTGGATGGAGACGGCATAGATGAAATTTTTGTTGTATATTACGATCCGGCCACGGCGCATCTGGATTACTTCATTCTCGATTATAATGACGTCAAACCACCGATAATGGGCACCATTGATACGGCCGCTGATGACACGGGCCTCCTGGACGTGCTGGGCCCGCGCCTTGCAGCCGGTGATATCGATGGGGACAATGCAGTGGAAATCGCCGTGGGCTTTGCAGGACTCTATGTCCTGGACGGCAACATCGCAGAGGGTGATCCAACTATCATTTCCCGGTCCTATCCGCAAAACGAGGTCTTTGTGGCGATTGGAAATATCGACATCGACATGGCCGACGAATTAGTGGTTTCCTACACGAAAGAGAGCAACAACGGCACGCTGGATATTTTCAATAGCCTCGAGGAAATCGAAACCGCGAGCGACATCCACGACCTGATTGGGATTGAGCTCAAAATAGAGGAAGGGACATCCAATCAAGATGCTGAGGTAGATGTCTATGACTTCGCGGAAACCCAAGTGGATATCGGCGATGTGAACGGGGATCGCATCGGGGATATCATTCTCTTTGGCAATCGCGTGTTGTCGATTGGCAACGTTTGGCACGCATTCCTCATGACCTATGATGTCGCAAGCGGGACATATGACTTCGAGCATCAACTGTTTACTGACGGCACGTTTGCTGTTGTTCCGCCATATACACTGTCGGCCATTGACATTGACGGGGATAGCGTCGATGAGGTCTTTGCTTACCAGGCGATTCTCAAATGGAACCAGGCGAGCAGCGTCTTTGAGAATGTACCGTTGGCCACCAATATCGGCATTGAAAATTATCGGGCCGTTGCCGCCAATATCGACGATGATGTTCGCGAGGAGCTGTTGGTCGGATATTTTAAAGGCGTGAAGATCTACGAATTGGATGATGATGACCAATGGGTACTGAAGACCAACACCCCCTTTGCCGAAATCCACGGGGTACCACTGCTCGCCGCTGCAAACGTGGATGAGGATTCAGCTGTTGTCCGCTACACCGGGGACCATGAGCTGCTGTTCACCGAGCCCCATATCATGACGATCATGGGCGTGCCGCCCTATCACGCTGCCCTTGGCCAGGGTGATGGTACGACCGCCACTTTTGGTTTTGCAGTGGGGACCACCGTATCAGAACGGGAGAGCCTGGGGTTCTCGTCCAGTCTTTCCATTGGCTTTGGTTTGGGGCAAGATCTTTTTGGCATCGGCCTTGGTCTGTCCACCAACTTGTACTTCAGGTCTTACATTGATTTCTTTGCAACGAGATCCCTATCATTGACCCTGTCCTTTGCTTACACGACAGGCGCAGGGATGGACAAAGTCGTTTATACCACCATCCCCTACGATGTTTACTACTACGAGATTGTCTCTTCTCCAGAGCCCGAGAATGTGGGCGAGATCATCACCGTCAATCTACCTAGAAAAAACAAGGCGATTGGCGCATCCATCGATTTTTTCAACCAAAACAACGGACATTTCTCGGACATCACGCGGGAAATGATCGGCCACACAGCCGGCGATGTTTTGTCCTATCCCACAGTGGATGAAAAGAACGAGATAATGAATGAAGCCGAGCAAGAGACACTGGACTATACCTATCGCTTAGAATCAGATGAGGCAATGTCCGTTGGCAATACAGGCAGCATTACCCTTGGTATCTCCCTTGCGGCATCAGTTGGCGCTGGTGTCTCGATGGGCTTTAGCACCACGATCGGGTTAGGAGCGACTATTGCCGGCATCTCATTGGGCACCTCTGTGGGTTTCCAATACGGACACACATATTCAATCACTATCAGGGGAGAGACATCTTTCAGAGGAACCATCTCGGGATTGGATAGCGCGTACTTCCCAGAGCACGCATATGACGTCGGTCTATTTGTCCATCCGAAAATCTATAATGACCAAACAGTGTTGGTCATGAACTGGTGGACTGAGGAATAGCCTGTTTCGCACCCCGATCGTACCCTGCATCAAAGGCCTTGAGGTTGAACGTTTCAGTGCCCGGCGGCACTGAATGGCGTACGGCCTCGCGCATGGCTTCGACGTCGATAAGACCTGTGACAGCGGTGAAAAAGCCGATCATCACCATGTTGAACACAATGCGCCGACCCAGGTCTTCCTCTGCGATGCGCGTCCCGGGAATGCCATAGGACTTTGTTTCCTTAGGCACACGGTCGTCTAGAGAGACCAGCTCGTTTTCATAGACGAGAATAGCGCCTTCTTTGAGCTCTCCGATGAACTTCTCGTACGCACCTTGGCTCATCACGATAAAGACGTCGGAATGTCTGATATAGGGGAATGCGATGGGTTCTGAAGAGACCATCACCTGGGCCGAGCACTCGCTGCCCCGCGCCTCAGGGCCAAATGATTGGACCAGGGTGGCAAAGCGATCCTCGAAAATGGACGCTGCTTTTCCGATGATCATGCCCGCCATGATCACACCCTGACCGCCCAGACCACAAATCCGAATTTCCTGCTTGCTCATTCTGATTCCTCGTACGGCACAAACCCATCACCGAGCACTTCTGTCATTCGCGCGTTGTAGTTCTCCATGAACGTGGGCCGGTCGCGACTGACAAATTCCCCGACCGTGATATCGCCTTGAAAGGAAAGACCCACGTCTGCAGTGTCAGCGCCGTCTTTAATGGTCGATCGCTCCTTGAAGTATTGAACCATCATGACGCCGTCGCCGAGCTTGTTCCGCCGCTGGTAGAGGGTGGGACATGGGGCGAGGACTTCGATAAAGCTGAATCCCTTGGTGCTGAGGGCCTTGGCCATTGACTTGGTGAGCTTTCTGACGTGGTAAATCGTCCAGCGGGCAATGTAAACAGCACCGCAGGCATCGACGAGGTTCGGTAGATTAAACGTGTCCTCGTAGTTGCCATAGGGCATGGTGGATGCCCTGGCCGGGTAGGGGGTGGTCGGGGTAACCTGACCGCCGGTCATGCCGTAGGTGAAATTGTTAACGCAAATGACGGTCATGTCGATGTTGCGCCTGGCCGCATGGATGAGGTGATTACCGCCGATGGCAAAGAGATCCCCGTCCCCGGAATAAACCACCACCTTGGCCTTTGGTCTGGCAAGGGCGAGCCCAGTGGCAAAGGGAATCGCTCGACCGTGGGTCGTGTGAAACGAATCCACATTCACATACCCTGCCACGCGGCCCGAGCATCCAATGCCCGAAACCACATGGAGGTTGTCGTAATCGACGTTTATCTTGTCGAGGGCCCGGGCAAAACAATTGACCGACGTGCCGATCCCACATCCAGGACACCAGATGTGGGGGATCCGGTCCATTCGAAGCAGTTTTTCAACTGGGTTTTGAGGTGCTTCGTTCATGATACCACCTCCTTAATTTTTTCGAGAATCACCTCCGGCTCGATAATGCCGCCGCCAGCGTGATCTAAAAAATGCAGGGGCACGGAACATCGGGAGGCGCGCTCCACTTCGCGTACCATTTGTCCCAAGTTCATCTCCGCAACAATGATGGCCTTGGTGTTATCCGCAACCTCTCGTATCAACCTATCATTAAACGGCCACAGGGTGATCAGCCGAAGCTGGCCGACCTGGATCCCCTGCTGACGGGCCTGTTTCACAGCATAGGCGGCCACGCGGGCAGTGATGCCGTAGGAGATAACCGTGACCTCGGATCCATCGATCTGATCGGCTTCGTACATCGATATTTCTTCGGTATGATCCAGAATTTTGCTGCACAGGCGGCGAACCAGCTGATTCTGTGCCTCGGCATTCATGGCCGGGTACCCGTGCTCGTCATGGGTCAGGCCAGTGGTGTGAATCCGGTGGCCCATGCCCGCCTGAACCATCTCGGGCCGGTCCCCCTCATAGACTTTGAAGGGCAGGTATTCGCCCTTTTTTCGCTCTGTTAGGTGCCGCTTTACCACATCGATTTCCTCTGCAGGCGGGATGCGCACTTTGCCGAGCATGTGGCCGATGCACTCGTCCATCATGAAAAAAACCGGGGCGCGGTACATCTCTGCAAAATTGAATGCGGTGATGATGTGGTCAAAGCACTCTTGGGGAGAGTTGGGCGCCAGGGCGATGATCTCGTAGTCGCCGTGGGACCCCCATCTGGCCTGCATCACGTCTGCCTGGCCCGGTAGGGTGGGTAGGCCGGTCGAGGGGCCACCGCGTTGGACATCAACGAAGACCGATGGGGTCTCTGTGATGGCGGCCAACCCCACGTGTTCCATCATCAGGGAAAATCCAGGTCCGGATGTGACGGTCATGGCCTTGCACCCACCCCAGATGGCACCTTGAAAGCAGATAGAAGACGCAATCTCGTCCTCCATTTGGATAAAGATTCCCCCTATTTTGGGAAAGCGACGGGCTATGTGTTCCACAACCTCGGTAGACGGGGTAATCGGATAACCCGCGACAAATCGGCAACCAGCTGCGATGGCCCCCTCAGCGCACGCTTCGTTACCGTCGATGAAGTGAACCCCGGTATTCACCCCGACGGGATCGGCCTTCATGATGCGTTCTCCTTTTTCTTGGCTTTCTTAAAATTGACGCCAAAGATGGCGAAATCCGGACAGAACAGGCCGCACATGTCGCACCCATTGCACTTTTCCGGGTTCACGAGTTCGGGAAGATGGTATCCTTTGTGATTGAGGCGCCCGCCCATGGCGAGTGCGTTTGTCGGACAAAAAACTACACAATACGAACAGCCCTTGCAGCGCTCATCGCAGATGTGCACCGTTCCCTTGGGGCCTGCCTCGGGCGATGGCTGCCCTTCTGATTCGCTATCCATGAACAAGGTCTCCTCTGTTTATAGAAGTTCTCCAGATTAGGAGAGTTGGAGAAGTGGGCGGATCCAAGGCGATCCCTGTGTTCTGCTGCGTCATGTCTGGGCAGGCCATCAGCCCGCTTGGACTCGCCGAATTCACTTTTGGTTCGTCGTCGCTCACCGCAAAAACTTCGTCAGCGCCTCCGAGCCGGAAAGTAGCCTCGGTCACTGAGGGCGTCAAGCTGTTAATTCGAAAAAATATTATACGTCTCCTCTTATGAATATGCGGTTTCCCAGACCTGGGTCAAATCTCGAGTTCCCGTCATCTCCGCACAGTCTTGGGGGCCCCCTCCTGGCCTCCCCCGGTGGATGATCGAACGTTGGGGGAGGGAGTGCTGAGCTTTTCCGATCCCTCCCCCCAATGACCATTTGACCACCGGGGGAGGCCAGGAGGGGGGGGGCTCTGGGAGACGGATCTCAAAATGGTTAAGCACCCGCGATCAGGTAGGTTGCTTTAAAGAAGAAATGCTTTTAATAATAGCATCGGCGTCGACTTTCGACCCACTGAGACCACTATCAGAGGAAGGGAAATAAAGGCATGAGGCATCACTTTCTCGAACTCATTCGCCGCGCATCCACGGTCCTGCCGACCGACGTTACCCGGGCGATTCAACGGGCTGCTAAAAAGGAACCAGCAGGCTCGCCTGCCCGGGCTGCGCTCGATGACGTGCTTCGCAATTGTCGCTTGGCTGCGGCGTCGTCCCGACCGCTATGCCAGGACACGGGAACCAATATCTGGTACATCCACCACCCGCGCTCGGTGCGACCGGCGGAGATCGAGCGCGAAATTCTGGCTGCCACGCGCATTGCCACCAAAAAGGCGTACCTGCGTCCCAATGCCGTCGATCCGATCACCGGGATCAACAGTGGCGACAACACGGGCATTGGCGCCCCAGTACTCCACTTTTGCGAATGGGGACGAAAAACAATCGCAGCGGATTTGTTGTTAAAGGGCGGCGGCTCTGAAAACGTGTCAGCCCAATACGCCCTCCCAAATGCTGCGATCAAGGCCGGCCGGGATCTGGACGGCATCTGGCGCGCTGCAATAGACGCGGTCTTTAAGGCCCAGGGAAAGGGCTGTGGCCCCGGCATTATCGGTATCGGGGTCGGGGGTGACCGGGCGACCAGCGCCATCGAGGCCAAGGAACAGTTGTTCCGCCACCTCGACGACAAAAACCCCCATCCCGCCCTTGCCAAGCTCGAAAAGCGTATCCAATCGGATTGCAATGCCCTTTGCATCGGCCCGATGGGATTTGGTGGAAAGACGACTGTTTTGGCCGTCAAGATCGGCTATCGCCACCGGTTGCCGGCGAGTTACTTTGTCTCGGTGGCATATCTCTGTTGGGCGGGCCGTCGGGCCAATGTGACCATTACCCAAAAAGGGGGGGTGCATGCAGAGCTCACGACGTTGGCCCAAAAGTATGTGCTCCCCAAGAGCGCAAAAAGCGCCCAATCAAGGAGGGGCGTGTCATGATCCACATCGACGTACCAACATCACAAGAGATCATCCGCACGCTCAAGGTCGGTGACGATGTCGAGCTCAGCGGCACGCTGGTCACAGCTCGGGACGCGGCCCATAAGTACATGGTCGAGCACTGGCCGACCTGGATCGCTCCCCTCCTGGCCGACGGTGCGATCTATCACTGCGGTCCGGTGATGCAAAAAAAACGCGAGGCATGGACTGTCGTCGCTGCCGGCCCCACCACCTCTATTCGCGAGGAGCCCTACGAAGCACAAGTGATGACCCATTACAAGGTGCGTTGGATCATCGGCAAAGGGGGCATGGGGGATGCAACCCTGGCTGCTTGCCAAAAGGTCGGCGCTGTCTATCTCCATGCTGTTGGCGGAGCGGCTGTGCAGCTCGCCGATAGTGTAAAGAAGGTCCGGGAGGTACACCTGCTGGACGAACTGGGCGTGCCCGAGGCGTTTTGGGTGTTGGAGGTCGCCGGCTTTCGCGGTGTGGTCACCATGGATGCCTCGGGCCATAGCCTCCACCAAGAGATCCAGGCAAAATCCGATGAGGTGCGGCGCGACCTGCTCGGGCTGAAATAGAAACAGCGATGCGTCCGGATGAATGACGCAAAAAAAATCCAGGTCATCACCCACGACGGGTACCGCGCTAAGGAGCGGCCCATGGCAGTCGTGCTGGACGGCAAACAGCTCGCCGTGGTGGCTATCGAGGACACTTGGGTAGCCGCAGGTGTGGATCCAAAAACCCAGGTAACGCGCGGTTTTGTGGTCCGTTGCAAAGGTGGGGCGCGTTTCAGACTCACGCACGGGGATACAACCGGATGGCACTGCGAGCGCCTTCCCGGCCCTTGTGTGGTCTAAGGAACGCTTACTTTTGCTGAATCCGGGACAAGACTATTTCAGCGTTGAGCGCTTCCATACGCCGTTGCCGTTTTGTCTTGCATATGATGTGTGGGATGTGGCTGCCAGTCGGGACTTCCTCTTTGCAGATAAGGGGATTGTCTTTATTTTTGGGATCCGCATTGTAGCGGGCGATTTCAGCAATAATCGATTGGACACGGGTTTTGGAGCTGGTCTTTTGGGAGAGCGACTCAGCACTCGGGGTGGCGATCCTGGTGTCGATGCCCCTTGTATCTTTGAATGTTGCAGCGGGAATGGGCATGGGTTTGGCTTTCGCCTCCCAATGGGTCAGGGAAGGCAGTGCAGCTCTCACGTGAAGGGACTGGGGGGCTTCAGGACGGCGAATGTCCAGTTTTGTAGGATCCTCCTTGGCAGCCCCGGCCCTTTTCTGTTTTGAACGCGACCGGCTGTGGCTCGAAAGGCGCTTTTTATTCAACTTCGCCCCAGGTTGGATCGCCGGTTTTCTCGCCGTTGATGTCTCGCTGCTCAGGTGTCCTAGCGGGTGTTGGGATACTGGGACGGTATCATCATCCATTGCTTTGATATCCACGGCTTTATCATCGGCCGCACGGTCAGTATTGGTCACGTCAGCTAAGGGGATGGGGTCAAGGCCTGGGCTGCCAGCGCTTGCAGATGTATTGCCCATGAGCAAGGACACGCCACCTAAGCAGGCAAAAACAAACAGGGCTGCCGGTGACCAGCGGTAGGAACCAGGCCCAAAGGTGGAGATCATCTTAATGCGCCGCTTGATGCCTGCGTTGTTCTCCAACAGACCAGCTGCCATTGTTGGCAGCTTAGCATGGGTTGAAAACCGCTCCACCAGCCGCACCAGGGTTTTGCCGTAGGGATTTTTTTCGCTCGCCTGCATGATCGACAGTGCCAATCCATCTGCGGCCAACTCCCGATCCTGCTGCATGCGTCGGAATGCCATCCAGACAAAGGGATTGAACCAGTGAACGGCCTGCAACACTGCTGTGAGCCAGCGTATCAGAATGTCCTTTCTCCTAATATGGGCGAGTTCGTGTAAGAAGATGTGTTTGAGCTCTGCCCGTTCGAGCGTGACAGCGAGGGATGCGGGAAGCAAAATCCGGGGCTTTATCATGCCCAGCAGGGCCGGGGTCTTGACGTAATCGGTTGTGACCAGATCGAGGGGTACTGTGACGCCCATTTGCTTTTTGCATCTGTCCAACAGTCGCAAGATGGCCTTGTCTTTGACCAAGGGATCCCGCCGTACCTGCCTCAACAGCGCTACGTGACCGCACAGGGTAATGCCTAGCAACAATAGGGCGCCCGCGGCCCACACAACGACGAGCAGCGTCCCCATCTCCACAGACGCGCCAGTGACCGGAGAAGCTTTACCGCCTGCCACGACAATGGGTGCCATCGGTTCAGCTGTATGTATCGCCCCCCCCGCATAGGCCCCTTGTTGCACCGTCTCTGGCAGGAGTGACACACCAGGCACGGCGCTATCGACCCCCCAGGGGAAAACCATCCGAAAGATCAGCAGCACCCACAGAGCATGGTGCCATCTTGCCGAGAGCCTCGACCGGACAACGGCCTTAACGCCAAAGATCAGGGCGATCAAGAACGCCGCGTTGAGGGTCGAACGGAGCAGCCAGTCAAAAAATGGTTGGTATGCGGGATTCATTTGTCTACCCCGTTCCTTTTTCCTCCAGCATTTGGCGGAGTTCACCGATTTCTTTTTCCGAGAGTGCAGCTTCCTCCAAAAAGGTGGTCAAAACCGGACCCAACATGCCGTTTTTGAATTTTGATATAAATGACCTTGTTTCGTTTCGAATACATTCATCTCTTGGCACCAGGGGGAAATACGAATACTTGCGACCGGATTTCTCGAATCCGATAGCGCCCTTATTGTGCAGGCGGTTGATCAGGGTCTTGACGGTTCTGGGATCCCAGGATTTCCTCTTCTCCAGCGCAGCTACGATCTCACTTGCCGTCAGCGGGGACGCTGTCCAGAGGGCATTCATTATTTCCATCTCGGCATCTGCAATTTTAGGTAGTTGGGCCATTTCCTCTTCTCGGTTATCAGTCATCCTCTTCTAAATATTACACCTGTAAACGTTTTTGCCAAGTACTTTTTTACTTCTCAGCAAACAACACCATAGTAATTTTCGTATACTGATTTCACACTTTCGGGGAGGGCTTGCGACAGGGAGAAAGCCGGTTCTATAGAACAATATCGGCGTGCACTTTAAGCTCTCGACTAACACCATGGCCGAGCGATTCCAGATACACGAGTAGCCCCTCCTTGCGGGCTATTTTCATCGCTGGAATAAAATCCGCATCTCCGGCAACCAAAACCAAAATATCGACGATTCGCTTTCCAGCGATTGAAGCAATATCGAGACCGATGCGCATATCAACACCTTTTTGTTTGATGTCAGGCTTAAGATCCTTCGGTAGTAACGCTCGATTATTATTAATAATATGCTTGATTGTCTTTTTGGGTATACGCCAGCCGTTCACACTGAGAACACCCTTTCGGATAGCAAAATTATCTCTCAGTGCAAGTTTATCCAGAAGTGTTTTTTCTCGAGCTGCTTGAGGTGTTGTCGAAAAATTTACCTCTGATTGATCTATCGGATTTCTCAGCTTACCTTCATGTGGAGGTGCATCGTAATAGTAAATGCGAAAAAGTTCATGGCCGGCCAACTGAGGCTTGTGTGAGATGTCGCCACACTTGGCGACAATGTCATCCGCAGTAGCGTGAACACGATTAAGTGCCAGGTATAGCTTCTTTTTTAGGAAGCCAGCATCGATCATCATGGCGTATCTTTTTGTAATTTCAGGCATTAAAAAACCCCAAGTCACGTGAGAGCTGAAGCCCTTCTTGGATAGGTAACGTAACAAGGGGTAGTTTTTTTGTCACTAGTGTTCAAACAACATCTGAACATCCATAACTTAATCTGCTTTTCAACAATCGTCAACTTGTTCGAACGCTCTTTGAACTAAGTTCAGTTACAGTGGTATCTTATAAAGATACCCTTGAAAGTTGACCCCATCGTGGTGAAAGGTAAAACGGTGGGCAGTGTGCTCCCTTTTTTGGAGGAGTTCTTAATCAGATGAAAAATTTTATAAAGCGATACTTGCGCCTCGGCATTCTCCTTTTCGGCCTGTTCCTGGCGGTTTTTTACGGCTCAAAAGCCATCGGCCTGGCCAGCGATAAGCCCACATTGCCAGCCATCACAGCTGATATGACCTCGGCCGACGCTGCTACAGCCCAGCAGGCCTTTGATCAAGCCCTGACCCGGTGGAACAACCAGTTCGCCCGAACGGGATTTTTTGCCCTGGTGGGCGTGTTCCTGGCATTGATGGTGGCTGTGCCCAAAAAGCGCATCTGGATCCCCAAGCTCGTCTTTTCTACTGGATTGATCAGTCTCATCTTCCATCACCTCCTGGCTGATGGAAAAATCGCGTCGATTTGGGAAAAGGGGTTTACCATCTCCATCTCCTGGATTTTGCTCGCCTTTGTCGTGAAGGGAACCGGCATGGGGTGCACCATTTGGCGCTTCAAGGTCCTGCTCGAAGGGCAGGGATTTAAGATACCCTTGCGGCACCTGATTGAATCCTTTCTCATCGGCCGGTTCATCGGATCGTTTGCCCCTGGCACGTCTGGCTTGGATGGATATCGGGCCTATGATATCTCCCGTTACACGGGCAAGGTGGCCCGGTCTATATCGGTGATCTTTGTCGAGAAACTCACTGGCTTCTTTGTCCTCGGCACTTTGTTGCTCATCGCCGTACCCCTGGGTCAGGGCCTATTTGCCGAAAAACAGGTCAACGCAACCGCACTCATGGTCATGGGGCTCCTGTTCTCAGGCATGATGCTCGCCTCGCTGCTCCTGCTGTTCAAACCCGGTCTGTTCCGCTTCTTCCTGGACCTGTTCATTCCCGCCCACAGCCCGGTGCGCAAACCCTTTGATAAGGCGATCCGGGCAGTTACTGCCTATGAAAAGCGAAAGGGCCACCTGGCCAAGGCCGCCCTCATCGGTTTTGGCGTGCACACGTGCACCATTGGCATGTACTTTTGCACATCCCGGGCCATCGGCGTGTTTCCAAAGAGCGATGACCTTTTCGTCACCGGCGCCCTGATGATAGGCGCCACCGTACTGCCCCTCTCCATTGCGGGCATTGGCATGCGCGAAGGGGTTTTTGCTTTCTTTCTGGGTCCGATCTCAGCGATCTATGCGTTTGGCGGGTACCTGGTGGGCGAGGTTATCAGTTTGGCTGGCGGGCCTGTGTGGCTGGCCCGGCGAACCGACTACTACGAGGTGATCAAGACCCAACGGGAGGCCATCAACGCCGGCTTGGATGAAGCAGATGACGACGACGACATCGAAGGCCAGGAACCAGCTGCTCCCCCCCCAGGCCCGCTGCCATCTGTTCGACAGTACGGGCTGATCGGGATCGGCGCAGGGCTGCTCGCCGGCCTGGGCGTGGGACTGATCGACGCGGTCAAGCTGTGGGGCATGTCTGTGGATTATTCCCTGCCCGGCTATGCCGCGCTTGTCTACGGCCTTTTCTTGGGTGCGATTGGCGGTTTTGCCGGAGCCGGGCTTGCCGTTTGGGGGCGCTTTGTGCAACAGCCCGCTGCGCCGCGCGAGAATGTGGCCACGTTTATCGGGTTGACGCTTTTTTACGTTTTTGTTTTCGCCATTGCCGCCAAGTTTCTTCACCGAGACGTGTTCGACGAAAAGGCGGGCCTGTTTTCCCTGCGCATGATGGGCAGCCTGGCAGGCGTGGGCAGTGGCTTGCTGATCGTTTGCCTGGGCCTGGGTATCGCTCTCAGGCGGTTGCTCAGGGGAAAGGGGGCACGGATGTTAAGCTTGCCCGTGAGCGCGGGCATCTACGGCGTGATCACCTTGGCCGCAGTAGGGGTCTGGCTCGCGGCTGGTAGGGGGGAGGCACAGGGCGCCCTCGGTCCAAAACCTAAGACCGCCGAGGCCCTGCCCAACATCATTCTGGTGATGAACGACACCCATCGCGCAGACCACGTGGGTGCCTATGGGTGCAAAAAAAATCTGACCCCCAACCTGGACGCCTTGGCCGCTGACGGTGTGGTATTTGAAAACGCCTTTGCCCAAGCCTCCTGGACCCGGCCGTCCGTGGCCACCCTCCTCACCGGGCGCTATCCCTCATCTCACACGGCCATATACAAAACATCTATATTGCCCGATGAGGTCACCACCGTGGCCGAAGTGCTGAGCCAGGGAGGATACGAGACCATCGGGCTAGTGACCAATTACAACCTGACCCCGTTCTTCAATTTTGACCAGGGGTTTGCCGACTACACCTACCTGACGCCCAACCTGCCCCTGTGGTCGACAGATACCCAGTCCAAGCTCTTTCTCATCGAGGTGATCAAACAGGTGACCGCGCGCCTGCGCGGGAAAAAAGAAGTGCCAGAAGACTACTACGCAACCGGGGACATTGTCTCTGACAAGGCCCTGGCGCGGCTCGATAAACGAGACAAAAGCCGGCCCTTTTTTCTCTTTTTGGCGTACATGGATGTTCACGACCCCTATTTTCGACATCCGTTTGACGGATACGGCATCTCCCACCGGGCCAATCCCAACCCGGACGTTTCCATGGCCGAGGAGATGCGCGCGTTATACGAAGGGGAGGTCAAGTTCTGGGACGGGACATTTGGCACATTGATAGACGGGTTGAAGGCGCGCGGCCTTTACGACGACGCGCTGATTATTGTCACATCAGACCACGGAGAAGAGTTTGCCGAGCACGGTGGCTTCTACCACGGCACCACCCTGTACGACGAGCAGTTGAAGGTCATTTTCATCGCAAAGTATCCCCAAAACGCCGGTATTGCCAGCGGTGTCCGGGTTTCCGATTGGATGCGCCTGATGGATGTCGCACCCCTTATCGTCTCACAGGTTGGACTTGAGATACCCAAGGAATGGCAAGGAATCCCGGTTCCCCAGGGCAAGCGGCCGGTATTTGCCGAAGAAGACCACCAGGGCAATGTGCTCACTTCCATTCGGTATGTCGAAGCTGGGGAGGAGATCAAGGTGATCCGCGCCAATCCGAATAACCCCCGAGGCCTGGAACCAGTTGAGCTGTATCGCACAGATCAGGATCCAGGAGAGACGGAGAACCTGGCCGATGAGCGCAAGGAAACCACCACGCGATCCCTCAATCGCCTGGACGCACTGGAGACACTCGCCGGCCAGGGCGCAGCCAAAGCAACCCAAAAGGGGCTGTCTCGCGAGGCAACCGAACAGCTCAAGGCCATCGGCTATATCGCTGAATAACCTGTCGCACCTCAAGCCCGTCAAAACGCTATTAAATAATTTGTTACAATTATTATATTTTAGACATCTTTTGATCTCATTGTAACAAATACCAAACGCCAATCGATTAGTTATAGACAAGATATCTTTTCAGGAGGCCACTATGTCCAAATACAGACACATTTTTCTTTTATTTTTGATGCTGACACTGGGCATGCACTTTACAATCGGGTGCTCTGACGAGGACCAAACAGGTGAAGATACCGACTCTGAAAGTGATACCAGTGGAGATACAGATACCGACACTGACACTGACACCGATACCGACACTGATACCGATACCGACACTGACACTGACACAGACACCGACACCAACACAGACACCGACACCAACACAGACACCGACACCGGAACAGATACTGGCATCGACACCGAGACCAACACGGATACGGAGACTGACACCGACACCGGCACCGGCACCGACACGGAGACTGACACCGACACTGAGATTGACACCGACACTGGCACTGACACCGACACTGAGACTGACACCGACACCGACACTGATCCAGTGGATGACCCAGCTCTTGACGGACCACACCAGTATGAATCGACTGTCGATAATTTAGAGAGCGATCTCTATTCTGAAGGCGAGCTATTCTACCCCATCGATATTGAAGACCCTATGCCCGCGGTTTCCCTCTCAGGTGGCTACACCAATACCCATCGTCAAATGGAATGGCTGAGTCGCCGCATCGCCTCCCACGGGTTTGTGGTGCTCGCCATTACGCCGAATAACGAATACGCCCTGAACCACGACCAGTGGATAGACGCCCACAATGGGGCGCTTCAGAAAATCAAGGACGAAAACGCCCGCCCAGATAGTCCGATTTACGAGAGCATCGACGAGGAGAGATTGGGCATGGTGGGGTATTCCTATGGGGGCGGGGGTGTTACCTTGGTCGCTGAGGATAATACTCATAGTGTAATTACGGTTATCGGGGTATGTCCGTATTACGGTGGCAAAGACCTAGGGGAAAATGTCGAAATACCTATCTTCTACATCGCTGGAACAAATGACGTGCTCTCGTGGCCTATTGCGGTAAAGAATACATACGACAGAACCCCTGAGACCACATCCAAGCTCTACATCAACTACGATGGGCTCGCCCACATGAACGTTATTTGGCCCGGAGAAGAGTGGACCCCCAAACTCAGTACCCACATCATCTCATTCCTTAAACTCTACTTGGCTGGCGATAATGAGGGCTACATGACCTATATTGCCGGTGAGGCATTCGAAAGTCAGACCCTCGAGGGGTGGTTTTCCGAGACCAATAGCGCTTCTCTCTAATGTATAATGTATTTCGAACGGGCGCTTCTCGAAGCGCCCCTACGACTACGACATCTCACGATATGCCAGGGTTGAAGCTCCGATAATTTTAATATTTAGAACAAAAATTGTACATTATATCATGTCAGATGGGAAAGCGATATCAAATTGTCAAAACAATGCCACTTTTTCAGACAATATGATATATTGTAATCAAGGAGGCCCTATGTTTCAATCTAGAAATGCTACTTTCCTATTGCTGGCGCTAGCGCTCTGGCTTCACCTGCCGACCGGGTGCGGTGATGCTGATAGATCAGATGACGAGGATACTGATTCAGATGCGGATACAAGCGGCGACACTGATACCGACAGCGACACTGATGGTAATTCTGACACGGACACAGATACTGATTCTGATACGGACACAGACACAGATACTGATACCGATACGGACACGGACATAGATACAGATACCGATATTGACATAGATACCGATATCGACACAGACACCGATTCTGACACTGATACGGATACCGATCCGGTCGATGATCCGTCGGTTGAAGGACCGCATGAATACGATTCAACCACCTCTGATATAGCGAGCGACGCTTATAAAGATGGCGAGCTGTTTTACCCCGTTGATATTGACGTACCCATGCCCGCGGTTTCCCTCTCAGCCGGCTTTACGAACACCCATCCACAAATGGCCTGGATGAGTCGCCACCTCGCCTCCCACGGCTTTGTGGTGCTCGCCGTTACGCCGAATAACAATTTTTCACTGAATCACGACCAGTGGATAGACGCCCACAACGGGGCGATTCAGAAAATAAAGGACGAAAATGCGCGCCCAGGAAGTCCGATCTACGAAAAAGTAGACGAAGAAAGACTGGGCATGGTGGGATATTCCTATGGCGGCGGAGCCATCACCATGATCGCTGAGGACAATGTTCACGACGTTATAGCGGTCGCTACGTTGTGCTCATATTTCGCTGATCAAGAGATCGGAACCGATGTGGAGATCCCCATCTTATACGCAACAGGCAACAAAGACCTTACAGCACCTTCAGCTAAAATAAAGGAAACCTATGACCGGACCCCTGAATCCACACCCAAGCTTTTCATCAGCTATGAGGGACTCGGCCATCAGGCGATACCATATCCGGGAGAGGCGTGGCCCCCAAAACTCAACACCCATGTCGTATCGTTTCTGAAAATCTACCTCGCCGACCACGAGGGATATATGACCTACATCGATGGTGAGGCGTTCCTAAGCCAGACGCAGTCCGGCTGGTTTTTCGAGACCCACAGCGCCTCCCTCTGAACCTAGAGCAATGTCAAACGAAATTTGTCGGGTGAAAACAGCAAGTTCCCCCTTGAATAAGGGGGTTAGGGGGATTTTGTCACCTCGCAGTGCAAGCGGACATGTCGAAATCCCCCCAGCCCCCTTTGCCACAATGGCATTCGGTTAAGGGCAAATGTCGCGATTTTTGCTATTTTTATGCCGGGTAAAGGATCTCCCCCTTGAAAAAGGGGGTTA
>JAAUYD010117452.1_pt1 | contig 151969 bp, 145 predicted proteins | sample 7278101 | NCBI WGS metagenome assembly JAAUYD01 (sample SAMN14350128, study PRJNA611818) | marine sediment metagenome | isolation source: surface marine sediment (0.6m) | place: French Polynesia: Moorea | collected 2018-08
CCGCCGCCGCCCCAGAAACCGGCCGATCCGGTCGAGCGCACCATGAAGCTCGCCGCCGCCGGGCTGGGCATATTGATCTTCCTCATAGTCGCGGCCAGCATCTCCAATTCGGGCAATTACTACCTCAAGGATGCAGATGGTGGTGTGGAGATTTGGCAAGGCCGTTTTGCACCATTGGGCAAGAAACATCTGTTGACCCTGCCTGGCGTACCGATGCCCGAAAGCGACCAGGAAGTCTATTCCCAGAAAGAGGTCTTCCCGCTAGCGTTCAATTACTATCTGGAGAAAGCCGATACCCTCTTGGAGGCACCCGGCTTGCCGGACTTTGACGGCATCAAGACATACGCAGCAGAAGCCAAGGCCTTCGCCGTCGATAAAGAGGCACGCAATCTCGCCCAGATACGAAGCGACAAGATCGACTGGATGATTCTGGTATACAAGGCCGATATGGCCTTTGCACGCGGTAAGTTAAAGGACCTGGAAGCGGCCCAGGGATACTTGCAAGACGCCGATCGCTTCAGCGTCGACGATTTGGATGAGGATATCATCGCCAACAAACTGGCCGAGGTGGAAGCTGCCACCGCTGCCGAAGAAGACCGGTTGGCAGCAGAAGCCGCTGCTGCCGAGGCAGCTCGGCAAGCGGAGGAGGAGGCCGCTGCGGCCGAGGCTGAAGCCGAGGAACCCGAAGGTTCCGAGGAGAATGGGAACGGTGCCGCCGCAGACGGTGGCGACGAGGCCGCAGAAGCCGGCGAAGCGGATGCAGCGGCCGAAGGAGAAGCGCAGCACTAGCGGGACCGATACACCCCATACCACCCATGTTAGAGGAGGCCCCCAAGGGCCTCCTTTTTTGTCCGAACCGGCGTAATGCCCTATCGCTCATCGGACCTTCCCAGGGGTTCGACCAGCATCTTCCGAAAATCATGCTCGGCGTGCCATCGATTCATCCAACTCCTGTCACGATGCCATCTCAGCCAACACACATGACACATCGCTGCCAGCCCCATGGATCAGGGTCCCCCCGCGGCATTTGGAAAACCACGTAGGAACCCATAAGCGTGCGGATCCCGGCCATTTGCGCACCTGTACCAGTCATCGCTGGCCGGCGACCTAGCGCGTGACCTTCCCATCGAAACTTGCAGTTGTCCGGACGTCGCGTGCCTTGTCGTCCTGATGTGAAGCGTACGCTGGCCCTTCTTTCACGACAGTGGTTGGATCGCAATTGGAGGGGTTCGCCATCGGGGTGATTATCGCATAGCGGCGGAAAGGAGCTCTTGGGTATAAGGATGCTGCGGCGCGGCAAAAACAGCAGCGGCGCTGCCAGCCTCCACCACCCGTCCCCGGCGCATGACGATGATATCGTGGCAGAGCGATTTGACCACCTTGAGATCGTGGGAGATAAACAGGTAGGTGAGGCCGAAGCGGGACTGAATCTCCTTTAGCAGGCTGAGGACCTGAAACTGAACCGATCGATCCAGAGAGGAGGTGGGTTCATCCAGGATGAGGAGTTCCGGGCGTAGGGCCAAGGCGCGCGCGATGGCGATGCGCTGACGCTGACCGCCGGAGAACTCATGGGGGTAGCGATGGCGAGCCTCGGGATCCAGGCCGACGGCGACGAGCGCTTCCACAATAGCAGGGTCGCGGCCCGCCCCGTCTTGGGGCGCATGGATAGCGAGGCCCTCGCCGATGATGTCGGCGATGGACATTCGCGGGCTAAGGCTGCCAAAGGGATCCTGGAAGACCACCTGGAGGGCCCGTCTCAAGGGCCGCATGCGGGTTTTGTTGTACGTATCGATGGCCTCGCCCCTGAACAGGATCTCCCCCTGACTGTGGACCAGGCGTAAAAGGGCCAGCCCCAGGGTGGATTTGCCCGATCCACTCTCTCCGACCACCCCCAGAGCAGCCCCCCTGCGGATCGAGAGGGAGATCCCGTCCACGGCCTTGACGTGATCCACTGTGCGGCGAAGGAACCCCTTCTTAATGGGAAACCATACCTTGAGATCGCGGGTGGCCAGGATTTCAGATCCGCTGTCCGCCACCGGCACCGGCTCACCCTTGGGATCGGCGTCCATCAATCTGCGGGTATAGGCGTGGACCGGCGCTGCGAACAACGTCTGGGTGGTGTTGCGCTCCACAATTTTTCCGCGGTACATGACGGCCACTCGATCGGCGATCTGCCGGACCACACCAAAGTCATGGGTGATCAAGAGGACGGCCATACGGAGCTTGGCCTGAAGTGCCTTGAGCAGATCGAGGATCTGCGCCTGCACAGTGACGTCCAGCGCTGTGGTGGGTTCATCGGCGATGAGCAGTTCCGGCTCGTTGGCCAGGGCCATGGCGATCATCACCCGTTGGCGCTGACCGCCGGAGAGCTCATGGGGATAGGCCGCCATCCGTTTCGCCACCGCATCGATACCCACCAGTTCCAACAGCTCTTGCACGCGCTGGTCGGCCGCCGTAACGCTCATGGCGCTGTGCTGCAGAAGGACTTCTCGAATCTGTCGCGCCACGGTGTGCAGGGGGTTCAAGGCGCTCATCGGTTCTTGGAAGACCATCCCGATGGTGTTGCCGCGGATCTGCCTGAGGGTCTCGGCGTCGGCCTGAAGGATGTCGATCCCGTTCACACGGATGCTGCCGCTGGGATGGCTGGCGTCCGGATAGGGTAGGAGCCGCAGGGTGGCGTGGGCCGTCACACTTTTGCCCGAGCCGCTCTCGCCCACCAAGGCCACGGTCTCGCCCTTTTGAAGCGTCAGGTCGACGCCCCGCACAGCGTGGACCACCCGTCCGCTGCTGCGAAAGTCCACCCGTAGATCTTGGATATCCAGCAGGAGGTCGCTCATGACGGTGCCTCCTCAGTCTCCGCCACCGGATGTTCCACGGCATGTCGGGGGTCGAGCGCATCCCGGGCGGCTTCGCCGATGAACACCAGGAGGGTCAACATGAGGGCCAGGGCGAAAAAGGCGGACAGTCCGATCCAAGGTGCCTGAAGATTGGCCTTGCCCTGCTTGAGCAGCTCGCCCAGGGACGGCGACCCGGCGGGAAGCCCGAAACCGAGGAAATCGAGGCTGGTCAGGGTCGTAATCGCCCCGCTGAGGATGAAGGGCATGAAGGTAATGGTGGAGACCATGGCGTTGGGCAGAATGTGACGGAACATGACCATACTGTCGTGCAGCCCCAAGGCTTGGGCGGCGCGCACGTATTCCAGGTTGCGTCCCCGCAAAAACTCCGCCCGCACCAGGTCGACGAGTGTCATCCAGCTGAAGAGCAGCATGATGCCCAGAAGCCACCAAAAATTGGGCTGCACCACACTGGAGAGGATGATGAGCAGATAGAGTACCGGCAGTCCTGACCAGATCTCCATGAACCGCTGGCCGGAGAGATCCACCCAACCGCCATAGTACCCCTGAACGGCGCCGACGCCGACGCCGACGACCGAACTGAAGAAGGTCAGACAGAGCCCAAAGAGGACCGATATCCGAAAGCCGTAGATAAGGCGCGCAACAATGTCGCGTCCTTGGTCGTCGGTGCCTAGCCAGTTCTGTGCCGAGGGGGGGGCGGGCGCGGCCACCGGCAGGTCGAGAATGATGGTGTCGTCCGCAAAGGGGATGGGGGGCCAGACCATCCACCCCTTGGCCTGGATCAGCTCCACCACGTAGGGATCACGGTACTCCGCTTCGGTGGCGAATTCACCGCCGAAGGTGGTCTCGGCGTAGGCCTTGAGGACGGGGAAGTAAAAACCGCCGTCGTAGCGCACCAAAAGGGGCCTGTCATTGGCGATGAACTCGGCGCCCAGCGACAGGGTGAACAGGATCAGAAAAAGCCACAAAGACCACAAGCCGCGCCGATTGGCCTTGAAGTTGCGCCAGCGGCGTTGGTTAAGGGGGCTGAGGCCCCGCAGGGAGAGCGTCGGAGTGCCGGATGCCGTCGCCATCAGCCGCGCGCCTCGAAGTCGATCCGCGGATCAACCACCGTGTAGGTCAAGTCGCTGACCAGCTTCAGCAGCAGCCCCAGCAGCGTGAAGATGTAGAGCGTACCGAACATGACGGGATAGTCGCGGTTTATGGCCGCCTCGAAACCCAGCAGGCCGAGCCCGTCCAGGGTAAAGATGGTTTCGATAAGCAGGGAACCGGTGAAGAACATGGAGACGAAGGCCGCCGGGAAACCGGCGATGATGATCAGCATGGCGTTGCGAAAGACGTGGCCGTAAAGCACGCGGGCCTCGCTGAGGCCTTTGGCCCGGGCGGTGACCACATACTGCTTGCCGATCTCGTCCAGAAACGTATTCTTGGTCAGCATGGTGAGCGTGGCGAAACCGCCGATCACCATGGCCGTCACCGGCAGGGCCAGGTGCCAGAAGTAATCGAGAATCTTGGCACCCCAGGTGAGGGCTGCGAAATTGTCCGAGGTCAGGCCGCGCAGCGGAAACCAATCCAGATAGACACCACCGGCGAAGACCACGATGAGCAGGATGGCGAAGAGAAAACCGGGAATGGCGTAGCCCACAACAATGGCCGAACTGGTCCACACGTCGAAGCGGGAGCCGTGGTGAACGGCCTTGCGGATCCCCATGGGGATGGAGATGAGGTAGATCAGGAGGGTGCTCCAGACACCCAGGGAGACGGAGACGGGCAGCTTGGAGAGGATCAGATCGACCACCGAGCGGCCGTAAAAGAGGCTCTCCCCCAAGCGGAATACCACGTAGTTCCGGAGCATCTTGAGATAGCGCACCAGCAGTGGTTCATCGAAGCCGTAGAGTTTCTCTATCTTTGCGACCAGCTCGGGATCCAAACCGCGGGCACCCCGCGAAACGCCGACGGTGTTCTCCTGGCTTCCGCCCTCGGCCACTTCGCCGGTGTCACGGCCGGTGAAGCGTTCGGTGGCCCCCACCGCATCTCCCTGCAATCGGGCGATCATCTGCTCCACCGGTCCGCCGGGGGCGGCCTGGACGATGAAGAAGTTGATCGTCACGATTCCCCACAGGGTCGGGATGATGAGCACCAGGCGTCTGAGGATATAGGCCAGCATAGGGTATCAGGACCCCTTGGGCACGCTTTGTTTGCGATAGCGCTGCACCCGGGTGGCCTTTTCCGGATTGACCCACCAGGTGTTAAACCCCAGTGAATAGCGCGGTGTCTGTTGGGGACGCTCGAAGAAATCCCAGTAGGCCACCCGATAGGCGTTGATGTGCCACTGGGGGATGACGTAATGACCCCAGAGCAGGGCCCGGTCTAAAGCGCGGGTGCGCAGGACCAGGTCCTGGCGGGTGGGCGCCTCGATCACCTTCTCGACGAGGGCGTCGATGGCCGCACTGCGTACGCCGGCGTAGTTACGCGTTCCGGGGATGTCGGCCGCCGCGGTGGACCAGAACTCCCGCTGCTCGTTGCCCGGCGACTCGGACTGACCATAGGTGGTAATGATCATGTCGTAATCGTATTCACGCAGCCGGTTGATATACTGGGCGGTGTCCACCACCCGTATCGACATCTCGACCCCCAAGCGGGCCAGGTTCTTCTTGAAGGGCAGCACCACCCGTTCGAAGGTGGGATCGTATAGCAGTATCTCGAAGGCGAGACGTTCTCCGCTCTTGAGGTGGGTCAACTGCTTGCCCTTCACCTCCCAACCGGCGCTTTTCAGCAGCCCCAAGGCGGTGCGCAGACTGCGGCGGATATTGCCACTGCCGTCGGTAGTGGGGGGAGTGTAAGCCTTGGTGAAGACGTCGGGGGGCAGCTCGGCTTTGAGCGGCTCAAGGATCTTGAGCTCTCCGTCACTTGGCAACCCGGTGGCGGCCAGCTCTGAATTGGAGAAGAAGCTGGTGCTGCGGATGTACTGCCCGTAGAAAAGGTTCTTGTTGGTCCACTCGAAGTCGAAGGCGTAGGCCAAGGCCTGGCGCAGCCGCGGATCCTTGAAGAAGCTGCGTCGCGTGTTGAAGACAAAGGCCTGCATGCCCTGGTTGACATCGTTGGGAATCTCCAACGTGACCACCATGCCATCGTCGAAGGCCGGTCCCACGTAGGCCGTAGCCCAGGCCTTGGAGATATTCTCCTGGCGGAAGTCATACTCCCCCGCCTTGAAAGCGTGCAAGGAGACGGTGGGATCGCGGTAGTAGTCGTAGACGATGGTGCCGAAATTGTACTGCCCCCGGTTGACGGGGATGTCGCGCCCCCAGTAGTCGGGATCGCGTCGGTAGGTGATGGAACTCCCCGGCTTGACGTCCGCAATACGGTAGGGGCCGCTGCCTATTGGGATCTCCAGGCCCGGCTTGCTGAAATCGCGTCCCTCCCAATGATGTTTGGGCATAACGGTGAGCTGCCCAATGATGAGGGGCAGTTCCGGGTTCTGCCCGTCCCCCAGGTCGAAGCGAACGCTAAGGGGGTCCAGGGCTTCCACTTTGACCACATCGGCCCAGTACTTGCCGTAGAGGGGGTCGCCCTTCTCTCTCAGGATGTTGAAGGAAAAGACAACATCTTCAGCGGTCACCGGTTTGCCATCGTGGAAGCGGGCCTTCGGGTGCAGGTGGTAGACGATCCAGCGCCGATCGGCGGGCATGTCGATCCGGTTGGCCAATCGCCCATACTGGGAGAAGCTCTCGTCCAGGGACTGGGTGGTGAGCGTATCGTAGATGAGGCCGATTCCCGCGGCAGGGGCCCCCTTGATGATGAAGGGATTGAGGCTATCGAAGGTACCGCGGGCGTCCAGATGAACCGTGCCGCCCTTGGGCGCCTGGGGATTGACATAGTCGAAATGGTTGAAACCCGCGGGGTATTTGGGCGTACCCGTCATGGCCAAGCCATGGGCACCGACGATATCGCCGGACACCGACCCGGGCAGAGCCAGCAGCAAGAACAGCAGCAGGGGCATCAACCGAAAGCTACGCTGATTCCATACCATATCACCTCCTCATGGGTTTGAGTGCTTATGGTATATGGTAAGCGGTCGAGGCCGGACGTCAATCAGCAGGTGTCATACGCCCGACGACGGCTGTGAAAAATGGAAGTATATTCGCTTTGCAGCGGCACCAGAAATCATGCGACAAGAGGGCCCGGATCAACCCGACAATTCGGATGAACTGGGCGGTGAATTCGGCATAACCATTCAATACGCTTACATAATGCATTGCCCCCAAGTTTGCAAGTTTCGCACTGCGAGGCGCTTGACAGCGCACCGCCAATCGGCATAGGTCATGGTCTAGTGACACCACCTGCCGTGTGCGGAGGCTCGGCCCCTGGGTCGCCAGGCGGGCTCGCCGTCACCGCGGAGGCCCGCCGGCGCGATAGTCCACCATCACCGAGGAGAGGAATCGGATGACTGCTGAGACCCCCCAACAATACACACCAGCTGCAGAACTCGAAAACCGCATCCAACGCCTGCAACGCCTTCTGCGCGCCCAGGATATAGACGGCGCCCTGATCCTTCAGAACACCGATCTATTTTACTTTGCCGGCACGATCCAGCAGGCTCACCTGTACGTTCCCGCCGAGGGGGAAGCCTTGCTAATGGCCCGCAAGGATTTTGAACGCGCCCGCAGGGAGTCGGCCCTCAAGCGGGTGGTGCCCTTTTCGAGTCCGCGGCAAATCGGCGACCTGCTCCGTGACCACGGCCTATCATTTCCCAAACGACTGGGAATGGAGTTGGATGTGCTGCCCACCAATCTGTACTTTCAATACCGCAAACGCTTTGGCGATGTCACGATCGTGGACGTCTCACACGGCATCCGAATGCAGCGGTCGGTCAAAACGGCCTATGAAGTGGATCTGATGCGGCAGGCAGCCGCATTGGCCGATCGGGTGGCCGCCCATGTGCCCCTGGTGCTGGCAGCCGGATCCAGCGAGATCGCAGTCGCCGGAAAACTGGAAGCCTTCGCCCGCGGTCTTGGACATCAAGGATTTGTACGCATGCGACTGTGGGGCAGTGAACTCTTTTACGGTCACCTAATGGCGGGGGCGTCGGCGGCGGAACCCAGCTATCTGGCCTCCCCTACCGGCGGCGCGGCCGTTTCACCGGCGGTCGCCCAGGGCCCCAGCTTCCATTCCATCACGCGCGGCCAGCCGGTGCTGGTGGATTATGTCTTCGCCCATCAAGGCTATTTGGCCGACCACACCCGCATCTACTGCTTGGGTAAGCTGCCCGCCGACCTCACCAAGGCCCAGGCCGACATGGTCGCCATCCAGGAGGAGATCAAATCGATGGCGCTACCGGGCACCACCGCCGGCGCCGTCTACGCCAAAGCAGTGGCACTGGCAGATGATCTTGGTCACGCAGATCATTTCATGGGTACCGGAGCGGCCCGCATTCGCTTCGTCGGGCACGGTGTGGGGCTGGAGTTGGATGAATACCCTTTTCTGGCAAAGGGTCAGGAGATGGTGTTGGCGGAGAACATGGTGGTGGCGCTGGAGCCCAAGGTGATCTTCCCTGGCGTCGGCGTGGTAGGGATCGAAAACACCCATTTAGTGACGGCCAGGGGATTGGAGCCGCTGACCCGGTATCCCGATGAGGTGACCCTCGTCTGAAACGGCGGCGCGGGCAAGCGATAAGGCAGAGGGGTGATGGCCGTACAGACGCCCTTCCCGAAGTGGATCGCACGGTGGGGAGAGCTGGGGCGAAACCTGAAGCTAAAACGGGGGGCAGGCGTTGCCTGCTCCCCGTTGTCGTCCTGTATGCGGCGCTATTGGGTTTAACGTTTGGAGAATTGGAATCGTGCCCGAGCACCGCGCTGACCATATTTCTTCCGCTCCTTGACGCGCGGATCGCGTTTGACGAAGCCGGCCTTCTTGAGCGCAGGGCGCAACTCCGGATCGAACTGCATCAGCGCCCGGGTGATCCCATGACGAATCGCCCCGGCTTGTCCGGAGATGCCGCCACCGACCACACGAACACGGATATCGAACTTGTCCAAGGTATTGGTCAGGACCAGGGGCTGGCGCAGAATGGTTTTGGCCGTCGGGACCTTGAAGAAATCGTCCAGGGGGCGATCATTAATCGTAATCTCCCCATTACCGGGTTTGATCCAAGTCCGGGCGATGGCGGTTTTGCGTTTGCCTGTGGCGTAGTATACGTTTTCTTGTGTCATTCTGTCACCAAGTCAAAGATGTGGGCGATAGGTTCTACGGACGTGGTATCCAATTCTCCGGAGGGAGCGCTTAAATCTCCAAGGCTTCGGGCTGCTGGGCCTCGTGGGGATGTTGGTCACCAGCATAAACTTTCAGCTTTTTGATCATTTGGCGGCCAAGGCGATTCTTGGGCAGCATCCCTTTGACGGCGAAACGGACCATGTCTTCAGGGCGTTTCTCATGCAGCTTCTGCGCGTTGATCTCCTTGAGCCCACCGACGTAACCGCTATGGCGGTAGTAGATTTTCTGCTCCCATTTACGGCCCGTCAAAACGATCTTGTCAGCGTTGATCACGACGATGGAGTCGCCCATGTCCACATGTGGCGTGTAGAGTGGGTTGTGTTTACCCTTGAGGCGGGCGGCAATCTCTGAGGCCAGACGCCCCAACACCTTACCTTCCGCATTGACCACATACCAGCGGTTTGGGTTGTCCGAGCGTTTTGCGCTGTAAGTGTATTTCTTCACCGTTAATTCTCCCAAAGCGAAAAATAGAATCCGGCTTAAATAGGGCAAACCACCCCCAGGTGTCAAGCAGAAAAACGCAGCTGCCCTCCTCCCGCTGTAAGTGGGGGATTCGGGGCCGACGCCTGAGCGGAATAGGCATGCGAATCAATTTGAATACAAATAGGGATATGTACACAGAATTGTGTAAAAGAACAAGGTAAAAATGTGACGCCGAGCGCCGCCAGACAGGCCCATTCCATGAGAACGATCAGCGGTTATGGGTCGGTGGACGACACCACCATCCCGGCCGCCACTGTCTGGGCTGCTGTGCGACCAAATAGCAGCGCTGTCAACTCGAGGGCAAAACGCATCGCCGTACCGGGCCCCTGGCTGGTGACACAGTGTCCGGTTTTCACGACCGCCTGATCGATCCGGCTGGCTTCGGGTAGCAGCTGGGCAAAGCTTGGATGGCAGGTGGCCCCGCCCTCTTCAAGCAAGCCGTGGTGGGCCAGAACCACCGCCGGCGCAGCGCAAATAGCCCCATACCACCGCTTTGCCGAGCGTTGGCGCTTCAGCATACTCACCAAGACCGCCGAATCGCGCAGATGCTCTGCGCCCGGAATGCCCCCCGGCAAAACAATAAGATCAAATACGCTATCGCGACACGCTTCGATCGTGGTGTCGGCCACAAGTTTCACACCGCGGGAGGCGGTCACCTGCGGCTTTCCGACCGAGGCAACAGTGACATCCGCTCCCGCCCGTCGCAACACGTCGATGATGATGACGGCCTCCATCTCTTCGGTTCCGTCGGCAATGGGTACCAGCACGCGTTTGGTCATGGTGTCAATGTCCCCCTCACGCCTCTCTTCAACGGGCCCGTTCATCCAGTACCAGATGTCTAGCATGGGATGGGTCCGACCGCGTGGTGCGTTGCGGTTCGCGGAGTTGGCTGTTAGAAGGGTCGGCGCTAAGCATATGTTCTGTTAAAACACAAATAATTGAAATAATATTCTTGACAATATTAAGCATAGAGAATTATATTCTTCCAATCGAAAGGAATTAAAAATGATCGACGACATCAGCCTGCAGATACTGAAAATCCTGCAGGAGAAGGCCCGTATCCCCAACGTGGAGGTGGCCCGTCAAGTGGGCATGGCCCCTTCCGCGGTGCTGGAACGAATCCGCAAACTTGAGAAGAATGGATACATTGACGGGTATGAAGTCCGCCTGAATCCCAGGCGTCTCAAACGGGACCTGATCGCATTCATCGGCATCACCTGTCGTCGACCCGGCGACGCCACCAATACAGGGGCGTTTCTCAGTGCATTGAGCGCCGTCCAGGAGGTGCACCACATCGCCGGAGAGGACGGGCTGCTCATCAAGGTGCGCGTGCGGGATACCGAGGAACTTGGCCGCCTGATTCGTGAAGAGCTCCACGCCGACAAGAGTATCGCCGCCACTGAAACCACGGTCGTTCTATCGACCTTCAAGGAAACAGCCCTCATGCCCTTGGATGATATCGATCTGAATGGCCGCTAAAGCAGTTCAACGTCATTATACCATGGTTTAACATCAGCCGAGGAGACCAACCAAGATGATACGCATCAACGAGCATTACCTCAAGCTGCAGTCCTCCTATCTCTTCGCAGAGATCGCCAGACGGGTGACCGCCCACCAGCAAGCCCACCCAGAGAAACCGTTGATCAAGTTGGGTATCGGCGATGTTACCCATGGCCTGCCCGAGGCCTGCATCCAAGCGCTGCATACAGCGGTGGACGAGATGGCGGCCGATGCCAGCTTCCGCGGTTACGGCCCCGAGCAGGGCTATGAGTTCCTCAGAGAGGCCATCGCCCAAAACGACTTCCAAGTGCGGGGCGCCCAAATTGCGGCCGATGAGATCTTTGTTTCCGATGGCGCCAAGTGCGACAGCGGCAATATCCAGGAAATTTTCGCAACAGAGATCACCGTGGCCATTCCCGATCCGGTCTACCCGGTTTATGTGGACACCAACGTCATGGCCGGCCGCAGCGGCGGGGCTGTCGAGGGTCGCTACGAGGGGTTTGTCTACCTGGAGGGCCATCGCGGAAACGGTTTCATCCCCAGCCTGCCCCACTCCCCAGTGGACCTCATTTACCTCTGCTATCCCAACAACCCCACTGGTGCCACCATTGCCAAAGATCAGCTGCAGGAATGGGTGGACTACGCCAGGGAGAACAAGGCCCTTATCCTCTTCGACGCCGCCTACGAGGCCTTTATTCGCGATGAAAGCCTGCCCCACTCCATCTACGAAGTATCCGGCGCCGAGGAGGTGGCCATCGAGTTCCGCAGCTTCAGCAAGACGGCTGGCTTCACCGGCACCCGCTGTGCCTATACGGTGGTACCCAAAGCCTGCCACGCCTATGACAGCGTTGGCCGATCGCATCCCGTCCACTCGCTCTGGAACCGGCGCCACACCACCAAGTTCAACAGCGTCTCCTACCCCGTGCAGCGGGCGGCCGAAGCCGTTTACACCCCTGCCGGCCAGCAGCAAACCAAGGCCCTCATCGACGGCTACCTGGTGAACGCCAAGCTGATCCGGGAAAAGATGACGGCGCTGGGCTTTGACTGCATCGGGGGTGAAAACTCGCCCTACATCTGGGTGGATGGCAAGAGCGATTCCTGGACATTTTTCGACCGTCTGCTAACGACAGCGGGGGTCGTCGTCACACCGGGAGCCGGATTCGGTCGCTGCGGTGAAGGGTATATTCGTATCAGTGCCTTCAACAGCCTGGAGAACGTCACCACCGCTTTGGACCGCATCGAGACCGCACTAAAGGAGTAGTCCCATGCCCATGACCACCGAATTCGAACAACGTCTCTACCCCATCCTGCCCCAGATCGCCGCGCACTACGGCACGCCGTTTCATATTTACGATGAAGTGGGGATCCGGGACACGGGTCGTCAGCTTCTCGAAGGCTTCGCCCGACTGGACGGCTTCCAGGAGTTCTTTGCCGTGAAGGCGCTGCCCAATCCGGAAATCCTCAAGCTCATGGCCGCCATGGGATTCGGTTTCGACTGCAGCTCTGTGGCCGAACTGACCCTCTGTCGTCAGATCGGCGCCGGGCCCGAACAGCTCATGTTTACTTCCAACAATACCAGCGCGGCCGAATTCGAGGTGGCACTCCAGGATGGTGGCTGCATCCTCAACCTGGATGATATCAGCTTGCTGGAAAAAGTGCCCCAATTGCCAGAGCTGCTCAGCTTTCGCTACAACCCCGGACCGCGCCGAACCGGCAACGACATCATTGGGAACCCGGTGGAGGCCAAATACGGCGTATCCTATGATCAGCTCGAAGAGGCCTACCGGCGCGCCCGCGATCGCGGTGTCAAACACTACGGCCTGCATACCATGCTGGCCTCAAATGAGCTCAACTACACTTACATGGTGGCCACCGCCGAGATGCTCTTGGAAGAGATGGAGCGCCTCTCGGCTGCACTGGGCATTCAGTTCGCGTTTGTCAATATCGGCGGTGGCCTCGGAATCCCCTACCAGCCCGATGCAAAGCCCCTCAATTTCAGTGCCATGGCCGACGAGATCACCGCCCGAATGGCGGCCTTCAAACAGCGCAACGGCTATATGCCCCACCTCTACCTGGAGAGTGGACGCTACATGACCGGTCCTCACGGTGTTTTGGTGACAGCGGCCATCAACCGCAAGGAGATTTATCGTACCTACGTGGGGGTGGACGCCAACATGAGCGCCCTCATGCGACCGGGGATGTACGGCGCCTACCATCACATCACCGTTTTGGGCAAACCGGCGGGCGTGGATGCTGAGGTGGTCGACGTCACCGGCTCGTTGTGTGAGAACAACGACAAGTTTGCCATCCAACGCCGCCTACCCCCCATACGCGAGGGAGATCTGCTCTGCATCCACGACACCGGTGCCCACGGCCACGCCATGGGCTTCAATTACAACGGCAAACTGCGTCCCAAAGAGCTTCTCCTCAGGCAAGACGGCAGTGTCGCCCTCATCCGACGGGCCGAGACGCTGGCCGATCACTTCGCCACCCTGAAGTTCGAACCGGACGAGCTTGCACCCGAGAGATCTCACCCCGTTTCCGAACTCCGTAATTAAGAACGCCAGTTAACGCTGCCCGCGGCCCCATCATGCCGCGGACAGCGGCCCCGCCTGACGATACCGGTCCACCCACACTGCCGAGAAAACCGGAGCAGGGCTCTCGCTCTTCGGATTATCCGCTCGGCGCAACGCCACCTCTTTGCGAATGTGATATCTTGATATTAAGTTTGCGCCGCGCGAACCGATATTGAGCTTGCACAGTATCTTTTTCTGACGCTGCCTGACTTCCCGACCACCTCCTGAATCAGTGGTATCGAAACTGCTTCCACCCGTTCCGGGAATTGGCCTGTCAGTTGAACTCCGCCAGGCGGTGTACCTGGTGCGTTAAGCGACCAACAATCCCCGTGAACATACACCTGGCGACACTCCCCGGAACCATCTGGAGACATTGCAATATGGATGATTTCTTACACAACCTACGCAGTGGAAATCTGCGCAAGCCCAACACCGGTAACCGGCGTTCATATGGCGATCCACAGGGCAAACACCCCAATCGACGGGTGACGGATCGGCGCAAAAGGGACTCTGACCAACGGTTGGCCACGGAATCCCTTGAAACAATAAAGGAGGCCCTGAATCAACTAACGGATACGCAGCAGCAATTGGCCGCGGCCCAGGAGCAGCGTGCCGAGGCCGAGATCCGCACGGCGGCAGCCCTGGAACGGATCGCTGCTAGTCTGGAAGCGGGTGCCGTGAAGTCGCCCACCGCGCGTGAACCGGTTTCCGACGGCGACGTCGCCCCCCAACCGGGCATCCCCGAGACGCCCGACCTTGGCGAGAAGATCAGCGCTTGGCGGAATCAAAAACTCAGTTACGCCCGTATCGCCGATCGGCTCAATGAAGAGGGCACGCCCACCCCCTCCGGCCGGGGACGATGGCGAGGAACAACGGTTCAGCGGGTTCTGCAACGCCACACAGGGCCATAACGCCGCGCCTGTCGCACCACCGATGGTTGGACGATCTTAAGCGATCATTGGCCTCGGCACCGTCGCCAATCGTCGCGCCCCTCCTGTCGCAATTTTACGACCTTGCCAAAATAGGCTATACATATCCTCACCATGGGTAATTCCGAGGCGAGTGCAACCAGCAAGCGGGTCAACTGCCGACGCTGCCGTCACTACTTCGTAACGTGGGACGGCCGCGCCCCGCATGGCTGCCGAGCGCTGCAATTTAAAAGTCGTCCCCTGCCCTCTCAGGTGGTACAGCGCACTTCCGGTCAGCCCTGCCTCAAATTTGCTCCCAAACCCACGGCGCCCAGACCAAAGCATTGAGTCGCGGGAGCGGAAGGAATGCATATGAGCGTCCATATCGAATTGAAATTATTTGCGCATCTTTCCAAATACCTTCCCTCGGAAGGAGAGCGCTTGTCCATCGAACCAGGGCAATCGGTTGCCGAGGTACTGGACACGATCGGCCTCCCGGCCGAAAAGGCCAAACTGATCTTCATCAACGGCATCAAGGGTACCTTGGATACCGTTCTCCACGGTGGCGAACGCGTGGGGCTCTTCCCACCCGTGGCGGGAGGTTGAACCTTGGACCACGCGTTGACACAGCGGATATTAACCGCAGCGACGGATTCGGAGCAACCGGACGGTGAAACGGTCAAGGTCCTGGAGGTGGCGACGGTGGCACAGCTGGCGGCACGCTCTCAGGTCAGCCGGCGAACGATCGAGATCACCGCGTTGCGAAACGGCATCCTGCCCCTGCGATATGCCCGCAATTTCAAAACCTATGACCGCGAAGACCAGATTACGCTTCTCGAATCCCACGTGGCCGTGGTCGGACTGGGGGGGCTGGGCGGTGCGGTAAGCGAAGCCCTCGCACGTGTGGGACTCGGCCGATTGACCTTGGTGGATGGTGACACCTTTAGCGATCACAATCTCAACCGTCAGGCGCACTGCACCGAGACCAACCTGGGGGTTTCCAAGGCGGCCGCCGCCGCCGACCGTATCCGGACCATCAACGCAACCACGGAAACCTTTCCCCACGCCGACTATTTGACGGCTCAAAATGCGGCCGCCATTCTGGCGGAAGTCCAGGTGGTCGTCGACTGTCTGGACAACATTCCCGGTCGCTTCACTTTGGCGGAGGCAGCTGGAGCGGTGGGCATCCCCATGGTGTCCGCCGCCGTTGGGGGTGAGGCCGGCCACCTTCTGGTGATCTTTCCCGGTGACCGCAGCCTGGAGCAGATCTACGGCCCTCCCCAGGCCCGAGCTGCCGCAAAAGGGGCGGAGACCTCCCTGGGCTGCCTGCCCCATATTGTCACCCTGATGGCCAACCTGGAAGTGAACGAAACGCTCCGGATTCTGCTCGGTCGTGGATCGGGACTGCGTGGGCGTATGCGTCTGGTGGATCTTGCGGGCGGTCTTTTTGAAACCATCGAGTTTCAAGGCTGAGGTGAACCCGTCGCAGCTTGCGCTTGAATTCACGCGACCGCATTGCTATTAAGCGACCCAACTTGCGCCAAAAATCAGAGACAATTCAAAAAGCGCCATCCCAGCCTTACTGACAACTTGGAGTCCCTATGTACATCATCACCGGCGGTGCCGGCTTCATCGGCAGCGCCTGCCTGTGGCGCCTAAACCAGGCGGGCGTGGATGACATACTCGTGGTAGACAACCTGGGTGATAGCGAAAAATGGAAAAACCTGGTCAACCGCCGATACCGCGATTACCTGCACAAAAGCCGGTTCCTGGATCGCCTGGAGAGCGGTGCCCTGGGCCGCATCACGGCCATCATTCACATGGGAGCCTGCTCGGCGACCACGGAAACCGACGCCGATTTTCTCATGACCAACAACCTGCATTACTCCCAGCGGCTGGCCCGCTATGCGCTGGAACACGGCATCCGCTTCATCAACGCATCCAGCGCCGCCACCTACGGCAACGGCGACCGGGGCTTCAGCGACGCGCCGGATTCGCAGGCGCAGCTCAAGCCCCTCAATATGTACGGGTATTCCAAACACCTGTTCGATCTCTGGGCGCTACGCGAGCGGTGCTTTGATCGTCTGGCCTCGTTGAAATTCTTCAACGTCTACGGCCCCAATGAATATCACAAAGGGGACATGTGCAGCGTGGTGTTCAAGGCCTTTCACCAGGTCGCGGCCGAAGGGGTAATCCGCCTCTTTAAATCCTATCGCCCGGACTACTCCGATGGCGGTCAGCAGCGCGATTTCATCTATGTCAAAGATTGTGTCGATGTGATCTGGTGGCTTCTGGAACACCCTGGCGTCCATGGGCTTTTCAATGTGGGCACTGGTCAAGCCCGCACCTGGTATGACCTGGCAGCGGCCGTCTTCGCAGCGCTCAAGCTGGCGCCCACGATTGAATTCAAGGAGATGCCGGACCATCTGCGCGACCACTACCAGTACTTCACCTGTGCCGAGGTCGACGCTTTAAGGTCGGCCGGTTACGATAGACCGTTTACCAGCCTAGAAGCGGGGGTGAGCGACTACGTCACCCAATACCTCCAGCAAGAGGACCCATACCTGTGAAACACGAGGGAGTTCTCCTGTGACCGCGCTCTCGATGCCCGACTATTCGACCGCCGCCGTTCTCGTTGTCGGCGACGTCATGCTGGACCGCTACTTCTGGGGGGAAGTCACCCGCATCTCGCCAGAGGCCCCCGTGCCTGTGGTTCGGGTGACACAGAAAAGCCAGGCGCTTGGCGGCGCCGGCAACGTGGCCCTCAATATCGCCGGGTTGGGCGCCAACGTCCAACTGTTGGGCGTACGCGGCAGCGACTCGCAAGGCGATTATCTCGAAAACCTCCTCGGTGAACACACGCTTGCACATGCCTTGATTGCCACTGACGATTTGCCCACGACCACCAAAACCCGCATTCTCGGCCAGGGCCAGCAGCTCCTTCGGATGGATGAAGAGGCACCACGGCAGCTGGCCGAAGCCACCCTAGCCGACCTAAAAGCACGCATTGCGGAGGCCCTGCCCCAGGCAGGCGCGGTCATCCTCAGCGACTACGGCAAAGGGGTTTTTCTGGGGGATCTGGCGGCCTGGATCATCGCCGCCTGTCGTCGGCGCCGGCTGCCGGTCCTTGTCGATCCCAAAGGATCCGACTGGGAACGCTATCGGGGTGCCACAGCGATCACACCCAACACGGCCGAATTCCAAGCCGTGGCCGGGGCGGCATCCAATGAGGAAGGGCAACTGACCGCTCAGGCGGAGGCGGTGAGAGACCGCTTCGATTTACAGTGGCTCCTGGTGACCCGCGGTTCCCACGGTCTGAGTCTCATGGGGATGGGGCAGCCCTCCCTGCACATCCGCTCTCGTGCGCAGGAGGTGTTCGACGTATCGGGAGCGGGTGATACCGTCATCGCCACCTTGGCAGCCAGCCTGGCGGCCGGGGCGACCATGCCGCAAGCCGCCGAGATCGCCAATGCAGCGGCCGGTGTGGTGGTCGCCAAGGTGGGCACCCAGGCGATCCAGGCAGATGAATTGGCGCGCGCCCTGCGGATGGAAAACAAAGCCACCGCCACCAAAATCATGGACCTTCAGGCGGCCGCGATTCTTCGCCAACGCTGGCGCGCGGCGGGGCGCCAGGTGGTGTTCACCAATGGGTGTTTCGACATCCTCCACGTGGGCCATCTGCAGTTGCTCAACGCCGCCGCCCAATTGGGCGATCGGCTCATCGTCGGGGTCAACAGCGACGCCTCTGTAAAACGCCTCAAGGGCGACAGCCGACCGGTAACGCCCGACACGCAGCGCATGACCCTGCTGGCCGGTTTGGCTTGCGTCGACATGGTGGTGAAGTTTGACACAGATACCCCGCTGGCGTTGATCCGTAAATTGAGCCCGGACGTACTGGTCAAAGGAGGGGATTATACCCCGGATACAGTGGTGGGACGCGACATCGTGGAAGCCTCCGGCGGGCGGGTCGCCATCCTGCCCCTGGTGCCCGGTGTGAGCACCACCCGGGTGATCGAACGGATCGCGCCCAACGGCCGACATCCGGATGCCACGGCTTGAACAGCGCACAGAGGACCCGAGAATTGCGTATCCTCGTCATCCGATTCACTTCGCTGGGCGACGTGATCCTCACGACGCCGGTGGTGGCCGCCTTGCGGGAGCGCTATCCACAGGCCCGCATCGACTATCTGGTCATGCAGAGCTGTTCCGAGGCGATCGAGGGCAACCCCCATATCGACACCTTGATCCGCTTCGACAAGGAGCGCTACGGCGGCCTCATCGGCCTGACGGCCTTCGCCCGCCGCCTGGACCGATACGATCTCATCATCGACCTCCACGCCAAGTTACGTTCCCGTATTCTCAGCGTCTTAGTGCCGGGCAGTGTTCTGCGCTATCGAAAAAGATCCTGGTGGAAAGCGCTCCTCGTCCATCTGCGCCTGGTACGATACCGGGCCGACGCCACCATCGTCAGCAGCTATTTCAAGGCCCTGGCGTCCCTGGAGATCCCCCCGGGGGAAGAGAATCTGAGCTTTCGCTTCAGCCGGGCGGACCAGGAACGGGTGGCGGCCCATGCCGGTGCCGTCGTCCTGGCGATCGGCGCCGCCAACCCCACCAAGAGATGGCCCGTGGAACATTTTGCCCGTCTCGGCGAGATGCTGTCGGATCCCATCGTCATTATCGGGGGTAACGCCGAAAAGCGAGACGGCGAGCGCATCCGAAGGCGTATCGGGAGCCGCTGCACCAACCTGGCCGGCGCACTCAGCCTGAAGGAGAGCGGTGCGCTCTTGGCGACTGCCAGATATGTGGTTTGCAACGATTCGGTCAGCTTCCACATGGCCCGGGCCGTCGGCAGCCAAGCGTTCGTGATCTTCGGACCAACCGACCCCGGTATGTTCACTTATGACGACCGCGCGGTCCTGATCCGGGCAGACACCGCCTGCGCACCCTGCTCCCTCCATGGAGACCGCCAATGTCCCCAGGGCCATTTCGACTGCATGCGCAAACTGACGCCCGATGTGGTTCGTGCCGTGATTGATCAACAGGTGGTGCGGTGAGGCCATCGGTGAGCGAATCCATCGTTGCCGACGATGAGCGGTGGCGCCTTCTTTTTCTCACCCAGGGCGGCGACCGATTGCCCAGTGTCCGCTTCCGGGTGCTGCCGTATGTAAGGCTGGGCTCCCAAATGGGCTACCAAATTGGCTGGCGCCGCATCCCCAAAAACTTCTTCGCCCGTTTCCTGACCTTTCTGCAGCTGCCCCATGCGGACAGCATCGTGTTGCAGAAAAAACTGCTGCCGACCGCTTTTCTGGCATTGCTCCAACGCCGCTGCCGACGGCTTTACTACGATTTCGACGACGCCGTATGGACCCATCATCCAGGAGCCGCGCGCGCCACCACTAAGGATGAGGGGCGCTTTGCAGCCACCTGTCGACGGGTGGACGGCATCATCGCCGGCAATCGCTTTCTGGCCCAGAAAGCGCAGCAGTATCACTCGCGGGTCACCGTCCTGCCCACCCCCATTGACACCACACGTTACCGCCCGGCCGCTGCGGACGCGCCCAAGGAGGGTCCCCCAACGGTAGGCTGGATGGGGACCGCCGCCAACCAGCACTTCCTCCCCGAGGTTCTCGAGCGATTGCGCGCCCTCTCCCCAACGCCCATTCTTCAGGTGGTCTCCAATGAAAACCGGCTGGACCGAGATTCCGCCGGCATCGACTTTCATCTGTGGTCCGCCGAAGCGGAGATCCGACAATTACAGACTTTCGACGTGGGCCTGATGCCCCTCAGCGACGATGAATACACCCGCGGCAAATGCGGCTTCAAGCTCCTCCAGTACATGGCCTGCGGTGTGGTGCCGGTGGCCTCGGCGGTGGGATTCAACACGGAAATTATCGATCATGGCGAGGATGGTTTTCTGGTGGAGGAGATCACCGACTGGCGCCGCTATGTGGGGCGATTGGTGCAGCATCCGGGGCTGCGACGGCAGATGGCGGACAAGGCGCGCGAGAAGGTTGTCGCGCGGTTTGATCTGAAGCCCAGCGCCCGATCGCTTTGGAAAACCCTGGGGCTTCAAGCGTGAGGGGTCAGCAATTCCGAATAGAGCTTGAGGTAGGCATCCACGGTGTTCTCCACCGCGAAGCGCGCTACATCCTGCCGGGCCTGATCTCCCAAGCGTTGCCGGAACGCTGTGTCTGCCGCCAGCTGCAGGACGGCATCGGCCAGCGCCCGGGCATCCCGGGCCGGCACGAGGCGTCCGTTGCGACCATCCGTCACCACTTCGGGGATGCCGCCGGCCCTGGTGGCCACGACGGGCAGCCCTGCCGCCTGGGCGTCGAGCAGGGAGGTTCCCAACCCCTCCTCCCGTGAGGCCAACACAAAGAGATCAAAATTTTTCAAGAAGCGCCCCACATCGCGTCGATAACCGGCAAAGACAAATCGCCCCGCCAGATCCAGCTCGCGGTGCAGTTGTTGGGCGGCGTCCCATTGGTCGCCGTCTCCAACCGCACAGAAGCTCACCTTATCATTCCCATCGATAACATGACGTGCCGCTCGAAGGAGATTGGGATAGTCTTTATGCCCCACCACAGCGGCGATGGTACCCACGAGGAGGTGGTCCGTGGGAATCCCCAGTTCCGCTTTAAATGTGCCCATCTTGCCAATGTGGGCATGCTTGCCCGTGTCGACGCCGCTATGGATGGTGGTCAAGCGATGGGGCGAGACACCATCGGCAACCAGAACTCGTCGCACCAGGTCACTGATGCACACGATGCGGTCAACGCTTTTATGGGTGTACTTGAGACGGCTGAAGATGGTGTGGCGAATGGAGAAGTCGACTCGCCGGGTGGAGATGAAGCGCAGGGAAGGATGGAACCATTTTACCCAGAGCGCAATGGCGTGGGCATGGGCGGCGTGGGCGTGGATCACCTGGACCCCCATGCGGCGACAGTGCCTAGCGATGCGATAGGCCGCCAAAAGATCCACTTCGTTGCGCATGCGAACCGCTGCACAGGGCAGCTCGTGCCCGCGGCAGTAGTTCCACAAATCGGACTTCGGCTGGCAGGCCAGGGTGGTGGGCCACCCCCGGTCGTGCAGTCCCTCGTGCAAGTAGACGACCTGCTGCTGACCGCCACGCCAGCCATATTCGGCATCGATGTGCAGCACCCGGATCGACATCGTTCCCTCCACCATCAAACGGAATCCCCCGAACAGCGTTTCGCCAGCGCTACCGGGCGACCTTAGGTGGGCTCCTTTTAAAACGCGCCTCGGCCCGTGTCTATGCTTTTTTCGAAGAAGTTGGCGGGCTTTTCGATTGAGTCGCACCGGAGAGTTCGTTATGCTGGCGCGGGCTGTAGATGCAGCAGGTGCAGTACCGAGGCCAACGCAATGGCCACAGACAACTGGGAGTCTATGCCGCCGCCGCGTTCATACTGTATTCTCATTCTCATCAATGTCCGCTGGTGGAATGCCACGGCGTTCTATGCGGTGAATATCGCCCGTCTGCTGCATCGCAACGGCCACCGGGTCTGGGTGGGTTGTGATCCCGGCTACCCGGCCTATGCTATGGCGCGCCGATATGGCCTGCAGGTCGCCCCACTGGCCTTCTACGGTGGTCATCCGCTCAAGCTACTGCGCAGTTTCCGCCGCCTGATGAAGTTGGTCAGAACGCAAGGGATCGAAATCATCAACTCCCATCGCTCCGAGGACCACAGTTTCGGCCTGCTGGCCAAGTTCTGCTGCCGCACCCGTCTGGTGATCACCCGCGGAGACCAGCGCCGCATTCAGCCGCATTTTCTATCCCGTCTTCGCTATCGCCTGGCGGATGCCGTCGTGCTCACCTGCCGCCAACTGCTGCGAGACAATGCCGCGGTGTTTGATCCGATCCAGAAGCGGGTCCGCGTAATCTACGGCAGTGTGGATGAGGATCACTTCCGCCCCCGAACCCCAACCGCAACCATCGCAAGCCGATACGCGATACCGCCGGATAGAATCCTCATTGGAATGATCGGCCGGCTGAGCGCGGTCAAGGACCAGGCGCGCTTCATCACCGTCGCCATCGCCCTCGCACACCTGCGCAGCGATCTACACTTCCTCGTAGCGGGCAAGGATGTGGATCTTTCCCGCGAAGCACTTCAGCGGCGTGTGGCGGCGGCTGGTGTTTCGTCTCACTTCACCTTTGTCGGACAGGTGGATGACATCGCCGGGCTGATGCAGCGGATCGATATCGGTGTGGTGAACTCCATCACCTCGGAAACCATCAGCCGGGTCCTGCTGGAGTTTATGTACCTGGGCAAGGCGGTGGTCGCCACTGCGGTGAACGCCGTCGGCGAGATCGTCATCCCCGGCGTGACGGGCGAGCGCATACCGGCAGGCGACGGCCCCGCGCTGGCGCGCGCCATCATCCGTCTCGTCGACACGCCCGCTTTACGCCGGGACATGGCCCGCAGGGCGGCCGAAACCTACCAACAACACTATTCGGAGGCGGCGTTCTACGGCCGCTATATGGAATTGTTCGGCGACTTGAAATGATACAGCGTTCCATGAAGCGGTTTCTCATCATTCAGCTGCGCCAAGTGGGCGACGTCATTCTCACGACCCCCATCGCCCACATTCTCAAGGAGGCGCATCCGGCGGCGAGGGTTGCCTTTCTCACCGAAAGTCCCAGCCACCATCTGCTGTCCCACAACCCCTATATCGACGAGGTGCTCGTCACGCGCCGTAGAGACGGGGTTTGGCGCACCCTCAACACTATCTGGCGCTTGCGTCAGCACCGTTTCGATGCCGTGCTCGACTTCATGGCCAATCCCCGCTCCGCCCAATTGGCCTTCGGATCGGGCGCCCCAATGCGCATCAGTTATCCCAAAAAAGGGCGGGGCCGGCTCTACACCCACCAGGTTACGCCCGCCGACGGCTATGCGGTCACCTACAAAAAAAGCCTTCTAGCTCCCCTGCAGATCACCTCCGACTGGCTTCGGCCGGAAATCTTCTTGACACCCATGGAAGTTCTGTGGGGCCAAGAGCTGCGTAAGGAATTGGCGCAGCATGGCCGTCAGCGCCTCATCACCGTTGATCCCAGCCATCGGCGCGCGACGCGACGATGGCCGGCAGCGCACTTCGGCGAGTTGTGCCGGATGTTGGCCGACCGGCTGGATCTGCTGCCAGTGGTGCTCTGGGGGCCGGATGAACTGCCGGTGGCCGAGGCGGTCGTGAAGGCGTCGCGGGGAAGTGCCGTGGTGGCACCGGCGACCGATTTGCGCCAGTCCGCCGCGCTGATCAAGGCTGCCGACGCCCACTTGGGCAACTGCTCGGCACCCCGCCACATCGCAGTGGCGGTGAATACGCCCAGCTTCACCATACTGGGATCCACCAGCCGCGGCTGGGCCTACCCGTCCGATCGGCACCTCAGCGTGCGCAAGGGCATCGAGTGCCAACCCTGCAATCAGAACTATTGCGATATTGGGATCATCTGCCTTACGACTTACGACCCGCGGGCGGCATTGGCTGCGTTTCGCAGATGGGCCATGGCGGAGCTGGGGTGGTGACGCGCGCCAAGTCAGCTGGGGGGGATAAAGCGTTTGCCATAGCGCCGCATGCGTGTGTCGGTGCGGCGGCAAACCGCTTGCTTGAGCGCGGGCAGTGGCAGGGGCATCCCGTTTCGGGCGCTGGCGTAAGCGCGGAGAAAGCGAAGGCGCTCCAAGACAGAAACCTCTGACAGGAGCGTGAAGTTGCGGCCCAGCTCATCCAAGTTTTTGATCTGGCGGCGAAGGGAGATTCGGCGGACCGACCGAATGGCGTCCAGATCGATGAGATAGATTTTCCAGCCCACGGGGGTGTCCGCCGCCTTGGCCACCATGATGTTGAAGGCCGAGAAATCTCCATGGTAGATCCCCGCATCGTGGAGGCGGGCTACGAAACGGGCCACCGCTAGGATCAGGCGCCGCCGCAGGCGAGGCGGCATGGACGACTGCACCGCCTCCCGCAAGGTTGTTCCGGGGATCCCCTCCATCACCAGCACCTGTTCGGGCTGGTCCCACCAGTGACCGCGCTGAAGATAGGCGACCACCTCGGGCGTGGCGACACCGGCCTGTTGGAGACCTCGCGCATGCCGCCACGCATTGTGGGCCTTGGACCGTTGAAGCGCATATCGTAAGCGGGCCCTGGAGGTCAGCGACCGATAGTGCTTGACAAAATAGGGGCGACCGGCCCAGATGATCCTGCGGATGCGGCGATCCCGTCCCGCTGGCCAGGCTGCGCCGCCCTCCATTGCCAGCATCGCCGCCAGGTGGTTTTGCAGGCCGCCAGAAGCAACGCCACCCACCACCCATCCCTGAAATCCGTTGACGCTGATGGTCGTGTAATCCTGACTCATTGCGGCACGCCGTGGCGACTCGCCCGTTTGGCTGCGGCGGTCTGTTCCAGAAGTTCCATGGTTGCCGCCAATTTGGATGCGGCGCTGTGTCGAGAGGCCGCCTGGCGGGCGGCAATGCCGGCGCTCCTGCACCGCACCGGGTCCAACCAGTTCAGCAGCGCCTCGGTGAGGGAGGCCGCCTCGGGGGCGACGACCTCGCCATCAATTCCCGGCCTGATCACTTCGCTGCCGCCGTTGGCCGTGGTGGTGATGACGGGCAGGCCGACGGCCATGGCCTCCAGCGTCGAGTTGGCGAAGGGATCGTAGCGCGTCGGCAAAATATAGAGGTCACTGGCAGCGTAGCAGTCCGCCACATCGCGGCGCCCGCCGAGAAACACCACCCGGTCAGAGATGCCCAATTCACCCGCGCTGCGCTCAAAGGCCGCCTGGTGGCGATCGTAACCCACCACGAGCAACCGTGCCCGGGGGCATCGCCGGATGACGGCCGGCATGGCCGTGAGCAAGAGGTCGAGGCCCTTGCGCTTGTACCCCGATCCCAGAAACAGGAGCACGGTTTCCCCCTTTCTAAATCCGCAGGACCGTCGCAGATGGCGACCGCGGTCCTCCTTTAGAACCGGATGGAAGCGGTCCAAGTCGACGCCGTTGCCGACCACGGAGATCTGTCTGCGCGGAACGCCATAACGGGCAACGATGTCCTCGCGGACCATGCGGGCATTGCACACGATAATCTGGCGAGTGTGAGGAGACAAGGTGCGGGTTTCAATTTTGCGGTAGAGCGCGTGCTTGAGTCGACCCGCGCCCAGGTACCGCTGGGCCCAGGAGAGTGTGTGGGGCCGCGAACGCTCCAGATAGCTCTGGTGACAGCCGCCACCGAGGCGTATCACGTCTTGGCGCCAGGTCCGTCCCAGACCGTATACGAGATCATAGGCCTGCTGATCGAGATGGCGGGAGACATCTCGGGCGAATTGCCACACCCGGTGGGCGACACCCAAGGTGGGCGATCGCAGCACCACGAAACGAACGGCCGTATGGGGCGTTTCCTGACGCCGTCGGCAGATAATGGTTACCGAATGCCCCTGCACTGCCAGGTAGGCGGCCAGTTGGTTGAGGTAGGTTTCCGTGCCGCCCGACCAGGCTTGACGGATATGGGTGAGGGCAATCTTCAAAAATACCCCTTGGAACCATTGCTGGTGTAAACAGAGGGTTGCATTTTCAGCCATCGCTGGTCATTATGCCAGCCCAGCCGCCGCAAAGGTGCGGCGTTCAACGAGGGCGCTCCCCACTTACCTGACGAGAGGCATCTGCATGATCCACGTGGCTATGGACGCCAAACGCTTTTTCCGCAACACCTCCGGGCTGGGCCGCTACAGCCGGACCCTGGTCAATGCGCTGCTGGCACCTGACTTTGATGATCAACTCCGCCTGACACTGTTCAAGCCTCCCGGCGAATGCGCCTTCGCCCCTCCACGAAGCGCCCGGGTGGCGACCATCACCGCACAGCAGCGTTTGGGCGGCGATTTGGGTAATGCGCTCTGGCGCTTTCACCGTCTGCCAAAGCTGTTGGATCAGGGGGATTACGGGCTGTTCCACGGGCCCAGCCATGTCTTGCCGAACTGCACCACCTGCCCAATGGTAGTGACCATGCTGGATCTGATCTTTCTGAGATACCCGCAGTATTTTCGCACCTGGGATCGGAACTACTACCGCTATATCTTCCGCAAATCGGCCCAGCGCGCCGACCACATCATCAGCATATCGCAGGCCACCAAACGAGATCTGGTAGATCGTTTCGATATCCCTGAAGAAAAGATAACGGTAATCTATCCGGCCTTCGACGACGTTTTTATACCGCTGAAACCGGCACGGCTGGCGAAGATACGCCAGACCTACCATCTGCCGGAGATCTATCTGCTCTACGTGGGCACCATTGAGCCCCGGAAAAATATCTTGCGGACGGCCCAGGCATTCGACCGCCTTCTCGCAGACGGTCGCATCCCGCCGGAGAGTGTGTTTCTCATCGTCGGTTCCAAAGGGTGGTTTTACAAGGAGATCCTACGGGGAATCGCCGCCTTGAGACACCAAGAGCGTATCCGCCTGACCGGCCCCATCTACGAGATGGATCTGGCCGGTGTTTACCAGCTGGCCACCGCCATGGCCTACCCATCGGAGTTCGAGGGCTTCGGCTATCCTGTCTTGGAGGCGATGCGCCTGGGGACACCGGTCTTGACCGGCAAAGTCTCATCCCTGCCCGAGGCCGGGGGGAAGGCCGCCATCCTGGTAGATCCCACCTCGGTGGAGGAGATCGCCAATGGGATCGAGCGGCTGCTGACCGATGCCGACCTGCGCCGGCGCTGCATCGATCGCGGCTATCGTCACGCCGATCGCTTCTCCCCGCGGTCCATGGCTGCGCAGACCCTAAGCGTCTACCGACGTTTCAGTCGCTGAGCGGCAGAAGTCGCCGCCCGTCCAACCGTCAAAACAATTGCGCAAGCATCGGGTGGTTCTCCTGGACCCAGGCGATGAGCTTGGCAACCCCTTGCCGACAATTGGTTCTGGGACGCCAGCCGAAGGTCTGCTCCGCCTTACCGATGTCCGACACGTAGACGGGTTGATCTCCTGGACGCCAGTCGGTATGCGTCACTGGCAGCTCAATGGACAAGGTGTTGCGCAGAATGTCCAGCAGTTGCAGCAGGGACATGGTGTTCACAGGCCCACCGCCGATGTTGAACACCTGTCCACTGGTGACCTCAATCTGGTTCCAGGCCATGTCGTAGGCCTCGATAAGGTCCTCGACAAAGAGCACGTCTCGCACCTGCATGCCGTCGCCATAGATGGTGATCGGGCGCCCGAGAATGGCCGCTATGACGAACCAGGCCACCCAGCCCTGGTCTTCGATGCCGAATTGACGATATCCGTAGATGCAGCTCTGGCGAAAAACCACGCTCCGAATGCCGTAGATGCGGGCGTAATCGCGTACGTATTGATCGGCGGCGCCCTTGGAGCAACCATACGGGGAGTGAAAGTCGAGGATGCGATCTTCGGGAATACCGTTGGGGAAGTCGCGGTAGTAATAGCTGGTGTCGCCCTTCTCGATCACCACATCCTCCATGCCGCCGTAGACCTTGTTGGTGGAGGCGAAGAAGAAGACCGGGTGTTTTCCCTGCGATGTGCGTACCAGTTCGAGCATGTTGAGGGTGCCCAGGGCGTTGTGCTCAAAATCGTCTCGCGGATCTGCCACCGAGGTTGTCACGGCCACCTGGGCGGCGAAGTGGAAGAGGACATCGGACCGCTCGACGGCGGCCTTGACCGCCGCAGTGGGCTGCCGGATATCGCCCTCTATGATCGACAAGTGCTCAGCCTGTGCATGCCGCTTCAGGAATTCCAGATTCTCACGGCTGCCCTTGCGCGACAGGTTGTCGAAAAGGGTGACCCGGCACCCCTTGGCCAAATAGGCGGCCGCAAAGTTGGTGCCGGTGAAACCCGCCCCTCCCGTAATCAATATCTCCTGCATCCAGCGCTCCTTCGCAGTGGTCGTGCCCAGGACGACCGCCAGTTCCGTTTCCGCCAAACCGGTGCTTCCTTACGCCATTGAGGCCACCTTATGCAAGGTCTCTCTGCAAGCGCTTGCATTTGCCAGACCGAATCCAAGACCGCATCCAAGACCGCATCCAGGAGCGCATCTCTGAAGGCCCCTTTGTCCACGGCCGCCTCTACCGGCGGTTACAACTCGATAACGCCGCATCGATGACGGCTGCGACCCGCTCCCTGTAGTGGCTCAAGGTGTAATCGGCGCACAGATCCCGATGGGCGATTTGTGCGAGGGCGGCTGCTTTACGGGGATGCCGTTTCAGGTATCGGAGACCTTCGACCAGGGCATGACGGTCACCTGGCGAGACGAGGTAGGCGCTCTCCATATGGCGCACGATCTCTGGATTGCCGCCAGCGGTCGTTGTCAGCAGGGGGCGTTGGGCACGCATCGCTTCCAGGATCGTGCGCGAGCTCCCCTCCCAGTGGCTCGGCAGACAGACAACGTCCATCTCTTTGTATAAAGGGGCGATATCCCGGTGGGCACCGATGAGATGAACCCGAACATGGCCTGGTAGCCGGTCGACGGTGTGTTGAAGGTCCAGCAAGTATGGATCGGCATCCCCCTTCCTTCCAGGCGCCCCGACGAGAACCAGATCCAGCGCACCATCCTGGCAGGTCCAGCCGTTCAGCGCTGCTACAAGATCCAGCTGTCCTTTTCTGACTTCGATACTGCCCACGCAGCCGACCACCCATCGGTCGGCGGGAATGTGCAGCCGGCGGCGCAAATCAGCGTCGTCGGTATCATCCAGCGGCGGTACATCGATCCCATTGTGAACCACTTCTATGGGCAAGTCCAATCCCCGTTGCCGGAGAGTATTGGCGATTGCACTGGAGCAGGGCATGACGATGTCGGCCAGCCGTCTCAGCCATCGAAACAGTCTGCGGCCGCGCTTGCTGTGAACGTCCTCACGAATGGACCATATGATCGGCAACCCGAGCAGGCGCGCTGCCAAGGCGTGGTATTTGTAATAGGAGACCAGACAATTGAGGAAAACGAGGCGGATATTGTCACGCCGGTAACGGCGCATGATCCGATAAATGAACCCCAGGTGCAGGCCCCATAGGCCTTTGTACTTGGGGAGGTGACGCGATGGGATATTCGCAGCGCTGAACTCCGTCTCGAGCGGCCCTGGGGTGCCGTAGTAGAGCATAGGGGTAAAACCACGCAGGCGCACAGCACCCGCCACGTTCAACAGACTCCGGGGCGATCCCCCAAGCGCCAGGGTGTGGGTCACCACTGCGGCCCGCAATCGGGGTTGCTCGCGCGATCCGCGACGCCTATTCGACGCTGTGGCCGTCATTGGGAAATGCGCTTCTCCTTCCCGCCACGCCGCTGGTCAGGATGAGGGATCCGCCGCTCGCAACGGGAGGCGGTCCCGCTGAAACAGGCCGGTAAAGGCGCCCATGAGCGAAAAAAAGAGCATGGCCACCTCAGAGTCGCCGAGCACGTTCTCGGTCAGCCCCTCCAGCAGGAAGACACACAGCACCGCCAGGCTGGCAAGCCCGAAGGGCGCCGCTGAGAGGGCTTTTCTGGTCGCCACCAGAAAGATGCGGGCCAGCAGGTAGGCCAGTACGCAAAAGGCGGGAATTCCGTGGGTCAGGGCAAATTGCAGGTAGGCATTGTGGGCGTGGGCCATGGTGTGCAGGGGGGTTTCGAGATGCGCCAAGGCCACCTGCCGAAAATTGCGCTCACCAATACCGAAAATGGGGTGATCCGCGATGATTTTAACGGCCACTTTCCACAGCGGGATGCGGACGCCGACCGATGTATGAGGGTCCGCCCAGGATTTGTCAACCAGTTCGACATAGCGGTTCTTCAGGTCGGGTGTACTGACGATGAGGAGGCCCGAGAACACCAGAATGAGACCGCAGATCAAGACCCCCCTGCGGCGCAGACGGATGACAAGTATCAGCAAAAGGGTGATCAGGGCGGAAAGCATGGGGCCGCGACTGATGGATATTCCGAGGCCCAAGAGAATGAGTGGTAGAGACAGGGCGTAATACCAAAACTCCCAGCGACGGGTGTAATCGTGCGACAATAGCATCGCAATCACCAAACAGAGTACGATACTGAGCGTGTTGGCGTAGGTCAACGCGTGGGCAAAGAACCCAGTCGCACGATCCATGCCGCCGATAAAAAATTGATAAGCGCCAACGGTGGCGGCCACATTGGCACCCAGCGTGATGAAGCAGGCCAAACGGGGGAGGATGTTCTCCTCGTAATACACCATCAGGAACATGGTCGGAAAGAAGAGGTAAATCCACCAGCCGAAGATTTTTTTTAGGGACTTTTCCGGATTCACCCCCAGCGGAGCAGACAGAGAGGCCAGTAAAAATATGATCGCGAAAGTGATGACATAGGGGAATACGTTCAAGTGGTAGTCCTGCCGGTAGATCCGGTAAACGACATAGATCACCAGCCCGGCCAGCAGACTCTGGGTTGCGCTGATGGAGATGAGGTGAGCACTGCCCAGCAACAGCAGAAACAGCGTCCGCCAGGGCGGTCTGGCCCGCTCATTTGGAAGCATATGGGTCGCCTGTGGAGTTTTGGACATCATGCTGTCGTTCCCATAAGAACATGTACTTCAAGAAGACGTACACCAAACTGCTTACGGCGATCACCAGCCCCTGGAGGCCGTCCAGAAAACCGGCCCGCAGGAAGTACTTCTTGATGAAAGCAGCCAGTGGCCGTGTGACCAGCTGGTGGAGGTGGAACCGCCGGCCCTCTTGGTAGTAGGAGTCGGCGGCGATGCGGGCATAGTGAACAAGACGGATAAAATGGTCCTCGATATTTTTATAGGAGTAGTGGATCAAATCTCCATTGAGGTCGCCAACAGGGCCTGAGATGACAAGACGGTCGTGGGGATCGTAGCCTTCCCAGCGCGGCTGCGCGCTTCGTCTGACCAGCCGCAGTTTGCGATCCGGATACCAGTTGTGGCGCAGGCGTTTACCGAGATAGTCACTACGTCGGCAGACGCGAAAGCCGCCCGCCGCCTTCGTGCGCACTGCGCTGATAATGCTTCGTTTCAGATCCGCGCCGACAACTTCATCGCAATCCAGCGCCAACACCCACGGCTGCGTGCATTTCATCAGCGCCGAATTCTTCTGGCGCACATGGCCTTTCCAGTCCTCCGTGTAAACATTGGCCCCGAATTGAGCGGCGATTTCGCGGGTGGCATCACCGGAGTGGGAGTCCACGACCACGATCTCCGCAGCAATATCGGCGATACTGCGCAGAGTGCGGGCGATGTTCTCGGCCTCGTTGAAGGAGATGATGGCGACCGACAGCGGTAGTCTCGTCTCCATGCTAAGCAGCCCGCGCTGTCGAGGTAGGCGATTGCCGAGAAAGCCAGCCGTTATGCCCAGCTTCAATAGGCCGCATACGCCTTCTCCTCCAACAGCAAGGAACCCGTTTTCTCATTGATGCGGCGCTTCAGGGCCGCCCGGCGGTCGTTGCTCTTGTAAACACGGCGGGCCAGTTCGATGAACTCGTCATCAAAGCACTGGTCAGCCTCTTTGCGGCGAATCAGATCCTCGATTTCCCAAAGGGCCTGATTAACGGCCTGCAAGGCCACCAGGTCGGGGTCGTCCGTCGGGATGCCGAGTGCCACCAGGGCCTCCGCCAGGAGGTCGTACTCCTTGCGAATATTCTTCAGCTTTGATCGATCGGTGATCTGCTGCCGTTTGATGGACAAGATGGTGAATTTGTCAACAATCTCGCCGTTGGCCACTTCAATTTTCATCGGCTCTTTTCCAATAGTTTCATATGTGCGACGTCCTTAGCAACCCCTATCGGGAAACCGTTGGACGCTCAGTTGGGATAGGGCCATTTCTTGCCCTTGGGTTGAATTTTCCAGCGCCGGTGGATCCAGAACCAGAGTTCGGGTTTTGCTAGAATCAGCTTCTGATAGGCGTTGGCCTGGTTCTGGGAGTTGACGACCAGTTCGGTGTCCGGGTCGTCGGCGATCGAAATCCAAGGCAGCGGTGCACTCATGTGCAGGATGAATTGTTTCGGTCCTGTCTGTTCAAGATAGCCGGCCACCACTGGTGCCTTGGTCTGCCGGGCAAATACGGCCGCGGCAGGGCTGACGGACGCCGGCTGGCCAAACCAGTCCACGAAAATCCCCTGGCTGCGCTTCATGTTCTGATCAATGATGAAGAAAATCGCTTCGCCGCTGCGCAATCCTTTCAAAATCCGACGAGCCGAGTCGCGGTGGGGAATGGTGCTCATGTACAGGGCCTCGCGGGCACTGAGAACCAAGTGATCGATGCTGGGTGATCGCATGGGCTTGGCCACAACCGCAACCGGATACCCGCACTTGCCCAGCCGTCCTCCGGCCAAATCCATCATCCCCATATGACCGCAGGCGATGATAATCCCCCGCCGCCGATCAAACAACGCCCGCAGGTTGCCTTCATCAGGGAAGCGGACGTGGCTGGACCAGAACTCTGGCGGCATGTAGGGCAGCCGCAAGTGGTTGATCGCCACCCGACCAAAGTTGACCCAGGCGGCTTTGAAGATGCGACGCTTTTCAACCAGCGTGAGCCGATTGCCGAATACAATCTCCAAGTTGGTGCGTGCTACCGGCCAACGAACGCCAAGAGCGGCCAATGCGGCACCGATGGCACCGCCTAGAAAATAGGCCTGCTCCCAGGTCAGTGCGCGCATGCGGTTCGTAAGCCAGGCCAACAAGCGTTTGGCAAGTGGATGCCCCCCTGCTGCAGGTTTCCGCGTGTTGGCACCGACAAAAGCCCGTATCTCCTTGAGGGGAGCGGGTATTCTCGAAAAGGGCGCTTGCCGGCTCGTATTCAATTTCAAGATGACTGTCTCATATCGGTTCGAACGGCCCCGTCACCATGGCGGGGATGTCGGTCGAGCGCCTTGGTGCCGCGTCAGGTTTCAAACCACCAAAATGAGGAGGATGCCCTGGTCCGCTCCCTCAATCACAGGCAGCGGCGTCGTCCAACAATTGCCCCGGGCCCTCAAGCCGCGACAGATCGCTCCCCGCCGAGGCGTGAGAGTATTTGGAGGCAATACGCCTCAAAGCGGTCGTCAGCGAACTCCAACGCCACATCAGCGACCAGTAGCGCCTTGCGCCAGGGCAAGGGGTGTGGCAAGCGGACGGCGTCTTTGGCAGTGGTTATCAGCACCTCGGCCCCCGTGTGCTCGGCCGCCGCCGCGATCTTCCGTAAGTCCTCACCAGTGTACGGGTGATGGTCGGCGAATGCAGCGACCCCCACCAACTGTGCCCCCATCGCCGCGATGGACGCCTGGAAGGCCAGATTATCGGCAATTCCCGAGAAGAGGTAAACCGCCGCACCAGAGGGCAGATCACCCCTCGGTGGCGCCGGTGAGGATTGCCCCGCGGTCCATCGCCCTGAAACATAGGAGCGGTGCCTGGATCGAAACACCGGCTTACCCGGACAGTGGGCGTTTACTTCGGGGAGGCCCCCTGTGGTGTTCAGATCGCAGCGGGTTAGAATGACGGCGTCCGCTCGCTTCAGCGCCGTCAGTGGTTCCCGCAGATGTCCCCGGGGCAGCAGGTGACGGTTGCCGAAGGGACGTCTACAATCAATGAGGGCCAAGTTCAAGTCCCGATGCAATTGGATGTGCTGATATCCGTCGTCAAGGATGAAGCAATCGGGGGAAAGCCGATCCATGGCTGCCAGTCCCATCGCGTGACGATCGCGTCCAACGACGACCGGCACATCGGGGAGGCGACGGGACAGCAGATAAGCCTCGTCCCCGGCCACCTCCACCGGGAGCTGCGGACCTGACCCGGTGGAAACAAATGCGCCGCTGCGTTCCGCCCTGCCGCCGTATCCACGACTGAGAATCACAGGGGTCAGCCCCGTTGATTTGATGAGGCCGGCCAAATAGACCGTCATGGGTGTTTTCCCCGTCCCTCCTGTGGTGAGATTGCCCACCGAAATAACCGGTCGGGGCAGTTGCAGGATCCTACCGGTGTGGTGGTGGTAGCGGCGGACACGGGACTCGACGATCTTAGCGTATATCCGGGAACAACCGTAGAGCAACCACCTCAGCGGATCATGACGCCGGCCGTCATCCCCCATGATGGTCTCCAGCCACGAACGGCAACTGTCGAAGCGGACAACTTCTTGAAGCTTCCCGGCGGCCATCTTCACTCCACCTGCATGATGACAAAGAGCCCAACACAGAGGAAAACGAGGTTGGTGGCCCAGGCAGCCGCCATCGGCGGCAACACCCCCCCATACCCCAAAGAGAGACAGATACTATGGCTGAACCAGTAGCAGAAGGCGATCCCAATGGCGATGAGGATACCGGCGAAGATGCCCTCACCCCGGTTGCCCCGCAGCGAGATACCGCCCCCGACGAGCGCCAAAATCAAGCAGATCAAGGGAAAGCTGACTTTGGCATGCAGGTCCACCCGCTGAGAGCGAGCGTCAAAACCGTCGGCTTCGATGGCCGCAATTTCACGCAAGAGCGTTCTAAAAGACAACTCGTCTGTACTGCGCACCACCTGCTTGAAATCGTCCGGCGCCAGGTGGATGTCGACGGGATATTCGCTGTGGTAGCGAACCACGGGTTCACCACGAGCATCCTGCGACCGCTGCTCCAGTACCTCCGACAGTAGCCAGCCATCATCGGTGAAGCGGCCCGATCTGGCATCCAAGCGTCGCACCAATCGAAAATTGTCATTCAAATCATTGATCGTGACCCCGTGAATGGTCCGATTGCGCGGCTTGAACAAGGCCACATGAATGATGCGCCCCTTCTCCTTCAGCCAAATATTCTTGGTCCGCAACCGGTCCAACTGCTTCTTCTTTACCTCCAGGACCCAAATCCGATTGGCCTGACTGAGGGTTACCGGCACCACCGCGTCTTTAAAGAGGAACAGGCCAACGCTCATCAATAGCCCGACCCAAAGGACCGGCCGCATCAGGTAGTATGGGCTGACGCCGCCACTTTTCAGAGCCACTATCTCGTTGTTTTTTCCCATCAGTCCAAAGGTGATCAGGACCGCCAGAAGAAAGCCCAGGGGTGCGATCTGTCCCATTATAGATGGCAGATTGCATACGAAAAAGGTCAACACCCGTTCCATACCGAGGCCCGCTTTCACGAACCGGTCCGCCTTCTCGAAAAAGTCCACCACCAGATATAGGACAGCCACGCAAACCAGCACCATGACCAAATAGCGGGCCAACTCCTTGTATACGTAGCGATGGATCGTGCTCATGGCCGCGGCCGACCTCCCCGGATGCGGCGGACTCGCCGCCGCCAAAGATGGCTGGCCCAGACATAGAGTTGGTCTAGACCAAAACCGCGATCGTTGGCACAGCGGCGCAGAAAGAAGGCCCCCAGGAGGGCGAACAGCACATTGGGCGCCCACATTCCGATCATGGGTGGCACCGCCCCGGTTTTACCATAGGTCCAGCCGGCGGTGAGCACTACATAGTAGAGCAGAAAGAGCATCAGCCCCAAACCGACCCCATACGATCTGCGCGCGCCCCCGGATTGAAATCCCAGCGGCACCGCCAATAGACCCAAAACGAGACCCGCGAGCGGAATGGAGAATTTCTTGTGATAATCCATGAGGGTCCGATAGTAGCGGCTGTCGCGCTTCTCATATGTGTTGAGGTAGTCCCGCATTTCGGTCAGACTCATCTCGGAACGATGCTTGCCGTTCTCCTTTTCTGCGACGGAATCGAGTTGAAGGTTGAGCCGCAGGTCGTAACGGTCAAAGTGAACGGCGTTGGCACTGCGGGTGGCCAAATCCACCTGTGTGATCGATCCATCGGTGAGTTGAAGATGGGCACTGAGCGCCGTGGCGCTTTTGTGAAGGCGGCCTTCGGGGGCGATGATGGTGCTGATCACCTTGGGATTGCGGCGATCCTCTATGAAGAGATGTTGCAGCGCTCCACTGTGGGGATCCACCTTGCTGACATAGACCACCACATCTTCAAACTGATCGTTGAAGCTGCGCTCTTTGAGACCGATCTCCAGACTGGAGGCCGCAAGCTTGATTGCCATCTGTTTAATGGCGCTGCTGCCCCAGGGCATGGCGTAGACAGTCACCCATGCGGTGACGAGGGTGCCCAACAGGCTGAAGCCCAGCGCCGGGCTCAACACCTTGTATACACTGATCCCGCAGGCTTTCATGGCCACGGTTTCGTTATCGCTCGAAAGGCGCAAAAAGGCCAGTAAGACCCCCATCATTACCGCCATGGGAATGACGAACTGGAGGAAAAAAGGGACCGAATAGAGCAGCATCAAACCGATGATCCAGACATCCACATCGTAGTTGACCACGAAATTGGTCACCTCGAGAAGCTTGGTCATGAGAAAAATGAACAGGAAGAAGATCAGCGTGATGCTGAAGGGAGGGATCATCTCCCGGATGAGATAGCGATGGATGGTGGCGTTCACGTTGGGTTGACCTTACCTCTGCCGGAGCGGCTGGCGGGCAGCCGTCTGCCTGACGCGTAGCCGAACACTAACAAGTTGTTTTTATTATTTGAATTTCTCTTCCGTGTCAATAAGATTGGCGCTTGACTTTGTTCCTGCCGAGGGATAATCCAGGTGCCCATGCAGATCGGATCGAGACACTCTTGGCGTACCCAGCCGGAAACCCGACTGGCCTGGGGGTTGCTGGCAGGCCTGACGATCATTCGCATATGGTATGCCGGCCGCTTTCCCCTGAGTGCGGACGAAACCTATTACTGGCAGTGGAGCCGCCATTTGGACCTGGGCTATCACGATCACCCCCCCATGGTGGCGTGGATGATCCGGCTCGCTACCACACTATTGGGGACGAACGAGACGGCGGTGCGCCTCCCGGCCATTGGTGCACTCACAGGGGCCAGTGCCTATCTCATCGTGATGGCGCAGCGCTGGTACGGCGATGGTGTCGCCCTGGCATCGCTGCTGCTCGCCCAGACATTGCTGCTCTTCAACGTCGGCGCCATCATCACCACGCCGGACAGTTTCCAGGCGTTGGCCTGGGCGGGTGCCATCTATCACGTCGCACGCGGCTATGAGGGAAACCAGCGCCGCCATTGGTGTCTGGGCGGCCTCTGGTTCGGGCTGGGGCTGCTCTCAAAACTCTCCATGGCGATCTTTGCCCCCTTGGTCCTCCTCTACGGACTTATCAGTCACCGGCATCGCCAGCGGCTCGGCAGCTGGCGGCCCTATCTTGGATGTCTGCTGGGGCTCCTCTTGACCTTGCCGATGGTGATCTGGAATTTGGAGAATGATTGGCGCGCGTTTCGCCATGTCGCCCATCAGGGGGGGGTTGCCAGCGCCAACTGGTTCGTACCCCGCTATTTCGGCGATTATCTCCTCAGTCAGGCAGCCCTGCTCTCGCCCATCGTCTTTCTGCTCTTTCTGGCGACACTAATGCGCGGCGGTCGGATGGGGCGGCATTCGGAATCCAATTGGCAGGACGGCTACCTCTGGTTAACGGCCGTGCCGGTATTCCTGGCATTCGCGCTCCTCAGCAGCCACACCCGTGTGGAGGGCAATTGGCCGGCGTTCGGTTACCTGGGCGCCTGCCTCCTCCTGGCAGCGCGCTACCGACAACGTCCGATTTGGCCCTGGGCGCTGGGGACCGCCGGTGTGGTGAGTCTTGTCGTGCTGATCCAGGTCGTCTTCCCCCTGGTGCCCCTGCCCCTCAAGTCGGATCGCATCGCTCAAGAGTTCGGCGACTGGGTCCCGGTGGGACGGGTAGTGAACGACCTGACGGCTGATCGGTCGCAACCAGGGGAGCCTTTCATATTCGCGTTCAACTATCAAATGGCAAGCAAATTGGCCTTCTACACCCCCGGTCATCCACGCACCGTCGCCTTGAATCGCGACAAACGCCCGAACACATACGATTACTGGTGGACAGACGAGGACCTCGTTGGCCGCGACGCCATTGGTGTCGCAAAATACGCCGATCTGGCCAAGACCCGTCTGGCCCCCTATTTCAGGGCCGTCGACCCGCCGATAGCGGTACCCCTAGAGGACCATCGAACGGGATGGAAGGGGGAGCGCCGGTTGGTCAGAACCCTCTATCTCTACCGCGCATATGGCTTTAAAGGCGGTCATCGCTGGGCGCCCCGCAACAGCGCCGACATCCGCACCAGTGCGCCGGATAGCTCGACGCCCCCATCTTCACCGGATCGCTGACAGGCAGAAAGGTCCCATGCGTCTTCTCATCGTCATCCCCACCTTCAACGAGGCCCAGAATATCGCCGATCTGCTTCATCGCATCCAGCGACTGTTGGGAAACACACTCGCCCCGCATATTCTGGTGGTGGATGACAACTCCCCCGACGGCACCTGTGACATCGTCACCGATCTGACGCACGACCGCTACCCAGGCCGTATCTCCACCCTATGCCGTCCCGCCAAAATGGGCTTGGCATCGGCCTATGTGGAAGGATTTAGATGGGGACTGGCACACGAGTTCGATGCCATCGCTGAGATGGATGCCGACTTTTCCCACGACCCCATCTACCTGCCCCGCATGGCGGCGGCGCTGAAAAGCCGGGACTTTGTCGTAGGATCGCGCTACACCAGCGGTGGTGGTGTCAAGGGCTGGCGTATGTGGCGCCGGATTGTGTCACGCGGCGGCTCCTTGTACGCCCGGGCAATTTTGAACCTGCCAATCCATGATCTGACCGGCGGCTACAATCTCTGGTCCCGCCACGTGCTGGAGACGATCGGGTTAGACCGCATCTGCAGCGACGGCTACACCTTTCAGATCGAGCTAAAGTATCGTGCCGTCCAGCGGGGATTTCATGGGATCGAAATCCCCATTGTATTTGAGGATCGGTTTGCAGGGCACTCCAAAATGTCTCGGCGCATCGTTTGGGAAGCCGTCTGGCGGGTGTGGCACCTACGGCTCGCCGGTAGACGCCTATAGACACCGACCGGCAGCCGATCAATCTCCCCCAATAGCGCCTCGTGCACCCCCGGCGAGGCGTGTGGTGGCCGCTGTTGAAGACCGCATGGTTCAGGAAGACGGCAATGGGGATTAAATAGGCTGAGCGGGTCGCTGCCGGTCAGATGCGTTCGGCTTGAACTGCATGTCGTGCAGATCACGATAGATGCCGCCTTTTGCCAGCAATTCCTGCTGGGTTCCCTGTTCCACGATGCGGCCCTGCTTGAGCACGAGGATGCGATCGGCGAAATCAATGGTGGACAGGCGGTGGGCGATGATGAAGGTGGTGCGACCCCGCATGAGGTTCTCCAGGGCCTTCTGCACCAGGGTCTCGGCTTGCGCATCCAGGGCCGAGGTGGCTTCATCAAGGATGAGAATGGGTGCATCCTTGAGCAGTGCCCGGGCGATGCAGATGCGCTGTTTCTCACCGCCGCTGAGGCGGCTCCCCAACTCACCGATGCGGGTGTCCATTCCTTGCGGAAAGTTCATGATGAAGTCATGGGCGAAGGCCGCCTTGGCGGCGTCGATAATCTCGATTTCAGAGGCGCTGCGATTGCCGTAGGCGATATTGTCGCGCACCGATTCGTTGAAGAGAATGGGCTCCTGGGTGACGATGGCGATCTGGGACCGCAGTTCGGCCAAAGAGAGGTCGCGGACATCCAGATCATCGATGCGAACGGCTCCGGCACAGACATCATAGAAGCGTGGTATCAGGTTCACCAGCGAGGTTTTCCCGCCGCCGCTCATTCCCACCAGCGCGAGGTTCTCCCCGGGGGCGGCTGCGACGTCGATCTCCTCGAGCACCAGTTCCGACTCGTATCTGAAAGACACCTTTTCGAAGATCACACTGTGGGGACGGCGCGGCAGGGGTTTGGGCTTTTCGGCCTCAGGGATGACGGTCTCCGCTTCGAGGATGTCGAAAACCCGGTCCACTCCGACCAGGCCGGCCTGGACCTTGCTGTTTAGCTTGCTGAGCTTTTTCACCGGCCCGTACAGCATGAGCACGGCGGCCATAAAGGAGAAGAAGGTGCCGGCTGTGGATGCGCCACTGATCACTTTGCTGCCCCCATACCAAATCACAAAGGCAACGCCCACGCCCGCTAGGCTCTCCATCACCGGCGAGGTCAGCGCCTTGTAGCGCACCGCCTTCATCTCCAAGCGGAATAGACGCCCGGTCTTGGCAATGAAGCGCTCCTTTTCGAACTCCTCCTGCCCGAAAGCCTTTACGATTTTATTCCCAGCGAAAGTCTCGTGCAGTTGCGTGTTCATCTCGGCAAAGGCCTCCTGGCCACCGCCCGTCGCCCGGCGCACCCGTCTGCCGAGGGCCACAATGGGAAAGTAGGCCACCGGCAGGATCACCAGCGCGGCCAGGGCCATCTTCCAGTCGCGGTAGAAGATGACGCAGATCAGGCCGACAATAGTGAAGACGTCCCGCAAGGAGCCGGTGATGGCCGAAGAGACCATGTTGCGGATAATATTGACGTCATTGGTCACACGCGACATGAGAACGCCGGTCTGATGGGCATGAAAGAAGGCGATGGGCATGGCCTGAATTCGGGCGTAGAGGCGGTCTCGCAAGTGGCGCACGATGTCCTGGCCCACGTAAGACATGAGATACTCCTGGCCATACATAGAGGTTCCCAGAACCGTGTATATCAGGATCACCACCAGCGGCAGCAGGCGCAGCATCTCGGCGTTGCGCTGAACGAAGATATCGTCCACGACGTTCTTGATGAGAAAGGGGATGGCAGCGCTGGCGGTGGCCATGAGCAGCATGCACAGCATGGCCAAGGCCATGCGCCACCAGCGCTGGCGGACCAGATCAATCAAATAGAGATGCCGCGGCTTGAGGGTCAGCACGGTGCTCCTATAACAGCGTTTTGGGCCAGTATCTTCAAGGCGATATCGGCCACTCGTCGGGAGGCCCCCCCTCGGCCGAGCAGCTGCTTCACCATCTGCAGATCGGCCCGCATCTTGTCAAGGCGGGCCGGACTCTTCAGGAGGAGATCCGCCGTTGCGGCGATCTTCGCGGGGCTGGCGTCGGCCTGAATCAATTCTGGCATGATGGTGCGACCGGCGATGAGATTGGCCAAGCCGATGTGCTCCACCTGAATGAGCAGCCGACCGAGACGGTAGCTCAACGGTGAAATGCAGTAGATGATGATGGTGGGGGTCCCGCAGAGAGTCGCTTCGAGCGTCACCGTTCCAGAAGCGGCGATACTCAGTGTACTGCGGGCGAAGAGAGTGCGGACATCTTCGCAGACGACCGTCAATGGGAGTTTGGGCCGTTGTTTGTTGCGCTGATCCACCTGGCGCAGCACCTGGGAGGCGTCTATCGTCGGTGCACAGGACACCAAAAACCGGGCTCCCCGGTATTGTTGGTGAAGCCGCTCCGCAGCACCCAAGAGCAAGGGAAGGTGTTTCTCCACCTCACGGTCGCGGGAGCCTGGCAGCAGGCTGATGACCGGATTGGCCAGATCCCCTGCATCGGCATGCCGGACGGTGGCTGGTGGTTGGTCATCCATCAGAGGATGGCCCACATAGGTCACCGGCACATCATGGGCGTGGTAAAAACGCTCTTCAAATGGCAGAATCACCGCCATGTGGTTCACCAGCCGCTTGATCTTGCGTACCCGGCCGGGCCGCCAGGCCCAGATCTGGGGGCTGATAAAATAGAGCACCGGAATACCGAGACGTTTGGCATGGGCTGCCAAGTGGAGGTTGAAATCGGGAAAGTCGATGAGGATCAGCAGGGCTGGCCGCTCAGTGACCATGAGGCGCTTTGCCTCAGAGGCGGCCCGCAGCAGCTTGGGCAGCTTGGTGATCACTTCAGTTATCCCCACTACCGAAAGGGTATGCGCGTCAATCCGCACCGCCACCCCGGCCGCACGCAGGTGCTCGCCGCCGATGCCGAGAAAACGAAGCCCCGTCTGCTGCGTCTGCATGGCGCGCACCACTTTCGCCCCGTGGGCGTCACCGGAAGCCTCCCCGGCAACGATCATCACCGTCGCGGTCGTCATGGGCCCTACCTCAGAGCCCCAGCAGTTTGGCGCTGGATTTCTCGATCTGGCCCATGATGGAGAGCGCGATCTTGAGGGCATCGCGGCCCATCTCACCGGTGACTTCGGGGGCAAGGCGATGGCGTACCGCCTTAACAAAGGACTTTAACTCGTCGTCCAAGGCGTCGCCCTTGGTGAAGCAGCGCTGGTCAATGGCCATGCCGGGGATCAGGTCGCCCGGGTTCTGATGCCCGCCCTCCTTTTTGATGATGGTGATATCATGGCTAGCGAAGTCCACCGACACATATGCATCCGATTGGAAAAGGCGGATCTTGCGCTGGTTCTTGGCAGAGATGCGGCTGGCCGTGACGTTGGCCACGCAACCATTGGCGAACTCCAGACGAGCGTTGGCGATGTCGATCTCCTCCGTAATGACGGGAATTCCGGCAGCGTGGATCTCGGCGACCTCTGAGCGCACAAAGTTGAGGATAATATCGATATCATGAATCATCAGGTCCAGCACCACACTCACATCGGTGCCGCGGTTCTTGAAGGTGCTCAGGCGATGGCTCTCGATGAAGCGCGGATTTCGGACGATATCCTCCAACGCGACCACGGCGGAATTGAATCGCTCCAAGTGCCCCACCTGAATGATGGCGCCATTGGCTTCCGCAATCTCAATGAGCCTGTCGGCCTCGTCCAGGGTGGAGGTCATCGGTTTTTCGATGAGCAAATCCACCCCTCGGTCCAAAAAGGATCGGCTGGTCTCGAAATGGGCCGCTGTCGGCACGACGATACTGACGGCGTCCACAGCCGTGAGGAGCGGCGTTATGTCGGTGTACGCCGTGGACCCCACCTCGGCCGCCACAGCCTCGGCCTGGGAACGCTGAATGTCCATCACGCCCACCAATTCAACATCGGGCATGGCAGCGTATTTCTGAGCATGGAAGCGTCCCAGGTAGCCTGCGCCGATCACCGCTACTCGCAGATCCGTCATATCCATTCAGCTCCTGTTCTCCCGTCTCGCCCATGTAGTGGTGGGATCAATCGTCACGCGATGATGGGATCGTCCGCACCCGTGAGGGCAACCACTGCCATGCCGTAATCATTGGCTGCGGCGATCATTTCATGGCGGTCGAATGCCACCGCTCTGTCCGCTTCCACGGCCAAGGCCCGGGCGCCGACGGCCTGCATCGTCTCGATGGTCGCGACGCCGATGGCCGGTATGTCGAAGCGGGTGTCCTGCTCCGGTTTGCAAACCTTCACCACCACCGCTTCACCCCGCGCGAGTTGGCCGCCCCGGGTGATGGTTGCGTCGGTGCCGTCTATGGCCTCTACGGCAAGCACGCTGCCGCCGCCCACCACGATGCATTGCCCGATATCGAGCCGACCGATCGCCTTGGCAATTCGCCATCCGAGGGCCATGTCCTTGCGCTCATCCCGTGTGGGTTTGCGGCGAGTCCAGATCCCGGCAGGCGCCAACAGCTCGGGCAATAGAAAAGTGGAGGGACGAACATGGATGCCCTCCTTTTCCAGCAACCCGGCAAAGGCGCGCAGGATTCCATCGTCATGGGTATGGCGCATTTTGGCCACCATTGCGAGCGCCTTGATGTCGGGCTTAACGTCGGTGAACAGACGCGTCTTGCGAATGGTACCCAACATGACCGTCTGGGTGACCCCGTTGCGGTGAAAAAATCGCAGCAGGCGCTTGACCTGGCCCAGGTGAAACCACTCTATGGCGTCCACTACCCCTTCAAGGCCAGGGTCGACTTCGTTGCGATACGCTGCGGCAACCACTTGAAAGCCGTTTATTCGAGCTTTTTGGGCAAATATTATGGGAAATTGGCCACCGCCGGCGATCAATCCAATCTTTTGCATGTTCACTACCAACTCGCTCAAGCAAAGGCACGGTTGCGTGCGAACGGATCCCGCATTAGCGTGTGACGCCCCGCTCAGACGCCTTGATGAAGTTCACCACCCGATTCACTTCGGCCAGTGGCTCAATCTCGGCCGCCACCCGCTCAAGCCCCTCATTGATGGTCAATCCGTATCGGAAGAGGATGCGATAGGTTTTTTTCAATGCGGCCAGCGTCGAGCGGGAAAAGCCGTGGCGCTTGAGCCCCACGCGGTTGAGACCGTGGAGTTTGGCGCGATCGCCGGCGGCGATCATGTAAGGCGGCACGTCTTTGACCACCGCCGACTTGCCGCCCACGAAGGCGTATTCCCCGATGTTGACGAACTGGTGGATGGCCACCAGCCCCCCCACAGTGGCGAAATCGCCAATGATGATATGACCGGCCAGGGTGGCGTTGTTGGCCATCACAACCCCCTCACCGATGCGGCAATCGTGGGCGATGTGGGTGTAGGCCATGAGAAAGCAATTGGCACCGATCGTGGTCTCCCCGCCACCGAAGGCCGTACCGCGATGGACGGTGACGAACTCACGGATGACGGTGTTGTCACCGATGCGGGCCTCGGACACCTCACCCTCAAACTTGACGGACTGCGGGATGGCGCCCAGCGCAGCATATTGGTAAATTTGACAATTGGCGCCAATGGTCGTGTGAGGGTCGATCACCACATGGGGGCCGATGCGGGTGCCGGCGCCGACGCTGACATGATCGCCGATGATGGTGTAGGGCCCGATCTCGACGTCCGGGGCAATATCGCTCCTCGAGCTAACGATGGCCGTAGAATGGATCATATTGCCTCCTGGAAGCCCGCCATGAGCTCCGCCTCTGCGACGATGTGACCATCTACAGTGGCCGCGCCGTACATCTTGAGGATTTTGCGTCGTTGTTTGAGGACCTTCAATTCGAAAATCAGCTGATCTCCGGGCACCACCGGTTTGCGAAAGCGCACTTTGTCCATCCCCATAAAGATGATGAGTTGGCCTTGCTCCTCCTCAGGGAGGGTCGAGGCGGCCAGGACGCCGCCGGCCTGCCCCATGGCTTCGATGATCAACACACCGGGCATGATGGGCTGGCGGGGAAAATGGCCCTGGAAAAACGGTTCGTTGATGGTGACGTTTTTCAGACCCACGACCCGCTTATTGGGTTCAATTTCCAATATCCGATCCACCAAAAGGAAGGGATAGCGGTGGGGCAACAACTGCATCACTTTTTGAATATCGGCGCTTTCCATAAAGAGTACTCCTCATTAGTGGGAAGCGAAGCGGACGACCCGGCCACGGTTAATCTTCACGCTCAGCGTCTGCCGCCGCCGTCAGGACATCCACCTGCCGTTCCAGATTGTCCAGTTTTCTCTTAAGATCGGGGAGATGGGCAACGATGCGCTGCACGCGCAGCCACTGCCGGTGGGGGATGCCGGGCGACCCGGAGACAACCGTTCCGGCGGGAATCGACTTGCCGACACCGGCCTGCGGACCGATGGTCACACGGTCACCAAGGTCGATATGTCCAGCGATGCCGGCCTGCCCCGCCAGAACCGCATGGTGACCGATGGTGACACTGCCGGCGATGCCCACCTGAGCCACCAAAATGCTGTGGGCTCCCACGATGACGTTGTGGGCCACTTGCACCAGATTGTCGATCTTGGCCCCCTCCTGGATCCAGGTACGTCCAAAGGTGGCACGGTCGATGGTGACGTTGGCGCCCACCTCCACGTCATCGTCAATTTGAACGATGCCCGTATGGGGGATCTTGTGATAGCGATCACCGTCTGGCGCGTAGCCGAAGCCGTCGCTGCCGATGACGGACCCGGCATGGATGACGACGCGATTACCAATCCGAGTGCCCTCACCGATGGTTACATTGGGATGGAGGATGCAGCCGTCACCGATCTCGACGGCATCGCCGATCACGGTGTTGGCATGGATAACGACCGCGTCACCCAGGCTTACCCCTTCGCCAATGACGGCGTAAGGACCGATGGACACTTCCGTTCCGATATGCACATCTGACCCCAGAACCGCCCGTGGATCGACACCCGTTTCGGGGCGCGTCTGAGGGTGGAAATAGTTCAAAATTTGCACGAATGCCAGTTGTGGATTGGCCACCACCACCTGACATCCGGAAAACCCCTGAACCGCCTTGGGGACGAGAATCGCTCCGGCAGCGGAATCCGATATCCGCTTGAGAAACTTGCCATCTCCGGCGTAGGTGATCTCGCCGGGGCCAGCGGTATCGAAAGGGGCAGCACCGCTGATCGTCGCCGGCCCGTCTCCGATAAGCCTTCCACCCGTCAGCTCGGTAATTTTCGGCAGCGTCAATGGTATGGTCATTCAAGCTCCTCTGATGGGGCCCACACGCCTCATTCGCTCTTTCCGGACTTTGCCATTTTTTCGTTGTATTTCTGAATGATGAGGTCTGAAATATCCAGAGCTGAGGGCGCGTAAAGCACGCCGATCTTCTCGATAATCATCAGATAGCCCTCCGATTTACCCACCTCGGCGATGATCTCAAGAACATCCTTCCGCATCTCTCCCAGAAGGCGTTTCTGGGTGCGCTGCAGATCCCGCTCATACTTCTTCTGAAGGGACTTGAAATCGTTGACCTGGATACGGAATTCGCGCTCCTTCTCCTCACGTTTTTCGCGGCTCATCACCAAGGCCTCTCGCTCGAGGCGTTTTTTGGTCTCCTCGAGCTCGGACCCCTTTGCTTTCAGATCGGCCTCCAGTTTCTTTCCCTGGGTGTTGATCTCATCCTTGGCGGCCTTTCCCGCTGTTGACGTCTCAAAAACTTTCTGAAAATCGACAATGCCGATCTTGGCGACGTCTGCAGCGAATACAGGTTGCGTTAGGCCAAACAATGCCATCACCGCTAAACAGACGAAACTCCTCAATCGCATAATTCCTCCTTGGTTCACCATGCTCTAATCTCCGGCAGAGGGTCAATGCCGGCTTGCAAACGTTCATTTTCTAAAAAGCTCCGCCGATGGCGAATTCCCAGCGCCCGCCCGTTTTTTCACCATCCCGTGGATCGAGGATATAGCCGTTCTCCAGCCGCATGGGCCCGATGGGCGAAAACCACCGGAAACCATATCCGGCGCTTTCGCGCAGGTCAAACAGATCGATGGTTTCATGGGGGCTGTAAGCATCTCCGGTATCGAAAAAGAGAACGCCCACGATACCGGCTTTCTTCACAAGGGGAACGATGACCTCGGCGTTGAACTGGACCATCTGGGTCCCGCCGATCTGTACCTCCTCACCGTCCTCATTGATGGTGGTCGGACTCACATCCCGCCAGCCGAATCCCCTCAGAGAGTTCATGCCACCGAGGTAGAAGCGTTCGTAATCGGGTAGATCTTTACCAGCGTTTTCATACACATAGCCACCCTTGCCGTGCAGAAATCCGACAACCTCCTTGTAGAGGGGAAAATAGACGCCCGTCTCCGCCAAGTATTTGGTAAAGCCAATGTTTCCGCCCAGACCAGCGTATTCAACGGATAAGCTGTGGTCGCCCCCCTCGGTGGGATTGAAAGCGCGATCGCGTGAATCGTAGCGCAGGGTTGTAATGATGCTGCTGGTGACGTTGATGCCGGCCAGGTCCTTGATATTGTCGGAAGCATCCTCTTCGTCGATATCCCGGATGTCACTGACGTCGTACCCGTAGGAGAGATATAGCCGCGTGTAGTCAAACACCGGATACCCAAACCGGATCCGACCGCCTTTGGACTCCCGATCGTAAGTGTCGTAATCACGTTCTGAGTTGTAGAGATCGAATCCGGCCGAAAGTGGGATATCGAACAGCCAAGGTTCCGTAAATTTGAGCTTGTAGGTGTTGGTTCTTGCACCGAAATTACCTTCGAGGCTGAGGGTCTGTCCCCGTCCGAAAAGGTTGCGCTGGGAAACCGAGGCCATAGTAAAAAAGCGCTCAATCGTGCTGTATCCTGCACCGAAGCTGAAAGTTCCCGTGGGTTTCTCGGTAACCTCCAGCTTGAGCACCATCTTGTCGTCGCCGCTGCCCTTAACGGTATTTACCTTGACATCTTCGAAATAATCCAGTCGGTAAAGGTTGCGCACCCCGCGCTTTAAACCCTTGCCACTGAAGAGCTCCTGTTCGTAGACACGCAGCTGACGGCGAATCACCTTGTCGCGGGTTTTGGTGTTGCCACTGATGATGATCTTCTCAAAATACACCTGGGAGCCCTTGTTGATGGCATACCGAATGTTGACCACCAAGTTCTCCAGGTCCTCATCCACTCGTGGCGATATATCGGCATAGGCGTAGCCTTCGTCGGAATATATATCGGTGAGCAGGAGGATGTCGCTACGGATCACCTCGCGATTGTAAAACTCCTCCTTGCCGATTTTGAGCTTGGCCATCAGCTCCGCTTCCGGCAGCACCAGATCACCTTCGATCGCCACCTGGCCGACGCGAAACTGCGGCCCCTCTTCGATTTTGAAAGTGATGTAGATCCAGTCCTCGACAAACTCCACGAGCGGCTCACCCACGCGCGCCTGGATATAGCCATTGTTGTGATAGAAGGCGGCCAATTTCGTGGCATCCTGGTTGAGGTCGTCTCGGTTAAGTTCACCGGAGGAGGTCAACCAGGAGAAGAAGCCCTTCTCCTTGGTCTTGATCAGCGTGCGCAGCTTTTTGGACGCATAGGCCACATTGCCCTCGAAGGTGATAGTCTTGATGCGCACCTTCTTGCCTTCGGTGACGATGAATTCGATGTCGGCCTGGTTATTCTTAAGTTCATGAACCTTATAGTCCACTTGGACGTTGTGGTAGTTCTTTTCCTTATACAGTGATCCTATCTGTTGGATGTTGCTTTTGACCTTGTAGATGTTGAAGATCGAACCAGTCTTGATATCTAGGTTGGAGAGGACCTCTTCGTCTTCATATACCCGATTGCCGCTGACGCTGATCTGCCGTATCGTCGGCCGTTCCTGCACCTGAAAGTTGAGGCGCTGTCCTTGGGGCGTCGTTTGGGCATCCACTCGGATGTCGGCGAAATAGCCCAAGGCAAAAATCGCTTTGATATCCTCGGAGACTCCCTTGGGATTATAAACATCCCCAACCTTGGTCCGTATCACCTTGCGAATGGCGTCGCTTTCAATGCGCCGGTTGCCGTCGATGCGCAGTTCCACCACCAACTGGCGGTCAAAGAGATGGTTACTGATCTGGCGGCCCAATTCGCGAACCTTCCCGAGCAGATTTTCGATCCCCCGTCCCTCCTGGAAAAAGGAGGCGCCACCGCGTTCATTGACCATGTCGAGCACCTGCACATCCAAACTGAAGTCTTCTCCGATACGGGTATAGCTGCCACGAACGACATGCCCGGCACCGGCGGATTGCGCCAACTGGCGCACGGCGTCCAAGGACAGATCCTCAAAAGGTTCCGCTGTTTGGGGCACATCTACCAATAGAGCCCCCTCGTCCTGCAGGTAGGTTCCAAGAACCTGGGGAATCTGATCGCCGAGGTAGGCTGACTCGGAAAGGGCGTTGACTTGGAATGGGGGGATCATAATGCGCACGCCATCGCCAGCCGCCCCGGCGGTCGCCGTGACCCCTGCCATCTCAACGAGAATAAAGGTGAGCAGGATAGGAAGAATCAACGCTGGCGCACGCAGCGCACGCATGGAGCTCCGCAAGTAACGAATCTGCAATCCTATTTCTTCCTTTATTTGCAATAGGGTCGACCTAACCACGATGAAAGCTGGTGCTGCGCAGCAGCGATGGCCTGAGCAAGCATCCCAAGGCGGATGCGTCCGATCGTGGCAAGCGCCTGGCTTGGATCTTTTGCCATATCTTCATCAACAGCCTGTTTCCGCCAATTTGCCGTCCATCAACGTCATGCAGCGAGACATCTGAGCGGCCAGGCGAAGATTGTGCGTGACCACAACCATCGTCATGGACAGCTCTTCGTTGAGCTCAAAAAGCAGATCGTGTACCTGCTCCCCCGTATGCTGATCGAGGTTACCGGTGGGCTCGTCCGCCAGGAGCAGAGCCGGTCTCAAAACCAATGCCCGCGCCAGCGCCACACGCTGCTGTTCACCGCCGGATAATTCGGTGGCACGGTGCCGCAGCCGCTCTTTCAGGCCCACGCGCAGCAGGATCTCCTGCGCCGATTCACTCGCCCGATGTTTCGACCAACCCTGGATGAGGGCGGGCATCATCACGTTCTCAAGAGCCGAGAATTCGGCCAGCAGGTGGTGAAACTGAAAGACAAAACCAACGGTGGCATTGCGGAACTCAGCCAGCCGTCGATCGTCCATGTCGAACACCTTGTGGCCCGCCACCCAAAGGTTGCCGGAATCGGGCCGCTCAAGCGTGCCCAAAATGTGCAACAGGGTCGACTTACCAATGCCCGAGGCCCCAACGATGGCGAGTCGTTCGCCGCTTCTAACAGCCGCATCGACACCGTCCAAGACGTCGATACGATTGCCACTGGTGCTGAAGTGTTTGCAGATACCCTCAAGCCGCATCAGTGGCTCGTTGAACTTTGAAGTTGGGGGCACATCAGCCATAACGAATGGCCTCCACCGGCTGGAGCCGGGCGGCTTGCGTTGCCGGATAGAGGGTCGACAGAAAACAGATCAGGACAGCGGCGGCTGCAATGGCCACAACGTCGCGAACCTTGAGCACCACCGGCAAGGTGGTGATATAGTACACGTCTCCGGGTAATTCAATGAATTGATAGTGCTTTAGGGCCCAGCACAACCCCAGACCGGCCAATGTGCCAATAGCGGTGCCGATGATACCGATGGCCAGACCTTTAAACACAAAAATTTTGCGGATGCTGTCGTTGGTGGCACCCATTGCCTTCAGGATGGCGATCTCCTTGGTCTTTTCGATCACCATCATAATCAGCGAACTGGCGATGTTGAAGGCGGCCACCAGTACAATGAGTGCCAGGATGATGAACATCACCGTCTTTTCAAGCTTGAGAGCGGAGAAAAGGTTCTTGTTCATCTGCCCCCAGCTTAAGATGCGGTAGCTCGGCCCCAAGGCCGAAGTCAGCCTTTCAGCCGCGGGTTCGGCATTGAAGAGGTCATCGAGACGCAAGTCGATGCCATCGATACGATCGACCATGCGCAGGAGTCGCTGGGCTACACCCAGTTCCATGAAGGCCAGGCTGCTGTCGTACTCGTACATCCCCGACTCAAAAAATCCAGCCACTCGAAAACGCCGCATAGCCGGTACGTGACCCATGGGAGACAACATCCCACGCGGATTCACCACGTAGACCGGATCGCCTTTGATGAGGCCCAAGTGACGGGCGAGTTCCTTACCCAAGATCATGGGTGGAGCATCGATTTGAATTTCGTCGGCCTTCCCCAGCGCATCTGCAGGCGACTGGGTCAATGCGGACACATCCAGTTTTTGAATCACCGCGGCCGCATCGGTGAGAGAAACGCCTTTCAAGCGGGCTCCCGCCACGCGTGAGGCAGATCGGAGCATAACCTGCGTCTCCACGAAAGGCATGGCCGCCTGAACGCCGGAGAGTTGGCCGATGGCAGCAGTCACTTCGGGATTGTCGACCTGGAGCATCTGTTCAGGACGCAGGATAACCAGGTGGGATTCCACACCGACAATGCGTCCGCGCAGGTCCTCTTCAAATCCCGCCATTACGGCGATCACCACGATGAGGGCCATGACGCCCACCGTCACACCGGCGACCGAAAGGAGGGTAATCAAGGAGATAAATGCCTGAGATGGCTTTATTTTTAGATAACGGCTTCCGACGAAGCGTTCAAAACCCATCGCAATGGTCCCGATTCGGGGCGAAGATGGTCACGTGCCACCACCGGTCCGCCGATTCCCTATGGCTTCAATTTGAGATGCGGGAAGAGGATCACCTCGCGGATGGAGGGTGCATCGGTGAGTAGCATGACGAGGCGGTCGATGCCGATCCCCTCCCCCGCTGTGGGCGGCATGCCGTATTCAAGTGCTTCGACATATTCGCTGTCCATCAGGTGGGCTTCTTCATTACCGGCCTCACGGTCCTCGACCTGCTGTAGAAAACGACACCGTTGGTCCTCTGGATCGTTGAGCTCTGAAAAGCCGTTGGCTATCTCCCGTCCAGCGATGAACAATTCGAAACGCTCCGTATAATCCGGTGCCGCGTCGCTGCGCCGCGAAAGGGGCGACACCTCCACCGGATAGCCCGTGATAAAGGTCGGCTGGATGAGCTGGGGCTCAACCAAGGCGTCGAAGAGCTTGGTAATGATCTTGCCCATGCGCCCGGACTTGGTAATTTTGACCCCTTTTTCGGCGGCAAAGGCAAGCAATTTGTCCCGATCACCCAGAATCGAAGCGGGTACGCCGCCGATCTCGATCAAGGAGGTCATAAGGTCGATGCGCCGAAAAGCCTCCCCCATATGGATGGCGTCACCTTGATAGGTAATGGTGGTGCTACCGGTCACCGCATCGGCCACTTGCGCCAGCAAAGCTTCGGTCAACGCCATCAAGTCTGTGTATGTGGCGTAAGCCTGATAGAATTCAATCATGGTGAACTCTGGATTGTGCTGGGTAGAAACGCCCTCGTTGCGAAAGTTGCGATTGATTTCGAAGACACGTTCAAAGCCACCCACCACCAGCCGTTTGAGGTAAAGTTCCGGTGCGATGCGCAGAAACAGATCCATCCCCAAAGCCTTGTGGTGGGTTCGGAACGGCTTCGCTTCGGCCCCCCCCGGTATCGGCTGCATCATGGGAGTTTCTACCTCGAGGAAGTCCCGTTCAAGAAAAAAGCTGCGCACCTCCTGAATGATCTGGCTGCGTCGTAGGAAGGTCTCCCGCACTTCGGCATTCATGATGAGATCGAGGTATCGCTGACGATACCGCTTTTCCGGATCCTTGAGACCGTGGAACTTCTCCGGGAGAGGACGGCTCGCTTTGGCGACCAACTCCAATCGCCCAGCGAGTAGTGTCCATTCGCCGGTTTTCGTCTGAAAAAGAGTCCCCTCAAGACCGACGAAATCACCCACATCGATCTGTTTGAAAAGGGCGTAGGCCTCGTTTCCGACTTTATCTTTGCGAATATAGGCCTGCAGTTGGCCTGTGCGGTCACGGAAGCGGACAAAGGCGGATTTGCCGAAGCGGTTGATCGCCATGATCCGCCCAGCGAGTCGAAATTCGGGGCCATTTTCGTCCGGCGCCACCTGCGGATCGGCCAAGATCGCCTCGACGTGCGAAACAGTGTGCTCGACACGATAATCGTTGGGGAAAAGGTTATATCCGCTGTCCTTCATCGCCGCCAACTTTTCCAGACGCTTTTGGAGGAGGTCACTTGTTTTTTGCATCGCTATTTCCACTGTGGTGCATGGGGTGCGGCCGCATGCGATAACCCGGTAATGCCGGAGGTGCGCGGTCTGAAATTAAAAAGAGGAATTACCGCCTCCCAGCTGCAGTGGAGTGGCAATTCCCGTCAGGATGTCCAATAATTCCAAAAATAAAAGCGGACCCAATGGTCCGAATTGTGATTGGTAACGTATTCTCCCCTGGGTGTCAAGTTCACAAAAAAGACCACCGACTTCGACCGGAGGATAGGGTCAAAGTCGGTGGCTTGATTCACGCTCGCATGTAGCGAGCGATGGTGGAGATTGGGTGCGTCGGTCGCGTTAATCCCGATTGCGATTCGCCATGGTGCCGCCAATCAAAGTCATAATGGCGGCCGCAATCACATAGATTGGTGTGCCACCTGCCTGGGCGGAGGCCCCGATGAAACAGCCGTCGCCGGAGCTGGCGGAAGCATTCCCTGCGGGGATGGTGGTATCCGAATCGGAGTCCGCATCGGCAAATTGGCGATACCCCAACCCGGCAGGATCGATGATGATACCATTGACAACACCATCATCATCGCCGGTGCCGCCGTCGATCAGCGTATAGCTCACCGAACGGCGATCTGGGCTGAACTCGGCGTTCTCATAGAGTTGCCAGCCCAACTCGGCATTGTATTTGAACCATTCGGTGCCTTCCGGGGCCGGCTCGGAGAAATAGACAGTTACGGTAGCCTCTTGCTGGCCTTCTTGCAGAAAAAGCTTGAAACTCACCGCCCCAAGGTCGGTCATTTCGGGGAGGTTGCGCGTGTTCGAGACCTGGGTGGGGCATACCGATTTGAGCCCCACCACATGGGCACAATCATTGGCGACTTTCAGCCCAAGGTGGCCGTCACCAGTCTCGGCTGCGACAAAAGAGAGGTCGTCTTGGTCACAGTCACGTACGCCATTGCCGTCCAGATCAAGTTCACTGCCGTCCACTTCCTGATTGTCAACCAACCCATTGGCATCCAGATCGTCTGTGTCGGCGGCGGTGATGGTCTCGAAAACCGCAGGACTGGATTGAGTAAGCACCTGGTGATCTTGGTCGAGATAGGTGGCGCGCCAATAGTAGACCGTTTCGGTTTCAAGAACCATGTCGGGCACTGGATACCGGGTCAACTGCGCCTCGCTGACCTGGTCCAGGATCAAGCTGGTAAACGTCTCGTCAAGACTGATCTGCCAACGTGTAGCGGTGTGCTGGTGGCCGTCCACGGATATTGTGGTTGAAAGAAGCGGGGTCAAACCGATGCGCGTCTCGGGCGTCTCCTGATCGGTGATCGTATCCGAATTGTCGTTGTCTGTGTCGGAAGCGGAATCACCGTCATAGCCGCTGCCAGTCGTGTCATCGACGGGAGCAGAGTAGGTAACCTCGTTGGAATCACCACTTTCAGCGTCGCCTTCGTAAGCGCGAACCACATAGTGATAGGTTTCGCCAGGATTGGTGGTTTCGTCGACAAACCGGGTCCCGGTCACTGTCCCCAAGGGAGCGGTATAATCGAAGGTGTCGCCGTCCAACCTTCTGAATAGCCGATAGCCATCAGGGCTGGGATCGTTAGCGTCCCACTCCAGCGTCACGACCGCGTGGGCGGCCGTCACGGTGGTCAGACTGAATAGGACAAAGAACAATGCCCAGGTGAGCGAAAAGGGACGAATTGAGCGGTGCAACATGCGGGTATCCTCCAAGACTATTCCTAACCGTGCTGTAGGAATTCGCCTTGCAGGAGATCCCCTCAGCTCGGCAGCCCTGCCGCCATATTCTCGCCGGAAGCAAGAGGTTAGGCCGTCGGCTTTGCGTCCCGCTCTTTCGAGCGGTTTGCCATTATCAAGCGAATCGAAAATTCGGTTAACTTGAGACGCCGGTCCCACCTGACCGGTAACGGCCAATATCTATGCAAACTCTTTGCCAAAAAATAAGATAATGAATTTAAACACAATATTGAAGGAGAGCGTAGCGTTTAAGGGCTCTGCAAGCCGCACCAAATTAGGGGTGTCGCAAAAGCTGGTTGCAGATCTCCTAAGATTGCACCTCTGTGCAACTAGAGAGTACAGCTTTGTGCAAATCAGTGAAATTGGCGTGGTCGGCGGTTAGGCGGGTGCCTGCGTCCTCCGGAACGAAATGCTGAATCGACTGCCTTGTCCGGGACGGGAATAAACATCCAAGGGCGCTTGGTAGGATTCAAGGATACGGTGAACGATGGAGAGCCCCAAACCAGTGCCTTCCGGCTTGGTGGTAAAAAAGGGGTCGAAAATGGTTGCGACGGTTTCCTTGGACATCCCCTCGCCATTGTCCTCGATGCTAAGGACCACCTCATCTTCGCCGGGGGTCTTCATCTGAACATCGATCAGGCCCGATTGGTGATGCATGGCGCGATTGATCGTCTCACCACTGGAAGCATGACGGGGAGCCGATGTGGCGGACACCGCCTCGGCAGCATTGAGTAGTAGGTTCCAAAGCACTTGCCTGAGATGGACCGGATCGATCTCCACCCAGACATCGGCCGTAAGGGACTGATGGATAGACACTTTGCCGAAAATGGCTTTGTCCTTCTCGAACAGAGCCAAGGTTTCTCTGACAGCACCGTCTAAGGCCACGTATTCAACGCGACCCTGAGTCGGCTTCGCGAACATGAGAAAATTATTCACAAGCGAGCTGAGACGGTCGGTTTCACGCAGGACGATGTGCATAAGACGTTCATGCTCGGGCTGATAGCGTATCTCCTCCCTGAGCATCTGAATGGCACCCCCCAGGGATGCGAGTGGGTTCTTAATTTCGTGAGCAAGCCCAGCCGCCATCTCACCGATGGCCGCCATACGGTCCACCCGCTTTACATGATCCTCCATGGCCATGAGTTTGAGGTGCGAACGATTGGCCTTATCCACCAGAAGACCACTTAGAAAGGCGACGCCGAAACAAGCAAGGGTGGTCACGGTTACGCGGTATAGAATGACCGACCCACTGATGGCCTGCCGTTGCAACTCGGGATCGATAGCTGGCGGCAACAGCCAGCCCTGATATCCGACAGCGACCATGCAGATGTACTGCAGGCAACAGCCGGCCGCTAACCAGCGACCGCCTCTGGGGCCGAGGAGAATGGTGCCGTATACGATGACGATGAGATAGAGAAACGAAAAAACGCTGAAGAAACCGCCGGTGACAAATAGGATCAACGAAACGATGAGGGTATCGACGGCCACCTGAAGCCCGGCAAATCGTCGGAGGCGTCGGACCTTTGCCAGCGAAACGGCGTAAATAGCGGTCAGCAGAAAGATGATGCTGGTAAGGACGTAGAGCACTAGCAGGGGCGCGGTGGTGAGGGAAGGGCTGAAGCGCACCTGCAGTAAGATGGTGGACCCCAGCAGGAAGCTACAAAACAGCAGGCGGCAGAGCATCAGCCACTTAAGGGGATTGCGCAATTCGACGCCACGGGAATCCCTCTCCCGTTTCGACGCGAGTGGCTTGGCGACCGGTGGGCTGTGCTGATTCACGCGTTCCCTTCGATGGATCAATGTGTCCTTCAAAGGATCCATTGAAGACGAATATATTACTAAGTGAATTTAAATACTTGTGCTTTATCGAGCTCTGTTATGAAATCGCGCCGGCCATCTTGAAGATCGGCAGATACATGGCCACGACCAGCCCACCGATGACGGTGCCGAGGAAAACGAGCATGAAAGGCTCGATCAGGGAGGTCAGATTTTCCACGGCCTGATCCACCTCCTCATCGTAAAAGTCGGCGATCTTTCCCAGCATGGCGTCCAGGGCGCCGGTGGATTCCCCCACCGAGATCATCTGACACACCATGGATGGAAAAACGCCGCTTTCCATGAGCGGGTCGGCCATTGTGCGCCCTTCAGAGATACCGCTGCGCACATGATATACCGCCTTTTCAATGCTGGTGTTGCCGGCCGTTTTCGCTACGATGTCGAGTGCTTCAAGAATAGCCACACCACTGGAGAGCATGGTGCCCATGGTACGCGTGAATTTGGCCACGGCGACCTTGCGAATGAGGATGCCGAAGACGGGCAACTTGAGCATGATGGCATCGACGGATTCGCGCCCCTTCTGGGTGGCGTAATATTTTTTGAAAGCAAACCCGAATATGATCAGACCGATGATGATGTAGAGGATTTTCGATTTCACAAAATCGCTGGCCCCTACGACGATCTTGGTGGGACCCGGCAGATCCCCGCCGAAATCCGCGAACATCTCCTGAAAAACGGGGATGACGAATACCAGGATGACGGCCACCACGATGACGGCAATGATCATGGTCACTACCGGGTAGGTCATGGCGCCCTTGACCTGGCTTTTCAGCTTGGCCGCTTTTTCCATATAGGCCGCCAGGCGCCGGAGGATGGTATCGAGAATACCACCGGCCTCACCCGCGGCGATCATATTGACGAAGAGGTCGTCGAAGTGCTTGGGATACTTTTTAAGAGAGTCGGCGAGTGTCGCACCACTTTCAACCGATTCCTTGATCTCCTTGAGCATTACCTTGAAGGTTTTATTCTCCTGCTGGGAATGCAGGATATCGAGGCACTGAATAATGGGCAGCCCAGCATCGATCATGGTCGAGAACTGCCGCGCGAAGAGGATAACGTCCTTCTCCTTCACCGGTGGCTGCAGAAAAGCGACGTTCTCAAACAGGTCTTTGGGTTTCTTTTTGACTTTCGTCACGGTGATGCGTGCACGACCGAGGTGGGCGCGAACCGCCTCTTCGTTAGGCGCATCGAGTTCACCCTTCTGAACCAGATTGTTTTTGTTTTTACCTTCCCACAGGTAGACCGGCATTCTACTCCCCCTTGGTCACAAAGGAATTGTCAGGGCGTCCTGCCGCCGACAGGCCGTTGGTTGAAAATATGTAGACCGACCCCATCCACACCTGATTTAGCGCAGGCGTACCGCATGCGTACGAATCCCGAACTGGGATAGCGTCATAATCGCAGCGATGATCCAGGTTGCATAAAAAGGAATGCGGAGGCGTCTCGGGTAGACGAGTCTGCTAACGCAAGGTTGATGGGCGATCGTTGGCACGTCCGCAAGCCCGTGGAGATCATGGGCTTGATATTTTTTTCGTGATTTTAGTAGCATAAAGCGTTTCAATCAACAACCAGTATATTCATGGGCGATAGTGATGGGGTCGGCTGGGACAGCTGTTTTCCGCCACCAGAATCGTATCCGGCTTATCCGCTGCATTTTCCGCACCAAGAGTGGAAAACCGAAAGAAACCGCCGCTGTTTGACAGATCCGGTGAAGCGCATATCGGTTTACGGCAACAGAGATGTCGTGATACTGTCGTATCCTAAATCGTCAGTTTATCAATTTTATTAAGTTTTCTTGTGTAAAAGTGGTCGATTTTTAGCCCGCCGACCACCAAGCGAATCTGCCATCCACCGTAACCGGATGAAGAGATGAGAAAAATTTGAACCGCCCAACCTCCGAAAAAACACACACCCTTATCACGACGCACATCAACGCAGATTTCGATGCGCTGGCATCGATGCTGGCGGCACAAAAACTCTATCCTCAAGCCGTCGTTGTGTTTCCCGGTTCTCAGGAGCGCAATCTTCGCAATTTCTTCATTCAGTCAATGGTGTACCTGTACAATATGGTGGACCTGAAAAAACTCGATGCCTCCCAATTGAAACGCCTGGTGTTGGTGGATACCCGCCGGGCCGACCGCATCGGCGCCGTGGCCGATCTTTTGGAACTACCGGGGTTGGAAATCCACATCTACGATCACCACCCTTCAAAGCACGATGACATCAGAGGCCAATACGAAGTACTGGACCTGACCGGCGCTACGGTCACCATCCTGACCGAGTTGATTCAGAAAAAGCGGCTTGCCATCACGGCCGAAGAGGCCACCATCATGTGCCTGGGAATTTATGAGGACACAGGCTCCTTTACTTTCCCATCCACCACCGCCCGGGATTTTCAGGCGGCCGCCTATTTGGTCTCAAAAGGGGCCAATCTCAACACCGTCGCCGGGATGATAACCCGAGAGATCAGCCCTGAGCAGGTGGGTTTGCTCAACGACCTTATTCAGGCCGCGCGGCACTATGACATCAACGGTGTGGACGTTGTCGTGGCGCGCCTGTCGGTGGATAATTACGTCCCCGATTTGGCCTTCTTGGTGCACAAGATGGTGAAGATGGAGAACATCAACGCCATTTTCGTATTGGCGCTGATGGACAATAAAATCCAGTTGGTGGCACGCAGTCGAATTCGGGATGTGGATGCGGGCGCCATCGTAACGGCCATGGGCGGCGGCGGGCACCCCTACGCGGCGTCTGCCTCCATCAAGGACCGGACGCTTGCCCAGGCAGAGCAAGAGCTTTTCAAACTCCTGCAGGCCAACATTCGCTCCCGGCGCCAGGCCCGCCACCTCATGTCGGAGCCGGCCATCAGCGTGGATGAGGGTTTATCGTGCGAAGCGGCCAAACAGATGCTGACACGTTACAACATCAACGCACTGTTGGTCACCGGCACCGACCTGCCGCCGCCCGGCATGGCGGGATATATCACCCGCCAGGTGATCGAGAAGGCCATCTATCATCAATTGGGCCATGTGCCGGTCAGTGAATATACGACCACTGAGCTGGAATCCGTTTCCCCCGATGCGGACCTGGTGGAGATTCAGAACAAGATCATCGAAAACAAGCAGCGCCTCCTGCCCGTCGTCAACGGCGAAAGCGTACTCGGCGTGATTACCCGGACCGACCTGCTCAACACCCTTGTTCACCAGCAGCCAATGGACCACCTGCTACCGCCAGATCCAACCAAGAGAGAATTGCAGGCCCGGACACGCTATGTGCTGAATTTCATGCGCGAACGGCTGCCGCAGCATCTAATGCGGCTACTGGAAGACTTGGGTAAAACGGCTGCTGAGATCGATGCCAAGGCCTATGTGGTGGGCGGATTTGTGCGCGACCTGTTTCTCTATCGGTCCAATGAAGATATCGATATCGTGATTGAGGGTGACGGGATCGCTTTTGCCCGTACCTACGCCAAACGGCGAGGGGCCCGTATCCACGCCTACCATAAGTTCGGCACCGCCGTCATCATCATGGAAGACGGATTCAAAATCGATGTGGCCAGCGCCCGCACCGAATCGTACAAATTCCCGGCGGCCCTTCCCGATGTGGAGATGAGCTCCATCAAACTCGACCTCTACCGGCGTGATTTCACCATCAACACCCTGGCCATCCAACTCAACCCCGACCGGTTGGGTCGTCTGATCGACTTCTTCTCGGCGCAGAAGGACATCAAGGACAAGGCCATCCGCGTTCTGCACAACCTCAGTTTCGTGGAGGATCCCACACGGGTGTTTCGCGCCATCCGCTTCGAGCAACGCTTCGGATTCAGTATCGGCCGGCTGACCATCGGCCTGATCAACAACGCCGTTCGGCACAACTTTTTCAAACGCCTCGGCGGTCGTCGTGTTTTCGGGGAGTTGCGCCAAATTCTGGAGGAGGTGAACCCAGTGCCGGCGCTAACCCGCATGGCCGAGCTCAACCTGCTCCAAGTCATCCACCCCTCTCTCGTACTGGACAAGGCCATGATCTCGCAACTGGAGGCAACCCAGCGCGTAATCGCCTGGCGCGAGTTGCTCTTCATCGAGGAGCCCTATCTAAAGTGGGCTGTCTACTTCATGGTGTTGACGCGCCCCTCGCCCCTGGATACGGCAATGGAGATCGGACATCGTTTGGAGCTAGCGCCCCGCCATGTACAAGCCTTCTGCAGGGGGCGCGAAGCGGCCGACCACTGCCTCTATCGGCTGCACCATCGACGCAGACTTACCAACAGCTACATGGACAAGGCCCTCAATGACTTTCGCACCGAGCTGATTCTCTATATGATGGCGGCCACCAACCAGGACCGTGTCAAACGGGCCATTTCTCATTATTTTACCAATTTGCGGCATATCACGCTTTCCGTCACTGGCAGGGATCTGAAAGCACTCGGCCTGCCCGCAGGCCCCGCCTACCGTCAGATACTGGCGGCCGTGCGGGAGTCTCTCTTAGATGGCCGTATCAAGGGTGCCCAGCAGGAGCGAAATCTGCTCCGGCGCCTGGCCAAGAAACACCTCAAAAAAGCCCGCTAGTCCATGGTCAATCCCGGGATCGTCGGCGAAACAGAACCCTCAGTCCGGCATGCGGGATTGATGGGACAAATCACTTGATTCTGACCAGCCCCCTCTATATCATACCGTGTTTTGATCGAGTCTAGACCGTATATGCCCGGCCACCATCAGGTTGAGGAGCGATTCATGACAGAAAAAAAGCGTGTCTTGAGCGGAATGCGGCCCACCGGCCCCCTTCATCTTGGGAACTACCATGGGGCTCTGGCCAACTGGGTCTCCATGCAGGATCAATACGATTGTCACTTTTTCATTGCCGACTGGCATGCCCTGACGAGCGACTACGAAGACACCAGCAAGATTACCGGCTATGTTCGCGAAATGGTCATCGACTGGCTCAGTGCTGGTCTCACGCCGGAGAAGAGCACCATTTTCGTTCAGTCGCTGGTGCCCGAGCACGCGGAATTGTTTCTCTATCTGTCCATGATCACGCCGGTTCCCTGGCTGGAACGCAACCCCACCTACAAGGACCAGATCGTCCAAATTCAGAACAAGGATCTGTCCACATTCGGGTTTTTAGGGTACCCCGTTCTTCAAGCCGCGGACATCATTATCTACCGTGCCAACGCCGTACCAGTGGGCGTGGACCAGGTGCCGCACGTCGAGATCACCCGCGAAATCGCCCGGCGCTTCAACTTCCTCTACGGCGACGTCTTTCCGGAACCTGAGGCGATTCTGACACCGACACCCAAGATCTTGGGAATGGACCGGCGCAAGATGAGCAAGAGCTATAACAATGCCATCTATCTCTCCGATCCACCGGAAGAAGTGAGCCGCAAAGTCTCTCAGATGATCACCGATCCCAACCGCATGCGCCGCAAAGATCCTGGGAATCCAGACATTTGCAACGTGTTTTCCTTCCACAATCTCTATTCGGGCGAGAAGGTGTCGGCGGAAATTGACAAAATGTGTCGGAAAGCCGAGATCGGCTGCGTGGAGTGTAAAAAGCGAATGGCCGATTACCTCATCCAGGCGATGGCGCCCCTGTATGAACGGCGACGCCACTACGAGGCCCATCCGGAGCTCGTGGAGGTGGTGATTCAGGATGGTAGCGCTAAGGCGCGCAATGTCGCCCGCGAAACCATGACAGCGGTGCGCGCCGCCTTGAAGATCACCCTCTAGGCATCATCTTACGGCGAGGATGCGGGTGCCATGAGCAGCGAGGCCTACCGGGTTCAATTGAGCGATATTTTCGAGGGTCCCATGGACCTGCTGGTCTACCTCATCAAAAAGAACGAGGTGGACATCCACGATATCCCCATCGCCCGCATCACCCAGCAATACCTGGCGTATGTGGAGTGGATCCGCCTGATGAACCTGGACAGCGTCGGTGATTTTCTGTTGATGGCATCTACCCTGGCGCAGATCAAATCCCGCACCCTCCTGCCCGTTCATGGCAACGAGGATGAAGAGCTGGAGGATCCCCGCCTGGAGATTGCCCGGCCGCTCCTGGAATACCTTGAAATCAAGTCCGTGGCGGATCAGCTGGCCGAGCGTCCTCTACTGGGTGAGGCGACCTTCGCCAGACCGGCGGAAAAAGGACAATTTGCCGGTGGTCAGGAGGAGGAGCTGATCAAGATAGGCCTCTTTGAACTGATCGACGCGTTCCAGAAAGTCCTAAAAGCCAGCGGTGGATTGCACAAGGTGGACCTGCAGACCGACAAGTTCTCGGTCAAGGAGAAAATCAGCGAACTCACCGACCTGCTCGAAGAGAAAGGCTCCTTGAGTTTCGCTGAACTCTTCAGCCCAAATCCCTCCCGCGCTGAGGTGATCGTCACCTTTCTGGCGATTTTGGAAATGGTCAAACTCACGCTCTTACGGGTGGCACAGCACGCTCAAAGCGGCATCATCCGGCTCTTCTTCGTGGATGCCTGAGAGAGATTGCAGCTCAACCATAAACCAAATGGGATCGGACCAGCGTACCATGGAGGACCTGAAAGCCATCATCGAGAGCCTGCTGTTCGTGGCCGATAAGCCTCTGAGCGTCGAGAAGCTGGTTGAGATCATTGAAGAGGCCGACGCCAGGGCGATTCGTTCGACGCTTCAGGAACTCCTCCGCGAATTTGACAATCCGGGGCGCGGCTTTCGCCTGCACGAGGTCGCCGGCGGATATCAGTTCCGGACCCACCCCGAGTGTCAGGCCTATATCCGACGGATGCTCAAGCCACCCCCCTCGCGCCTGAGCCGGGCGGCCTTGGAAACCCTCGCCATCGTCGCCTACAAGCAGCCCATCATTCGAAGCGACATCGAACACATCCGCGGGGTCGACTCGGGTGGCGTGCTGCGGGTCCTCATGGAGAAGAAGCTCGTGAGGGTCCTCGGTCGCCGTGAAATTCCCGGCCGCCCCCTGATCTACGCGACCACCAAACACTTCCTCGAAGTATTCGACCTCAAGAACCTCAAGGACCTGCCCACGCCGAAGGAGATCGAAGAGCTCACTGCCCAAGAGCCAGAGAATGGGGAAACCTTGGTCGAAATTGGGACGCACGACGCAGGTTCAGCGGTATCGCCGCACAGAGGAGGGGAAGAGATTGCACCTGTTTCGGAAGCGCGGACCCTGCCTGCAGACCGCAGCGTGGATCACCAGGATCCCGCGATGGATCCTGTTGAAATGCCGTTGTCAACATCCCCGCAGCCAATAAAACAGCCAACAACAACCCCGACGACCGACGCCGTGGCGCCCGCCCAAGAGACACCGATGGCGGAGGCGGCCGACGACGCCAGCGCGCCGCCCCCGATCGACGTCGCAATTGAGACCTCAATTGAGACCTCAACTGAGGCCTCAACAGAGACCTCAACAGAGACCGCAGTAGGGGCCTCGCCTGAAGGGCCGAAGGACCGGTCCTGAAGGCGAAAATGCGCTTGACTTGCCAACCCAACTCGGCGTATGAGATGTTCCACTATTCAGGGCGATTAACTCAGTGGGAGAGTGCTACCTTCACACGGTAGAAGTCACTGGTTCAATCCCAGTATCGCCCACCACAGCTAGCAAGGGCTTACGTGGCGCACGTAAGCCCTTTTTTTATAGTTGGCAGGCATCGAAGGGGCGTCAACGGATCCGCGTCCGAGGAGATATCGCGAAACGGTCTATCGTGTGTGCTTTTAGCGATCTGAAGAATCTGTGTCCGGCTCAAAGATTCGGCGGAATCTATTCGTGTTGGTGTTTTGGTCGCGGTTGACGATGAATCGTAGGGTCTTCAAATCGATTATTTTAAGTAATGGTCTGCAAGCGATAGGGATTGGCGTTTTTACCCGGATCCCTTAGATGGGCTGTCAGGCGTACGTCCTTGTAAATCTGATCGTGGTACCCATAGGTGTTGGCATCCAATGAGAAGAACGCAGCCAATATGGAGGAACACGGTTAGCCACTCCCTCTGAGACTTCTAATGGCTACCCGTCGGTATGCCGCTGAATGCCTGGATCACATTTGAGGGGGATAATCCTGTCAGGCTGCTCAGATGAGGTCGGTCACCTGCAGAATAGAGTTTTCGCCGCCGAAATCGTCCTTCTCGCTGGTGGGGATGGTGGGATCGGCCACCCGGCGCTTGCCGTCCAGGATGTAGGCGAAGCGGTGCTCACCGGCGGGTACCCGCAGATGCACCTCCCAGTAGCCGGAACTGCCGATTGGCTTCAGGGCCACCCGCTGCCAGTCGATGAAGGAGCCGGTCAGCTCCACCCGGGCGGCGGTAGGTTGGTACAGGACGAAGCGGTTGTGGCATAGGGCCGGGGCCGGCGGCTGAAAGAGGGTGAACAGCACCAATATCGCGGCGGCGAAACCGGCCGTGGCGAATCCCAGCGGGCGAAGCAGACCGGCCAGACGCTCCCGCAGCGACGGCTGCCAGACGGTTACGGGCGCAATGGCAGGCAGTTCGGGCATTTCCCGAAGTAGCTTCTCCTGGTCCAGCAGCTCCAGCGTCTCGGCGTAAAAGCCGGCATTTGTATGCACCTTCTCGACGAAATGCCGCTTTTCGTCCAGATCCATCTCGTCGTCGATATACACGCTGGCGAGGTAGTCGTGGTCCATCTCCATCACTGCCCCCCTTGGTTGAGGATCGCCTTTAGCCGCAAACGCGCCCGGTGCACCTTAACCTTGACATTGGCCTCGCTGATCTTGAGCAGCTTGCCGATCTCCCGGTAGCTCAAGGACCCGCTGGCCACCAGGGCGATCAACTCGCGGTCCACCAAACGCAGTTGGCCGATCGCCGCCAGCATGCGCGTCACCGCCTGTTTCTGGATCAGCTGCCGCTCCGGGTTGGCGTCACCAGCCTCCTTCTCGTTTCCGCTCAGCGCCTCCTCGCGCCGCTTACGGGCCGCGTCCAGAGCCGCGTTGCGGGCGATGGTGAACAGCAGCGAGGGATTGGAGCCGTTGCGGCCGTAGCGGGACAGACAGCGGGTGAAGCTTTCTTGTGTGAGATCCCCGGCCAGCTGATAGTCCCCGGTGAGGCGCAGCAGATAAGCGAAAACGCTTCCCCTGTATCGGCTGTAAAAACGACTGTAGTCGTCCATTTCAGTAGTATAACGCTTTGGCGCAATATTCGTTACAAGTGACGTGGGCGAAAATGACCTACCGTGTCGCAGCTGAATGATATGACCTTCGATGGGATCGTGTCGATCAGGTCTGGCACGCCCCCTGTAGGGTAGAGTGCCAAGGACCCTTTCTGACAAGTGAAGATCAGCGCCGAGGTGGCCCCGCAGGCCGATGCCGGCCTCAAGCAGGTGATTCAGGAGAAGTGCATCCACTGCCACATGAGCATGGCCCGCAATCAGCAGTCGAGCAATGGCGCCGCCAAGGAGGAGAGCGAGGTTCTGGACACCGGGTTCTTGGCAGATGCTGTAGCAGGTGTTGATGCAGTATGTAGATTCGGAAACGAATCAGTTGCCTTTGCCAGAGCCGCCACTGCCGCTGCCGGAGCTCCCACCGGCGCCACTCCCACCGGCGCCACTCCCGCTGGAACCGCTACCGCCGTTGCCTGCGCTGCCGCTGGTGCCGCTTCCGCTGGGGCCGCCACCCGAACCGCTGTCGCTGCCGCTGCCCGAGCTACCACCGGAGCTACTCCCACTGGAGCCACTCCCGTTGGCACCGCTATCGTCTGAACCACCGCTGCCGCTGTCACTGCCCGAACTCCCACTGGCGCCGCTGCCACCGCTGCCGGAGCCACCGTCATTGCCACTACTGCCGCCACCGTCTCCCGTCCTGCCGGAGCCGCCGCCTTCGCCACTGCCGCCATTGGCACCCGAGCTGCCGCCTTGACCGCTGCCGCCCTCGCTCCCGCCGGCGCCGTTTCCGCTGCCGCCACTGCCGGAGGTAGACCCGCTGCCCTGGCCACCCGAGTCGTGGTCCTCTTCACGGCCATACTTGTGGGCGCTGCCGATCCCCTCTCCGCTACCCAGTGCACGGGCGTATTGCTTGGCCAACGGGCCGGGAGCGGTGTGCTGGGCATCGTCGGCGAAGCTGGCCCCCAACTGTTGCATCTGGCGGGTCGAATAGCGGTGCTGGAGGGCCTGGCAGACCGTTTCACCCACATCGATGCTGTGGGCCCCCAGGCGCGCCATGGTGCGCACCGTCTGCATGGTCTGCAGCGCCAGCGCTTCCCCTTCGTTGCGGGTCTGCTGGCGGATGCGCACCTCCAGGCGTTCGGCGACCCGCTCCACGTCCATCTCCTGCATATCGGCCGTGAGGCTGTCATAAACCGCCTCGGCCATGGCCCGCACTATTTCGGGATCTTCGCAGAGACGCCGAGCAATTTGAAGGCTGAAGGTCTGCCGCTGCTGGACCCGCTCCATGGCCTGGAGGATGCGCTCCTCATCCACCCGCTTGGCCATGCCCTCCATCGCCTTGTTCATCACCGGCTCGGTGGCCAGACCCGTATCGGCACTCCTCATGACGATCCGCTGGGCGCGTTCCACATTCTCTTCCCGGAAACGATTCTGCAGCATTTGCCGAAGCATCTTCTTGGCCGGCTCTTCGGGAACGCCGGCGTTGCTCATGTCGCGGGTGCGCTGCCGGATCTGCTGCTGGTTTTCCTGACTGAGCGGTTCGTGATCGACGGCCAGCACCGGACCGCTGGTGGCCAGCAGGAATAGTAAGAAGGTGGTGATGAATCGTTTCATTTGGGGCCTCCGTTGGGCTGCTGTGTTACTCCCATAACGGGCTGGGCCGTGAAAGGTTACATGCCGGGCTCAAAAATGCAGTTCTGGGCGCCGAAGTCGTCGTTCTCCTTCAAGCGGCAGGCCGGAGTGAAGGGCTCGCCATCCACGAGGTAGAAGTAGCGAAAGGTCCGGTCCGCGGGAACGGTCACCTCCCAGCGGCCCGACGCGAGCGTCGCCCGACGTGGCTGAAACCCGTCAAGGGAGCAGGCCAAATGCGCCTCGGAGGCCGTGTCGTGTTTCAGGTAAAAGGTCACCTGGTGATTGACCTCACGGTAGTAGTGACGGGCGCAACCCGACAGCCCCAGGAATATGATGCAAGTCAATAAAAGCGGTCGCCACATGGGCATGCCTCCATCTTAGAAAGCGTCGATATGGATTGGCATCGGCAGACAGGCGGTGTCAGGCGTCGACGATGAAGATGAGGATGAAGTTGCCGTACGCCACTGTATCCCAAATTAACGGCTCCGTGGGCAAAAGGTTACAGGCAAAGCCCAAAAAACAGTTGCCGCCACTGGCTGCGATACCGATACCGGCGCACCCTACCTGCTCTGAAAGTGGATTTTGCAGCGGGGGCACTTTCACGTCGTGAAGTGCCAGATGGGTCATCGAACAAGGGACTACGGCTTCGCTTTTCCCACCCGCGCACGTCGAGAGCCCTTCAGATGACTTGAGCAAATCCACCTGATCGACCGCATCGCTCACTTCCCAGCGGTGGCCTGCGCTTGCTGCGGCAAGGTGTAAATGTGTCTCTGTGGCCCTATCCATGACGCAGCGCAAGCAATCGGGCGCTCTCGCCGCTGTGGTCTAATGGCCAGCGTTATCATCGCCACATTTGATCATGGCGAAACAAATCCATGGAAGGTTTATTTAGCTAGGCGTAAAGATCAGCGTGGATACATAACGACGGAAATATAAGGGAGGGTATAGCGATCGCAGCTCTATGGCAGCCGCAACACGACTGATAGCCGCACGAAATGCATGGCAACGGCTATTTACAGCGCACTGGCATATTAGGCCAATTGCCTTGTTAGTCAGATGCGGGCAGATGCACTAGCGTTTGCCGCTGTGGCGCCGGCCTTGGCCGCTTACTCGGTAAAGTTGGCGATAATGGCCTTGAGCTGCGTCTTTTGGGGGCCGCTGAGGTTGTCGAAGCGAACGCTTTGACGTTTGACCCGTTTGTTACGGAAAAGAATCTCGCCCGTCTCCGTATCGGAAACGGTCTTGAAGGGCACCTTGCCGAGGCAGATCCGGTTACGATTGACCAAGGAGAGCTCGTAGGAACCTTTGTCAATCTTGATGCCGTTGTCCACGTAGTAGAAGGAGAGGCCGCCCATGCTGATATTGTCGATCTGGTTCTTGGACATGGACTGATCGTAAATGACGTAGACACCGTCTCTGGCCTTGTAGCGTCTCTGTTTACGCACCCGTAGCGTTATCAAGCGTTTGAGAATAGACATCACGTTAGCACCCATTGACAGTACACGGTGTGCTGTCTCATGACCCCGTCAAGGTAGGCCGGGGCGGCGCGAATGAGAGTGGGATCGCGCAATTATTATTTAATCGAGGCGTGAGAGTCACGCGTCGCTAAGGAATGCCCTGCACGAAGTAGTATAGTGGTGGTAAAAATAAGAGAAAAGTCCTGGTAAGTCAACAGGATTCCGATGGTGAATATTACCCTCCCTACTGAATGTGACGGCCAGCATCCGGCAAGGCGGCGGCGCTGGGATTGCAACTTAGCACGAATCTGTGTATGTCACAGTCGCGCCGGCAGCGGTGGTCCCTTTCTGGATACGCCCCGATGTTGGCAGAGGGATTTTCGAGGTTCACGCGTAAGGAGGACGCCATCAGCAACAAAGGCCTGTTCGATCATCGCAACGAGTACAACGCCGCATCGCTGGAGGTGCTTAAGGGACTTGACCCGGTCAAACGCCGCCCGGGAATGTACACCGATACCCAGCGCCCAAACCACCTCGCCCAGGAGGTGATTGACAACAGTGTCGATGAGGCCATCGCCGGTTTTGCCAGCCGGGTCGATGTGACCCTGCATGAAGACGGCAGCCTGGAGGTCGGCGACAACGGGCGCGGCATGCCCACCGATATTCACCCGGAGGAGAAGATCTCCGGGGTTGAAGTCATCCTGCTCAAACTGCACGCCGGCGCGAAATTTTCGAACAAGGATTATCGCTTCTCCGGTGGGCTGCACGGCGTCGGGGTGTCCGTGGTCAACGCCCTCAGTGAACGCTTGACCGTTGAGATTCGCCGCGGCGGCCGAAAATACCAAATCGCGTTTGCCGACGGTCACAAAACCGACGACCTGGAAACGGTCGGCAGCGTGGGGCAGCGCAATACCGGTACCACCATCCGCTTCTGGCCCAATCCCATCTATTTCGATACCGTCAAATTCTCCGTACGCCGGCTGCGCCACGTCTTGCGGGCCAAAGCCGTCCTGTGCCCCAGGCTGACAGTGGTGTTCAAGGACCGCATCCGCAAGGAGACGGATACCTGGTACTATGAGGACGGCCTGCGGGACTACCTCAGCAGTAGTTTAGAGGGGCACAGCTTGATCCCCGAGATCCCCTTCGTGGGAGAGCACGAGGCTGAAGAGGAGGCGGTGGCATGGGCCGTCACCTGGCAGCCGGAGAGCAGCGACACCATCACCGAGAGCTACGTCAACCTCATCCCCACCGCCCAGGGGGGTACCCACGTGAACGGCTTTCGTTCCGGCCTCCTCGCCTCCCTGCGGGAGTTCTGCGAATACCGCAAGCTGATTCCCAGGGGCATCAAACTCACCGCGGACGACATCTGGGAGCGTTGCAGCTACATATTGTCGGTGAAGATGAGCGATCCCCAGTTTTCGGGCCAGACCAAGGAGCGCCTCTCCTCACGAGAGTGCGCCGCCTTGGTCAGCGGGACCATCAAAGACGCCTTCGGCCTGTGGCTCAACCACCACACCGAGATTGGTGAGCAATTGGCCGAAATGGCCATCGAAAACGCCCGGAGACGCTTAAAAGCCAGTAAAAAAGTGGTTCGCAAAAAGATCACCAGCGGTCCGACCCTGCCGGGCAAGCTCACCGACTGTGTGAGCCAGGATCCGGCCGAGACCGAGCTGTTTCTAGTGGAGGGCGATTCGGCCGGCGGCAGCGCCAAACAGGCCCGCGACCGCCAGACCCAGGCCGTCATGCCCCTGCGGGGGAAGATCCTCAACACTTGGGAGGTGGAGTCCCAGGCCGTACTCTCCTCCAAGGAGATCCACGACATCGCCGTGGCCATCGGAGTGGATCCCGGTTCGACCGATTTGAGTGGATTGCGCTACCATAAGGTCTGTATCCTGGCCGACGCCGACTCCGACGGCCTGCACATCGCCACCCTGCTGTGCGCCCTCTTTCTGCGCCATTTCAAACCGCTGGTGGCCGCCGGACACGTTTATGTGGCCATGCCGCCCCTCTTTCGCATCGATGCGGCCAAACAAGTCTTCTACGCCCTCGACGAAGCGGAGAAGAGCGCCATCCTCAAACGCCTGGCCAAAAAGAGCAAAGCCAAGGCCAGCGTGCAACGCTTCAAGGGGCTCGGCGAGATGAATCCCCTCCAATTGCGCGAGACCACCATGGCGCCGGACACCCGGCGACTAGTGCGGCTTCAGCTCGATGAGGCGGAAAGGGCCGATGGGGCGGTGGACCCGGGGACGGAAGCGGCGGCCGCAGACAGACGCACGGATCCGCTAGCGGCAACGGGCGATGCGCCAGATGGCGACGACGCCGGTGCGGAGGCCGTAATGGATATGCTGCTGGCCAAGAAACGGGCCGGTGACCGTCGTCAGTGGCTGGAGAGCGAGGGTGACCTGGCCGAGTGGGGGTGATGCGGCCGTCGGTAGGCAAACAGATTACACCATAAACCAAGGCCGTCCCGTTGGGCGACCTTGGTGCTTTGGACCGTGCACCAATGAGCCGGTTAACCAGTGCGCCAATATGGTAATTGGATCTCTTTTAGGTTGCCGACGGCGAAGCCTCGCTACACCACACCCTGGTCCTGCATGGCGCTGACCACCTTGTTGAAGGCAGCGATATTGGCCCCGTTGATATAGTTGCCCGGGGTGCCGTGTCGCGCTGCAGTGTCCAGGCAGGTCTGATGGACCTCCTTCATGATCAGTTGCAGGCGCTCGTCAACCTCGGCCCGGGTCCATGAGAGGCGCATGTTGTTTTGGGCCATCTCAAGGCCGGAGAGGGCCGCCCCGCCGGCACCGGTGGCCTTGTTGGGACCGAAGAGGGTTCGTTTGCCCATCAGGATCTCGATGGCCCGGGGCGTGCAGGGCATACTGGCGCCCTCCACCACTAGCTTGATATTGTTGTTGATCAGGTGGTAGGCGTCCGGCTCGTTGATCTCGTTCTGGGTGGCGCAGGGGAAGGCGCAGTCCGCCCGGTTGCGCCAGAGCGGGTTGCTCTCCATGTCGGCCGTCAGGGGCGTGTAGATGGCTTGGGGGTACTTCTCGACATACTCCTCAATACGTCCCCGCCGCACGTTCTTGATGAGACGAACGTGGGCCAGCTTCTCCATGTCGATTCCCTCGCCATCGTAGATAAAACCGCTCGAATCGGAGAGTGTCAGGACCCGCGCCCCCAATTCGATGAGCTTCTCCACCGTGGATTGGGCCACATTGCCGGCGCCGGAGACCAGGCAAGTTTTCTTCGCCAAACTGGTCTTGCGGGTGGCCAGCATCTCCTGTGCAAAATAGACGCAGCCGTAGCCGGCGCCCTGCGGTCGCATCAGGCTGCCGCCCCAACCCGTTCCCTTGCCCGTCATGGCGCCGGTAAACTCATTGCGCAGACGGCGGTACATGCCGAACAGATAGCCGACCTCGCGGGCGCCGACGCCGATGTCGGCGGCCAAAATGTCGGTCGACGGGCCGATGTGGCGATGCAGTTCCCCCATGAAGGCCTGGCAGAAGCGCATGATCTCCTCATCCGACTTCCCTTTGGGGTCAAAATTGGAGCCGCCTGCGGCGCCGCCCAGGGGCATGGTGGTGAGAGCGTTCTTGAACACCTGTTCGAAGGCCATGAACTTCATGATGCTGAGGTTGACCGACGGGTGGAAGCGCAATCCGCCCTTGTAAGGGCCGACCGCACTGCTCATCTCCACGCGATACCCGCGGTTGACCTGCACCTTGCCGCGGTCATCCACCCAGGGGACCCGGAAGCTCAAGACGCGCTCCGGCTCCACCAGCCGCTCCAACACGCCGGCCATCACATATTCGGGAGTCTGCGCCAGGAGCGGTGTGACACTTTCGACCAACTCCTTGACCGCCTGGTGAAACTCGGTTTCCTGGGGATCCACCGTCTTTATCTGCTCCAATATCGCCGTCATCTGGCCCCACCTTCGTCATCGTGGTATTCCGCCGCCGCGCCATCGCCCTGGCGGGGCATCGTTGACCGCATGCATAGCAGATCCGCCCAGGGCCTTCAATATTGGATGTTGCGCCGGCCACCTGTCGCATGGAAGCATCTTCTTCCGGCGGCATGCCGTTGGTCCTTAGCGATGCTGACTCGACAATAATTCCCACTGGATGCTATAAGGGCGACCCAGCCACACGTGGCACTCGATCCGTGAACTTGCCCAATTGACGCGACAGCCGCACCAGAGGAGACCCATTCGATGAGCACCACCCCATCGGCCCTGATCGACGGCATCGAAGAGATGCCCCTGGCCCAGTTCAGCAAGAAAGCGTATCTGGATTACGCCATGTATGTCATCATGGACCGCGCCCTGCCCCATGTGGGCGACGGTCTCAAGCCGGTCCAGCGGCGCATCATCTACGCCATGTCCGAGCTGGGTCTCAAGGCCACCGCCAAATATAAGAAATCGGCCCGCACGGTGGGCGACGTCCTCGGCAAATTCCACCCCCACGGCGACACGGCCTGCTACGAGGCCATGGTCCACATGGCCCAACCCTTCGCCTACCGCTATCCCCTGGTGGACGGGCAGGGCAATTGGGGCGCCCCGGAGGATCCCAAATCCTTCGCCGCCATGCGTTACACAGAAGCACGCCTGGCGGCTTTCAGCGAGCTTCTGCTGGAGGAGCTGCCCATGGGCACCGTGGATTGGGGTCCCAATTTTGACGGCACCCTAAAAGAGCCCCTCACCCTGCCGGCGCGGCTGCCCACGATCCTGCTCAATGGCACTACGGGCATCGCCGTCGGCATGGCCACCGACATCCCGCCGCATAACGCCGGAGAGGTCGCCCAGGCCTGCATCGCCCTGTTGGAGAATCCCAAGGCGGATCTTGAGACGATCTGTCGGCACGTCCGAGGTCCCGACTATCCCGGCGGTGCCGAGTTGATCAGCCAACGGGAGGATCTGCTGAGGCTCTACCGCAGCGGCAAGGGCACCATCCGCCTGCGGGCCGCCTACGAGCTGGAAAACGGGGAGGTCGTCATCACCGCCCTGCCCCACCAGGTCTCACCAGCCCGCATCATCGAGCAGATCGCGTCCCAGATGCAGAAGAAGCGCCTGCCCATGGTGGCGGATGTCAGGGATGATTCGGACCACGAGGACCCCATTCGCATCGTCATCGTACCGCGCTCCAATCGGGTGGACAAGGACGCCCTCATGGCCCACCTCTTCGCCACCACCGATCTGGAGAAGACCCAGCGGGTCAATCTCAACCTCATCGGCCTGGACCGTCGCCCCAAGGTGATGGGTCTGGTAGCGATATTGCACGAATGGCTGCAGTACCGCCAAGAAACGGTGCGCCGTCGGTTGACCTTCCGTCTGGCCAAGGTCACCGACCGGCTGCACATCCTCGAGGGTCTTCTCACCGCCTTTCTCAACATCGACGAGGTGATCCGCATCATTCGCCGGGAAGATCACCCCAAGCCAGTGCTGATGAAGCGCTTCGGCCTCAGCGACATCCAGGCCGAGGCCATCCTCCAGCTGCGCCTGCGCCATCTGGCCCGCCTGGAGGAGATGAAATTGAGGGGCGAGCAGGATGCCCTGGAGAAGGAGCGGGTCCAGCTGGAGAAACTGCTCTCTTCCAAGCGTCGCTTGAAGACCCTCATCAAGCGGGAAATCAAGGCCGATGCCAAGAATTTTGCAGATCCCCGCCGCACGGCGGTGGTGGAGCGTCCCGAGGCACAGGCGATCTCACAAGTGGATCTGGCGCCGGTGGAGCCGGTCACCGTGGTCCTCTCCCTCAACGGCTGGGTGCGCGCCGCCAAGGGACACGAGGTGGATCCGGACGGGCTCATGTATAAGGCCGGCGACCGCTCCCTGGACCTGGCACGCGGCCGCAGCAACCAGGCGGCCATCTTCCTCGATTCCACCGGCCGCAGCTACAGCCTGCCGGCCCACAGCCTGCCCTCGGCGCGCGGCTACGGCGAACCCCTCACCAGCCGCCTGACACCGCCGGCCAAGGCCGTGTTCTCCCATCTGCTCATGGGAGCTGCCGACACCCTTCTGCTGCTGGCCAGTGACGCCGGCTACGGTTTTCTCACCGAGCTGGACAACCTCGTCACAAAAAACCAAAAGGGCAAGGCCATGCTGACCCTGCCCAAAGGCGCCCTGCCCTTGCCCCCCATCACCATCGGGGCATCGGCGTCCGTGGAATCCGCCCTGCTCTGCGCCATCAGCAACGAGGGGCGAATGTTGCTCTTCCCCCTCAAAGATCTCCCCATCCTGCCCAAAGGCAAGGGCAATAAAATCATCGGTATCCCGGCAAAGCGGGCCGCGGCCCGGGAAGAACTGGTGCGCCACCTGACGGTGCTACCTGCTGGGGCGGCCCTGACCGTTTACGCCGGCAAGCGCCATTTTCGCCTCACTGCCGGCAATCTTCAGGATTATGCCGGCGAAAGGGGTCGCCGCGGCCGCAAACTGCCCCGCGGTTTCCAGAACGTCGAGCGCTTGACCTTGGAACTGCCCGAGCAGCCGCCGCTGATCTGAAACCAGTCGTCATGGGGAGGGCCCTGCCGGTACCGCCGCCGTTCCCAGATCCGGTGACGGCGCGGGCTGTCAGGTGCTCAACAGCAGATAGAGCAGTGCCATCCGAATGAAGAGCCCGTTCTTGGCCTGCTGAAAGTAGTGGGCGCGGGGATCGTCGTCCACTTCGGGCGGGATTTCGTCCACCCGGGGTAGGGGGTGCATGATGATGGCATCCTTCGGCATGCGGTTGGCCTTCTCCCGGGTCAGGATGTATTTTCCCACCGCTTCGTCGTACTCCTCCGGAACGATGAAACGCTCCCGCTGGATGCGGGTCATATACACGCAATCCACCTCGGGCAGCACCTTGGTGAGATCGCCCTCCTCGTGCCACTCTGTGTGGTGGCGGTCCAGATAGTCCTTGATATCTTCCATCATGGCGCAGACTGCCGGTGCGATGAAGTGAATGGTCACCTTGTCGTACTTGGCCAGCAGATAGGCCAGTGACCGCACTGTGCGGCCGTACTTGAGGTCTCCCACCATGGCGATGCGGACGTTGTCGATGCCGCCAAGGGTATCTCGGATGGTGTAGAGATCGAGCAGCGCCTGGGTGGGGTGCTGGCCGGCGCCATCGCCGGCGTTGATGATGGGCACCTCGGACACCGCCGCCGCCGCCTGGGCGCTGCCGGCTTCATGGTGACGCATGACGATGATATCGGCGTAGCCGTTCATGATGCGGGTGGAGTCGGTCAGACTCTCCCCCTTGGCGGCGCTGGAGAACTCCTTGGCGTTCTCCGTAGTGAGGATGCGACCGCCCAGGCGGGCCATGGCACTTTCGAAGGAGAACCGCGTCCGCGTCGACGGTTCGTAGAAGAGTGAGGCCATAATCCGCCCCCGCAGCGCGTCAGCATAAACGCGCTGGGCGGCATTCAGGTCTGCCCGCATCTGGTCGGCGGTGGAAAAAACCTCGGCCAAGAGGGCGCGGTCGAACTGCTGCGCCTCGATCACGTGGTTCAGGGGGAACCCGGCCATCGCTCATCTCCTCTCCTGTTTGTGGTGGGTGGGGTTGATGCACCACTTGCCTTGAAACTCGCCTCCTGTCAAGTCCCAGGCCGCAGGCTCACACCCGGAAACGCGTCCCGGCCTCTCCTGCCACCGCTGCGGTGATGTTGCCGATATCGGTGATCACCGCCGTACGCCCGCCATGTTTCACGAACTGGCAGCAGGCCTCCACCTTGGGTAGCATGGAGCCGGTACCCAGCGCCCCCTCGCGGGCCAGGGTTTCGGCCCGATCCAGGGAGAGGTCGGACATCAGGGCCTGCGACGGCCCGCCGAAATCGGTGTAGACACCGGGGACATCGGTGGCGATGATGAAGACCTCCACGCCCACCTCGGCAGCGAGACGGGCACTGGCCAAGTCTTTGTCGATGACGGCATCCACCCCTAAAAAGGCACGGTCCTCGCGCGTCACCGGAATGCCGCCGCCCCCGCAGCATATGACGATAAAATCCATCTCGATGAGTTTGCGAATCTCCCGTTTTTCGATGATGGTGACCGGCCTTGGGGAGGCCACCACCCGGCGGTACCCCTTGGGGGTTTTCATGGTGGGATAGGGCAACGCGGCCGCTTGTTCTGCGGTGAAGGCCGGCCCGATGGGCTTGGTGGGATGCTGAAAACCGGGATCGGCCTTGTCCACCACCACATAGGTGATCAGACTCACCAGTGGACGGGTGTGCACGCCCCGCTCCATCAGTTCCCCATCCAAGGTGGACTCGATCATGTAGCCGATCTGGCCCTCGGTCTGGGCCACCAGAATCTCCAGGGGGAGCTTGGGAACATCTTCCGTGCAGCACTCCTGCTGCAGCAGCAGGTCTCCCACCTGGGGACCATTGCCGTGGGTGATGATGATGCGGAAGGTGCGCGAGAGTTCGGCGATCTGCTGCAGGGGCAGCCTGAGGTTGTCGAATTGTTCCTCGACCGACCCCTTCTGTCCTTTGCGGATCAGCGCGTTGCCCCCCAGGGCGACCAGCAGGATCGGTTTGGCCGTTGTGGTGTTCGTTGGTGACATGGCAGTACCTTGATACTCATTGGGATGAAGAAGCCGGGCGGGCATGAGGGATCGTCACCGTCCGGACCGGAGCGGAGCCACTTAGGACAATTCCAGTTTTTTCTGCAACAACGCCTCCAGGGTTGGCGATCCGTGGTCTTGGTAACTATAGCGGACGCGGACGACCGGACGGTCGATCCGCATCAGACGCCCCAGGTCGATGGGGGTCGCCATCACGACGGCATCACACGGGGTGGCGTTGATCGTGGCCTCGAGATCCGCCACCTGCGCCTCGCTGTACCCCATGGCGGGCAGCAGATCGCCGATGTGGGGGTAGCGGTCAAAGGTCTCCTGAAGTCGCCCCACCAGATGCGGTCTGGGGTCGACCACCGCGGCGGCGCCGCCTCGCTGGGCCGCGATGATGCCGGCACCGAAGGCCATCTCGCCATGGGTCAGGGTGGGGCCGTCCTCCACTACCAGTACCCGTTTGCCGCGTAGCGCCTCGGGCTTGTCCAGCAAAATGGCCGACGCCGCCGTGACGATGGCGGCAGCGGGGTTGTGCGCCCTGATCGTGTCGGCAACTTGGTCGACCTGCTTCGCCTCGGCGCTGTCGACCTTGTTGATCACGGCGATGTCGGCCATCAGCATATTGGTTTCCCCGGGGTGATAGCGGGTTTCGTGACCGGCGCGGTGGGGATCGAAGACAACGACGGCCACGTCGGGCGTGTAAAAGGGGGTGTCGTTGTTGCCCCCGTCCCAAATGAGCACATCGGCTTCCCGTTCCGCCTGCTGCAAAATCTTGCCATAATCGATGCCGGCATAAATGACGGCCCCCATGTCGATGACCGGCTCATACTCCTCGCGCTCTTCGATGGTGCAGCGGTGGGTATCGAGATCTGCATGAGTGGAGAAGCGTTGAACAATCTGCTGACGGAGATCCCCATAGGGCATGGGATGACGAATGGTCACGACCCGCTTGCCGGCATCCTGCAAGATTCGACACACCTCCCGGCTGGTCTGTGACTTGCCGCAGCCGGTGCGCACAGCGCACACCGACACCACCGGCTTCTTGGCATTGAGCATGGTGTAAGGGGCGCCGGCGAGGATGAAGTCGGCACCGGCGGCGGTGACTTGCGACGCGCGGTGCATCACCTCGGTGTGCGGTACGTCGCTGTATGAAAAGGCCACCAGATCGACCCCGTGGTCCTTGATCAGCGTTACCAGTTCCGTATCGCTGTGGATGGGGATCCCGTCCGGATACAGCTGACCGGCCAATTCGGCCGGGTAGCGGCGCCCCTCGATGTCGGGAATCTGGGTGGCCGTGAACGCGATCACCCGGTAGCGCGCGTTGTCTCTGAAATAGACGTTGAAATTGTGAAAATCGCGCCCTGCGGCGCCCATGATGATCACCTTCTCCACCATTCCCCATCCTCCTTGAATGCGGTGTTCTGAACCTGCGATCCCTCAATCAGCCTCGATTTGGTCAAATCGAGATTTTTTAGTTATATCATTATATGAATATCCTTTTCCAGAGGTGTCAACCAAAATTGAGGCGTTTTTTCTGGTAGGAGAGTGCGGCGGCTATTGGGGGGCGACATCGAAGCGGTGGCGGGCCCCCGTGCGGTGGAGGGTGGTCGTCCCAGTGAGGATATGGTTGGCGGACCGCTCGAGCTCATGCGGCAGCAGGTTGGGATGCGCTTGCTCCAGGACTGAATCGCCGCCATGGCGGCCGGGCCCGCAGCCCCGCGCGGGGACTAAATCACCCGCATCTGTTTCCAGCGTCCCTGTCGGTATCGGACGGCAGTGAGGCCGAAGAGAACAACGATGAAGAGGGCCGCACAGGCCCAGCAGTAGTAGAGCCCGGCATCGAAGAACAGCACCCCAATGGTCACGGGAGCCACCATGCAGCCCAAAGCACCGACGGCGATGCAGGTCATGATAAAACGGGTGTCGCCGGCACCTTTGAGGGCGCCCACATAGGTCATGTATTGACAGTCGAAGAATACATAGACGGCCACCAGGCGCAATAAAATACGTCCATGATCCATCACCCCAGCGTAGGCCTGGCCGCCGTCCGCTGGAATGAAGAGGCCGATTACGGCTTCCGGTATCACCATAAATACGGTGGCCAGGACGGCCGTGTAGGCCAGCAATAGCTGCCGCGTGGCGGTCACGGCGGCCAGGGCTTCATCGATCCGCGCACTGCCCAGAGCGCGCCCCACAAGGGTGCTGACGCCCACCGAAAACCCCAAAGAGGGCATGAAGGTCAGTGAATTGATCGACAAGAGGATGTTGGTCACCGCCAATTCCTCCCGCCCGATGCGTCCCACCACCAACACAAACACCGTAAACGCGAGCACGTCCAGAAACAACTGCGCGGCGCTGGGCAATCCGAAACGCAAGAGTCGACGGATCATTGTCGCACGAAACGCCCAGGTGCGCCGTAAGGCGTAGGTGCGTTCCCATGACGAATGGGTCATCAACGCGATGAACAAAAGGAAAATCAAGGCCCAGCAGCTGACCGTGGCGATAGCGGCCCCCCGAATGCCCATCTCCGGGATGGGCCCGACACCGTAAATGAGGGCGAAATCCAAGGGGATATTGACCAGCATTCCGATGAGGTTGACAACGAAGATCGGCCGTGTGCGCCCCAGACCGGCAAAAAAGCCGGAACAGCAATTGGCGGCCACGTGGGGGCCGGCCCCCAAACAGAGGATGCGGAAATAGATGATCTCCAGATCACGGATAGCGGGAGCGTGCCCAACCCAATCGAAGATCCAGGGTCCGCACAGACCCAGCAGCGACAGACATCCCCATGAAAAAACGGCAAAATAGAGCCCTTGCCAGACCACCGGACCCACTTTGTGCGGTTGCCCGGCGCCGATATATTGGGCAATGAAGACGTTCACATAGGCAGCTACGTTGGCGAACAACATGATGAAGAGGAAGGCCAGGATACCCGCCGGCATAGCGGCGGCGATGGCGTCGATATCGTAGTTGGCCAGGAAGATGCGATCGGTGAACTCCATCACCGTCACGGCCGCCATGCTGAGCATCAAGGGCAGGCTGACCTGGAGGACCGTCCGCATGCGGTTTGAGGTCGGAGAATACCCCATGTTGATCACCCGATTCGTGAGGATCGATGGCAGGTGAAACGCCCGGCCGCCGCGCGGCGAAGCGAGGAGCGACAGGTCCACGGGTAGTTGCCAGGGGCGTTGTGTCCCGGCGGTCTAGCGCTCTTGCTTCCGGATAGTGGTGGGGAGCCGCCGGGCATGCGCGGGATCAATCGCGGTGCCATCGCAATTGGGAGAACCGCTTTGCCGCGCCCGCGATCGGGTCCCTGTGATCGGCGGGCGGTTCGGGGAAGTGAGCGACACAGAAGCGCCCTCAGCGCCGAATCACCACCACTGAGGAGATCACTTTCTGGCGGGCCTTGCGCTTGAGGGTTTTGAGGTCGGCCGTCGTCCGCTGTGCCGCCAGTCTAGCCGTGCATTCTGGGCAGAGGGCGACCACGTTCTTGATGACCTCCTGCCCGCCTTCGTCCAAGGGCACCAGGTAAAAGGGGCGCAGGAATTCTGAAGCCTGGTCTTCGGGAGCAGCGCTGTCACACAGCTCACAGCTGCGCTTTGCCCGCCGGAGCACAGTGGCGAACACATTCTTTTGACGATCGAAAACCGCTGGGGCACTATCGGTCCGCCGATGGTGCCTGGTGGGGTGTTCGCGTCGGGGTCTGAACTTGGGCTTGGCTGCACCGTGGGCGGCCCCAAGTGGCAGCCCATCGGCAGGTATGGGCGCCGGTTCAGCGGTGTCCGCTGGCGTTGATGCCGTTGCCGTCGGAGAGGCGCTGCGGCGGCGTCGAATTACCCGTTTAGGGCCCTCGGGTCGGTGCTCACCAAGCCATCGGCGATGGTTCTCGCTTTGGAACATCTGTCGCAGTTCATCGTAGCTGGCGTCGGGCGAGAATTTGAGCCCCATCTCGCGCAGCATCTCCTGCAACTCCATTTTCGAAAGATTCATTTCACGTCCACATCGGTCATCGATTCGGCCACCCCCCCGAAGCAGAACGGCCGGGTTGGATAGCGTCGATGCGCGGGTCATAGAACGCTGGCCTCAGCGTCCAATGAAGAGAAGCTTCGTAGATCGGGATCCACGACCCTTTCGGTCCATGTCACGGATCGCTGCCGGCGGCCAGAATCCTTTCCGTGTGCGTTGATCTACGGCCGGCAACCGCGGATGCGGCACTGCTTAACGCAAAGCCCATCGAAATACAACCGTAATCGGGTCAGACGCTGGGTGTAGTGAGCGGTAATGGTCTACTGGCCTACCGCGTCAGCAGATCCTTCGATGGGAAGCAGGTATTTGAAAGGGTGAAGACACTGCGGGTTTCCGGCAAGGCGTCGTAGGGAATTTTGATGACCAGGCGGGTCCCTTTTTGGGGCACAGATTTGAGCGCCATCGTCCCGCCCATTAGGCTGACACGCTCCTGCATGCTTTTGAGTCCCATGCGCTTCTCGCACAGGGCAGCGGCCATCCGTTCCGATACATTAAATCCTACGCCATCATCTTCAATACGCAGGACCACATTTGGGAAAGAGGCCACCAGCCGAATCTTGACCTCCTTGGCATGCGCGTGTTTCTGGACGTTGGCGAGGGTTTCCTGAATCAATCGGAACAGGTTGATCTCCACATCGGAGCTCAAGGACAACTCGTCCATCCCGGCCGAGGAGAAATCCACTTCGACGCCGCTCTTGGCGGCAAAGTCTTGGCCGTATTGAAATATGGCGCTGCGCAACCCCAGTTGGTCGAGAATGGGGGGGCGCAGATTGTAAGCGATCTCCCGCAGGGCATTGATGCTGTGACCCAAAACACCGCACAGGGAGGAGACTTTGTGCCGTAGGGCGGGGTCGATGCCGGCGCGGTCGTCGAAAAGGGTGTCCATGGAGATCTTCAGTGCGCTCAAATCCTGGGCAACGCGGTCGTGCAGATCGCGGGCGATGCGAAGTCGCTCATGCTCCTGGGCCTTGATGAGCTCTTGGCTGACCGCCTGGAGAGCACTGTAGGCCAGGTTGCGCTCCTCGAGAAGGCGACGAATGTGCAGGACGCGGTTGAGGCGCAGCAACATCTCGTCTGGGCTGAAGGGTTTGATCATGAAATCGCTTGCGCCGATCTCGATGATATTCTCGTAGGAGTACTCTTCAGAGTAGCCGGTGATGACGATCACATCTGAGTCATACTCGTTCTTGACCGCCCGCAGCAATTCGATACCCGAAATTCCCTGCATGCGGATATCGGTGATCACCACATCGTAAGGTTTTTGATCGAGATGTTTGAGGGCCTCTTCACCGCTGCCGGCCTCTGAACAGGGATACCCGGAACGGCTGAGTTTTTGGCAAAGCATGCGGCGAAACAGACGTTCGTCGTCTACGACCAGGATCGTTTCCTTAGTCCTGAGAGGGTCCATCTCCGCCGCCATGGTCGAAAGGGCTTTCTCTAACGAAATTCAGCGATGAGGGCTGGGTGTCCCGCTGGGCGTGCAGGCATCCGTCCGGGTAATTGTCGCAGATAGTACTGAGAACCCGCCCCCACTGTCAAGTTGCAGGGGGAGCGGGCAGAACCTCGCGGGAGCGGTCGCTTGTGGTGATGCAGGGGAGGCACGCCCTATGCCTGGAACGGTGCAGAGCGATATGGGCTTGACTTGCGCCACGCAATATGGTTCCTCTTTCGGTTCAGGCGGTGGGTCGACCTGACCTGCCGTTCTTTCCCCCGCATCCGGTATTAACAGGGATCTCGTGGCGCGTGGACGGGCCGCGATCCGCCCTCATAGCATACCGCCGGTTCGTGCGCTCTGATTCTGGTTCTACCAATCGCCCGAGGGTCGCTTCCCCGGGCAATCACAGATCCGGCAATTGGCTCCTCGCTCGCATGCTGTTCAGTCTCGACAAGGGCGCATCCGGTTTACAATCCATCAGCTACTTTCGGTTATCGCACTGCATCGGACACCGCGCCGTAAATCAACTTAGTCTGAACTCAATAGATGGAGTGGAGTGGCGTATGGCCTCAGGATCTCAGCGCATGTCCCAAATGGTTTTCCGGCGCACTTTCGAGGAAAGCGCCGATGGATTCATGCTGGATGCGCAGATGTTGCGTATTTTGGAGCAAATCAACGGTCAACGCACCATTGCCCAAATTGCCGGTCGAATGGGGGTCACCCCCATCGATCTTAAACCTGGTCTGGCCAAGCTTTACCAGCAAAAACTAATTCAACCGGTCACCCCCGCATCCACGCCGCTGCCGGCCACCTTTTTAAGAGATATGGAAACGATCCTGGCCGGCGCCATCGGCCCCATCGCCCGGATCGTCGTGGAGGATTGCATTGCGCTATTGGGCCACCAGCGGACGCGCTTCCCATCGACGAAGGCACCCCAGCTCATTCAACGGGTCGCCGCCAAAATTGCGGACCCAAACGCCCGCAAACGATTCATCCTCAAAATGGGTGTCAAGCTGAAATCGATCACGTAGCGACCTGAATCGAGAACGAGAAAGGGAGATTCCATGCAAGCAACAATGGTCATATGCCGCTGCAAGAGTTGTGGCAAAGCCTACCAGGTGGATCTGGGGGACATCGACACGCGTTACGGACGGTTCACCTGCGGCCAATGCAACACGGTAACAATGGTCGAGAATCCCAAATTCTCGGGATCGGCATCGGGTGCAGATCACCCCGGTCCAGAAAGCACCACGGGCAGTGACGATTCCGGGACGCCGGACTTCGACGCACTCTTCGCGGAGGACGACCATGCAGCGTTGGATGACCCCGCAGATCTCCTCGACGACGCCTTCGATGACGCGTTGACGCCCCAGGTGCCGGCAAAGGAGGCAGTATCGCGCAGGGGAATGTCCATTCGTTCCAAGATCACCCTGGTGATCGTCCTGTTGGTACTGGGGGCGCTGACGGCGGTGGGCATGATCGCCAGCACCGAAAGTCGCAGCGCCCTTTCGGAACAGGCCGAGGCCCACTTGGTTAGGGTCGCCCAACAGAAGGCCGACGAATACAGCCTCATCTTTCAACGGATCAACCAGGAGGTGGAAGCGGTCGCCGATTATGCCAGAGAGATCTATGCAACGGCACCCGCGGGCGACATCGCCCTCGGCCAGTACATGCTGATGCCTTGGAACGGCAGCACCTACGGCGACCCCGTCTCCAATCCGGCGCTGAAGAGCGAAACCCTCATCCTTCAAAGAGTGGTCCGTCTGCTCAAACCTGTGGTGGCCAAGAATCCCTATGTCATCCTCGGCTACCTCGGAACGGAGACCAACGTCATGGCGCTGGACGACCAGGCTGCGGTGTTATCGATTGGTGCAACCGACGGTTTCGTCAATACCAAACGTCCCTGGTATGTCAAAGCGATCACCGAAGGCAAGACGGTATGGACAGCGCCCTATGTGGACGCCAACTCGAAGGACCTCATTGTCACCTGCGCCACTCCGGTTCGCAGCGATGCCGGCAATGTATTGGGCGTCGTCGGCTACGACGTCCTCCTCTCCACGATTCAAAAGGATATTCTTACGCTAACGATCGGTTACGACAGCTACGCCATGTTGGTGGACGGGAGCGGCAAGGTATTGGTGCGCCCGGGCATCGATGCCAAGGACACTCGCTGGAACGAAACCTACGACAGTGAAGACCTCACCAAAACCGACAATGCCGCCTTCAAGGGCATCATCGCCAACATGATGGCGGGCAAGAGCGGGATTGAAAGCTTTGTTTCCGACGGCGGTGGTCGTTATGCCGCCTACGCCCCCCTGGACGTCATCGGTGCAAGCCTTGCCATTATCGCCTCCCAGCCGGCGGTGGTCCAGCCCGCCAAGGAGATGCAGACCTACATCATGATTGTCTGGGCCGTGGTCCTCGTCATCGCCATCATCATCGGCGTCCTCATCGGCAACGGCATCACCAGGCCCATCAACCAATTGACTCACATGGCCGACCAGGTCAGCCAAGGTCAGGTCGACCTGGATGTACTGCCCGAGAACCGCACCGACGAGATCGGCAGCTTGACCCGCTCCTTCAACCGACTGGTGATCAGCCTGAAAATGGCACTCACGCGCTGAAAGGGCTTGCTTCGAGACAGGGCCATGACCGCTTGCCAGGGCGGCATGGGGCTCCCTTAAGCGGGACGCCCTTGCCAACGGCAGCGCCATGTCCTCAGGAGGGATCCCCCGATAGCGCATCGAGCTCCGCCTGCGCCCGTTTCTCATCGACAAAGTAGAAGAGAACGCCGCCGATGATGAAGAGCACCAGTACCGAAAGAATGCTGATACGGGCCGCCTGGTGACCGATGGCCGACAAACGTTCGGCATCCGTCACGCCCGACGCCAGCCAGCGTCGCACCAGAAGGCCGCTGGCCCCCATGAGGGCGGGCCCGACAATGGCGGCAAATTTTCCCAACATGTTGTAGAACCCGAAGAATTCTGCGCTGCGTTCCACCGGGATCAAACGGGCGAAATAACTGCGGCTGAGGGCCTGAATCCCTCCCTGGACCAGACCGATGACCACCGCCAGCCCGAAAAACTCGGCTGGACGTTGCATGACGGCACCCCAAACGGTCACACCGCAATACACCCCTAGGGCCAGGTAGATGGAGCGCCTTACGCCCCAGCGTTGTCCCAGCCAGCCAAAAGCCAGGGCGGAGGGAAACCCGACAAACTGTGTGATGAGCAACGCCAGGATCAAGTCGTTGGCGCTGAAGCCGATGGAGAGGCCATAATCCACCGCCATGCGGATAATGGTGTCTACGCCGTCGAAGTAAAACCAGTATGCCAGTAAAAATAGCCACACGCTGGGCAGCCGCCGTATCTGAGACAAGGTGCGCCCCAGTTGCACAAAGCCGCTCTTGAGGATGGTCCGGTCACGCCCCGGTCGGCGGCGCACCTCACCCGGCACCCAGCGCCAGGTGAAGAGGGCGAACCCCCCCCACCAAAGGGCCACACTGAGAAAGGCGACGCGGACGGCTTCACCCGCGTCCGCCAGCCCGAACCAATGGGGCCTTAGGGTCATGGCAACGTTGCCCAGAAACAGCAGTCCGCCGCCCAGATAGCCGAGTGCGTAACCCAAGCTGGAGGTGCGGTCCAGTTGGCTCGGAGGAACCAACTGGGGCAGCAGCGCGTCGTAGAAAACATTGGCGCCCGCCCATCCAATGATGGCCAGGGCGTAGGCCAGCAGGGCCAGTTCCCAGCGTCCTTGGGAGATGAAGAAGAGCAGGGCCGTAAACCCAATACCGGCGTAAGCGAAGCAGAGCAGCAGACGTTTGCGGGACGCGCTGCGATCGGCAATGATGCCCAACAGGGGCGCCAGGAGGGCCACTACCAGACTGGCGCAGGCATTCCCCAGGCCGAGACGGGCCGTGCTGAGATTGACGTCGACACCGCTACTCCAGTATTGCTTGAAGAAGATCGGAAAAAAGCCGGCCATCACAGTGGTGGCGAAGGCTGAATTGGCCCAATCGTAGAGCGCCCAGCCCCACACTGGACGTTGCGAGGGCGGCGCCGGGGCTTTATCAGGAACCGGATTCGAATTCACGCGAAACTCCTTTCCAAAGTGCAGGATGCGCTCACTGGTGTATGCCGCTGAATGTAACGGATTCCCGCTGCGAGTGACAATGAAAATGGAAAAAGGCGGTCCCGGCGACGAGGTCATCATCGATCTGTTGGCAGCCACAACCCACTACTACCGCCAGGAACTGGCGGCTTCGACGCAGGCCCCCCACCAGCTACGAATGGAGATTCTACGCCGGCTGGAGCTGATCTCGCACAGCCTCAAAGGGTTGCTGGAGGGCGATCAGAGGCCTCTTTTCCGCCCTTAATCGATCTTCTCGGGCCGCCACGGCACTTGCACTCCTGGCCATGACGCTTACCTTGAAAGGACACTTCCTCCGCGTGAGGACAAGCCCCTTGAGAACTATGTCATCCCAAAAAAGGAGGTGACGGCCATGGCGAGAGAACTCAGTGATAGGGAAAGCGAATGTCTCAATGACGAGCGGCGCTTCCTGCACGAAGAGATGGATAGATGCGGTTATTGCAGCGATAGCTATGAGGATTACAGCCGCTGCTGGCAAGAAACCGCCAGGACTTCCGGTGCCCGCTCGCGTGGGTGTTTCCTTTAACCTTGCGTCACCAGGCCCTTTGCCAACCACCTGAACGATCCCATTCGGGGGCATTCGCCGTGATGGCGGATGACCTCCGAATGGCCTCCCCCGAGAGGAGGGGATATGGAAACGATGACGACACCCCAAAAAATGGTATTGGATTTAGAGAAGCTCAGCGAGTTGAATTCTAAGGGCTACGCCGGGAAATTCTGCTTGGGCGACACCGTGGTGCTGGCGTGCGGTGCCTGGTCGGGCGGTCCCCGCTGGATGCATGAACATGAGGCCGTGCTCGACCGTAAAACGGGCACCTATTTCGAACGGCGCTGCTTCGCCGCCCGGCGTGCGGCTACCCAAGAAGGGTAGCCCCGAAAGACCCATTCCATCCCGCAAATTACCCACCATCGTGTTGATTGAAAATCTTCTGAAGGATCACCTTGGTGATCATGTATGTGGGTTTGATTCCTTCCAACCCCATGCTGCCCGAGGAGAGCGTCTGCCCGCTGACCAGGGGATTATCTGAGGCGTAGTAGGCGTAGCGGACCTTGACGCTCTGCGGTATGTGACCGCGCAGCATGGCAGCGCTGATGGCACGATGGTAGTGGCCCCCCTCCATCTCCAACCCCACCGCGCGCCAACTGGTCGTCTGAAACCGCTTGAGAACAGCCCGGTTCTGGAGCGACGTCCCCAGGACGGTGACCATGGGCCCCTTGAAGACGCGGATACCGGGGTCAAAATCTGTCTCGCTGAGATCATTTTGGCAGATATAGTTGTGTGCTGACCCTTCGATGACATGGGCAGTGGCCAGCATGAGATCGCCTTTGACGCCGGACAGAATTCCGGCCTTGCCCATGATCGATATGGAGGCGACCCGTCCACGCCGCTGGGGCTCGCGTTGCCCCAACTGCTCTAGCAACTCGTCCATCACCTCGAAGGCTTGGGTGCCGAAGGCGTAGTTGATCACCAACAGTACGGGCGCTGGGGCTGAACGAGCAGGGGCGATGCCATCCAACTCGGGGTGGAGCGGCACCTCGCCGAGCGCTCCCGTGTCGATTACCTGGCTGTTGATTTGGGCCCCCGAGGTGTCTTCAATCGCCTCAAAGCCGTGTTCGACAGCGTATGCGTCGAGCCCCTCCAGACCATTAGAAGCTGCTTCAAATAAGGCATAGAAGTCCTTCTCGTAGGCGCTGCGCCCCGCCGCATCCAAGGCGCCATAAGCATACAGGGTGTTTTTAAAGGAATGCAAATTGGCGCTGATGATGTGAAGCGGGCGATCCAGGAGTCCCAGGCTGTCCAAACGGCCAATGACGCTCCGAGCCCAGGTCTCCGCGTACACCTGATGCCCGATGATGTCGCGCAGGGCCGGTGTGAAATAGACCCGGCCCTCCGCGTCGCCGCGACGCTCGGCATCCACCCGCAGCCCCAACTGGTAGATGATCTGGAAAAGCCCGTTGTTGGCGTTCTGCTCATTACGGGATTGCTCGAAGTACCGATAGGTATCGCGGGTTTCACGGTAGGTGATTCCCAGAAGGATGCTCAGGTCCCAAAGGGCGCGATCAAGGGCATCTGCGCCAAGGGATTTCTCGCGGGCGACGGTCTCTGCCAAGCGCTGCCATTCGGGCGATAGCGCACCGTCCAGGTTACGCATCTGTTTGTGGATCTTCTTGGCTTCGATGTTGAGGAAGGTCAGATGGGTCAGGATATCGTAAATCTCGCTAAGCCCCTGCGTGATAATGAAGCAGATCTCCTCTTCACTGACCCGGTAGGAGATGCGACGGCGTTTGAGGGGAACAATTTTTTCAAAGGCGGTGTCGTCCAATCCCTCCTGGGTGGTCAACACGAGACGCGAACTGCTCTCAATGCCCCGCGGGAGACGATCCATCACATATTCGATGCCTTTCAGTTCGATACGTCGGGGATCGTTCATCTTGCCATAGATTTCAGGGCTGAGGGTGGCCAGGGCCAGTTCAAGGTTGAGGCCCGAGCTGCCGTTGAGACGATAAGACCCTCTCAGCGTCAACCCATCGCTGATGGTTTGGAAGTTGCGGATAGCGATCCGTCCCTGACGCGCTTCGGTGAGTTCGTGCATGCCGCCTCCTGATGTGCGGGGGAACGATGGGTGGACCATATCAATTGGTGCCGAGAGGTTCTGTGGATGTCAGGGCGGCTTCCGCCTTGTATTTGAAGTAGCAGTGCGGACAGAGGGATTCGTACTCTATGTTCCCCTCGCCATCGATGGCCACCTGATCTCCTTCGAAAACGAAACGCCCCTCCAGCTTGCGGCCGTTCACCATCGCTTTTCGACCGCATTTGCAGATGGTTTTAAGCTCCTCGATGCTGTGGGCAAGCAGCAGCAGGCGCTGGCTGCCCTCGAAGCCATCCATCTTGAAATCCGTTCGCAATCCATAACAGATGACAGGGATATCTGCTCGCACGGCCAGGAGAAAGAGCTGATCCACCTGGGTTGCTGTGAGAAATTGGGCCTCATCGACCAGGACGCAGTCCAGCGGGGCCGCTGATTTACGATGACGGATCTGGGTAAAAAGATCGTCCTGCGGCCCGGCCAGAATATCCACCTGCCGCGAAACACTTAGACGAGATACGATCTGGTCCTGTCCCTTGGTGTCGGTGTGGGGTTTCACGATCAGCGTTGCCATTCCGCGTTCACGATAATTGTAATCGACTTGGATCAAGGCGGTGGATTTGCCGCAATTCATTGCGCCATAGCGAAAATAGAGTTTGGCCATAGATTCATTATCCGTTGGTTTGTCGGTCGGCCCGCTGGCACCCAATTTGCTCCTACCCCCTGGCAAGGAAAAGCGCTGGTTGCGGGTCGCCAAGGAAATTCACGTTACCACAAGGTGCTGGATCGTAGCCACCTTTGTTTTGCGTAACAGCCTGACCATGCTCCGGATTTCTACTTGTTTGGGTACTGGAATTCCCGTAATCTGTCCCATTGTCACCAGAGAATTTTACACCGGAGACCTAAAATTGAAACGCGAGTCCCCCTACGAGACCCTCGGCATTCCGCCGGGTAGCCACCCCTCCGTCGTCAAGAGAGCCTACCTGCGGGAGATCAAGACGTGGCACCCCGATCGGTATGCCCCGGACAGTATCTTGCGGGAAACAGCAGAGGAACGCACGAGAGCGGTAACGGTCGCATACGCCGCCCTGGTGGCAGAAGACATGGGATCGAACGGTGGTTCCGCGGCAAGCGAAGGCAGGACGGCAGTACGCAGGAATACGGCACCAAGCCAAACAGCCAACCGGGTGTCAGATCCCCACAGCACTGCCCGACCAGCCGGTTCCGACTGGCTGGGCCGTTTCTGGCGACGGCTCAAAGTGCATTGGCGAGATAAACCCACAACCGACAAAAAACCGACAACGCCGCAACCCGGTAGCGTCCCACGAATGCCCACAAAAACTCGCACCAGGGGGCAAGCGGCCCACCGCAAACGGTCTGCCCGCCTCGGTGCACTCCCCGATCAGGATCGACGCCAGCCCACGGCATCCAAAGGAAGCGCCATATCCTGGCGGGAGATGGTCACGCGCCGCTCGCAATACCGCCGTCGCGCTTGCAGTACGGGAGCCATCCGTCCGGTCACCGCACGCGGCCCAGTATTTCCGGTGGATCCCATAGGTCCCATCGGTGAGGACGATTGATCCGCGGACTACGTGCCGTCATTATCACCCTAGGCCGCGTATGCCCGCAAAAGGGCCGCCATGAAAGACCAGACCCGCTCCACTGAAGGGAGGTTTAGCCGCTCCTGGGGTGAATGGGGATGCTCAAGGGTGGGGCCGATGGAGATCATCTCCATTCCCGGATATTTGGCCCCAATCACGCCACACTCCAGACCGGCGTGCATCACCTCCACCCTGGCCTCTCGAGCAAAGAGATCCGCATAAATCCGCCGACAGCGCGCCAACAGGTCCGATTCCAAATCGACCTCCCAGGCGGGATAGCGCTTCGTGGCGCTGGCCTGGGCCCCTGCAAGTTCGGCGATGGCGTTTACGCGTGTCGTTATCTCGTCCAATCGCCCCATATCGCTACTTCGCAGGCTGCAGAGCAGACTGAGACGATCTTCCCGGAGATCGACCCGCGCCAGGTTGGCGGATGTCTCCACTACCCCGCGCCAAACGGCCGAGAGTCCGGCGACGCCATGGGGAAGGGCCAAAATCAGCGCGAGGACGGTGTCCGTATTCGTTACGCTCAAGGCCCTGGCAGCAGCCGCGTCCGTCGGCGTCCCCAACTTCGCAAATAGGTCGCCATCTGTCGACGCATAGTGTTTCTGCCAGAGCGCTTCACAGGCAGCCACCGTTTGACCCAACAGCCCGGCCTTGCCTAAAGGGGTGGCGATCACCGCACGCGCGTCCCGCGCGATAGCGTTATGGGCACTGCCTCCCTCGAATGCGACAAGGCGCATGGGGATATCCGCGCGGATGGCTTTCAGGGTCTGCGCCAACACCAGATTGGCATTGGCCCGGTTGCGATGAATATCCACACCAGAGTGGCCGCCGTGAAGGCCGCCCACGGTAACGTCCCACACCTCCTCGGAGGTCGCCACCGCATCGGTAGAGAGCGTCAGGTGGATATCAACATGCTGACCACCTGCACACCCCACGGTAAAGGTGCCCTCGTCCTCACTGTCGATGTTGATCATCACCTTACCGGTGAGCATGTCTGTCTCGAGTTTTTCAGCACCGGTAAGCCCCGTCTCTTCATCTACGGTAAAGAGAAGCTCCAAGGGCGGATGGACATTCGTTTCGTCTGTCGCGGCCGCCATTGCCAACGCCAGGGCGATGCCGTTATCGGCCCCGAGGGTGGTCCGATCGGCGTGCAGCCACTCTCCTTGGGTGATCAGCGTCAATGGATCTTTGCTGAAATCGTGGGGTGAATCGGGCGTTTTCTCACAGACCATGTCCATGTGACCCTGCAAGATGACGGGCGCGGAGGTTTCGCCGCCCCCCCGCCCGGGCACCTGGATAACCAGATTGCCGGCAGCGTCTGCTTGCCAGCGGTACCCATTGTCGTCGGCCCATTGGCGGATCCAGGCCGACACCTGGGCTTCCTGCTTGGAGCAGCGTGGAATACGACTGATTTGCTGAAAATAGTTCATTACCCGATCCAAGGGTCTGCCCATCTGGCACTCCTTTCAAGCCTGATCCGCCCCGCCTTTTTGATGATTATGATTGGGGTTAAAGCTCGATCTCAAATACGGCGATATAGGGGTAACACAGGTCGCTACGGACCTGCAATACAGCTCAGTGGACCTCTCCGATGCACACCAAACGCCTAATTTTCATCAGCGCGCTATTTTTGTTGGCGGGTATAAAACTGGAAGACAGCTTTCTGATTTTCTGTGCGGCGCATACCTTTGTTCTGTCGATATGCGTGATGATCTGCAAGTTCGAAATGCTGAGCGACACCAAGCCCCGCTAGCCCATCTGACTCTTGGTTTCTCCATAAAAAAGGGCCCAAAAAGGGCCCTTGAAAACTGAAATGAATGTGGGTGCTCCGGCACTGTATTTGCGCCACTGGTGACGGACGGTGACCCGTAATCAACGCTCGGGCATAATCCAAGTGGGGCGGGATCCGCTAATTTTTCTTGGAAGCGTATCCGTCAGCGTACCAGCCGCCGCCTTTGAGGTCGAAAGCGCACAAAGAAATGATTTTGCTGGCCTTTGCGGCACATTTGGGACACTTGATAGACTTTGTATCCATTCGGACCAGCTCTTCGGTAACCTGACCACATGATTGACATTCAAATTCGTAAACCGGCATGTCGCACCTCAAATTGGTTTCTTTGGATGGGCCCAGCTTAAAATTTTGCGTTAATCTAGACATCCTTGAAGCGCCTGTCAAGTGGGCATTTTCACATTCCAAATACCGAACCCTACTTCGGGCAGCGGGCAAGCCCGCTGCACGAAGAGGGATTATGGTTTCACAACCAGATCGGGATGCAGGATACAGAACTTAAGGGTTTATTTTGACAGCCAGATAACCGGCGTTGCGACGCTTGATCAGCATGGAGATCCCATCGGATTTGAGCCCCCGCTTGATCAGCTTCTCGTAGTCGGCCGTGTCGTTGACAACCTGCCGGTCGATCTCCTTGATGATGTCGCCCGTCTGCACGCCGGCTGTATCCGCCTTGCTGCCGGATTTCACACGCCCGACCAGCACCCCGCCCTCCTCTTCATCGAAACCGAATTGGCGGGCCAGTTCAGGGGTGATGGGCTGGACACGCAGACCCAACTCATCCTGGGCATCATTCATGGGCCGGGCGGCCAGACGTTTTTCATCATCTCGTTTCGTGAGACGCACGGACGCCGTCTGCTCCTCGCCATCGCGGAAATAGGTGATCTCGGTTTTCTTGCCCACTTCCGTGTCGGCGATCACTTGAGAAAGCTCCCGACCGGTGGTCACGGCGCGCCCATCGATGGCGGTGACGACGTCGTTGGCCCTCAGACCAGCTTTGTCGGCGGGATCATCCTCGAAAACCTGGGCGATGAGCACACCTTCACGCCCCTCAATACCGTAGTACTCGGCAAGTTCCGGGGTCAGGTCTTGAATGGCCACACCCAGCCAACCGCGGGTGACCTCCCCCCCCTCTTTCAATTGGGCCACTATCCCTTTGGCCAGATTTACGGGGATGGCGAAGCCGATACCTTGACCGCTCGCCACGATGGCCGTATTGATGCCCATCACTTCACCATCGAGGTTTAGCAAGGGACCGCCGCTGTTGCCGGGATTAATGGACGCATCGGTCTGGATGAAGTCGTCGTAAGGACCCGAACCGATGATACGACCCTTGGCACTGACGATGCCCGCGGTGACGGTCTGCTCCAATCCGAAGGGACTGCCAATGGCCACGACCCAGGTTCCCACATCGAGGCCATCGCTGTTACCCATCTCAAGAGGTTTCAGATTTTTGGCCCCTTCGATCTTGATGAGGGCCAGATCCGTTTTGGAGTCCCTCCCCACCAGGGTGGCATCGAACTCTTTGTCGTCATATAATTTAACCTTGATCTGATCTGCGTCCTCAATGACGTGGTTATTGGTAACGATGTATCCCGCCTTGTCGATGATGAAGCCCGAACCCAGGCTGCGTTGCTTGTGGTCGCGCTGCCGTTCATCCTCCTGGAACGGTCTGAAAAAGTCCTCGAACGGATGTCGGCGTTGGCCGCCGAAGGGATTTCCGTAGAAGTGGCGGAAAACCCGCCCACCATCCTGCATGGTTTTAACCGTACGGATATTCACAACCCCCGGCCGGGCCTTCTCAGCCAATTCGGTAAAGCTGGCCGGGACCATAATTTGACCGCTTTTGGCCGAGACGGAAGCAAATGGAAAGACCAAACTGACCACCAAAACAGCCAGTAGGGCTTTGGGCTTTGATATGGTGCGCAATAACCGATTCATTCCGAACCTCCTTGGGGCCTGATCCACAATGTCACGTGCCGCCCCGCTGATGAGTCTTCTGATGTATATGATGGATCCCAAACTTTCAGTGGCGCGATGGTAAGGCCCTTAAATGACGTCAAGATGATCTTGAGATTACCAATTGGTTATCCAGAGCCGCTTGCAACGACTTCTCAGCTTGCGCCACTGGTGAAAACGACGGTGAAGTGACTGCCCTTCCCAGGTTCGCTTTCAACCTCAATTGTTCCGCCGTGGGCTTGGGCGATGGCCTGTGCCAGGCTGAGCCCCAATCCGTTTCCCTGCGTGGCGCGACTTTGATCACAGCGGTAGAAGCGATTGAATATGTGGGGTCGATCGGCAGCGGAGATGCCCAGCCCATTGTCACTGATGCTGAGTCGAACCGCTTCCCCCATCGTCGTTTCACACCGTAAGGCGACCGCAACCCTCCCCTTGTGAGGGGTATATTTGATGGCGTTGTCAAGCAGGTTGGCGACCAAACGCTGAAGCATGCGTTCATCGCCTTGCAATGAACAGCGGTCGGGCAGTTCCGTCGTTAGCTGGATCTGGCGATCCTCCGCGAGCGGTAGAAAGAGATCCACCGCCTGGTGCACCAGTGCCACCAAATCTACACGCTCTTGGACGACCTCGGCCGTCCCTGCCTGGTTCTGAGATATGAGCAGCATGGTATTGATCATATCCAGCAACCGATCGCACTCTTCGATGGCATCACCCGCCATGCGCTCGTAATCGCCGATGCCGGCGGCATTGAGAAGCGTGATCTCGGCCGCGCCCCGGATGCGGGTCAGGGGACTGCGCAGATCATGGGCGATGTTGTCGTTCATTTCGCGAATTTCAGACACCAAGGCGGCGATACGGTCCAGCATTTGATTGAAGGTCAGGGCCAATTGGTCAATCTCGTCGCCATGGCGCCGGATGGGCACCCGTTGGGAAAGATCGCCGCTGGTGATGCGACGGGCCGTGCGGGTCACGTCGGCCACCCCTGCCAAAGCGCGGCGGGCCATGAACCATCCGACGGCGCAGCCGAAACAAACGATGATGCTCATGGTGAAAATAAAAATCGGCTTGAAGCCTTCGAACAGCCGCGCTTCCGTGTCCAGGGCCTGCCCCAACTGCAGCACCACCCCCCGTCCCAAGTGGCTGTAGAGAACCCGCACGCCGTGGCGATGCCGGTCGAGCCCAACCGTCTCGATGACATCCCCCTCCCCATTCTCCACCGCCCGCACCGCCTGCTGATTCACGCCTAAATCGCGCCAGTGGCTGGCGTTTGAAGAAGAGAAGGCCACCCCCGTGGGATAGAGCAAGCGCACGAAGATCTTCTCCTCTCCTGCGGCTTGGGCCCTGAGGACAGCGAAGCGCTGCAGAGCGCCGATGCCCTGCAGGGAGTGAACGGTATTGTACTCATCGGCTTGGCGTAACAAGTCTGTGTCGATGCGACTGCGCACGAGGTTGGTAATCAGCAAGTAGAAAAGAGCAAAGGCCAGAAAGGCGGTGACGGAGAAAACCCCCGCATACCAGAGGGTCAGCCGCAAGGCCAAGCTGGCCCGCAAACGCGGGCGGTCGTCAGGGAGCCGACTTGAGGACATAGCCCACGCCCCTGACGGTGTGGATTAGCTTTTCGGGGAAGCCCCGATCGACCTTATCGCGCAGTCGGCAGATGCGGGCTTCGACCACGTTGGTTTGGGGATCGAAATTGTAATCCCAAACATGTTCCATGATCATCGTCTTGGACACCACGCGATCGGTGTTGCGCAGAAGATACTCCAACAGCGAGAACTCCAACGGCTGAAGCTCGATAGATTCACCGCTGCGCTGCACTTTGCGTGCGATGAGGTCCATCTCTAGCGGCCCGGCTGTTAGGCGGGTAGGCTCGGTGGCGCCGCTGGCGCGTCGAATCAGGGCCTGGACGCGTGCCAGCAGCTCCGAGAAGGCGAAAGGCTTTGTGAGGTAGTCGTCGCCACCGGCTTGAAGGCCGTTGACACGGTCGTCCACGGCATCTTTGGCACTCAGGATAATCACCGGTGTATTGATCTTTTCTCTGCGCAATTTGGCGATGATGGACAAGCCGTCAAGTTCAGGCAGCATAAGGTCCACGATGGCCGCATCATATGGCTCGGTCAACGCCAGATGCAGGCCGTCAAGGCCGGTGCTGCAGTGGTCGACAGCGAAGCCGGCCGCTTTGAGACCACTGATGATGAAGCTGGCTATCTTGGCGTCGTCCTCGATCAGCAAGAGACGCATGCAAACCTCCGCAAAGCGCGATGAGTGGGGTACAATTGGGCTCCCGTTGAAACGCACAGAAGATAGGGCATCCCCGAAACGGGGTCAAGCATGGGCCGTTTCTGGCGGATTCGGTGCATTGCGGGAAGCTTGGCGATCTTTCAGATCTTCTATTGACAAAACCCGAGGCTGGCTCGATATATCCTCTTGTTAGATGATAAGGATGGATGTTCACCGGCCATCCGCAGCCGCCACTAATCCCCCACCCACAATCGATCTGGACAAGGCAGGAGGGCACGCAAGCAAAATGAGTCTACAGCAACAGCTCAAAACCGATTTGATGATCGCCATGAAGCTCAAGGACGACGAACGCAAGAATGCGCTGAGAATCATCATGGGAGAGCTGGGACGTCAGGAGGCCAAACAGATCGAGGATGAGGTCGTCATTGGTGTCATCCGCAAACTGTTAAAGTCTGAAAAGGAAACACTGACCCACAGCGGTACCGATACGCCCACGGCGTACATGAAAATATTGGAGAGTTATTTGCCGGCCCAGGTCACCGAAGCGGAGATCCGCGAATGGATTCAGGCCAACGTTGACTTCAGTCAATATCGCAATAAAATGCAGGCCATGGGGACCATTATGCAGCATTTCGGCGGCCGGGCGGATGGCAATATGGTCCGCCAAGTGCTGCTTGCACTCGAGATATGAACGCCGCTGCTGTTGGTAAGCGTCCAGAGCGGCGGCCGTGAAGCTACCCTTCCGCCAAGAGCGCTTGGGCAAGTCTGAGGTCATAGGCCTGCTCGGGATCAAATTTTTTCCCTTTGTAAAGCGCTTTGGCCCGAACAATGGCCCCATGCGGCACCCAGCCATGTTCACTCCACAGCATCGGGTCGTCCTGATTCCATAGACGGAATTCGATGTCGTCCACCCCCTGGCGAACATACATGCGCACGCGCTTGTTGAGAGGGTTGGGATGGTAGTAAAGACCGTTCTTGTCTTTCATTGGCCGGCTCCTATGGTGGCATCAATGGTATCATCGGCCGTCATTACATCAATCCCATCAACAAGGCAATCAGTCGCTCGATGGCGCATCCGGTTCGGTTGCGCCCCTGTCCGCCAGACGGCGGTGGGCGGCCTGTCCAACTGCCGTGATGTGTCGTAGGGCCAAGGTCAGATGCCAGGGGGCGTCATGGGCGACCCCGGAATGAATCATGGCCGCCGCTTGCTGAAGATGCTCATCCGCCTTTTGCCAGGCGATTTCACGCGTCAGTCGCCAGCCCAGTTGAACCTCGTCGCGAATCATCGCCAGTATGGATAGAGATAGTGTTTCGGCAGCCCTCTGTCTCGGCGCCGATGCATCCGGAAATTGCAGCAGTCCCTGACTTAACCAGATCAGGCCGGCTTTCACCTTCTCACTTTGGGTATACGCCAGGATGTCGGGAGCAAGGGTCATCCCGTCGGCCTCCTTTCATGTTACGACAATCTCTGACTATCGCGGTAAGGTGTCCACGGTGTTCCACAATCCTACCCCACACAGGTGTGCATTGCCAGCGCGGTAGATCGGTAGATAGGCCAGCAGTTATGCCCCTTCTATGCCGACCCGATGCATCCTTATCCAGCCTAAATCGTCGTGATACCGTTTTTTTTCTTTCCATCCGCCCGATTTCATGGCAGATATCTTCATATACCGTCCACGGCTGCCCTCATCCACGCATCCATCCGCGACGGAGGTGACTGCGACCTCAGAAGATGGAGAAACAATGAGCGTCATTAGCATCCTGATCATCGACGATCATCCCCTTTTCCGGGAAGGTCTAAAGGCGATCGTGGCCCGCGATCAGCGCTTCAAAGTCGTCGGAGAAGCGGGCACCGGAAGAAAAGGGATGGAGATGGTCGGCGAGTTGTCCCCGGACGTGGCCATCGTGGATATCTCGCTGCCCGACACCAACGGACTGGAACTCGCCAGCCGCATCCGCCGGAATTACACCGACACCCACATTCTCATCATCAGTATGCACTCCAAAATCGACTATATCGTCGAGGCATTTCAGGCGGGGGCCACCGGATACGTGGTCAAGGAGTCTGCTGCAGAGCGGCTGGTGCAGGGACTGGAAGCGGTGTCCAGTGGCGAATATTTCCTCGACAGTTCCATTTCGCATGAGGTGATTGAGAAACTAATGAAATCCCCCGTCAAAGAGGCCCGCATCAGTGATGCCGAATATGGGACGCTGACGCCGCGCGAGCAGGAAATCATGCGGTATCTGGCCGAGGGGATTCCCAAAAAGGAGATCGCCAAACGACTGTTCATCAGCCCAAAGACAGTCGAGAACCACCGTGCCAATATCATGCGTAAACTCAACATCCACAGCGCCATGGAATTGGTTCGTTATGCAGCCCGATTGGGATTGATCGACGTGGACCTCTGGAAAGAGTAGCCCGCAGCGCAGGGCCGGCATCCATTCGTTGGTCAACCTCACCGTGGGAGCGCTTGTCGTTTCACTTCGGCCCTCGGGACGACCTTCACGCCATTTCTCTCGCGGATGTGGCATCGGATCCGCGCACATCCGCCGCAAACCGCCCCCAACGCATTCGCTTACAGGAAAAACCCCCATAAAAATGGGCAGGTTGTCCCATGGACAAGGTGCCCCGCGCATGGCAAAATGAGTCCAAAATGAGCGTATAGGGAGGAAATGACAAACGAAAAAACGTAACCGATAGCACCTGCCGCGACTTACCGAGAGGAGGGTCACCATGATTTCGTCTCCTTGCAAATTCTGCCACCACCGCGACGATCCGAAGGATGATTGCATCAAACGTTGCAAGCTGCTCCATCAACTACAAGACTTGCACATCGCAAAGGCAGAAAGTACGGCATACACCGCTATCGACTACACGGAAGACAACCGGTTTTCGATTATTCTACCGATGACCAGCACCTCTGCTGTGTAGGATAACGGAGTCGGGTCGACAAATTTTTGGGTGTGCTCTAGGATCTTTACCCAACTGGCGGTAGGCAAATCTCCCGAGTTGCTCGGGAGATTTGCCTATATCTTAGACAGGATCCATGACCATGCAGGAACGCGACATTGTCCGTCTCGCGCAGCCGTCGGGAGCGGTCACAGGACTGGATAGACGCTTCCGTAAAGAAGACCCGCAGCATTTTGGGACAAGACCCCATTCATTGCTAGATACCACGGCCATGATCCGGAGCCTGCAGCGCTCCGAAGGCGAAGAAGATTGCTACCGGCGCGGCCGGGAAGTATGCGATCATACGAAATGCCCCTGGCGTCGATATTGCCTCACACCTTAAGTGGTGTTGCCTCACAGTTGCTCTGATCACCAACTCAATTCCTATTTCCATCCGGCGTCAACGCCATCGTCGATATCGCGACGCGGTCTATGAAAACCGCAACGGATAGGGTGCCGACGATTGGGCGGGGGGGTGTCTTCAACCCCTGTGGTCGGTATGGTCGCTCACATGCCATAATGATCGCCGTGATCGATAAGCGCTACCGCCGCGCCGCCCCCGCAGAAAGGAGGTAGAATGGCATCCCGCAACCACGACTTCAGCACGGAGCCGCAAACCCCATCTCGCCCCCAGATGCCAAAGGGATCTGGCGCGCGAACTGTTGGCAAGAGCCGGGAGCGACGGGCGCATCAGCGCTACCGATTGAAAAAAGGCGCCTTCGCCATGCTCCAATCGCGCTCCAGCGAGCTCAAAGATATTTCCGGGATGAGTATGGGAGAGATCGGCATGGCCGTCATCAAATCAAAGCCCGTCAAACTGGGTGAAATCAAGAACGTCAGTCGCAGCGGACTCTCGTTTCACTATCCGGTTGGTCGCAGCAAGGGGATCCCGGCCAAGAAAGTCGATATCATCCTGGTGGAGAACGCCATCTGTCTGAAGGATCTCAATTTTCGGACGATCCGGGACACCGAGGTCGACGAGGGACGCCCATTTGCACCCATTAAGACCAAACAGCAGCAGATCCAATTCATCGACCTGACAGCCGATCAGAAGGCGATGCTTGACCGCCTGATTCAGACCCACGCTGACCAGACGCCCCTTCCCCGTTGAAGTTCTCCCCATTTGTCGCTATCCAAACGATCCCATAACCAGCTTTGGTCAGGTTTCAATGCGGGTGTCGCCGGCAGTCAGCCATTTCGGTTGCCAATGGGAGGGCATGAGGCGCCGATAGCGGCTGGTGGCATAGCGTCTGTCGATGAGCAGCACATGTCCGCGATCGGTTGACGTCCGGATGACGCGCCCCACCGCCTGCAGTACCCGTGTGAATCCCGGATACTGGTAAGCGAATGCGAATCCATCCTCGCCGCAGGTGGTGAAGTGTTCGGCGATCAGATTTCTCTCCATACCGATCCCGGGCAGCCCCACGCCCACGACGATCGCTCCGATGAGACGTTCGCCCACGAGATCAATCCCTTCACCGAAAATACCCCCCATGACAGCCATTCCGACGCAACCGACCTTCGGCGCATCATGGAAGCGATCGAGGAAGGTCAGCCGTTCACTTTCGGACATCTCAGGGGTTTGGACCTGGTAATCGATATCTGGGGCCAAGGCGGCCAGCCGCTCCAACACCATCTCCAGGTAGGCGTAGGACGGGAAGAAAATTAGGTGGTTGCCTGGGTGTCGGATGGCCGCCAGAATCCGTTTGGCCAGCGCCTCGCAAGTTCTCCGCCGATCGCGGTAATGGGTGGATATTCGGCTGTCGATATTTAGGACCAGATGCTCCGGCGGAAAAGGAGATGGCAGGCTGACGACCTCGGCGTCCGGTGGCAATCCGAAAAGACGACGATAATATGCTTCGGGTCGCAAGGTAGCTGAGAAGAAGATAGTACTATGGCAACCCGAAATGATCTCACCCAGCTGGCTGGCCGGATCCAGGCAGAACAAGCGGATATTCATGTCACTTCCAACGCGATGATAGCAGGTCCGATAGGCGTCATCGTACTTCTCGGCAACCCGTAGAAAACGGTGAACAGCGAAGTATTGCTCCAGCAAGGCGTCACTCTCGGCGCCCGCTTTTCTCTCTGATAGAATAACCTCGCTGCGTTGGAGGAAGTCCCTTAGATAGGGATAGAGGGTGTCGGGCGATGTGGTGTTGGCGTAGGATTCACAAGCGGTATCACAGTGCTTGCGGGCAGCGAGCATCCAAGCATTGATACGTCCCAACGTTTTGTACAGGGCAGGCTGAACGGCCTTGAGTTCTCGACGCAGGCTCAAAACACGCTTCTTGTTGAGGACCGCTGAGAACATCTCCCGGGCACGATCCACCAGGTTGTGGGCCTCATCAACGAGGATGGTATGGTTCGTTGCGCCATTCTCGAGAAAGCGGCGCAACCGTACCCGTGGATCGAAGATGTAATTATAGTCGCAGATAATGCAATCCATCCAAAGGGCCAGGTCCAGGGAGAGTTCGAAAGGGCAGACGCGGTAATGCTGTGCGCACTCACTCACCTCAGTAGCGGTCACCAAATTGCGGTCAAACAGCGCTTCGATGGCGGTATTCACCCGATCATAATGTCCGCTGGCATGGGGGCACTCCTCCGGCAAACAGGCGGATTCGGGATAGGCGCAGATCTTCTCCTTTGCTGTCAATACCAATGTTTTGAGGCAGGCCGTAGCGTTCAACGCTTCAGCAGCTGCCTGAGCACTGAGACGACCCGTCGTGCGCGCCGTGAGATAGAAGATTTTCTCCACGTGCCCTTCGCCCATTGCTTTGGCTGCCGGAAAGAGGGTCCCCATGGTTTTGCCGATACCTGTGGGTGCCTCGATCATCAGGTGGCCACCGTCGCGAATGCGGCGATAGGTATGAATCGCCATGTGGCGTTGTCCCGGCCGATAGCCGGCATACGGAAAAGGCAAATCGACAAGGGCCGCATCCCGCCGCAAAGCCCATGCCCACAAGGTGCGCGCCCATTTTAGGTAGCGCACCAACAGGTCGTTGTAAAATTGCTGCAACTCTTCAAAGGGAACCCGTCGCTCCAGCTCGAGCTCCGCTTCCGACTCGAGATGAAAATAGGTCAGACGAACGGTGATGTCCGAGAGTTCTGTCTGCAGGGCGTAGATATACGCGTAAACCAGTACCTGTCCCCAATGAGTGGGATCCTGTTTTTGGCGCAGATGAGCGAGCGGTATCGTAGTGGTTTTGATCTCCTCCACCAACACCTGCGAATCACTGACCAGGAGACCATCGACCCGACCGCTGATCTGGAGCGCAAAATCGGCCGTCTCGTGGCGGTGGCTCAGAAATACTTCCGCCTGATAGGAGCTCGGCCGCTTTCGCTGAATCTGTTGATGGCCGCGGATGCCCTGGATGGCCCGCTGGGTGCCGATGAAGCCCTGCCGCAAATCGCCACCCCGCAGGACGTATCCCACCAGATCGCGAACCCCGACGCGGATCTCCCGCATCATCGGCGGTGTCCCGTCAGGGTAGCGGCCGGGAAGATTGACTTGTCAAATCGGTTTCGCATGTTTAGACTTCTCCCTAACGTCAGGGGCCGTTCCTACGGGACAGGTGGCCCGCCGATGGGGCTGACCACTTAAGGGCAACGGCCCACGCTGCCAATCGAACGAGGAGAGAGACATGCGCACCCGCCCCCTGGGATCCACCGACATTCAGCTGTCGACCGTTATCATGGGAACCTGGCAATCCGGCAAGGCCATGTGGAGTGGCATTGAGGACGCGGAGAGTCTCAAGGCGATCCGGGCGGCCTTCGATGCCGGTATCACCACCTTCGATACGGCTGAGGTTTATGGAAACGGTCACTCCGAACGCATCGTCGGCAAGGCACTGGCTGACGTGCGCGATCACGTCATCCTCGCGACAAAAGTTTTTTCCAACCACCTGGCCCGTAATCAGGTCGTCGCGGCCTGTGAGCGCTCTCTGCGCAACCTGGGCACCGACTACATCGATCTGTACCAGATCCACTGGCCACCGGGATCTTTCGGCCACCCCGCTGTGCCGCTGGAAGAATCCCTGGACGCGCTCATGACGCTTAAGGAGCAGGGCAAAATTCGGGCGATCGGCGTCTCCAATTTCGACCGCAACCTCCTCGAAGCGGCGCGCGCGTACGCACCCATCGAGAGCCTGCAGCCTCCCTACTCGCTCTTCTGGCGTAGCATGGAGAAGGACACCCTCACCTGGTGCCGCACAGAAGAGATCACCACCTTGGCCTATTCTCCCATGGCCCAGGGAATTCTTGCCGGCAAGTTCGGCCCAACGCTCGAATTCGCCAAGGGCGATCACCGCAAGGCCAATCGTCTCTTTCAGCCCGATATCTACCCCACCGTTTTGACGGCGTTGGAACGCCTGCGATCCATTGCGAACGTGTATGAGGTCACTCTCGCCCAATTGGCCCTCGCCTGGGTGATCGCCCAGCCATACACTTGCGCCATTGCCGGCGCCCGTAGCGCCGAGCAGTCCATTGGCAACGCCGCCGCCATGGAAATTTCCCTCACCGCGGACACGCTCGCGGAGATGGATACTATCGGCCGCACGGTGACCGATTTGCTCGACGACAACCCGGTTCAATGGCAGTGGTAATCCGTCCGCTGTAAATGGCCAATCAGGATACCCATGACCGATTCAAAACGCAACTCCATCCTCTGCCCCCAGTGCCGACGGCTGGTCAGCCGCGATGAGGCGCGCTGCCCTTACTGCGGCCACTCCCGGCCAGGGGCGGCCTGGAAAAACATCGTCGGGCTGCGCAGCATTCTTGATGGGGATCAACTGATCCGTGTCGTGATCGCCGTCAACATCGCTTTTTTTCTCCTTACCCTTCTCTTCAATACACGCCGTATCGGTATCTCCATGAACCCCCTCTTTCTGCTGGCACCTGAAAGCACCAGCCTTCTGCAGTTGGGTGCGACCGGTACGCTTCCCATCGATCAGGCCCAGCGTTGGTGGACCCTGCTGTCGGCCAACTACCTCCACGGCGGCCTTCTCCACATCCTCTTCAATATGATGGCCCTTCGGCAGGTAGCCGGCCTGGTGGATCGCGAGTTCGGCACCCAGAGGATGTTCAGTATCTATACCCTCAGCGGAGTGATCGGCTTTTACATCTCCTATCTGGCGGGCGTCCCTTTCACCATCGGGGCTTCGGCGGCGGTTTGTGGCCTCATCGGCGCCGCCATCTACTATGGCTGGAGCCGCGGCGGGATCTACGGCCAGGCGATCTCCAAGCAGTTGGGAGGTTGGGCCATCGCCATTTTCGTGTTCGGTGTCCTGGTGCCGGGAATCAACAACTGGGGCCATGGTGGGGGGATGCTGGCCGGCGCTTTGCTGGCGGCGCTGATGGGCTATACGGAGCGGCGATCGACCGGATTTCTGCACCGCCTGGCGTTCTTCGGCTGCCTCATCGTCACCCTCGTGGTGCTGACATGGGCCCTGGGCAGCGGCCTGTACTACCGCTTTCTGATCTGAACAACCGACCTAGTAGAAGATCGTGCGTGTCCGGTGGCGGGGCACGGATTTGTAAAGCCGCTGTTGACCGCGATGCCAGAGGAGATAATCCAGCTGCTGGGCCGTGACATCCAGTGCGCGGGCGGCAGGCGCTGCCCGCAGCAGTTCCACGGCATGGACGGCGCAGGCCCGCAGCTCGACCTCCTCGGGACTCCCGGCAGGGATCTGGACACCGGACTGAATTCGGGCCAGCAGCCCCGGCCGGTAGGAGAGAAGCCCGTCCATGCGCAGCACATGCGGCACCAGGTTGTCGGCAAACATTGTCAAGCGCGCCAGATCGTGAAATCGACCCGGCGCAGCGCCGCGAAATGCCAGGCTGAGATCGGCGGCGGCCAGCTGGGCCCGCTTGAAGAGGGGAATCTGCCGACCCCGGTACAGGGGCCGGTCATCGAAATAGGACATCCGCGTCAGAATCCCGACCAGGCGCTCCGCGGATCCCGCCGCCGCTTCGACGAGGTTCAGACAGCGCCCCTGAAAATCCGCCCCCAACAGCCGCCCCAACTGCCGCAGGGCCCGGCTGAAGTGATCCAGCAGTTCACGGATGGCCGGTGTCTGCAATGGCTGGCGAAAGATGCGGCTCAGGCGCTCCGGGCGCATGGTGCAAAGTTCATCCACCCCGAAGGGCCCTTGGTCGACGAACCGATCCCGCAGATGGGTCGCGATGGTATAGTAGCCCGACATGCCCGGCCGTTTGGTAAGATGGGGAAAGTAGCCCGAACCAAAATTAACGGCAGCCAGACAAAGGAAGTAGGCCACGGTGTCCGCCGTCTCCCCCCGGAAATGATGTTCCCAGTCCATCTCCGTGTTTGCAAGGGCCTCCAGGGGCAGTTGCGCGGCATAGTCCGCGAGACGCTCCTCGTGGATCCGAACCCAGCGGGCGCCTTCGGATACCCAGGCGCAGGCGCTGCGAATCTCCGCGAACACGTCCATCGCTCGACACCTCCCGAAATGCCTGTCGCTGCTGGGGTTACCCGGTGGGCTCGCATTCACACCACACTCGCCGGAACCGAATCCGGCGACTGGGGATCGTGCGGCTTGTCGCTGAGGGCGACCAGCACTTGGTCGGATTCGCCAGTGTTCTCGATGGCGTGCGCCACGCCCGGCGGGAAATAAAAGCAAACCACCGCGTCTGCTTCTATGGGCACCGTCACGATCGTTTCGTCGCGGCGGTAGTGGACCCGCCCCGGGCCGCTCACGCAGATCCGCTCCGTTGTCTGGCGATGATAATGATTGCCCCGCACGGCGCCGGGACGATTGATCACCACGTGAATATTGCGCTGCCGACTGAGCAGCGCCTCTGCGATGGGTTCGAACACGGCGCCGCGCGCGTCGCGATGCACCGGCACGGCTTTCCAAGTGACTGCCGTCATGGGTCCTCCCTCACGGAATTGACAGGAATCTCAAGCCTCTCTATAGTCGCCCCAACGCGAGCGATCTCCCATTGCACAGAAAGACCGTCCCCACATGACGCCGACCGCCAAGTCAGGCCACGCCAATGGCGCCATCCTAATGGGCATCGCCGGTGGTACGGGCTCCGGCAAAACCACCATCGCCCACGCTGTGGCGCGGGGTCTCGCGCCGCTGCGGGTGGCCATCGTCGACGCCGATGCCTATTACAGGGATCTCAGCCACCTCAGCCGGGAAGCCCGCACTCAGGTGAATTTCGACCACCCCCAGGCCCTTGACGCGGCCCTGCTCTGCGAACAGATGCGGACCCTGAAGAGCGGACGCCCCATCGCCAAGCCCTGCTATGACTATGCCCGCCATACACGGGCGGATGCCACGACCCACGTCGCGCCTGCAGATGTTCTCATTTTGGAGGGGATTCTCATCTACGCCTTGCCGGCCTTACAGCCCCTCTTCGACTTTAAGGTGTTCCTGGACGAGTGGTCGGATGTGCGCCTCATCCGCCGCATCGAACGGGATCTTAAAACCCGCGGCAGAAGCCTGGCAGACATCTTGCGCCAATGCGGCGAAAGCGTGGGACCCATGTTCCGTGCCCATGTGGCCCCCACCCGCGAACAGGCCGACCTGGTGGTCGCACCCGGCGTTACCATCGATGCCGCTGCCGAAGAGATTCTCGCCGCTTTCCGCCACACCCTCGCCCCGGGTGCGGTTCAAACTTCCGGGTAACCATCAGGATTGCCCATCTGCCAGCGCCAGGCGTCCATGCACATCTCGGCGATACCCCGCTTGGCTTCCCACCCCAGCTCCGCCTTCGCCTTGCTCGGATCCGCAAAGCAGGTGCCGATGTCGCCCGGGCGGCGGTCCACGATACGATAGGGCAGGACCTTGCCGCAGGCCGCTTCGAACGCCTTGACCATCTCAAGAACACTGTAGCCCGTGCCGGTACCGAGATTGTAGGTGACCAGTCCGGGTGTCTCTACCAGCCGCCGTAGGGCGGCCAGATGCCCCTGGGCCAGATCGACCACGTGAATGAAATCCCGCACCCCAGTGCCGTCGGGCGTATCGTAATCGTCGCCGAAAACCGAAAGCTCGGCCAGCCGTCCCACGGCCACCTGTGAGATGTAGGGCACCAGATTATTGGGGATCCCGCTGGGATCCTCGCCGATGCGGCCGCTGGCATGGGCCCCCACCGGATTGAAATAGCGCAGCAGGGCAATCTGCCAGGCGGGATCGGAGCGGGCAAGGTCCCTTAGAATCTCTTCGATCATCAGCTTGGTACGTCCATAAGGGTTGGTGGCCGACAGCGGGAAGCCCTCCGTGATGGGCACGCTGTGGGGGTCGCCGTAGACCGTGGCCGAGGAGCTGAACACTAGGTGGTGGATCCCCCGGGCCTGCATCTGCTTGACCAGTACCAGGGTGCCGGTGATGTTGTTGTGGTAGTAGGCCAGCGGGATCTCCACCGACTCACCCACCGCCTTCAGGCCGGCAAAGTGGATAACGGCGTCCACCGGGTGTGCATCAAAAACCTCGCCCAGTGCGTCCGCATTCAACAGATCGACCTGGTGAAAGACCGGTGCCCGGCCGGCCAGTTCCGCAATGCGCCGCAGCGCCGCTGGCTTGCTGTTGGCCAAGTTGTCCACGATGACCACATCAAAACCGCCCGTCAGCAGTTCCACACACGTGTGACTGCCGATATAACCGGCGCCGCCGGTCACCAAAATGGTCTTCATCTTGTCACAGTGTCCTTTCGCGCAGGTTGAGATCGATGCCCTAAGCCTATACCCCCAGGGCCGGCCAGGGTCAACCGCCGGCCACGCTAACCGTTGACCCGCTGCCCAATTTATGCGAAGCCATCCGCCATGGTTGCCGCGGTTTCCCCCCATAGCGTAACCTCCCCTCGGGTTTACCTCTGCCAGGTGGACGCCACCACGAGTTGCGGGGCCTGCTGCGGCCTCTACAATGTAGCGAAAAACGATCAGCCCACCATCACGGCGCTGCTGACGGAACGCGCGGCCCGTTTCGCCGAAGTGCCGCGTGAGATCGGCCCCATAGACGCCTTCGCACGGTGGGCGGCCCGACGGGCCGGTCCGCCGCCGCTGGCGGATTTTCATCACTGTCCTTTCCTGGGACTTATCGGCGCGCAACCCCTAAGGGTCGGTTGTCTGCTCCATCCCCTGGCAAGGGGCAATCGGGGCTTAGACCTGCGTGGTTTGAGCTATTACGGCAGCTTCACCTGCCGGACCTATTTCTGCCCCGCCAGCCGCAGCATGGCCCGCCGATACCAGCATCTTCTGACCCAGCTATTCTCCCACTGGTACCCCTACGGCCTGATCGTCACCGAGACCCGACTGGTGACCCTGCTGCTCGAAAGGGTCGAATCACGGCTGGGCCACGCCATCGATCCAATGCGGGTGGCCGTAACATCATCGGCCGGGGCGGCACTTCGGCGACTCCTCACCTTGAAGATCGATTGGCCCTATCGACGGCAGGGGGACCAAACCACGGCCAGAATCCATTACCTTTTCAACGATGGAGCGCACCGACGATCCGTCAAAACGGCGGCCATCACCGACCCCATCACCGCTGCCATGCATCAGGAGCTGGGCAGCAGCTTCGACAGCCCGGATGAAGCGGAAGCAGCCCGTCACCGCCTCGAGACCGCCATCGACCGCGCCGCGGCGGCCCTCGCCCAGGCCACGGCAGCGCCCCTACTTGACAGGAGTCGCCATGCAACCCGTTGAACAAGCTGAGCTTTTCCTGCGCGCCCTCAGCGATCCATTGCCCGCCGATGGGCTGGAAGCCCTCTTTCTCTTCGGCCAGACGGTGGACAATCAATCCGCGACCTTCGAAACCGCACATCGTCTTTATCGCGAAACTCCCGGTCTGCAGCTCCTCATGCTGGCCGGCGGGGCCCGCAGCGGCTACCCGGGATTCGCCCCATGGGAAGCGGCGCTCACCGCCCTGGGCGTCGCGCCCGAGGATATCCACCCGCTGCCGCCGGCAGATTCCGCCATTCTGCACACCCGTATCGAAGCCCAGGCCCTCATGGACCACCTCCGTACCAAGCGCTACACCCGCGTGGGTGTGACGGCCGCTCCCTTCCATCAGGTGCGTGCCTTCATGACCGCCATCAGCGTGGCCCTCGATGCCCGCCTGCAGGTCGAGCTGTACAGCTGTCCCGCAACGCCGCAGCCTCTTCTGGCACCCTGCCGCCACTCCCAGGGAGCCCGCAGCGCGCGGCGCCGTGATCTCATCCCTCAAGAGCTCGAGCGTATCGCCACCTACCAGGACAAGGGCGATATCGCCGCCACCCAGGAAGTTCTGTCCTATCTGGAGGCCCGCGAACGCCATGGACGCTGATGGGGAAAACACGCTCGACCAGATCGCCATCCGCACTGCCCGCAGGGAGGACGCCTCCTGTCTGGTCGGTTATATGGCGCAGGTAACCGTCGAGAGCGAGTTCCTCACCCACGACCCGGCGGACCCGCCCCTCTCCGCCGCCCAGCTAATGTCCACCATCGAGGAGGCCAGCGGACGCTCCAACCAACTGGTGCTCGTGGCGGAAACATCCAGTGCCATCGTGGGGCTGCTGCGCTTTCGTGGTGGCACCACCCTGCGCACGCGGCATGCGGGCGAACTGGGCCTGACGGTGCTGAAGCGCCACTGGGGGCGGGGTGTGGCCGCCGACCTGCTGGAACGTTTTCTCTCGTGGGCCTGCCGCAATGGTGAAGTGCGCCAGGTCAACCTCCGGGTACGACCCGACAATACGCGTGCCCTGGGTCTCTACCGCCGGTATGGCTTCGTTGAAACCGGTCGGATACAGCGCGACATCTGCATTGAGGGACGTTTCCACGACCACCTCATCATGGGCCTGGCCATCGACCCCCCCGCTGCGTCCCGGCCAGAGGCGCGAGGGGGTATCGCCGCCATGACGCCGTTCGCCGACCAGCGCAGCATCGGCCCCTTCACCTATCTCGCCAGCCCAAGGGAGATGGCACCCTGGCGCCCGTCCCTGCTCTTCCTGCACGGTTCGGGACACAGTGCGGCTTTCTGGGAGCACCAGCTTGGTCCTCTGAACACGGTGGCCAATTGTCTCGCCCTGGACCTGCCCGGGCACGGACGGAATGCGGCCCCCGTTTGTACCACGGTGGCCCAGCATGCCGAGACGGTAATGGCCTTCCTGGACCGGCTGACGGCCCAGTCCCAAAGTGCGACGCCCGTTATCCCCGTCGGGCTCAGTCTGGGCGGGGCCATCGTCCTGTGGCTGCTGCGCCACCACCCGGACCGCTGCCAGGCCGGCGTGATCGTCAACTCCGGTGCCCGCCTGCGGGTGACACCGGCGATCTTCGAGGCCTTGGATAGGGGCTATGCCCAGTACCACGAGCTGTTCAAACGCATGGCCCTCACTCCGGCCCATCAGAACGACGCGGCCATTGACGCTGCCTTGGCGCGCTGCGCCACACCAGACACCGCCGTTACGGCGGCCGATTATGGCTGTTGCCATCAGTTCGACCTGATGCCCGAACTGGCCCGCATCGACCGTCCGGTTCTGATAGTGGCAGCCGCCGATGACAAGTTGACGCCGACCAAGTACGCCGATTTCATGGCGGCTGGCATTCCCGGTGCCCGGTGTGTCACCTTGGATGGAGCCGGTCATTTGTCGCCCCTGGAGCGGCCCGCGGCCTTCAATGCGGCCGTGGCGACCTTCGTCGAAGCGTTGCCGCACAATTCGGTGAGAAACGCCCTATGAACACCGCCGATGCGCTGTGCCGCTATCTGAACCAGCATGCGATCCCTTTTCAGCGGTGCGACCACCCGGCGGTTTACACCTGTGCCGAAGCCGACGCACGGGTACCCGTCATGCCGGGGGCCAAGTGTAAAAATCTCTTTCTGTGCGGCGACAAGGGTCGCCAGCATCTTCTGGTGGTGGTGCCGGCGGACAAGCGCGTGGATCTGAAGGCGCTGTCGCACAGCGTGGGCATCAAGAACCTGCGGTTCGGTTCCCCCCAGCGTCTGGAACGCTGCCTGGGGATCACTCCTGGGGCGGTGACCCTCCTGGCCTTGGTCAACGACGAGGACTGCTCTGTGATGGCGGTGATCGATGAGGCGCTCTGGTCGGCCGAAGCCCTGCTCTGTCATCCGCTGGTCAACACCAGCACCCTCTGCCTGCCATTGGCGGCGGTGCGCCGCTTCCTGAGGGCGACGGGTCATACGCCCCGGATTATGGCCGTGCCTGCAAAATAGAGCGGCCCCGGCGTGACGAAAGCCGGGGCCGTGATGACGCGGAAATAATCGAACGGTCTACTGCAGCGGTGTGTAGCGGTCCACATACACCTTGAGGCTCTCGGCGATACGATCACTGAGCTTCTCGAACTCGATCCCCAGGGCGATGCGAAACCGGTCGATGTTGGTGTTGCGCACCCGTCCCGATAGCTCCTGAGGAGGGGCTTCGTCCTGCAGCGAGATGGAAAGGTTGACGTCGGTGAGCACCTTCACCTGACAGGGTTGAATGTTGCCGGGCAGGTTGACGATGAAGCGGCACCCCTGGCTGCTGATGTCGGTGATCAAACCATTGAGCAACGCCTGGTCGATATTGGCCGTTGCCGGGATCTCACAGTTGATGCGGACATTGTTGCGCTCCTCGCCGTCCTCGACCAATTCGGGATAGGAGAGAAAAATGAGATCGGCCGGATCGCTGATCTGTCCGGTAATGGTGGCGCGAAAGCGGTAGATCTCGGCATTGTGGACATAGCGCACCATGACCTCCTCGCCGGCTCTGAGGCGGCGCGGTGTATGGGCCTGAGGCTTGCGCACGATAAGGTAGTGGGGCGCTTCGAGTCCTACCAGAACGCAACTGAGGTCTTCACCGTGTCGGTCGTCTTTAATGATGACACGATCGCCCAAATCGATATTGAGCCGCATCTCTTTAATGACGGGTCCGCTCTCCATGACATCCAGCATGCTGATCCTCGATCACGCTAATCATCGGGGCCGCCGATCCGCTGCCATATCTGGCGCACCGACGATGGTTGGGTTGACACCAGCCGATGACGACGCACCGGCTAGTCCCTGTTATCGACCGCCTCTGCTCCGGACTTGACTTTCTGCACGAGAACGCAGGTCAAAAAAAGCGAACCTTGAACGGCCGCTGCCCGGGTGCTATGACCCTGAACGCAGGATGCGACGGCCGTTGGAACCGCAGGAGATCGATCACGTTCATGACCACGCGTTACCGAATCCAAAGGCAATACACGGTCATTCTGGCCGGTTTGGCGCTGGGACTTGCCACCGGCCTGGCCGGTCTTTTCTGGTGGGACAGCCGGCTGCTGCTGCTGTGCGGTATGCTGATTCTGGCCATCACCATCGTGGCCGGGGAGCGGACCGTGCGCTGCCCCGCCTGCGGTCGCTCGGTCTATGCCGAGATCGCCCGGGAGGCCGCTTTCACACCCCGCAAGGTGCCGCTGGCCTGCCCCAAATGCCAAGCCCAATGGGCAGCCTCGACCGCGGACGGGGAGGGTCCGGTCACCGACGCCCATGAGGAACCGCCATGAGCGCTGCCCGCGAGACTATCGACTTCCCCGCGGCCGGTGTGGGTCTGCTCGGCCTTCCGCTTGACTGTTTCTCGAGCTATCGCAGGGGGGCCGCCCGGGCGCCGGCCGTCATCCGCAAGCTGTTGTGCGGCGGCATGTCCCACTGGACCACCGAAAGCGGCCTCAATCTCAAGGGACATCCCCGCTGGCGGGATCTGGGGGATCTGCCCCTGTCCGCCGACGATTCGGCCATTGAGACGATCGGCCACACCGCCCGCCGGGCCGTGGCAGCACAGACGGCGCTCTTGGGCATGGGCGGCGACCACGCCGTCACCTATCCCCTGGCAGCGGCCTGGGCCGAGCGCTTTCCGCGTCTCACTCTCCTCCATTTCGATGCCCATCCCGACCTCTACGATCGCTTTGGCGGCAGCCCCTTTTCCCACGCCTGCCCTTTCGCCCGCCTCCTGGAAAGCTATTCCCAGGTGCGGCTGGTACAAGTGGGCGTGCGGGCCTTCAACCGCCACCAGCGCGAACAGGCCGAACGGTTCGGCGTCGAGACCATCGAGATGCGCCACTGGCCGCCGGCCGAGATGCCGATCTTCGAGGGCCCGCTCTATATCTCCATCGACCTGGATGTCTTTGATCCGGCCTACGCTCCCGGGGTTTCCCACCACGAACCGGGCGGCCTCACCCCCCGCCAATGTCTCGATCTGCTCCAGGGCGTCACGGTCCCCGTTGTGGGGGCCGACATCGTCGAACTCAATCCGTCCCGAGACCCCTCGGGCATCACGGCCGCCCTGGCCGCAAAGTTGGTCAAAGAGGTGGCTGGGCTGATGCTGACCACCACCCCGGCCCAACCCGAACAATGGGAGCGACTGCAATGATACATGGATGGCGTGGGCTGGCCCTAGGGGTGGCCTGTCTGCTGGGCATCGCCGCTTGCGCGGGCCTGGACGAAATGGTCCAGGAGCCCCGGCTGCAGCTCAAAGGGGTGGCCCCCACGGACTTCTCCCTGGCAGGCGCGGGCTTTCGTTTCAATTTCGAGGTCCACAATCCAAATCCCCTGGGATTGCGCCTCTCGCAGGTCACCTACCGGCTTGCCACTGGCCGCCATCAACTGGTGAGCGGGACGGTGGACCAGGGAATTGCCCTACCCGCCCGCGGCAGCGCTCCCTTGATTATTCCCCTCCGTCTCGATTTCAGGGATATCATGGCCGCGGCCGCAGACCTGGCCGGCCGCCCCAGCCTGCCCTATCAGCTCGATGGCAAGCTCTTCGTCGGGCCGCTGGCCATCCCATACGCCATTGCGGGCGATCTGGAGCTGCCGCGCCTGCCCCGCATCGAGTTAACCGCTATTCAAGTGCGGGAGCTCTCGCTCAACGCCGCCCGTCTGGCCTGTCAGGTGCGCCTGACCAATCGCAACGCCGTCCCCCTCCAGCTGGGCCAGCTGGCCTACCAGCTCCAACTGGGCGAGATTCCGGTGGCCGGCGGGGAAACCGCTTCCCTGACGCCCCTGGCGGCCAAAGGATCGCAAACGCTCTCCCTGGACGCCCGCGTCCGGCTCAAGGACCTTGGCGCGAGCCTTCTGCGCCTTTTCCAGAGCGGCGGCAGCGCCGCGTACACCCTCACCGGCAGCTTTCGTCAATCTCTTCCCGGCGGCGGGGACCACCAGACCCCCTTTCAGTTCAGTGGCAAGACGCCCCTGAAACGCTGAGACGCCGCTGCGGCGCCCCGCATGACACCACCTGCAACCGGAAAAGGAGATTCCCATTGCTCTCGATACTGCTGACATACGCCTTGGTGGGCGCCGTGGCCGGGGTTCTGGCCGGACTCCTCGGCATTGGCGGCGGCCTGGTGATCGTCCCCATGCTGGTCGTGTGCTTCTCCCTCCAGGGCGTGGCCGACACGGTGATCATGCACCTGGCCCTGGGCACCTCTATGGCCAGCATCATCTTTACGGCAGTCTCCAGTTTCATGGCCCATCATCGCCGGGGGGCGGTGCATTGGGACGTGGTGCGCCGGATCGTGGTGGGCATCTTCGTGGGCACCTTTCTGGGTACCTGCATCGCGGCGCGACTCACCACCGATTTCCTCAAGTTTTTCTTCGTGATCTTTCTCTACTACGTGGCCACCCAGATGCTGACCAATCGCAAACCCAAAGCCAGTCGCCAGCTGCCCGGAATGGCCGGCATGTTTGGCGTGGGCAACGTCATCGGTGCAGTGTCGAGTCTGGTGGGGATCGGCGGGGGCACCCTTTCGGTGCCTTTCATGATCTGGTGCAACATTCCCGTCCACCACGCCATCGGCACCTCCGCCGCCATCGGCTTTCCCATCGCCATTGCCGGCACCATTGGCTATCTCCTCAATGGCCTCGGCGCCGTCGACCTCCCCCAGCTCAGTCTGGGGTATGTTTACTTTCCCGCCCTCCTGGGCATCGTCTGCGTCAGCGTCCTCACCGCCCCGCTGGGCGTGCGCCTAGCCCATAGTTTGCCGGTGGACCGCTTGAAGCGCGTCTTTGCCATTCTGCTCTACATCGTGGCGACGCGCATGCTGTGGAGCGCTCTGTAAGGGCAAAATTCACCTTGGAAGGGATTTCGATGCTACCCTGGGGTACATGGGGATGGTCGGCAGGCGCCTGCGCCGGCCGCTTTATCGGTGCCCGGCAAGATCGGCTGATAGCTTAGTAGAGGTAGCGCCCCCCCGCCACCACCGCCATTCCCACCACCATGGCGAGGAGCACGTTGCCGCTGCGCCAGGCGCAGAGGGCCGTGGCCAAGGCGGCGATCTGACCGGGAAGACCGGCTTGGTAAACGCCCGGCGCCACCAGGGCGACGAGGATGGTACCCGGCAGGGCGTCCATGAACTGCTTGACCCGTCCCCGCCGGGGCAGGGCTTCGGCCAGGAGGAGGCCACCGCTGCGCAGGAGATAGGTCACCGCCGCCGCCATGCCGATCACAAGAAGACTGTTCAGCAGCATGGAGCCTTCTCCTCGGCGGCGGCCTCCGCAACCGTGGGAGACTGACAGGTGGCGACCAGGGCGCCCCCCACCCCGCCGATGACGATGTACCATTTGCCGGGCAGGATTTGTTCGGTCAGGACGGCCAGTACGATGGTCACTGCCCAGGCGGGCAGGTCTCTGGCACCGCGCCAGAGGGATACGGCCAGGGCGGTGAACACCGCCAAGAAGGCGAAGTCCAGGGCGAGCGCCTCGGGGCGGGCGATGAGTCCGCCCAGCAGGTGCCCCCCCAGCGTGCCCGCCGACCAGGCGGTCACCAGGCAGAGGCCGCCCCCCAGAAGGTATTCGGGTGTGGCGGCACCACGCCGGTGAGCGGCCATGGTGATGGCCCAGTTTTCGTCGGCCACCAGGTGGATGAAGCCGAGACGCTTCAGGAGGGAGTCGCCGGCGAAGATCGGTTGCAGGGAGGCGCCGATGAGGAGGTAACGCAGATTGATCGCCAGCACCGCCAGGGTGACCTCCAGGATGGGCAACGGCGGATGCCACATCTCCACCATGACGAACTGGGCCGACCCGGCGAAGATGGAAAGATTCATGGCCAATAGCAGCTGCCAGGTGATCCCCTTCTGGGCGGCCAGCACGCCCAGCACGCTGCCGTAGGCCATCACGCTGATGGCCACCGGCAGGGTGGCCAGCGCACCGGCCCGCAGCCGTTCACGCCTCCCCGCCACCATCATCGATGCCGCCATGCTGCCCTCCCAACCGCCGTCACGTCCACTTCATCGTTGCGGGCGTCGAACCCGCCGACCGATCATGGACCGGTGGGCCTCTCAATAACAGATACAGTCGCACCGAAAACCGACCGGAACAGAGCGCCGCTGACGGCTCTCAATGGGGGGGCCTGCGCCGCCGGATGTAAAGCTCCTTGGCGGCGCGGGCCACCAGGCCCCCCTCACCGTCGCGGACATCCACCGTGAAGGTGGGCAGGTACTTCTCCCCGTCCGCGGTACGGGCCCGAATCTCGGCCACCGTCTCCGGCGGGAGGTGGAAATCGGCCGCCACTCGACCGCGGCCGGGGGCGACGAAATCGATCCGAGCGCTGCGATCCCAGACCACATAGTCGCGGCCCAGCAGCTGAATCAGCATCAGCATGTAAAAGGGATCCACCATGGCGTAAAGACTACCGCCAAAATGGGTGCCGACGTAGTTGCGGTTGTAGAAGCGCAGGGGCATCTCAACGCGCAGGTGGCTGTAATCGCCGGCCAGCCGCGTGATGCGGATGCCGGTGCCCAGATAGGGGGGATAGAGGTGGATCAGCCATTTGAAGAGCCAAGGCTTCATGGGGCACCTGTTCGCGTCTCTGCGGCGACCTTGCGGACCCGTTCCCGGGCGCTGGCGGCCAGGTCCTTTAGTTCGGGGAAGAATTGGGTCAGTCCGCCGTGTGCCAATACCGCCTGGTGGTGGTCGTACATGATCTCGTCCCACATGTAGAGAAAGCGGCGCATGGGCTCGGGAACACCCGCCTTGTGACAGAAGAAGATGCCGGTCTCCACGACCGCTTCCCGGCTGCGGCCGGCACTGAGGTCCATCTCCAGATGCGCCTCCCGGGTCAGCACCCGAAAGATCGCCTCGGTCCAGGCCGCTTCGAAGCCCCTGTCGCGGATGCCGCCGTGGCTGGTGAGCAGCAGCTTCTGGGGAAGCCCCCGCATGCGCAGCAGGCTGCCCACCAGTGCCACCAGGTCGCAATTGGGCCAGCCGTACCAGGGGCCGAAGCGATCGATGCCCAGATCCCCACAAAAGAGAATCTGCGGCCCGGCGAGGTAGAGGGCCGTGTGACCGGGGGAGTGCCCGCGGGTATCGAGGGTCTCCAGGGTAAGGCGGCCGATGCGCAGCGGGGTGCCGTGGTCGTAGGGCGTGACGCTGGGGACGGGAGCGTACCCCACGGTGTCCGCCATGAAGCGCTCCCACGCCTGGCCGAAACCGCGGGCGCGCGCCTCTTTGAGATGGAGGGGTTCGGGGGCGGCCAGGATCGCCACCTCCTGGGCCGGGGCGAGGATTCGGGCCGAGGTCAGCTCCGCCACGGTGCTCGCCCAGGCGGAATGGTCCACGTGGTAGTGGGTCATGACGGCCAGATCCGGCCGGGTTGCCGTCAGCAGTGCGGGAGTCTCGGTGAGCCCCATATTGGCGTCCACCAGGGCGGTGGTTGCCCCGCTGCTGATCTTGAGGCCGGCGCAGGCTTGAAAGCTGCGCATGGTGTCCGGTATCAGATAGGTGACCCCCTCGCAGATGCGGGTCTCTCGCATATTCAGCCCCTTAAGCTCGGTGGTGGCGGATGGTGGTGACTCGGCGATGCATTTCAGTCGTATACAAGCGAATAGCCCCTGGATCAAGAGACCATTTTGGTTAACAAGGCCCGCAATATCATCTCCTCTTCCGGGGTCAACCCAGCGAGAAAATCGGCGTTGGCCTGCATCTTGAGGTCTTCCAAACGCGTCGCCAGGCGACGCCCTGCGGCCGTGAGACAGACCTGGATCGAGCGCCCGTCGGCGGGGTGGGGCCGTCGCTTCACCAAGGCGACCTCCTGCAGCCGGTCCAGCACGCCGGCCAGCGTGGCGCTGTCCAGGTGGGCGCGGCCGCCCAGTTCAGCCGAGGTGACGTGGTCCTCGTCGTGAAGAAAGAGCAACACCATGGCCTGGACGGCCGTCACCCCGGCATCGATATCGGCCAGCCGGCGCTTCCAATAGCGCAGGGCCTTGCGGCTGGCCCGGGAGAGTTGGAAGAAGATGCAGGTGTTTGGTGGGTTGGGTATCACGGGGGCTCACTTTTTGCTCGTATACGAGTATTTAGCCCCATCCTATATGGCTGTCAAGCCTTCATCTTGGTGCGGGGTTTGGCGGATATCTGGCGGCGCGCTCACTCCGGCGGTGGGGCCCAGACGCTGGGTGGGATCTCCCTACGGCGCAGCTCCCGCTCCGCCGCCTGACGCTGTTTGAAAAGGCGGTGCCCCTCTCCGCCCAGAAAATAGGTCTGCTGATATTTGGTGTCGTAGCGTGTGCCCGCGGCTTCGGCACGTTCCCGGCGGACCCCCTCCCCCACCGCCCGCAGGCGGGCATCGACCCCCTGGTAGTAGGCCACCAGTTCTTCGTCGGCCATGGCGCCGAGGCGCTCCGCCAAAGTGGGTCGTTTGCCGCTGGCGCAGGCCGTGAGCACCAATAACAGCGCCAGTACCAACAGCCAACCGCAGCGGCCGCGGTCGACGGCGAAGGCTCGCAGAACGGGGCAAGGGATCATGGCAAATCACCTCCTGAGTTGCTGAGACGCTGACCGCCGGCGGGCGGTCATCCGTTTCCGTCAACAGCGGCGTAAAACCACTGTTTCACCATTGTCTAAGCATCTACTCTACCACCAGTATCACCGAAAGAAAACAATCGCTTCAGTTGCTGAAGTCGCCTTCGCCATCATCGGAGGGATCGGTGCCCGCATCCGTATCGCAGACTTGGGGTCGATGACGAATCGCGGCAGCAATATGATGGATCGATAACCCGTAGAAACAGATACGAAACGAATTACCCCGTCGCGCTTAATTATTCCACGCTTGAGATGGCGCTGTGCGCCACCAGTATACCCCCTAAGATGGATCAATGGAATGCACGCTTCGACGCGCAGGGGACGGGCTTGGGAGGAGAAGCAAGGCATGGGTGGCGGTGGATGGCAATAAAGGGTGCATCGGAGAGGATCGGCCGCCCGCCGGGCGGCGGCGGGACTATCAGCCCTGGTATATTCCGCCCACCCGATCGCTGAGATCGGCTTTTAGGCCGTGTGCGGTGAGGGCCGCCACCAAAGAGCCGATCTGGCGGTGAGAGGCGAGGCGCAAGCGACTACCGGCGGCGGTGTCCTGGATCGCCACGCCATGGGAGCGCAAAATCTCGCAGGCAGGGGCGAGCTCGCTGACCCGCAGGGCCAGTTCACTGTAATCGTTCATGTAGAAGATGGGCAGGCGTCCGGTGTCGACGGCCGTGTCCGCCACGCCCATCTCGCAGAGCCGCAGGGTGATGGTGGCCATTGGGCCTTCCTCTCAAGCTTTAGGGGCGGCGGTCAACCGCCCAGACAGATATACTTCATCTCCAGGTAGGCATCGATGCCATGGCGCGAGCCCTCGCGGCCGATGCCCGACATCTTGACCCCGCCGAAGGGGGCCACGGCGTTGGAGATCAAGCCGGTGTTGACCCCCACCATCCCCACCTCGAGGCCTTCGGCCACCGCAAAGATCCTCCCGATGTCGCGGCCATAGAGATAGCCGGCCAAGCCAAAGGGGGTGTCGTTGGCCGTGCGCAGCATCGCCTGGATGTCGTCAAAGCGCAGCAGGGGCGCCACCGGTCCGAAGGTCTCCTCATGACAGATGCGCATCTCGGGGGTCACATCGGTCAGCACAGTGGGCTGGTAGAAGGTGCCCCCCAGGTCGTGGCGCTCGCCACCGACGAGGACCCGGGCGCCCTTCTCCAGGGCATCCTCCACGTGGACACGCACCTTGGTGAGGGCGGCGGGGTCGATGAGCGGCCCCTGCTGAACCCCCTCCTCGAAGCCGCTGCCCACTTTGAGATCGGCCACCGCGGCGCTGAAGCGCTCGGCAAAGGCGTTGTAGATCCCCGCCTGGATGAAGAAACGGTTGGCACACACACAGGTCTGGCCGGTGTTGCGATACTTGCTGATCAGGGCGCCCTCCACGGCCGCCTCGAGATCGGCGTCGTCGAGGACGATGAAGGGCGCGTTACCGCCCAGCTCCAGGGTCACCTTCTGGATATTGCGGGCGGCGTCGGCCAGCAGTCGGCGGCCCACCTCAGTGGAGCCGGTGAAGCTGATCTTGCGCACCCGCGGGTTGGCCGTCAGCTCTTCGCCAATGGTGCGGGCGTTGCCGGTGATGATGTTGAGCACCCCCGGCGGCAGCCCGGCGCGCTGGGCTAGCTCGCCCAGGGCCAGGGCCGTGAGGGGGGTCTGGCTGGCGGGCTTGACGATGACGGGGCAGCCGGCCGCCAAAGCGGGGGCCACCTTGCGGGTCACCATGGCGGCGGGAAAGTTCCAGGGGGTGATGGCCGCGGAGACCCCCACGGGCTCCTTGGTAACGAGCAGACGCGCTCCCTTGGTGGGCGACGGGATGGTTTCACCGTAAACCCGCTTGCCCTCCTCGGCAAACCACTCCACGAAGGTGGCGGCATAGGCGATCTCGCCGCGGGCCTCGGCCAGGGGTTTGCCCTGCTCGGCCGTGAGGATGGTGGCCAGGTCCTCTTGGTGGTCCAGGATCTGCCGGTGCCAGGCCATGAGCAGATCGCCGCGCGCCTGGGCGGTGAGGGCCCGCCAGGCGGGCCAGGCCGCATGGGCGCTGTTGATGGCTTTGCGGATGCCGGCCAGGGTGAGGTGGGGCACCCGGGCGATTTCGCTGCCGTCCAGGGGGCTGGTGACCCGTTGGGTCTCGTCGGCGATGGCGGCCATCCACTGGCCGCCGATCAGGCAATAACCCCGAAGGAGTTCGATGTCGACGAGTTGGTCGGCAAGAGGGGGCGGAGCGGGCATGGTGTTTCTCCTTTCGGAAGCAAGGACGGAAGGCGGCCGCCGGCCGTGAGGTACGTTTATCTATTAATGGTAAGGCGGTCCACCGATGGGTCAAGCAGGGAGTGCCGATGCACGGTGCTGCGCTGGGTACAGCGGATCAGACCTTACCGGCCAGCCGGGGGTCGTGGGCCAGGCGTTCTCGGATGCCGCTGCCCACTGCCCAGGTGCGACCGAATTCGGTCCAGAAGCCGGCGTCCTGATCCCGCCAACCGGGCCCGAAGCGCTCGTCGAAGAAATCGCCCAACTTGTCGAAGAGCAGCTTCCAAGGCGGTGTTCCCTCGGCCTGGGCGGCGAGCAGGGCGTTGAGCAGCTCGTCCAGTTCGGCCAGGGTCTCCTTGGGCAGATAGGCGATGGCGCCCTTGCGGATGGAGGCCATCAAGGTTTCGGGATTGATGGCGTGGGCGGTGAGCATCACCGTTGGGATCTCCCGGGCCACCGTCCGCTCGAGCAGCTCCAGGCCGTTGACCCCCATGATGTCGAGGATGGCCAGGTCGTAGGAGCGGCTTTCGATTTTGGTGAGCGCGCTCTCGTAGTCCCGGGCGCAGTCCACATTGGCCGTGTCCAGCAGGTCTTCGATGGTTTCCAGGATGTCGTTCTCGTCATCCACGGCCAGAATCTGTTTGCCGGCCAGGTAGTCTGGGGGGGCGCTCATGGGGCTCTCCTTGCAGTCATCGCTCGGTAGGGGCGGCCGCATCCGACCGCCCGGCCGTGAAATCCGTTGGCAGGGTAACCTCGAAGCAGGCCCCCTGCCCGGCGCCGTCATGGATGCGGACGTCGCCGTCGAGGCTGCGGGCCAGGTGACGGGCCCCGGCCAGCCCCAACCCGTAGCCGCGACGTTTGACCCCGGTGGGGGTTTCCAACTGGGCGTAGCGCTGGAAGATCAGTTCACGGTGTTCCGCCGGCACACCCGGACCGTCGTCCTGGACCTTGATGCGGGTCCGGCGCTCATCCCAATGACAGGAGACGGTGATGTGCTGGTGGCGATGGTGTAACGCATTTTTAATCAGATTGGCAACAATGTGACGGACCTTCTCCTCATCCTGGCAGAGCCCATGGGGGCCGCCCCCATCCGAGAGCACCAGGTGGAGGCCGTTGGCCTCCAGCCACTGATCCACCTGGGCCGGGGTATCGGCCTCATCAGAGGGGCCCCGGGGGCCCACCATGAGTTCGAGACAGTCAACGGCCACCTCCCGCAGGACCTTCTCCGGCCGGAATTGCTGACAGGCGAAGTGGCGATCCTCGGCCCGCCCCACCTCCAGGAGACCGCTGAGCATCTGGCGGGCACGCCGGGAGCTGCGCAGGGCGCGCCCCAGGGTGCGGTTTTGGCGCTGGCTCAGCGCGCCGAATTTGGACTGCTTCTCCACCAACATGCGCAGGCCTGACTCGATCACCGAGAGGGGGTCCTTCAGCTCGTGAACCAGAAACTCCACCTGCAGCCGTTCGAAAAAGCGCTCGTCCACCGGCAGGGGCGGCCGCATCTCGGCGGGCCCCGCAGCCAGGGCCGCCATCGGCGGAGCGATCGCCTTGGCCGGCGCCGGCGCCCGGAGGGTGCGGTGCAGATCCGCTTGATCGCGCACCTCGCCGCCGAAGCAGAGGCGTAAGCTGGTATACCCCGATGAACGGCAATCGGCCGGGCTGTCCAAGGGGGCGCAGCGGCGCACGTCGCCGGGACAGGTGTCGGCGTCGGTGGGGATATGGGGGCAGCGCTGGGAGGTCAGTCGAATCTGGAAGCCGTACTGCTCCGAGAAGAGCTTCATGCGCAGCAGATCGAAGCCGCGCCCGCCGGCGTTGAACGCGTAGGGGGCGCGGGCGGTGCGCTGCAGGGGATCGTGTGGGGCGAAGAAGCGGTTGAAGAGCAGGCGCTGCTTCGTGGCGGTGATGCCCACCCCGAAATCGGTCACCGCCAACTCGGGCCTCCCGCCAACCGACAGGACGCGCACCTCGATGTGGCCTCCGTCGGGGGTGTTCTCCACGGCGTTGCGCACCAGGCCGGCGACCACCTTTTCGAGAATCTCGCGGGGGATTGAGATGGGTGCCACCGCCTGGAAATCGGTGTGCAGTTCGCAGCGGCGGTGGCCGAAATCGGCCTTGAGGCGGTTCAGATAGCCAGAGACGAATCGGTCCAGGACAATCTCTTCCGATTTGACCTGCCGAGGTCCGAAGAGCGTATCGATGCGGTCGCGGATCTTCTCCACCGCGTCGGCTTCACCGTAATAGCGCGAGGCAAGCACGGCCAGTTCGTCCTGGCAGGCGTCCACCAGTCGACTGAGCAGGTTGTGGGTGCGGTAGTCTTTCTCGCGTAGCAGGTCTTCGATCTCATACTGCATCTCCAGCAGCCGCTGCAGGTTGCGCTGGGCCCGGGCGATCACCTTCAGGCTGCCGGCGCCAGCGCGGCGCCCCAGGCGTTTGCGCAGAAGGGTGAAGGAGGCGGTCAGCACCGCCAGGGGCGTCTTGAGTTCGTGACTGAGGTGGTGGATCACCTGCTCCTTGGCCCGGTTGAGACTTCGCAGATCGGCGGTGGATTCGCTGAGCGCGGCGGTGATGCGGGCATTTTCGATGGGCAGTCCCACCACGCCGGCGACGGTCTCGAGCAGGGCCACATCCCCATCGTCGAAGTCCCCCGTGCGCTTGTTCACTGCGCACAGCACACCGATGCAGTGGTCGCCGGCCCATAAGGGGACGTCCAGCATGCTGCGCGTGGTGAAACCGCTCCTTTGATCCACCGTATTGAGAAAAAAGGGGCAGGCGGCAGTGTCGGGCACGATCAGCGCCTCGCCGCTGCGGAAGACCCGTCCCGCCACGCCCTGATCGGCGGCAAAGCGGATCCCAGTGAATCTCTCCGCCGTGGCGGGGTTTTCGTAGGCGGCGGCCGGGAAGTAGAATTCGTCCGATTGGGGATCGTGGAGAATCACCGAGGCGCCCGCCACCCCCAGCAATTCCCGAATTTCGCGGGTCACCAAGGGCAGCAGGGCCTCCAGCCGGGGGTCGGTGTGCATGGTCTGCGTGATGCGCCGCAGGGCGGCCCAGAGCGCACTGGCGCGGGGGGTGTCCATCGCGGGTGCCGCTGTCTGTAAGGGAAGAGGTGCTGTCATGGTCGCCGCCGGTCTGAAAAGCTAACCGCCAAAATAGGTATTGTTTTCAGCGCATTGTCTTGAATATTGGTCTGAATGTCAAGCGCCGCGGCGGCGCGCGGCGGCGGCCAGGCGACTTTTGTTCCCGAGGGAGGCTTCCGATTCCGGGCCGTAGTAGCGGTGAAACAGGGCGCCGGCATCCACCCGTCCCCGCAGCCGCTGCCAGAGGTAGCGGGTGAAGAGTTGGATCACCGTGAGGGCGTGGCCAGCCCCGGCCCGCTCCCAGCGGCGCACGGAAACGGTGGCGCCGCCGAAGAGGTAAACCTGGCGCCCGCAGCGGCCCAGGCGCAGGCTCAACTCCACATCCTCCATGAGGGGCAGGTTGGGATAGGCGCCACAGGCCAGGAAAGCGTCGCGGCGGAAGAACTGTACCTGATCGCCGAAACTGATGCCCAGGAACATCGCCCGGATATCATTGGCTGCGGTGATGAGGCGGTAAAAGAGCCCGTCGTGGTCGAAGCGGGCGCCGAGGGCGCCGCCCATCACCCCGGGCTGCCGGCGGAGTATTTTGCAGACGCGGGAGAATTGTCCGGCTGCCACGCGGGTGTCGGCGTGGACCACAGCGACGAGGTCGCCGACGGCGGCCGCAACGCCGGCAGCGATCTGGCCGCCGCGGCCGCCGCCGGCGGTGGGCGGCCGCACATGGCGGATCACCTGGGCGCCCGCCGCGGTGGCACGGGCCGAGGTGTCGTCCGTTGAACCGCCGTCCACCACGAGCACTTCTTGCACGGCGGGATCCGATCGGACCGCCGCAACGCAGCTGCCCACTGCGGCGGCCTCGTTGCGGGTGGGGATGATCACGCTGACGCTGGCGGGCGGGCGCTGGTCAGCGGGGAGGCGTAGATGCGTGATCCCGCGGATCAGCTCGGGCAGGAAGAGCAGGCCGAAGGGCAGCCACTGGGCCACCTGGTAGGGCCAGGTGAGTTCCCACGCCCCTCCCAGATAGATGCGGCCGGTGGCGCTGAAGTAAGCCGCGGCGGTGAGGGTCAACAGCATCCAGGCGTTGGAGGGGTAGAGGGCGACGAAGGGCAGAATCCAGCCAAGATACCAAAAGTGCACCGTGGGCAGGCAGAGGATGAGAATGCCCAGCGCGAGGTAGAGACCTCGGTCGGGGGACAGCGGGGCGAACGGGCGAGTCCGCCGATGAAAGATCAGTAGGAGGCCGCCCAGCAGCAGTCCCGCCAGGATAAGGCAGAGGGTCGTGGCGGCGGCGATTTCACCCGTCATCAGCCGCAGGATGCCGTGAAAGGGCCCGTTAACGCCAAAGGCGCGGCCGAAATGGATCAGGGTGGCGAACAGTCCCGGTCCCGCCTCCCGAAAGGGCATGAAGGGCAGCAGGATGGCCGCAATGGCCAGCCAGGACCACCGCCAGCTATGGCGGTTGAGCAGGAAGGGCAGCGCCACCACGGCCATGTATTTGACCTGGACGGCGGCCCCGGCAAACAGCCACATCCAGCCCCAGCGGCGACGCCCGTGGGCCACCAGAGCGGCCAGCAGAAAAAAGCTCTGGAGACTGTCCAGGTGCCCCTGGCCGGCAAAGCCGTAAAGGATCACCGGGTTGAGGGCGTAGAGCAGGGCATGGCGCAGCGGCAGACCGCGTCGGTGCAACAGCAGCAGCAGGAGTCCCAGAGTGCCCAGATCGAAGCAGAGCACGACCAATTTAACCGCGAGGGGGTGATAGGCCGCCTGCCCCACCAAGGAGAAGAGCAGGATCATGGCGGGCGGATAGATGGCGCTGAGATCCGGATGGTTGATGAGGGGATGGTAGGGGTCGGTGGCCGCCAGGGAGTTCAGCGGGGCGGCGGTGGGGGCCAGCAGGTAGGGATTCTCCCCGGCGAGGAAAACGCGGCCTTCCCAAAGATAGCGGTAAATATCGTCGCTGGCGGGATGCGGCAGCAGTAGCAGACGGGCGGCCAGCGCGAGGCCGGCAATGATCAGCAGACGGGCGGAGAGGGAGAGACGGCGGGGAAAGAAGAGGAGCAATAGGAGCGCTCCCGTCCAGGTGAAACCATAGAGCAGCATGAACTTGCCCGAGGGCAGGACCAGGGGCGCGGATCCCGCCGCACCCGGCCAGAGGGTGAGATGACCGGCCCCGATGGGCCCGAACTGCCCACCCAGGTGGCAGAGCATGAGGAAAGCGCCCGTCAGAAAAAAGAAGGGGTGACGGAGGACCCTGCCGACCGTCCAATGGACACCCGGCAGAGCCCGCTCCGGTGCTGGTCGCGGTTGCATGGCGCCCCTCACTTTCGTCGCGGCCGGGGGGGCCACCAGCGTAGCAGCCACGGCAAGCTCCGACGCGGAGGACGCTCCGGCAGAGCGCCCCGCGGTCGCCAGCGGAAGTGGCCGATGGGCCAGTGTAACGGGCGCCGCAGCGTGGCCTGCAGGGGCTGGGCGCCTTCCAAGAGGGTCAACAGTCCCACGAAGAGGTAGCCGGCCGTGTAGACGGCCAGGAAGGGGCCGACCAGATACTTACCCGCGGCCAGGTAGACGCCGAAAGCGGCCGCACACCACAGTCCCAAGAGTATCTCCACCAGGGCCAGGGGCGATACGGAGAGGCGATAGCGCTTGAGCTCCCGCTCGCCCCGCTTGGGGGTGCGCACGAATCCGCTCGGCACCCTGAGCAGGGCCTCCAACACCGCCCGGGTATTGGACACTGCCAATCCCACGCCCACCATCACGAGGCAGGGCATCCAGAGCACGCGCCGCCAGCCATCGCCATAGGCCGCCAACTGGCTGGTCACATAAAGGGCGTTGGGTCCCAGAATGGAGATCGCCAGAGCGGCCGCCAGGAGAGCGAAGAGCAGCGGCGCCAGCTCGAGTCGCAGGGTCAGCAGCACGGGCAAGGCCAGAAGGGCCAGGGTCAGCATGAGCGGGTGTACGAAGTAGTGGGTCATGTGGAAAAAGGCCTGCAGCTTTTGAAAGATGGGCACTGGTTGACGCCAAAGCGTGGGCAGCAATTTAAGGGCGGTCTGAGTGGACCCCTTGGCCCAGCGGAACTGCTGGCTTTTGAAGGCGCCGATGGTATCGGGGATCTCGGCGGGAACGACCAGGTCGGGCAGATAGAGGGTGGTCCAACCGGCGAACTGCATACGGTAGGAGAGATCCATATCCTCGGTCAGGGTGTCCCACTGCCAACCGCCGGCCGCGTCGATGGCGCTGCGGCGCCACAGGCCGGCAGTGCCGTTGAAGTTCATGTAGAGCCGGTTCCAGCTGCGGGCGGCCTGCTCCACCATGAAGTGGCCGTCGATGCCAATGGCCTGGGCACGGGTCAGAAGGGAGTCCCGCCGATTGAGGTGGCCCCAACGGGCCTGAACCAGCCCCAGACGCTCCTCGAAGCGAAAAAAGGGCGCGCTACGCAATAGAAAATCGGACGGCGGTACAAAATCCGCGTCGAAAACCGCCACCAGCTCCCCCCGCGCCGCCGCTAATCCCTCGGAGAGGGCGCCCGCTTTAAAGCCCTTGCGATGGGGTCGTCGCAGCACCTGAATATCATGACCGGCGGACCGCAGGTCGGTCGCCACTCGATCCACCACGCTGCGGGTCTCGTCGATGGAGTCGTCCAGGACCTGAATCTCGTGGCGCCCCTGGGGATAGTCCATGGCACAGGCCGCCCGCATGACGCGCTCCGCCACGTTGATCTCATTGTAGATGGCGATTTGGGTGGTGACCACCGGCAGGTCGGCCGGCGACGATGCTGCTTTGGGGTAGGCGCTCAGACGGGCCGCCGCACGGGCACGGCCGCGCCAGAACAGAAAGAGAAGGGCGTAGCAATTGACGCCATAGCACATGAGGCCCAATGCGGCGCCGAAGTAGATGCAGGCGGCAAGTGCGGTGAAATACTCACTCATGATGATCACCCCGCTATTGGCGGCGGGCCCCGCCAGAAAACCGGCCGCGACGCATAAAGGGTGGTGTGGAAACGGCTACGGATCCAATGGCAGTGCCGCTTCAGCTGTCGGGTTGTTTGGCGAAAACGAGGTTGAGGTCGAACAGCAGCGTATTGCGCGCCGGTGCCGGGCCGTCGGCGCCTTCGATGGCAAAGCGGACCAAGTCGATCTGAAATCGGGTGCGCACCAGCAATTGGAGATCGCCCGCCGTGCCGATGGCGGGTTCCACCTCGGCTTTCAAGGAGAGGGGCACCCGTTTGCCTTTGAGGGCGAAATTCCCCTCGAGCAGGGCCGGCGTCAAGTGTCCGAACCGCACCGGCTGCCCGTCTCCACTGGCCGATGTGAGGGTAAAACGCGCCTCGGGGTATTGCCGCGCACCCAGCAGGGCCTGGCCCTGGATCGCCTCGTCGAGAATGGGATCGCCCATGGTGACCGCTTTGCGGGTATCGACGTGTACCGCCCCTTCGGCGCCCGCGATGATGCCCCCTTTGCCCAGGCGAAAATGCCCCTGTGCGGCGGTCACCTCTCCGCGGTACTGATCCAGGGGCGCCGGAAAATGGAAATGGATCAGGGGGGGCGCGTCGCTGTCGGGCATGCGCAGCCGCCAATTGAGCGGCAAGGTCTTGGGCACATCGGCCATCCGGGCTCTCTTGGCGGGCGCTGGCGGGAGAGGAAAGCCAAGCTGCTCCCAGGAAACCACTTTTAAATCCGCCCCCAGCGGGTCGAAGCCATCCCCCTGGTTCGGTTCGACCACGGCCTCTGCCACGGCCGTTTCCATCAGTGCAGCAGCCTCTCGGAAAAGCGTTTCGCGCTGGCTCCAGGGACCGATCAGAGCGGGTTTCTTGCGGGTGTAGATGGGGGTCTTGCAGTCGAACTGTGAGTATAGCGCTAAAGAGAGAAAGAGGGTTCCATCCGCGGCCCGCCACGGATAAAAGTCCATGTAAAACCCCCGGTCGCTGCGCCCCAAAGACGCCTCGGGGGCGACCTCGAAGCGGCTGAAACCATCCAGAATAGCGGCGCGGGCCTCGGCTTGAAACGCTTCGGCGTCGTGTCCGGGCGGGAGGCTTCCCGTCACTGCGCTGATCTTGATCGGGGCCCAGATGGTCACGCGTCCCGACCGCCAAACGGCGATATCCTTGCGCCGATTGGCCACCGACGATTGGGGGATGTGGCGCGCCGTTCGCAGAAAGGTGCGAATCCGACCGAGGGCGGTGTAACGGCCCTGGAAGGTGGATCGACCGCGATGGTTCTGGAACACGAGAAGGGGTGTCAGCGCCACATCCGGCGGCACCTGAGCGTCCACCGGATAGCGGACGAGCCCGATGCCCATCTGCGCCGCAAGGTCGGCGATCGGCGGCAGAAAGGTGTCGGCGAATGCTTGGCTGACATCGGAATCGCTCTTACGGGTCACGACGATGAGGGTCTCCCCCTGGGCCGCCAGTCCCGGGGCGCCGTTGATCGACATAGCGAGCAGAATGCCGATCGCGGCCATGCCCTGCAGGAGCGACCACCGGGAGCGCCGTTCAGGACACCACCAGCCGGTCATCGTCATAGCTTGCGCATCCCCTCGACACTCACGGTGAGGACCACCTCATCCCCCACCGCTTTGAGCAGGTGGTTCATGCCGTAGTCGCTTCGCTTTATGGTAAAGGTGCTCTCAAAACCGCGCCGAAAGTTGCCCCATGGGTCCTCGCCCGAACCGGTCTGGACGACCTCGGTGGTCACGCTGCGGCTGGTTCCCAGCAGGGTCATCTCTCCCGTTACCTCAAAGCGGTTGGGCCCGGTTTGTTTCACGGATTGGCTTTCGAAGGTGATGGTGGGATGTTTTTCGACGTTGAAAAAGTCGGCGCTGCGCAGGTGGGTGTCGCGTTTTTGATTGCCAGTATCCACCGATGCCGCCGCCACCGAAAAGATGAACTTGCTGTTGGCTGGAGCGGCTTCGTCGAAGGTGATGCTGCCGGTAATGTCGTTGAAGCGGCCGAAGGAGTTGGCCAGCCCGAGGTGTTCCACCTGAAAGTAGATATAGGAATGGGCTGCGTCCATATCGAGCTTTTCAGCGCCCGCCGCCGCGCCCACAAAAGCCGTGCTGAGCAGCGTGAGGAGCAGCAACCATATTGTATGTCGTAGTGATCTCATATCAACCCTCCTTGCGAAACCGAATAACCCGCACTTAGCGGTGACCCCGATTATTGGTGGTTAGCATCGCGGCAGGCCGGTCAGGGCTGCCCGGATGGGGGTGTCAGTCGTTTCAGTTTTCGATACCTTACACGGATGTTTGGATGGCGCCTGTTCGGACCGATTGGGATGGGTGGGGGATCAACCCGTTACCAGCGAGTTCCTCTGAAGATAACCCTATTTCCCCGCGCTTCAAGGGGGGATTGCAACGGCTTGGCTCACGGCGCCCCGATGGGGCCATCGGGGCGCCGTGTACGGATGGTTACGGTGGGGCGGTCTCTAGCCCCGGATCACACGGGGCAACAGCATCTGATGCTGGGGGCAGATCGACTGCGGATTCTGGTAAACGGCGCCGGCAAAGGCCTTGAGATAGCTGCGGATGTCGCGCAGATCAGCGATCTCGTCCACGAAGCCGTGCTTGGCACAATAGGCTGGCCGTGAATTATCGTGATATTCCTGCGCCATGGCGTTCATCTTGTCGATAATGGGCTGGAGGGGGCGGTCGGCGTCCTTCTCCTTGACCAAGCGACGTGAAAAGCTGGCCGCGGCGGCGGTCTCACCGTGCATGACGTAGATCTCGGTGGCCGGCGTGCCGATGGTGAAAGCGTTGTGACGGTTGGCGGTGGGGCCGCCCATGACGTAGTGGGCCGCGGCGGTGCCCTTGCGCAGCACCACCAGCATCTGCGGCACCTCGGTTTGCTGAATCGAGTAGATCAGGGATTGTCCCAGGCCAAGCAGTTCGGCTTTTTCAGCGATATCGCCCACATCGATACCCGAAGTGTCTTGAAACCAGACAATGGGGACACGGTCGCGTCCACAGAGCGTGACGAATTCGTTCATCTTGATCAACCCCTGGCGGTACAGTTTACCACCGATACCGGGGTAATCGGCGTACTCGGGGTAGTTCTCCCCCAGGTAGCCCTGACGGTTGCCGATCACCCCCAGGAGGAATCCGTCGATCTTGACCAATCCAGTGTAGATTTCCGGCCCGTATGCCGGTTTGTATTCCATGTGTTCGCTCCCGTCCACCAAGCGCGCCAAAACTTCGTCAAAATCGTACATCTGCTTCTGGTTGAAGGGCAGTAGGTTGTAGAGGTCTTCGGCGCTGAAGCGGGGCTCTTTGGGCGATGCCACGCGGAAGAATTTTGGCGCGTAGGCCGGGATCTCCCGCATATAGTCCTTGAGCCCATCGAGCACGCCGGTCTCCTCCTCATAGACATAGCGGAAGAAGCCGGTACTGTCGTGGTGGATCTCCACCGATCCGGGCGGTTTGGCCTTGAACTGTTTGGCCGCCTGGATCAGCGCTTCGGCCCCCGCTTCGTCGAAATAGCCCTTGGGCGACATGCCCGAGAGAATCCCGCCGCCGCCCACGGCGATATTACAGTTTTTGTGGGCGAAGAGCACGGTTGGGCTGATGCCCTGGTAGCCGCCGCCGGCCGGATTGGTGCCGTACAGCCCGGCCAGAACGGGAATGCCCAACTGGTTGAGTTCGGCATGCCGGAAGAAGGTCGTGCCGCCCCCGCGCCGGTCGGCATAGAACTTTTCCTGCTGGGTCAGCTTGACCCCGCTGCACTGCACCAGCCACACCAGTGGTATGTTGAGCCGCTTGGAGAGATCGGTCACCCGTAGAATGTTCTCATACTGGCCGGGCAGCCAGGCGCCGGCAAGCACTTTGTTGTCGAAGCCGATGATGACGGCCCAGCGGCCGGAGATCTTACCGAGACCGTCGATCACGTTGTTGGTGCCCTCTTCGTTATCCTCGGGATTGAACAGCGAATGCAGGGGCACCCAGGTGCCGGGGTCTACCAGATAGCGCAGGCGCTGATAGACCGTCATCTGACCGCGGGCGTTGATCTTCTCTTCCGGAAAGCCGGCCTGCCGAACCTTGTCCACCTGGGCTTTGAGCTCGGCCTCGACCGCCTGGAGCTGCTCCACGTTTGCGGCGCTGCTTTTGATGCGGCCTGGATTGAGGGCCATCCCGAACTCGGTCATCTTGTCGAAGTAGGATTTCATCCGCTTTTACTCCTGTGCGTTTGCATCAGATGCCGTCGCAGGACGGCAATTGCCATGGGCGCCAGTTACGGAGCGCCACCTTCACGAAAGCATTCAGGGCGCCAGTGCCGTCAAGGGCCATTCATCTCTGTCGATCAGCACTTGCCGAAAGGTCTTGAGAGCGGTGTTAACGGTGGGCACGCCGCCGTAAGGGATGGTTTGAAAGATCGCCTCGGCAATCTCTTCGGGAAGACAGCCCACGTTGAGGGCCGCCTGAATGTGAAGTCGCAGCTCCTCGGGTCGGTTCAGTACCGTCAGCGCCCCCACAGAGACCAGCTGCCGAGTGGTGTGGGGCAGCTTTTCACGGGCGTAGAGATCCCCGGTGACGAACAGTGAGAGGGCCTTGGCCATCTCCGGGTCAAATTCCCGCCACAATTCATAGGGCCGTTCATCGGTCACCCCCTTGAAGTAGAGGGACGCGGTGCGCTGGGTTTTTTCGATGCGAGCGTCTGCCATAGGGTCACCTCTTCTCGAAAGCTTCGAAGGCAATTTCCAACACATCATCCTCAGGTATCGCCGAAGTGGCGGTTGAAGAGGGGGTGAATCTCGCCCAAGTTCAAGGCGGAGGGCCAATCCAAACCGGAGGCATAATCGGTACATGTCGAGGATTTGGAATGGCCATTCAGCGAAGAAATCGGGTGGGAGGTGCCCCCCCTTCGATGGCGACTATTTGCGGTTGGCCTTTCGGTAGCCCAGCTGATCCAGGGCGATGATCCATTTGCAGATATTGGCCGATCCCTCCACCATGAAATAGGTCGGCGTATCGCGGTAGATTCGGGCCACCGGGTACTCGGTGGAGTATCCGTATGCCCCCAGAATCCGCATGGCGTAGTCGGCGCATTTGTTGACGCATTCGCCGGCAAAATACTTGGCCTTGGCCACGTCCAGGCCGTTGTTGAGCCGGCCCTGGTCCTTGGCCCAGGCCGCTCGGTAGACCAGCAAGCGGGCGGCGTCGATCTCGGTGGCCATCTGGGCCACCATATCCTGGTTCATCTGGAATTGCCCGATGGGCTTACCGAATTGCTTGCGGTCGTTGCAATACTTGGTGACCACGTCCAGGCAGGCCTGGGCGACGCCGACGGCTCCTGCAGCGGCCGAGAGGCGGGTTTGGTTGAGGGAACCGAAAACGATCTTGGCCCCCATGCCCGGCTCTCCCAGAAGATTTTCTTTGGGCACCCGGGTATTGTCCAGGAAGAGCTCTCCGGTGGGAGAGCTGAAGGAGCCCATTTTGTCCAACCGGGTGGCTTTGACGCCATTGTAATTTTTCGGTTCGATCACGAAGGCGGAGAGGCCTTTGGAGCCGGCGCTGATGTCGGTGTAGGCGTAGTAGATGAGGACATCGGCCACATCGGCGTTGGAGATCCAGGTTTTGGAACCATTGAGCAACCAGTGGTCGCCCTTGTCTTCGGCCGTACTGCTCATGGCCATCACATCGGAGCCGGCGTCCGGTTCGGTGATGCCGAAGCCGCCGATCAGATCGGCCGTGCAGAGCCCCGGAATATACTTCTGGCGCAGTGATTCACTGCCATAGGTAAGAATGGTGTAGGCACAGCCCAACACCTGCATGTTGACCTGCACCCGCAAGCTGCTGCAGACCCGCGCGATCTCCTCCGTAACGATCATGGCCGCCATCCAGCCCATATCCTCCCCATCGTAGGCTTCCGGAATGACCGTGCCCCAAAAACCAAGCTCGCCCATGGGTTTGATGACCTCTTCGTAGGGAAAGTAGTGGGCCGCGTCCCATTCATCGACGAAGGGAGTGATCTTCTTGTTGGCGAACTCGCGCACGGCCTTGCGCAGCATCTCCTGCTCTTTGGATAGGCTGAAATCCATTTATTGAACCTCCGAATTACGGGAGTTGGTATCGCGTGGGGCGGTGGGGGCACCGACGGCGGCAAAGCTGGCACGGATCGCCGCAGACCTACGTTTCATTCAATGAAACATTGTTTTTTTATACAATCCGGCCGTATTCTGTCAACCACATAATGCAATTGCCATCCCCCACATTATGGTTCAATGGATTCCATGCAGAAATCCCTTGACAAGAATCTGAAGCGTCTGGCAGATTCGCTTAACAAAACATTGTTCTATATTATGAAACAGAACTCCTCCCCCCATACGGCTGTTGAGAAAGCGCTGGAGATCCTACTGGCCTTCGACGCCGAGGTCCCGCTACGGGGTGTGCGGGATTTGTCCACGCAATTGGGCTACAGCCCGGCCACCGTTCAGCGCATTCTCAAGACGCTCAAGGCCTACGGCTTTGTAACCCAAGACGAACGGACCCGCAGCTATCGTTTGGGCGGCGTCTACTATCGCTTCCTGCGCACCCTCCAGCGGGCCCATCCCATCGCCGAGGCAGCCCTGGTGGAGATGCAGCACCTGGCCGAGTCAACCCGTGAAACGGTGCACCTCAACGTGATCGACGGTGACCAGCGTCTTTGCATCGAAACGGTGGAATCCCTGCAGCCTCTCAAAGCCAGTATGCCCATCGGCAGCCGCTCGCCCCTCTTTGCCGGTGCCTCCTCCAAATGCCTGCTGGCTTTCTCAGATGATGCCAAGATCGATGCCTATCTTGGCGCGGTAACACTCAGGGCCATCACCCCCAACACCATCGCACGGATCGGCGACCTGCGGCGGGCCCTGGTCCAGATTCGAGAACAGGGCTACGCCACCAGCCAGGGAGAACACAATCCAGGGCTCGGCGCCCTGAGCGTTCCGGTCTTCAACCACCGCGGTATCCTCAGCGCCGCGCTCAGCCTGGCCATCCCCGAAATCCGGTTCGCCGACAGCGCCCACCGCCAGTATTGTCTGGCCGAGCTGCTCCAAAGCGCTCGGCGACTCGCCACCGAAATGGGCTATACACCCGCTGCGCGCGGGCCTCGACAATCCCGGAAATCAGGCTTAAAATAAACGAGTCCCCACGGCACTTCGGCCAAGATGATTCCGGGGCGTCGGGATGGCATTTTCTCACCTGCCGCCGAAAATGGGTCCAACGGCGGTTTCATCCAATCAACAGATCCGAATTGAACGACAGGAAGGAGCAATCGATGAAGAGATTGAGTGTACTCGTGATGGCGCTCATGGCGCTGCTATGGTTGACGGCCTGCGGGGGGATGTCCAAAAAAACATATCATGACACCCCGCTGGGCGACCCGATGAAGTACGCGGCCCATTTCGGCGATATGGACACCAATGGTGACGAGATGGTCAAATGGTACGAGTTCAAGAAATACTTTCCCGAGGCCGAGCCCAAAGTCTTCATGGCGCTGGATCTCAACGATGACGCCGCTGTGGATCATGACGAGTGGCACGCGTTTAAGGAGGCCCATGGCATGAAGGATCATCACGAATAGTGATTGCCTCGTCGGGTTCGGCCGCACCCTACCGGGCCCGACGGCCCTCCCCTAACGGTTGGCGGCACCACTGCCGCTGCGGCTACAAATACCCCATCAAACGCGGCAGCCACAGGACCACGTCGGGCACATAGGTCATTAGCAAGAGCACGGCGACTTGGATAACGAGAAATGGTAGTACGGCCTTGGACACAAATATCAGGTCACGATTGGCGATGGATCCGGTGATGTAAAGGCTGACCCCCATGGGCGGGGTGCAGTAACCGATGGCCAGATTGACGGTCATGATGAGGCCGAAGTGCATCCAGTCGATGTTAAAGGCATCCAGCATGGGCAAAAAGACGGGACCCAGGATCATGGTGGCCGAGATGATGTCCATGAACATGCCGACCCCCAGCAGCAGCAGGTTCATTGCCAGAAGAAAAAGGGCCGGTGACTGAATGGCGGTCAACACCGTTTCGGTAATGCGCCCGGGAATACCCTCCAATGTCAACAGTCGACCGAAACTGGTGGCGCCGGCGACGATGATGAGCAGGGTTGCCGAGGTCACCGCCGAATTCACGGTAATTGCCTTCACCTGACGAAACTTCATCGACTTGTGGACGAAGAGCTCGATCACAAAGGCGTATACACAGGCCACCACCGCCGCCTCGTTGGCGGTAAAGGCACCGGAAAAGATCCCGCCGAAGATAATCACCGGCAGCATCAGAGACCAGAAGCCCTCCTTCAACACGGTGAGTGCACCGGCGACGCTGGGCGGTGGCAAGCGCACGATATCGGGCTTTTTGCGGAAGACCAGGTAGGAGTACATACAGACCCCCAGCATGATGAGCATACCCGGTACGAAGCCGGTCAGAAACAGGCCTTCCAGGGAGACGTTGGAGATCATGCAATAGAGAATCATTCCGATGCTGGGCGGAATAATGACGCCCAAATTGGGCGAGGTGGTCATGATCCCGATACTGTATTTTTCAGGATATCCGTTTTCCAGGAGGGCCGGTATCATGAAGCCCCCCAGCGCCACGACGGTGGCCACCGTCGATCCCGAAATGGCCCCAAACAATCCGCAGGCCAACACGCCGGCCATCCCCAGCCCGCCGGGCAGCCAGCTCACCAATACGTTGGCCACCTTGATCAGCTTCTCGACAATGGAACCGGCGGTCATGATATTGCCGCACAGAATGAAGAAGAGCACCACCACCAGGGCGAAGTTGTCCATGGCGCGAAACAGGGACTGGACCAGTACCAGCAGGGGCAGATCGGTGAAGATGAGAAAGCCCAAGCTGGCGGTGAAAAAGAGACACATGAAAACGGGAATATAGGTGGCCATACAGCCCAAGAGGATAAGCACAATGATCAGGTCGCTGGCTTGCATCTGGTATCACTTCCTTCAGTTGAGACCGCCGGATAACAGCACCGGCGACGGCGCCGTGCGTCGGGCGCTGCGAATTTCTTCAGGCATCAGCCCCTGCGGGTTGCCGTAAAGCCTGGATATCCTCATAGACCACCTGGACGGTCCGGATCAGCATCAAGGCGCCCATGAGGGGCAAGATAGCGTAGAGATACACATAGGGAATCTGGAGGATGATGGTCTTCTGCATGGTCTGCAACTGAAGCATGGCCATCTTCCAACCGTAGGTGATCATCATGACGGCGAATACCACCGTGGCCAGATGGCTGAAGAAGGTCAAGGGGACCTTGAGTCGCGGCACCAGCTGCACGGACGCGTCGATCTTGATCATGGACCGTTTGCGAACGGCCACGCTGGCCCCGATGAAGGTGGTGTAGATAATCACCTCGCGCACCAACTCCTCTGACCAGGCCAGGGAGTAATTGAAGCCGTAACGCAGCACCACATTAGCGAACAGCGAGACCAACGCCACCATGACCGCAACGAACAGGGTCCACTCTTCGAAGGCGGTCAGTATTCGGTCCAACCGCCTGAATCCTTTAACAAACATAGTTTTTCCGATCACTTCCAGATGGCGAACGTCGCTGGCGAGGGTCGCCCTGGATCAGGCGAGGTCGCCCAGGACCAGGCGAGGGTCGCCACGGACCAGGCGAGGGTCGCCACGGACCAGGCGAGGTCGCCCATCATCACAGGTGGATATGCAGATAGGGAGCCAGTGATGACACCGACTCCCTATCTGAGTGGGTTCGCGAGCCCCTGTCGGGGCGACAGCATTTAGTGGTTACTCGGCCCCATAGCCCATCAGCGCCTGCACCTCTTGGAGGTAGTCCGCAGGGCGATAGGTATCGCCGTCGTACAACTTGTTGATCTCCGCTTTATACTGGGCATGCACCGTGTTGCCCTTCTGACTCAGCGTTTTCAAGTCGGCCGCGGGCAACTCGATGAATTCGATCCCTGCCGCCTTGGCCTTGGCGATCTCCTCCTCCTCCTGGGCCTGGGTTTCCTGGCGGATCTTGGCGCAAACCGTGTGCACCGTGTCGATGAAGGTCTGGCGAAGGTCGTCGGGCAGCTTATTGACCCAGGCTTTATTAAAAATCCAGATGAAGAGGCCCTGGGCGTAATTGACGTAGGTGTAGTATTTGGCCACCTCAAACTTCTTGGTGATATTGCACACCATGGGGGTGTGATCCAAACCGGTGATGACGCCCTGCTTGAGGGAAACGGGTACATCGGGCCATGGCATCACGACCGGATTCAGGCCGTTGGCCTTGTAGAAGAGCTGATTGACGGCCGCTTCGGCGGTACGGAACTTAATTTTACTGGCGTCGGCCAGGGACCGCACCGGCTCGGTGGTGGCCCAGCCGTAGTTGCCATATCCGGTGATGTCGAGCCCCATGATACCCTGATGGTCCATGGCCATCATGAAGTGGTCAAAGAGCTGGCCGCTGTTCACAAACTTGTCAAGCTTTTCAAAGGAGTTGATCAGAAACGGCAGGTTCACCAAACCGAAGCGGGGACCAAGATTCGTGGCGGCCACGGAGCTGACCCCCATCCCCTGGATCGCGCCCATCTGCAGTTGGTTGAGAACTTCTACCTCTCCGCCCAGCATAGAGAACGGTTTATAGTCCAGATAAATTTGTCCCTTGGTGCTCTCCCAGAGGGCGTCCCGCAGGGCAAAGCCCGTGTAGACCCCTTTGATCACGGGGTGACTGACGTTGGAGACAATGAGCTTGTATTTGGCGCCTTTGGGGTCGAAGGTCGGCTTCCAGGCATCCAGAGACGGTTTTTTGGCCAGCAAGGGCCCCGCGGTTGCAATCAGCATCATGACACAGATCAGCGCAGCGATGGACAGATGACGACGTTTCATTTCCCTCTCCTTTAATGCGGGGGGTGGTCGTGGGGGCCGAGCGCACAGCGACCGCTGCGGCGGACTGGGGTTGTCTTTCCAACCGCTGGGCGCCGGCGGCGGCTACCGGATCCCGACCCGGCGACATCCCGTAGCTCCCTGCCACCCCGTTTCGATTGCCAGACCGCTTGTGGATCTGGTGAGCGAGTAGACCCTGTATTCAACTTCTCACGTCCGCTTGCGGTCAATGCCGAGGGCTGCCCCTCGATCCGCCACCGCCGATGCTGCGGACACATCCTGTCGCACGGGCGGCTGCCTGGCGAGCCATCCGGTCTGGTGAAACACAGCAGGCCCGCCGGTGTGGGTCAACACCATCCAGACACCCGTCTGAGGGAGGAACACAACAACGGATAGTACCAGGATCGGCACCCCCTGCACGAAAGAGTGCGTCCCCCGTCACTGTCCGTCGGTCCTGCTACCCTATCGGGGTGTAAGGGGATAGTCAAGCGGCCAGGAGGTCTTTGGGCCCGCTTTTCCCTTGACATTTGGCGAGTCTTGGCGCTTTTTGGGGGTCACGACCATCCGCTTCCCCAACCAAGTCGGAGAACCGATGCACCAAGACCGCGATCGCATTGCTGCAGTAGCGTCCCAGCTCGGTGGACCGCTAACGGTCCGCGCCTACCTTGCGTCCGAAGGGGAGACGACCGCATTGGGCCAGTTCGCGACGCTTCTGCAGGAGACCATTCCCCAAATCGATCTGCGCCGCGAAGCCCTCGCTGACGGGGCGATGCCCTACCTCCAAATTGGCGAAAGCCTGCGCTGCGCCTGGGTACCCAAGGAGGAGAAGCTCGCGCTTATCCTGGAGACCCTGATCTGGGCTTCGGGAGGAGCGTTGCCGCCGGCGCTGGAAATTTCCGCTCCGGACCTGCCTGCGGCCATCCGGCTCTACCTGGCCGATACCTGTCCACACTGCCACCAGATTCTGAAGATGCTGCTGCCGCTGGGTTTCGCGGATACGCGGATTCGTCTGACCCTCATCGACGCTCAGATGCATGCGTCCCAAAGTGAGCGGGACGGGGTCCGATCGGTGCCCACCACGATCCTGGATGACTTCCGCTGGAGCGGGGTCTTTCCGTTGGAGGAACTTCTCAATCTCATCCGTCGGCGCGACCCCGCCAACCTCGGCCCGGCGGCGCTGGAAATGATGCTCGCCGACGGCCAGGCCGAGCAGTTGGCCGACCTGATGCGCTCGGAGGAAAAGATCTTTCCAGCCTTCTACGATGTCGTGACCCACCCGCTTTGGTCCGTCCGGCTGGGCGCCCTGGTGGTGGTCGAATCCCTGGCGGAATCTACGCCCCGGCTGGCCCTTTCAATGGCCCGCCCCCTCTGGGAGCGCTACCCCGGGCTGGATACGGCGGCCAAAGGGGATGTCGTCTATCTGCTGGGAGAGGTTGGCGCCGTGGCACTTCGAGAAGAATTGGCGGCGCAATATGCGCATGAAGCGGACCCGGAACTTCGGGAAGCGTTGAACGAAACCCTGGAGAAACTGACCTGAATGCCTGACCTGCAAGCCATCATCGAGCGACTCCGCGAAAACGATGCGCTCACGCGGAAGTTTAACGAGATCGAGACCCGAATTCTCTCGATACTGAATTTCAAGGATCTCTTTGAAGTGCTGCTCACGGAGATTCAGGAAAAATTCAGCATTCCCTATGTCTGGATCTCCCTTATCGAGCCATCGGAAATTTCGAGCCTGATCAAAACGCTGGAAACCTCGCAGCCGCTGCGGGAACGGATCAGCACCATCAGCCGCGAAAACTACGAAGCCCTCGTCGGCACGGATACGCGCCCCAAGTTGGTCAACGCCGATTTGAAGCCCTACTTTCGCCTGCTGCCGCCCAAGCGCAAGTTCTTCATCAAATCCCTGGCCTTGATTCCCCTCTCCCTGGACGGTCAGGTGATCGGCAGCCTCAACCAGGCGGATTTCTCCCAAAAACGGTATCAGCCCGGTATCGACACCAGTCTGCTGGAAATACTGGCCGTCAAGGTCTCTCTCTGTCTGTCCAACGTCACGGCCCATGAAAAGCTCAAACATCTGGCGTACCACGACCCCACGACCGGGCTCCTCAACCGCCGGGTGATGGAGACCGTTCTGGCCCGCGAATTCGCCCGGGCCCGGCGCTACGATACGCCGCTCAGCGTGGCCTTTATCGACCTGGATGACTTCAAATCGATCAACGACCGCTATGGCCACGACGCCGGGGACGAAACACTGCGGCATGTCTCGGAGCGCCTGCTGCAGATGAGCCGTGAATGCGATGTGGTGGCCCGTTATGCAGGAGACGAGTTTGTCCTGATCCTGCCCCAAACCGGGCCGCAGGCGGGTGAGCAGGTGATCAAGCGCATCCGCGACTATCTCTGCGCCCAGCCCATCCCATGGGAGGAGGAGCTGATCACCGTGCGCTTCAGCTACGGCATCAGCAGCACGGTTGATTCCGATCTGACCGACTGGCAGAGCGTACTGAAAAACGCGGACCGGGCTCTGCTGGCCGCCAAAGCGACGAAAAAGAATCGCCACTAGTGCCGCGCGCATCCCCGCGGAGGGGGCGGCTGTGCGGCAGTCTTGCCGCCTTGGGATCGACGAGCAGCCATCACACCGGAGATCGGCGGGTCGGCGGCGGACATCGGCAAGCTGCCCTTGACAGCTTCGCAGTGAAATAGAAACGGCCACCTGTATCGACAGGTGGCCGTTTCTCATCGAATCGCAACGCCGCCGTTTGCGGCCAGGATGTGAGGCTATTCGGCTTTTTTCTCGCTTTCCGCATCCGCTTCGTCTGCTTCGGCGGCGGTGTCATCCGCTGCATCCGCTGCCGGGGCGGCCGCTTCCGACGTCTCCGGCGCAGTGGAAACCTCGGCATCCACGGCGTCATCCGCTTCGGCGGCGGCGTCCGCCACCGGGGCCGTGTCAGCGGGGTCGCCCTCCGCTGCGGCTTCCGCCTGATCAGCGGCTTCCGCCTGATCAGCGGCTTCCGCCTGATCGGCGGCTTCCGCCTGGTCAGCGGCCTCCGCCTGGTCAGCGGCCTCCGCCTGGTCAGCGGCTTCCGCCTGATCGGCGGCCTCTGCCTGATCGGTGGCCTCTGCTTGGTCAGCGGCCGCGCTGGCACTCGGTGCCACCGCCGGGGCGGCCTTTTTGGGCGCTGGTGCAGCCTTTTTCTTTTTTGTGGCAGGCGTTTCGAGGATCAGCTCGATCATGGAGATCTTGGCGGCATCTCCCGGGCGGTGACCGATCTTGATCACCCGGGTGTAGCCGCCCTTGCGGCCGCCGAATTTCTCCTGTACCTCTTCGAAGAGCTTATGGACGACCTCTTTTTCCCGTACAATGGCCAGGGCCTGACGGCGGGCATGCAGATCGCCGCGCTTTGCCAGAGTGACCAGATGATCGGCCCAGCGGCGCAGTTCCTTTGCCTTAGCGTCGGTGGTGCGGATGCGCTCGTGCTTGAAGAGAGAGGTCACCATGTTGCGGAACATGGCATCCCGATGGCTGCTGGTACGGTTGAGTTTCACTCCTGATTTACGATGTCTCATGGGACCTCTTACTCTCCTTCCTCTGCGTCTTCCTCCGGGATGACAAGCCCCTCGAGCTTCATCCCTAGAGTAAGGCCCATCTCGGCGAGCACTTCCTTGATTTCATTCAGAGATTTGCGTCCGAAATTCTTGGTTTTGAGCATTTCCCCTTCGGTCTTCTGGACCAACTGGTAGATCTTATGAATTTCTGCATTCTTGAGGCAGTTGGCGCTACGGACGGACAACTCCAGTTCATCGACACTGCGAAAGAGGTTGTCGTTGAACTGCGAATCCTTCTCTTCGCGGGAGCCGCTGTCCGTCTCCGGTTCCTGCTCTTCGTCAAAATTGATAAAAACGTTCAGCTGCTCCTTGAAAATCTTCGCGCCGTAGGCAAGGGCATCATCGGGCGCCACACTGCCGTCGGTCCAGATTTCGAGCGTAAGTTTGTCGTAATCGGTTCGTTGACCGACGCGGGCGTTGCCAACTACATAGTTGACGCGTTTAATCGGAGAGAAAACCGCATCGATGGGGATGGTGCCGATGGGGGCGTCTTCATCCTTGTTGGCCTCGGACAGCGCATAGCCGGTGCCGACGTTGACCGTCAACTCCATCTGGAGTTTACCCTCCGCGGAGAGATTACAGATGGGCTGATCCGGGTTGAGGATCTCCACGCGGCCGTCCTCGCTGACGATATCACCAGCGGTGACCAGGCCTTCCCCCTCCTTCTCCAGGCGCAGCATGCGGGAGTCGGCGCTGTCTGTTTTGAGACGGACCTCTTTGAGGTTAAGAATGATCTCGGAAACGTCTTCGAGCACCCCGGGAACCACGCTGAACTCGTGCATGACGGTATCGAAGCGAACCGCCGTGATGGCGGCGCCGTAAAGAGAGGAGAGAATGATTCGGCGTAGGGAGTTTCCCATGGTGATGCCGAACCCTCGCTCCAGGGGCTCACAGACAAACTTGCCGTAGACCGGTGAGGTATCGGCCTGAAGTTTGTCCGGTTGGATCATCTCCCGCCAATTCATGTACTTCAATTCGTTCATCGACATGCTTTTTCTCCAGAAAGCCGGTTAAGGGTGGCTTTTGGTGGTAAGAACGTTAACGTCTGCCGGTTCGATTGCGGGTTGTACGATTATTTGGAGTACAACTCGACGATGAGCTGTTCTTGGATCGGCATCGTCAAGTCCTCACGTTCTGGAAGGCCCTTAACAACTCCCTTGAAATTGTCTTTCTCGAGTTCCAACCATGGGGGCACCCCCCTGCGCACCACGGCATCGAGAGCGTCAGAGATCATCTGCACCTTGCGGCTCTTCTCGCGCACCTCGACGATATCACCGGGCTTGATCAGATAGGAGGGAATGTTCACTTTGTTGCCATTGACGGTAAAGTGATTGTGACGGACAAAGTGCCGACCCTGGTTGCGCGAGTTGGTGAAACCGAGGCGATAGACCACATTATCCATGCGGCGTTCGAGCAAGCTCAGGAGATTGGTGCCGGTGATGCCCTTCTGTGCGTCGGCGCGTTTGAAAAACAGGTGAAACTGCTTTTCAGAAAGGCCGTACATCCGTTTAACTTTCTGCTTTTCACGGAGCTGAATGCCGTAGTCGGACGGTTTTCCTCTGCGGCGCTGGCCGTGCTCGCCGGGTGCATAGCTGCGGCGATCGAAAGCGCATTTATCTGAGTAGCAGCGGTCCCCTTTCAGGAACAGCTTCATATTCTCTCTGCGGCATATTCTGCAGACCGAACCTGTGTATCTGGCCAACTTATCCTCCTTAATGATCGATCATCCGTTGTACCGGGAGCCCGTCTGCCGATGAGGACGACGGCGCAGCGACAAACGGTTTGAATCGACGCTGGATCTTGATTACACTCTGCGCCGTTTGGGGGGCCGACAGCCGTTGTGGGGAACCGGGGTCACATCCTTGATGAGGGTCACCTTGAACCCCGTCGCCTGCAAGGCGCGCAGGGCGGACTCGCGCCCGGCGCCAGGGCCCTTGACGTAGACTTCGACACTGCGCATGCCGTGCTCGGCCGCCTTTTTGGCCGCATCTTCAGCGGTGACCTGGGCGGCAAACGGGGTGCTCTTACGGGAGCCCTTGAAGCCTTGAACGCCGGCACTCGACCAGGAGATCACGTTGCCCGCCGTGTCGGTTATGGTCACGATGGTGTTGTTGAAAGTGGAGCGAATGTGAACGACGCCATTCGCGATATTTTTTTTCTCTTTTTTCTTCGTGCGTGTTTTTCTAGGCATGCTCATACACCTGTCGGTTTTAGAGGATTACTTTTTCGGACCGCCCTTTTTCTTCACGGCTGTTCGTTTGGGACCTTTGCGGGTTCTGGCGTTGGTGCTTGTCCGCTGTCCGTGACACGGTAAACCTCTTCGATGGCGAAGGCCACGATAGCAGCCGAGGTCCATGAGACGTTTGATGTTCATGGAGACCTCGGTGCGCAGTTCACCTTCTACCTTGTGCTCGTTGTCGATGACCCGTCGGATGTCGTTGATCTGTCCGTCGGTAAGATCATCCGTCTTGGTGCTCGCATCGATGTTGAGCTTTTCAAGAATACGCGCCGATGTCGTCCGGCCGATGCCGTAGATATAGGTCAGGCCGATATCAATGCGCTTCCGTCTGGGTAAGTCTACGCCCGCGATTCGTGCCAAGGTCAATCCTCCTGTTTATCCCTGCCGTTGTTTGTGCCGCTTATTTTCGCAGATCACGCGTACAACGCCTTTTCTCTTGATGATTTTGCATTTGTTACACATCTTCTTTGCCGATGCCCTTACCTTCATGTTCGTCTCCTTGGTCTATCCATCACCATCCTCACCGGCGATCATCGAGAGATATCAACCACGGCTTCGGATATCGAAATTGGTTGGACGTCCTATTTGGAGCGGTAGGTGATGCGTCCGCGGGTCAGGTCATAGGGGGAAAGCTCCACCGTCACCTTGTCGCCGGGCAGAATCTTGATGAAGTGCATGCGCATCTTCCCGGAGATGTGTGCCAATACCTGATGCCCGTTCTCAAGCTCCACTTTAAACATCGCGTTGGGCAACGTTTCGAGAACATTGCCTTCTACTTTTATGGCTTCCTCTTTGGCCATGATTCGCTCCCGTTCACTACGCGACATGCGCGCCTATAGGGTGATACCCCGGTTCCCGATTGGATGTTGACGGTCCCGCCATCCCCGTCGCCACAAGGTCTTCCGGCCGATGATCAGCGTCCCCTTCCGCGGATACCGCCCTTTTTAAGGAACCCTTCATAGTGCCGGGTCAACATATGCGATTCCATCTGCGCGATGGTGTCAATCGCCACGCCGACGACGATCAGCAGGGCCGTGCCGCCGAAATAGAAGGGGACATTGAACCGCGTGATCAGGATCGACGGCAGGACACACACCGCAGAGACGTAGATGGCGCCGCCCAGGGTGATTCGCGTGAGAACCTTGTCGATGTAGTCCGCTGTGCGTTTGCCCGGACGGATGCCGGGGATATAGCCCCCGTTTTTCTTCATATTTTCTGCAACTTCCTCCGGGTTGAAGGTAACCGCGGTATAGAAGTAGCAAAAGAAAAAGATGAACACGATGTACGGCAGCTCATAGGCCCAATTGCCCGGCCGCATGGCGTTGGCAATGTTCTGAATGATGGGGACGTTGATAAAGCTGGCGATCGTCGCCGGGAACATGATGATCGAAGAGGCGAAGATCGGCGGAATCACGCCACTGGTGTTTATCTTGAGCGGCAGATGGGTGCTCTGCCCGCCGTAGAGACGGCGTCCGACGACCCGCTTGGCATATTGGACCGGAATGCGGCGCTGCCCCTGTTCGACGAAGATGATGAAACCGACGACGAGGACCATCAGAACCATGAGGATGACGATAATGAAGATGCCCATCTCGCCGGTGGACAGCAGGCGGAAGGTGTTACCGATGGCCGAGGGCATATTGGCCACGATACCGGCGAAGATGATCAGAGAGATGCCGTTGCCGATGCCGCGTTCGGTGATCTGCTCGCCCAGCCACATGATGAAAGCGGTCCCCGCGGTCAGGGTAATTACCGTCAGCAGGCGAAATCCCCAGCCGGGGGCGATCACCACCGAGGCGCCCCCAGGCGCCGCCATGCTCTCCAATCCGACGCTGATACCGAAGCCCTGGATGATACTCAGAACGACGGTGCCGTAGCGGGTGTATTGGGTAATTTTTTTGCGGCCGGCTTCCCCCTCTTTCTTGAGCTGCTCCAGATGGGGAATGACCACTGTCAGCAGCTGCAGTATAATCGAGGCACTGATGTAGGGCATGATCCCCAGGGCAAACACCGAAAGGCGCTCCAGGGCACCGCCGGAAAACATGTTAAAGATCCCGAATATGGTCCCCTCCACCTTGGCGAAGAAGGATGCCAGCGCCACACTGTCGATCCCCGGAGTGGGGACATGCACACCAATGCGGTAAACGGCCAGCAAAGCGGCCGTAAAGAGCAGCCGCTTCTTTAGTTCAGGAATTTTGAATATGTTTCCGAAACCGGCACCAATCATGACTATATCACCTCTACCGTCCCGCCGGCAGCTTCGATCTTCTGCTGGGCGGTTTTACTTAGGTGGTGGATCTTCACGGTCACCGGAAAGTCGATCTCTCCCCGGCCCAGCAGCTTGATGCCGTCGCGCTTGCCCTTCACGAGCCCGGCCCTTACCAGGGCCGCCTCGTCCACGACTTCATCCTTGTCGAAGCGGGCCAGGTCATCGATGTTGATGATGGCCCACGTTTTTTTGAAGATATTGGTGAACCCGCGCTTGGGCAGTCGGCGGTGAATCGGCATCTGACCGCCCTCAAATCCGGGCCGGACGCCGCCGCCGGAGCGAGAGTTGTGTCCTTTGGTGCCTCTGCCGGCGGTTTTGCCGGTGCCGGAGGCCACACCGCGCCCCAGGCGCTTACGGGCTTTCCGGGCCCCCTTCTCAGGCGCCAGATCATTCAGCTTCATTGGTACACTCCTCAGCCTTGACCAGATGGGTAACTTTGTGAATCATGCCCCGAATACTGGGTGTATCTTCGAGAATCACGGTTTTGTTGAGACGGGTCAGCCCCATGCCACGCAGCACTTTGCGATGTTTTTCCGGCCGACCGATCATGCTTCTGACGAGCGTAATTTTCAGAGCTCCTGCCATTTGTGCCCCCATCCTTATTGCAGGTTTTCAACGCGCAGCCCGCGACGGGCAGCCACCTGCGCACGGCTTTTCAGCTGGGTCAGCCCCTCGATGGTGGCCTTGACCACATTATGGGGGTTGTTGGAACCCATGCATTTGGTGAGAATGTTCTGAACACCGACAGCTTCGAGGACGGCACGCACGGCACCTCCGGCGATCACACCGGTACCGTCGGAGGCCGGTTTCAGCAGCACCCGCCCGGCGCCGTAGCGGCCGATGACCTGAAAAGGGATCGTGCCGCCGTCGAGGGGTACGCTGACCATACTCTTCTTGGCTTTTTCGACGCCCTTGCGGATCGCCTCGGGAACCTCACCCGCCTTCCCCAATCCAAAGCCCACATTTCCTTCGCCGTCACCCACGACGACGATGGCGCTGAAGCTGAACCTACGACCACCCTTGACGACCTTGGCCACACGACTGATGTGGACGACCTTGTCGATCAGTTGGTTGTCATCTGTATCTTGCTTGAACAATGGCCTGCCTCCTTCACTCTTCTTCATTGCCTAGAACTTCAGTCCGGCTTCACGGGCGCCTTCCGATACCGCTTTAACGCGGCCGTGGTATAGAAAACCGTTGCGATCAAACACCACCTGACGGACACCTTTTTCCTGAGCGCGCTCGGCAATCAGTTTCCCGATGAAGGTGGCCAGCGCTGTTTTGTTTTCGAAGGACGGCTGCTGTCCGCGCACCTCTTTTTCAAGGCTGGAAGCGGCGACCAGGGTCTTGCCGGCAATGTCGTCGATGACCTGGGCCGAGATGTGTTTGGCACTCCGAAACACGCTTAGTCTCGGTTTATCGGCCGTTCCCCGTATCCGCTGGCGGATACGAACTTTGCGTTTGAAGCGAGCAACTCTTTTGCTGTTGGTAGTACCCATCTGGTAATGTCTCCTACGGCGGACGCGTCATGTAATCCCCGTTTCTATGAGGGATATCGCGTGAATGCGGTTACCGGCGGCCCGCTGTTGCCGAAGTGTTATTTGGTACCGGTCTTACCGGCTTTGCGCTGAATATACTCGTCTGCGTACTTGATGCCTTTGCCCTTGTAGGGCTCGGGGGGTCGCAGCTGACGGATCGACGCCGCCGTCTGTCCGAGCAGCTCCTTGTCGATGCCCATCAGTTTCACGGTGTTGTTCTTGTCGACCTCGGCGGTGATCCCCTCCGGTAATGGAAAATCGATGGGATGGGAGTATCCCAGATTGAACAGCACACTCTTGCCTTTGGCCTCCGCCCGATAGCCGATCCCGTTGATCTGCAGGATTCGTTCGAAGCCCGTGCTGACGCCCGTCACCATGTTGGCGACCAAACTCCGTACCAGACCCTGCAGGGCCCGGCTCTTGCGGTCCTGATGGTCGATAACGGCTTTGATCTCCGTATCGTCGATGTCCAGCTTGACTGTGGGATGAATCTGGCGGCTGAGGGTCCCCTTGGGTCCCTTTACGGTGAGTATATCCGCCTTCAGAGAGACCTCCGTCTTCTCTGGAATCGCAATCGGTTTCTTTCCTACACGAGACATACTAACTCCTCACTTTTCGACAATCACACGGTACGCAGATCCGAATCCGCAGGTCGGCGTCAGGGCCATGATCCTACCACACCGTGCAAAGCAGCTCGCCGCCGACGTTCTCTTTGCGGGCGCGGCGGTCGGTCATCAGCCCTTTGGAGGTGGAGAATACCGCCACTCCCAAACCGTTGTACACCGGTTTGATCTCACCCGCTTTCAGGTACACCCGTCGGCTGGGCTTGCTGACCCGGGTCAGGCTGTAAATGGCGTGGGCGTTGCTGTCGTCATAGCGCAGGTAAACGCGCAGCACCCCTTGCTTGTTGTCCTTAATGAACTTGTAATTGCGGATATAGCCTTCCTCTTTGAGCACCTTGGCCATTTCCGTTTTCAGCTTGGAACCCGGAATATCCACGCTGTTGAATTTGGCCTTGCCGGCGTTGCGGATACGGGTCAGCATATCGGCAATCGGATCGCTTAATGCCATTTTTCATACTCCATTGTGAAGCGAATTGAGTGTACGTTTCAGCCACCGACCTCCCAGCACCGCAGCTGCTCTGCGACCCGGTCCGCAAGCGGCTGCAACCAGGTGCATGGACTACCAGCTGGACTTCACCACGCCAGGAAGGCGGCCCTGGGATGCCAGGTTCCGAAAGCAGATTCTGCAGATTCCGAACTTCCGCAGGAATCCCCGCGGACGACCGCACATGGGGCAACGGTTGTAGGCCCTGACCTTGAATTTGGGTTTTGCGATTGCTTTATTTCGAAGCGCTTTCCTAGCCACACGTCCTCCTTCCAACCTCCGGCTGGCATGTTACCTTTAATTCTTGAAGGGCATCCCCAGTTCTTTCAGCAGCGCTTTGCCCTCTTCGTCTGTCTGGGCACTGGTAACGATGCTCACATTCAACCCTTTGATCTTGTCGATCTTGTCGTAGTCGATTTCCGGGAAGATGATGTGCTCTTTAATGCCCAGGGAGTAATTCCCGTTGCCGTCAAAAGCCTTGCCGGATATGCCTCTGAAGTCGCGCACACGGGGCAGCGCGATGTTCACGAGCTTGTTCAAAAAGTCCCACATATGCTGCCGCCGGAGGGTGACCATGCAACCGATGGGCATCCCCTCGCGGCCTTCAAACTCCGCGAGG